>Ga0163153_10001266_pt1 | contig 40185 bp, 36 predicted proteins | sample OliLakLV19MP6IB1_FD_148629 | JGI IMG/M metagenome (GOLD analysis project Ga0163153, IMG submission 148629) | Freshwater microbial mat bacterial communities from Lake Vanda, McMurdo Dry Valleys, Antarctica - Oligotrophic Lake LV.19.MP6.IB-1 | ecosystem: Environmental > Aquatic > Freshwater >... | reverse complement strand
GGGGCGGAGAGGGCGGCGCCGATGTCGGCGGGGACGAGGGCGCGCTCGCGCGCCACTTCCTCGAGAATCCGCCGCTCCATCGGCTCGAGGGTCTGGTGGTCCACAGAGAAGAAGTTCGAAACCATGTCGTCGTTGGCCACCACATCGAGCGTGCCTTCGAGATCCTTGTTCTCGAACAGCCGCGACGCGATGAGCTGCACGAGGAAGGGCTGGTTGCCGGTTTTCTCCGCGATCGCGCTGACCGCTGATTCGCTGAATCCCCCGCGGGCCAGGAGGGCCGCGGTTTCATCGCTCTCGAGAGGGGTCAGATAGGCGGGCGGCAGAAAACCGTGGAGAAAGGGCGAGGTGACGAGGGCCGCGGTTTCGTCGAGGCGGGCGAGGCGCCGCGTCGCGGTGATGACCGAGCGGACTTCAGGCCCGCGCTGGAGCACGCGACGCAGGCGCCCGAGGGTCGCCACTTCGTTGCGGGCGACGGTGAGCAGCTCCTCGCCTTCATCCATCAGGATCAGGGTTTTCCAGCCCGAGCGAACGGCCCGCCGGATCACCGCCTGAAGCATGTCGGATACGCTGAGGTCCTCGATGGCGTCGATATCGATGTCGGCGGCGCGGCGGAAATGTTCGTTGTCCTCGATGCTCGCGATCAGGCCGTCCGCGAGTCCGCGCGCATCGGCGCTGCCCTGCAGGTCCCAGTACAGCGCCAGGTATGGGGTCTCCTTGCTCGCCTGAGTGCGCGCCTCGATTTCCTTGAGCAGGCTGGTCTTGCCCATGCGCCTCGCCCCGATCACCCACAGCGAATCGCGCGAGCCCTCGAGGATCTCGCGAAGCAGGTACGTGCGACCGAAGAAGTTGTCTCCACGGACCCAGCTGCCCGCGATGAATGGATTGCGCATGGTGTTTGGGGCGTTCTCTTCTCTTAGGCCGTGGGCGGCGAAGCGTCCGGGCGCGGGCGTTCGGGCGGCCTCACCGACTCGTCCGCGAGCACCAGGGCTTCGACCGCCTTGACATCGCGGACCGCGATGGTCGAGCGGCCGTCTTCGATCATGTGATTCACCGCGTGGATGCAGAATTTCTGGATGATGTAGGGCTTGAGATCGCTCGCGTGCAGGATGCGTTCGACGGCCTCGTCTTCGAACCTGAAGACGCCGTTTACGGGGGTGCGGATCAACTCCTCGGCCTCGTCGCGGGAGAGACCCGACAGTTCGAACTCGTCGAAGAAGTTGTACCAGGGCGATCCCTCGCTCTTCCAGCTCCTTCTGATCCCGACCCCGCTCATCACCGCGACGAGGTTCTCCGAGAACGTCTTCATGAAGACGCTCCGCAGCCTCTGGTTGACCCGCTCCGAGTATTCGTTCAGTTCGTCAACTTCGTCGATGAGAAGGGCCAGCTTCACCTTCTTGGAGGTGCGGGTCTTGAGGTCGGTGATGACCCGCTGCAGGTCGCGGGAGAAGTCACGGTCGTCGTAGTCGTCGTTCTCGGCCCGGAAGCGCAACTCGGCGAGGGTCTCCTCCGCGAGGGGGAGGGCATCGACGATCTCCGACATCATGGTGTGGAAGAACGTCTTCTCGGGCACACCCTGGAGGTCCACGGAGACCGGGAAGAACTTGAATTCGGTGCCCTCGTCCTCGGCGAGCGCCATCTTCAGGTGGTGCATGAACGATGTCTTCCCGATGCGCCGGTCGCCGGTGATCATGAGCGAGTTCGCGTGGATCATGTTGAGGACGCGGCTCAGGAGCTTCTTGCGGCCGAAGAACATGGCGTTCGAGAGAACGGGAGCCCCCGCGATGTAGGGGTTGAAGCGGTTCCGCAGCGCGCGCCGCCGCCGCGCCGCGTAAAAACCCGCCCCGGTTCCGAGGAGGGACACCGCGCACAGACCGACGAGCGGGTAGAAGTAGGGGTGTTCCACGAGGGTCGGCTTGCGCTCGACTTCGAAGACGGTCTCGAACTCGCGGCCCCGCCGGTCTTTCACATAGACGCTCAGGCGGTTGACGCCCGGAGCGAGGCGCACGGGCTCGTCGAAGACGTGGGTCCGTCCCTCGTCGCTGTCGGGAAGGCGTTCCGTCCGGACCACGGCATCGCCGGACCGGAAGCGGATCTCGGCGAGCCCCCGGTCGTCGGTCGCGACCCCCGACACCGTGATGGTGTCCTCATAGGTTTCAGTGAGGGCGTTCCTCGGAGCGACGAAGGTGAGGGCCGGAAGCTCACGATCCCCGAGCAGGAGATCAAGCGTGTTCCGCGCGTTGCGTTCGTCGATCTCCGCGAGCTGCTTGGTGGCCACCGGGTCGAGCGGGATGAGGCCGAGGAGGAGATTGAGCCGCTGGCTCGCCTCGGTCTGGTTGTTCTTCTCGATCAGCCCCGCGATCTCGCGCCGAATCTCCGCGATCCGCCGCTCGCTTTTTATCTGGCTGGCTCGCTGCGCGCTCAGGCCCTGGGCTCGTCGGAGGAGCACCACGGCATCGGTCATGCTCGGGTCGGTGGCGGCCTCGGTGAGGAGGGGAAGGGCCTGGTCGATGGCGCCTGCTTCGAGGAGGCGACGGCCGATCTCCAGGTCTTTCATCCGGTTCTCGCGCGTGGTGGTGGCGAGAATCCTCTCCTGGGCCTCGAGCTGTCCCTGGCGGGCGTCGGCATTGCCCGGATCGGTGCTCAGAATCGCGCCGAACTTGACCAGCGCGTCGCGGGACTGGCCGGCGCCAAGCAGTCGCCGCGCCTCGGTGAGATCACGTTGAAGCAGCTCGCGTTCGCGCTGCCTCTGCGCCTCCGCCTCCCTGGCCCGCTGCTTCTGCCGGAGACTGTCAATAAGAGCCGCCACGCGGGACTGGGACGCCGTGTCGAGGTTGGCGGCGCGGGCTCGGGCCTCCCCCGCCTTCGTGATGGCGTCGTCGATGCGCTCACGCTCGGCGAGGCCGTTCGCCTCGGTCATCATGGCTTCGAACTCCCGCTTCAGGGTCTGCACCAGCTCGCGGTTCTCGCGGTCCTCGGCCTCCTTGAGCAGTCGTTTCAGCTCCTGGTATTCCGCACTCCTCTTCTGGATAAGGCCCTGGCGTTCCTCAGCCTTGAAGCTCGCGATCGCGTCCTGCCGGCGACCCAGGCCCATGTAGGCCCGGCCGAGCTGGTAGTGCGGAAAATAGTCGAAGAACTCGAGGGAGTAGGTCCGCTCACCGAGGCTCGATGTCGACTTCATGGCGAGGGCCTGGGTCAGCCGGCGCCTCGCATCCTCGAAGCGGTCCTTCTGGAGATCCTTTTCCTTGGCGTCTAGATACAGTTCTTTCCAATCTTCGGCCGCCATGGCGCGAACCCCGGGCAGGATCAGGCCCAGAAGAATCAGGAAAGCGATGACGCGGCGCACTCCGGCCATCTTATCAACCGCCCTCTGGAGCGTTTTCTCCCTTCAGGGCGAGGGCGATCTTTCAGAGAAGAAGATCCTCTCGAGCTTCCGTCCGAGGTCGGGCGGGCCCAGGGAAGCGAACGAGGGCGCTTGCGCCACCAGCCGGTCCCACTCCAAGACCCGCTCCGCGTCGCGGCCGAGGGTCCGCAGCGCCCAGACCCGCAACAGGCGCGTCCTCACATCCTGCGCATCGGAGCGAAGGGCATCGTCTATAGCGGGCAGGGCCACTTCCGCCTTCTTCTCGAAGATGAGGGCCAGCGAGCGGTTGAACGAGATGTCCTTCTGCCGATGGTCCACGAAGAACGAGGCTCGTTCGAAAGAACCCGAGGCCTCGGCGTCCCGCAACCGGAATCGCGCCACTCCGAGGTTGTTGAGGACGGCCGAGGTTTCCCTTTCGATCCGCAGGCCTTCGAGCACGTCTCGTCCTTCCGCATAGCGCCCGGCCTCGAGCAGGGCCGCGGCGGTGAGAAATTTGAGCCGCCTCAGGAGGAGCGGAGGGGGCGCTTTCGCCCGCGGTTCCCCTGAGGCCTCTATGGCCGCGCTCCAATCCCGCGCGGCGATGAGGGCCTCGACCAGCGAGAGGCGCAGGTCGATCGATGAAGAATCCTCGGTGAGCGCCTGGCGAAGGCCGGCGGCCCTCTCGGCCGCGGTCTTCCGCATAAGGGCCCCGCCAGATCGCGCCAGAGCGCGGGCGGAAGGGGAGTCGAACAAGGAGCCGGTTGAGGCTCCCGCCGAGCCGAGCTGCCGCGCGAGGTCATCGACCAGGGCGGGCAGGTCGGAGAGAGGCTTCGAGGCCCGGATCAGGGCGCCGGCGCCTGGCGACTCCGTATCGAAGGCCTGGGCTTCGATCGTGGTTGCGGAGTTCTGGTCGAGGCAGCGGATCATCACCAGGCGAGTCGCCGACATGGAGCGCGCCAGAGCCAGGCCGGAGGCTCGGGTCAACACCGCCTGCGAGAGTCCGAGGCGGTCGCGCGCGGCGCGGGTGTCCTCGGCCGATGCCGCGTCTTCGCCGCGAAGGGCCAGGGCGCGCGGCAGTCGTTCCGCCACGTAGGCGCAGGACCAGGAGTCGGCCGGCGCGGAGACGTTCGCCGCCTGAATGACGGCAAGTCCGGCGCCGAGGACGAGGCCCATCACCGGAGCCGGCTCCTCAGCACATGGGAGTGGTAGGGGATGCGTGAAATGAAGCCGACCGATTCATACAAGGCGAGGGCCGCCTGGTTCGAAGCGGTGACCGACAGCGTGGCGAGGTTCGCTCCCTGGCGCTCGAAAGCACTTCGGAGCGACTCGGTCAGGCACTGCCGGGCCAGGCCGGTTCTTCGGCTTAGCGGCGCGGTCGCGACCTCGCTCACGTGGGCGACCTCGTGCATGGGCCACGTGAGCAGGCAGGCGGCGAGGGCCCGGCCCTCGCTCTCGATCCTTCGCGACCCCATGGAATCGAAGGGGCCACAGACCTCGTCGAGCATGATCTGCCGCAGGATGCGGGCGCAGGAGTCGAGGGTATCGAAGCTCGATGAGGCATCGTTTTCGCGCGCGGTTTCGTGCGCGTCGAAGATGAGGCGGGCCAGCGATCGGAGGTCCGTCCGGTGGACGGGTTTGCTGCGCGGGTTTCTGGGAATTGGCACGGCCGCGGCGAGCCAGGCCGCCCGGTCCAGGGTCATGTAGACGCGCGCCGCCGACTCGAATCCGCGGGCCGCGAAAGGCTCGTGGAGGGACGGATTGGAGGAGAAGAGAGTCTGACAGTCCACCACACCGGGGGGATCCGCCAGCAATCGGTCAAGGACGCGGGCCACGAGCAGATCTTCGAGGCCGCGGGCCCGGGACCGCGCGGCCGCGAAGAACGAGCCCACGACGCCGTGGCCGTCGTGGGTGGAATAGGTGGCGTACGCGCAGGGGCCGCGCTCGTCGAGCGTCACGAAGCCGTTGACCGTGTTCTCCCTCAAGGCCGTCTCGAGGCGCGCGCGCGACGGGGCGAAACTCCACTTGAGATTCGCGGCCCACATTTCCGCCTCTTCATCGAGAAGGGGCCCAAGAAGGATCGCGGGCACCGAGTCGATGGGCTGAACCGCACAGGACTTCATCAATCGCTCGATCTTATGGGGAAAGCGGTCGGGGCGGCGCTCCGAGGCGCCCACCCCGCCTTGCCCGCGCGCTCCGCGGGCCTATACTCCCAAGTCCCGTGAACCCCGGTTCCGAATCGAAGCGGCGCGCCCTCGAAAAGGGACTCGTCTGCGAGGACACGCGCGAGCTTTCGCCGGAGTTCGCGCGGGCCGTGGAAGGCCTCACCTCCGGCATCAAGGATCCAGTCGAAAGGCTCCGTTTCCTTCGCGGATCGACCAAAAGCGTGCGCCAGCTCGAGGAACAGATTCCGAAGGTGCCGAAAGTGGCCCGGCCCCTCGTGTACAAGTACCTCGGGTGGCGGGGCTTGTCCTTGCTCAAGGGAGAGAGTGCAGCGCCTGTGCGCAAGGCCGCGCGCAGCAAGATCGCCGCACTTCAGATCGCGGTCTCGATTCTCGGAGGAACGCTCGTGCTGGGCGCATCGTACGGGACCATGCGTCTTGCCGCGAGCCTCGGCCGCCAGACCCCCACGGTCGAAGCGCGGAGCCTGCCGAGACCCGTTCCGGTTCTTCCCGGCACGACGCCTTTCGTGGAGCCCGAGATACAGACCCAGCGCCCGGATTCGATCTGGCTGGTGGAGAAGGGCCGGGATCACGAGCTCTACAGCAACGGCCTGCGCATCGATACCACGCAGCGGGTGAAGGGGACGAAGCGGAGCTTCACGCTGATCGACGAAGCGAGCGGAACCGTACTGCCCCCCGAAAACGAGCCCAGGGGCATCGTCTTCCACACCACCGAAAGCGACATCCAGTCCCTGGAGCCCGAGAACAACGCCTCTCTTCTTCGCAGTTCCAAGAACCTCGTGAACTACATCAGGCGCCACGAGTTCTATCACTACCTCATCGACCGGTTCGGCCGCGTGTACCAGATCCTCAACGACGATTCGCGCGCGAACCATGCCGGTCACTCGGTGTGGGCGAGCGACGGCAAGGTCTTCATGAATCTCAATCACGCCTTCTTCGGCGTGTCGTTCGAGTCGCGCTTCGCACCCTCGGGTCCGCTGCCGATCACCGAAGCCCAGCTTCAGGCGGGGCGTCTGCTGACCGAACACCTCATCCGTCGTTACCACCTCGACCCCAAACTGTGCGTCGCGCACGGGATCGTAAGCGTCAACCCGAAGACGCGCAAGATCGGGCACCACGTCGACTGGGCCAGGAACTTCCCGTTCCGCACCTTTGGCCTTCCAGACGCCTATGAGGTCGAGCCCGCGAGTGTCAGGCTGTTTGGCTTCGGCTATGATGACGACTTAACGAAGGCGATCGGCGCGCCGTGGCCGGGTGTCCTTAAAGCGGAAGCGAAACTGGAGAAGGAAGCTCTTTCCGCCGGGCAGTCGGCGGAGGAGCGTCGCCTCTCCCTGACGCGACGTTTCGATCTCTGGTTCGAAGAACAAAGCCAAGCCCAAAGCCAAGCCCTCAAAAGCGAAGCAAGAAAGAGCGCCCTTAGCTCTTTAACCACCGCACCTGCCCCGGCAGGACCTGGAGTCAATTGAATCTCATGGACGAGCGAAAAGATCACATGTGGAAGGTGCAGGAAGGCTCGGAGGCCGCCGGGGCCGAGGATGCCTCCCGCGGCATGCCTCTGGGCGTCGATGTGGGCACGAGCAAGATCGTGGCCGCGCGGCGCCGAACCAAGGGCACCGAAACCTCGCTGCAACTGAACGCCTTCATCCCGGTGCCTTTCTCGCGGTTCACCGAGACCATCCTCGGCCAGAACGAGATCCCCTACTTCCGGGACGGCGATGAGCTCGTGATCTACGGCGGCGCGACCGAGCGTTTCGCGAATATGTTCAACGTCGAGACTCGCAGGCCCATGGCCGATGGCCTCCTCAACCCCAAGGAACGAATGGGTACGGTCGTTCTCGAGTCGATCATGCGCAGCCTGATCCCGAAAGCGAAGACCCAGGGCGAAGTGCTCTCGTTCTCGGTGCCCGCGGCGTCCGAAGGCCGCGAGGCGGAGCTCGTCTATCACGAGGCCAGCCTGCGCCGCTTCTTCGAGACCCTTGGCTACCGGGCGGTGGCCATCAACGAGGGCCTCGCGGTCATCTTCTCGGAACTCGAGGACCAGAACTTCACCGGGATCGGCATCTCCTGCGGCGGCGGCATGTGCAACGTGGCGCTGGCCTACCTCTCGATCCCCACGCTCCTGTTCGGCATTTCCAAGGGCGGCGACTACATCGACAACTCGGTCGGCTCGGTCGTGAATGAGCCCTCGACCCGGATCAAGACGATCAAGGAAGAGAAGCTCGATCTCACCAAGCCGCCCGTGGACAAACTCGAGAAAGCGCTGCACATCTACTACGAGGACCTCGTCGAGTCGCTCGTCGACTCGATCCGCAAGGCGGTGGCGAAGGCCGACAAGCTGCCGCGCGCCCACCGACCCCTGCCCATCGTGATCGCGGGCGGCGCCGCGAAGCCGAAGGGCTTCAAGGAACTCTTCGAGAAGTCGATGAAGTCGCGGCCGTTCCCGGTGGACATCTCGGAGATCCGCGTCGCCTCCGACCCGGTCACCGCCACCGCGCGCGGCGCCCTCATCGCTGCGCTGTACGAGAAGTAACCTCTCTTGACCCAGAGGCTCAAGACCCGCTTCGGCGGGTCTTTTTTTTCTCTCCTGCTTCTCGCCTGGCCGGGCGCCGCGGCCGCGGAGCAGGCCCAGCCCAGGGAGTCCGCCATGAAGGCGAAGAAGAACACCCCCCAACCCTCGCCCGAACGAACCGCCCTCGCCCGATTCTCCGCTTTCTTCAAGGAACGCGCAACGGCTCACGGAATCGTGGGTGCGGGCCTCAGGGTGACCGGCCTCGAGGGAACGCTCGGCCACACCTCCTTCGGACTCAAGGATCGCGCTACGGGAGCAGCGACGGATGAGGCCACCATCTACCACTGGGCCTCGATCACGAAGACCATGACCGGCATCGCGATCATGCAGTTGAGGGATCGCGGCCTTCTATCCCTCGACGATTCGATCCTGAAGTACGTGCCCGAGCTCAGGGCCGTCCACAATCCTTTCGGCCCCACGAGTGCCATCACGTTGCGACAGCTTCTCTCGCACACCGCGGGCTTCCGCGCAGGCACCTGGCCCTTCGGAGGGGACAAACCCTGGCATCCCCACGAGCCCGCTGAGTGGTCACAGCTCGTGGCCATGATGCCGTACACCGAGGTCGAGTTCGCCCCCGGTTCGAAGTACAGCTATTCCAATCCCGGGATCGTCTATCTCGGCCGGGTGATCGAGACGATCTCCGGCGAGCCGTGGGAGATCCATGTCCAGAAGAACATCCTCACGCCCCTCGGAATGACGCGCGCCTTCTTCGACCGTGCTCCCCATCACCTTCTGAAAGACCGGGCGCACAGCTACTGGGTTTCGAAAGGCAAGCTGGAGGAAGCGCCATTCGATTTCGACACCGGCATCACGGTGTCGAATGGCGGACTGAACGCGCCGCTCGGCGACATGGAGAGCTACCTGCGCTTCCTGCTCGGGGAGGCTCGGAGCGCTTTGGCCGCCTCGGTCCTGGCGCGAGCGTCGCTCGAGGAGATGTGGAAGCCGGTGGCGCTGGTCGAGACCGTGGGCGCCGACCGGGTCGACATGGGCCTGTGCTTCTTCATCGAGAAGCGCTCCGGCCGGAAGCTGATCGGCCACAGCGGGAGTCAGAACGGATTCATCTCTCATCTCTACCTGGACCCCCAGGCCCGGGCCGGATACGTGGTCTCGTTCAACACCGACGCGAGCGAGGATGTGGCGGTTCCGAACACGCGCAAGCTCGATGCCGAAGTGCGGGAGTTCTTCCTCACCCACGTGGCGCCCTTCCTTCAATCGGCTCGGGGGAGCCGTTGATGGCGGGACCGCGTCCGCGCCTCGCCCTCACCGTGGGCGACCCGGCGGGCATCGGCCCGGAGATCGTGCTCAAGGCTCTGGCTCACGCCGAGGCCCCCAAAGCCGAATGGGTGGTCTACGGATCGAAGGAGGTCCTGAGAGTCACGGCGTCGCGGATGGGTCTTCCCTCCGCCGAAGCCTCGGGCGCTTCGATCGTGGATGTGGGCGGCGGGGAGGTGGATCTTGGGGTTGTGGCCGCCGAGGCGGGGCGGCAGGCCGCGGTGGCGGTGATCCGGGCGGCCGGGGACGCCATGCGTGGAGAGTTGGCCGGCCTGGTCACCGCCCCCCTCAACAAGGAGGCGATGCATATCGCCGGCTACAACTATCCCGGCCACACCGAACTTCTGGCCCACGTGGCCCACACTCCCAATGTGGCCATGATGTTCGTGGGCGGGCAGATCCGCGTGGCGCTCCTGACCATCCACGCTCCGCTCAAGGATGTGCCCAGGCTCGTGACCGCCCCGGAGATCGTGCGGGTGGCAACCCTCGTGCACCGCGCTCTTCCGAAGTTCGGGGCTGGCCCCAGGCGCAGGATCGCGATCGCCGGCCTCAACCCGCACGCCGGCGAACACGGGCATATCGGAACCGAAGAGCAGGAAGTCTTTCCCGGAGCGCTCGCCGACCTTCGGGCCGCGGGCGTCGATATCGAGGGTCCCTTCCCGGGCGACACGCTCTTCGTGCGCGCGTCGCGCGGCGACTTCGATGCGGTCATCGCCTGCTATCACGACCAGGGTCTGATTCCGGTCAAGCTCCTCGCGTTCGGCGAGGCGGTGAACGTGACGATCGGACTGCCGTTCGTCCGAACCTCCGTTGACCACGGCACCGGGTTCGACATCGCGGGCAAGGGCAGGGCCGAGGAAGGCAGCCTTCTCGCCGCGATGCGCCTCGCCGTCAAGCTTTGCTGAGCGGCCAGGGCGGTTCTTCGCGCCCTCTGGTTCCTGGGCGAACACCGCGGCGTCGCCGCCGCCGTCCGAGCCTCAGGCGGGTTCGGCCTCCATCCGGTATCCGGTGCCGCGTACGGTGAGCAGGATCGTCGGATTCGAAGGGTCGGCCTCGAGATACTTGCGCAGGCGCACCACGAAATTGTCCACCGCGCGGGTTTCGGTGTCGGGGTGCAGGTTCCACACCTTCTCGAGGATCTCCGCCTTGGTGACCACCGACCCGCGCTTCTCGTAGAGAAGGCGCAGCAGTCCCGCCTCGAGGAGCGTCAATCGGATCAGTGAATCGCCCCGCTTCACCTCGAAGTTGGCGAAGTCGACGCGGTTCGGGCCGATGCTCACGATCGCGCCCCCGCCGGGGATCGACGGGCCCTTCGTCCATTCGCGCCTCCGGAGCAGGCTCTTGACCCGCGCGAGCAGGACGGTGAGATCGAACGGTTTGGGAAGATAGTCGTCGGCCCCCGCCTCGAGCCCCTCCACCACGTCCTCGGGCAGCCCCTTGGCGGTGAGCATCAGGATCGGAGTGCGATTCCCGGCCAGTCGGGCCGCGCGCACCACCGAGAATCCGTCCAGGTTCGGCAGCATGACGTCGAGCAGCACGAGATCGTGGCCCTGCTTCGATTGCGCTCCCTGTGCGCTCAGCAGATCGCTTGCCTCCTGGCCGTCCGCGATGCAGTCGACCGAATATCCCTCGATCTCGAGATTGAAGGCGATGCCGCGGGCCAGGCTCGCTTCGTCCTCAACCACCAGGATCCGCGCCGCGCCGTGATTCTCAGGCATGGGCCACCTCCTCGTGAGGTTCGGCCACACCCTCCTTCACCACTCCGGGAAGGTGGAGGATCAGCGTGGTCCCCCGACCCTCGCCGTCGCTCTCGGCGCGCACCGTTCCGCCGTGCGCCTTGACCACGGACTTGACGATGAAGAGGCCGAGGCCGGTTCCGGTGCGGGAGCGACGAACCTCGGACCCGATCCGATAGAAGCGGTTGAAGATGAATCGGAGGTGGGCGCGGCTCATGCCGACACCCCGGTCCTCCACCGAGACATGGGCGAAGCCATTCGCCTCCTCACGCAACCGGACTTTCACCTCGACCTGTTCGGTCGAGTACTTCACCGCGTTGTCGAGGACATTGAGCACCGCGGTCTCGAGCGCGGTGGAGTCGCCCTTGAACATGAGGCTCGACGGACCCGTGTAGGCGACCGCGGATTCCGCGAGCTGGTTTCTCGTGCGGGTCAGGGCGCAGGCGTGTTGGACGAGTCTCGCGAGGTCGATGGTGGGGGGGTTCACCACCGCCCGGTCGGCGTACAGGCCGGCATTGAGGACGTTGTTGATCGTGCCGTTCAGGCGATCGAGGTCGGCCCGCATGGTCTTGTAGAACTCGTCTCTCTGATCGAGCGAAAGGGTATCGGCCCGCAGCATGAGGGTGTCGAGGTACAGACGCAGGGAGGACACGGGGGTCTTCAGTTCATGAGTCACCGCACTCACGAAGTTCGACTGGCGTTCGTTCAGCCGCACCTCGCGGAGCAGCAGGGTGAACATGAGGCCGAGGCCCGAGATCAGGAGAAGGAAGAGAACCAGGCCGAAGAAGTAGACGAGATACCGCGCGGTCGGAGAGGTCTGGAGCGCCGCCGGTTCGCTGCCGATGAGCTGCCAGCCGACCGTGAGCAGCACGGCTACGAGGAGCAGGGTGACGCCGATGGTGATGTGGAACCATGTGCGTCGCCTGGGGGCGGACAGCTGGGCTTCGGCCATCCCGACTCCTAAAACAACTTGAAGATGTCCGGGATGACCCTCAGGATCCGGCCCCGGGTCAGATACCGCTTCGAGAAAGACAGCCGGGTGAGGGCGAACAACCGGGCCACGATGAAGGGATGGTGGAAGGAACGCAGCGCGCCCGCCATCATCGCCTTGAATTCCGGGCCATACGGATACCACCAGACCTCGCCGCCCCGCGACATGTCGCGGGCCACGTACTTCGGCTGGGTCATCTCCCGCAGGCCCATGGCGCCATGGGTGCGTCCGATGCCCGAGGCCTTGACTCCACCCCAGGGCGAGGTTGGTTCGCTGAACGTGTACACGTGATCGTTGATCGTCACCACGCCCGCCTGGAGCTCGCGTTCGAGGCGCGCCGCGGTGACCTCGCTGGTCGTCCAGCCGCTCGCGGTGAGTCCGTAGGCCGAGTCGTTGGCGAGAAGGATCGCCTCGTCGAGGGACTTCACGCGCATGATCGGCAGCACCGGGCCGAAGGTTTCATCGCGCATGATCGTCATCGTGTGGTCGACGTTTGTGAGAACGGTGGGCGGGTAGAAGTGGCCCGGCCCTTCGGGCCCGATGCCCCCGGTCTCGATGCGGGCGCCTTTCGCGCGCGCGTCCTCGACATGCGCGATCACGATGGCGCGCTGACGTTCCATCGTGAGCGGTCCCATGTCGGTGGCGGGGTCCATGGGGTCTCCGACCTTGATCGCCCTGCTCTTCTCGATCACCTTCGCGATGAAGGCGTCGGCGATCGCCTCCTCCACGTAGACCCGCTCGACCGACGCGCAGGTCTGCCCCGCGTTCAGGAACGCCGCCCACACGATTCCCGATGAGGCGCGCTCGAGGTCCGCATCCGCGCACACGATCGCCGGATCCTTGCCGCCGAGTTCCAGGGTCACCGGCGTGCCCTGGGCCGCGGCGCTCGCCATGATCCTCCTCCCCGTAGGCACGCTGCCGGTGAAGAGGACCTTGCGGAAGCGCGGGTCGCTCACGAGGCTCGCGGCCACGGTGTCGGAGCAGGCCACGGTGTTGAGGACTCCGGGTGGAAGCGCGGCGCGGGTGAACAAATCGCCGATGGCGAGGCCGATGAGAGTGGTGGCGGGCGCCGGCTTCAGGACGACGGTGTTCCCGGCCATAAGCGCCGCGGCGATTCCGGTGATGGGGATCGAGAAGGGATAGTTCCACGGCGTGATCACGAGGACCGGGCCGACGGGCGCGAACTCGATGCGCGCGCGTTTGTGGCCGATAAGAAATACCGCGGGTTCCGTTTCCTCGGCACAGAGCGCCGCTTCGCCGTGATCGGCGATGTGTTTGAGGTGGTCGAGGGCTGGAAGTATCTCCGCGAGGTGCGCCTCGGCCACCGGTTTCCCCTGTTCGCGCGCGATGAGCGTGGCGAGGCTCTCCGCTTCGGCGAGAACGAGCGCGCGAACGCGGTTCAGGAAGTCTCGGCGCGCGGTGAACGAGGTGGTGGACCACGACGGGAACGCCGCCACGGACGCCGCTACGGCTTCGCCGGCCTGCGAAGCGTCGAGCAGGGAGAACGAGCCGATGGAGGCCCCGGTCGCGGGGGAAGCCGCGTTCTGGACGCCATCGATTCCGGGCACACGCCCGCCGCCCAGGATCGAGTGCGTGACTGGGTTCGGAATCACCGGGTCGGCCTTTCGGGCGGAACTTGCTTCCATGCGTCTATTTTCACCCCTTTCCGGCAAAAGCGCCGAAACGCGACGCTCGGTCATCGAACGCTACAATCCGTCCGTGAGCAAGACCGACGGTATGAACGAAGGCGAGGCGGCCAGGTCCGAACTCTTAGGCGCCAACTCCTCGTTCTACGAATCGCTCGAGACCTTCGATCTCGAGCGCATGAAGGGTCTCTGGTACCGGGGCGAGGGCGTCCGCTGCGTGCACCCCGGCTGGGAAGCAATCAACGGCTACGAGGCGGTCATCGCGTCGTGGGATCAGGTGTTTCGGAACACCGGCTGGATGCGGGTGACGCCGACGGATGTTGCGACCTGGCGGCTCGGCGCAGTGGGCCTCGTCTACTGCGCCGAGAACATCACGGCCAAGCATGACGACGAAGTGGGTGTTGCCGTGACCATGGCCACGAACGTCTTCCGTCAGACCGATCTCGGCTGGCGCATGATCCTTCACCACGCCTCTCCCGCGCCGGTCGAGGTCACCCAGCCCTTCAACGGAACCCTTCAGTAACCGGCGCGAACCGGCGTCATCAAACCCCCATGCTTTTCTCCTCCACGAAAACGAGAATGCCCTCAAAGGAAACGGCGCTGCCGGGCCGTGATGAGGAGATGCCCGTTCCCACGGCGCACCACGTCCTCGGCGCGCCCCTTCGCGGACCGTTTTCGCCGGGGCTGGAGCAGGCGATTTTCGGTCTTGGCTGCTTCTGGGGAGCCGAGAAGCAGTTCTGGAAGATCAAGGGCGTTTTCACCACCGCGGTGGGATACGCCGCCGGCCTGACGAAGAACCCAACCTACCGCGAAGTCTGTTCCGGACGCACCGGACACAACGAAGTCGTGCTCGTGGTCTTCGACCCGAAGGTGGTGAGCTTCGCGACCCTCGTGAAGGTCTTCTTCGAGTCCCACGACCCGACTCAGGGTATGCGACAGGGGAATGACCAGGGGACCCAGTACCGGTCGGGCATCTACGCCTTTTCGGCCGATCAGCGCGCGCTTGCGGAGGCCGCGAAGACGGCTTACTCCGCGGCCCTCGCCGCGGCGGGGAAGGGCGAAGTCACCACGGAGATCCTCGACGCGCCGCCCTTCTACTACGCCGAGGATTATCACCAGCAGTATCTATCGAAAAATCCGGACGGCTATTGTGGCCTTGGCGGCACCGGCGTTGCCTGCCCGATGCCGGCTCGTTAGAGGAAACGCCTCGCCCGCGACCAAATCCATGGCCGCGGGGACGCGTAGGGGCCGGGCATGCCCGGCCTGATTGCCCGGATTGTGGCACGTCCCGCACCCTCATCGGGCGAGGCGTGCCTCGCCCCTGCAGGGTCTAGAAACTCGCCGGCTGGCAGGTGTAGGCGCCGCCCACCCAGGGCGTGCGATCAGCGATCAGAACGTCGATGTGCTGGGCGAAGTTCTGGTCAGCCTTGACCCGAAGCTCGTCGTGACCGAGAGGCTCCGTGCACAGACCGTACAGCTGGGTCAAGCGGCGGCCAAGAGCCGCCATGTACTCGAAGTTGTCCCGAACGTCACCGTTCGAAAAGAAGAGCCCAGGCTGGGTCCTCCTTAGGTCAGCCTGCGTAGCCTCAATCTCAACCCTCCAACGGACCGATCCGCCTTCGCGGCAGCATTGCGCGTCGCAATTGGGCAGTCTCGCCAGGTTGCAGGTCAGGTTGCCTGTGTTCGGGGTCGGGGTCGGGACCGGGGTGGCCGCGGGTGTGGCGGTTGGCGTCGGCGTGGCGACGGGGGTTGGCGTGGCCGAGGGTCCGCCGGTGGTGACGTCACCGATGCCGTCGCCGCAACTCGCCATCAATGCTGCGAGGGCGATAGCCGCCCCAAGAGTTGTCTTTTTCACAATCGCCAAGCCTCTATTTGTTATGGGAAGTGTCTACAGGATTGTCGCGGGCAGGAGGCCAGCACTCGAACTTCTGAACTATATCGCGTCTATGGGTGGCGTGGAAAGCCCCCAGCGGCCCGATATCTTGGGCTTACCTTAGATGGCCGACCTTCGACTGGATGAAAGCTCTCAATCGTTTGAATTCGGCGACGTCGGCCCGGCCGAGGGCTAGTATGGCCTCGTCCGCCTTGCCGGCGAGAGTCTCGTGACCGGCCTCGCGGAGGTCGCGGGCGGCGAGGTTCATCTTCTCGGCGATGCGCTCGAGCGAGCCCACCTCGGTGGCGTTCAAGGTGGCGAGAATCCGGTCCAGGGCGATGGTCATCAGGGTGGGGAATCTATCAGTCCCCTTTAAGCATCGTGATAGTGTCCGCAAGGCGAAAGGGGCGCTCGCGCAACCGGCCCCCCAAGGACCAGAGAACCAAAGGAAAAAGCGAGGACATCTTGTCGAACGAGTTCGATCTAACCGTAATTGGCAGCGGCCCGGGCGGGTACGTCGGGGCGATTCGCGCCGCCCAGCTTGGCCTCAAGGTCGCGGTGGTGGAACGCGACCCGAAAGGGGCCGGCGGAACCTGCCTCCAGCGCGGCTGCATCCCGACCAAGGCCCTCCTTCACACCGCCGACCTCTACGAGGATCTGAAGAACGGCAAGGACTTCGGCATCCTGGCGGAGAACGTGGGCATCGACTTCACCGCCCTCATGTCCCGCAAGACCCGGATCGTCGCCCGCCTGTCGAAGGGTATCGAAGGGTATCTCTTCAAAAAGAACAAGATCACGTTCGTGAAGGGACAGGGTCGTATCGAAAATCCGCACAGCGTCCTCGTCACCTCGGAGGCGGGAGCCTCGAGGATCCCCACGAAGAACATCATGCTCGCGACCGGTTCCAAGCCCCGCGGCCTTCCAAACATCGCGATTGACGGGCAGCGGATCATCACCTCCGACGAGATCCTCGAGCTCAAGGAAATGCCCAAGAGCCTGATCGTCATCGGCGCGGGTGCGGTGGGTGTCGAGTTCGCTTCGATCTTCGGCCGTTTCGGCACCGCGGTCACCGTCATCGAAATGATGCCGCGCATCCTGCCCATCGAAGACGAGGAGATCTCCAGGGAAGCCGAGAAACATCTCGCGAAGCACATGACGTTCCTCACCGGCGCGCGCACCGAGTCGGCGACGGTCATCCAGGGGGGCGTCCAGGTCGAGGTGACTCTCGCCTCGGGCGAGAAAAAGACGCTCATCGCCGAACTGCTTCTGGTCGCCACGGGGCGGGGACCGGTCTCGGATGGTCTCGGCCTCGAGGCCACGCGCGTTCGGATGGAGCGTGGTTTTGTTCGCGTCAACAACCGGTACGAGACGGACGAGCCTGGGATTCACGCCATCGGCGACCTCATCACGGTCGATGGGAAGCCGCACCCGCAGCTCGCGCACGTCGCTTCGGCCGAAGGCATCCGGGTGGCGGAGAAGCTCGCAGGTAAGCACTTCGATCCGATCGACTACGACCGCGTGCCCGGGGCGACCTACTGCAACCCCGAAGTGGCAAGCGTCGGGCTCACCGAAGCCGAGGCCCGCAAGCGCGGTTACGACGTGGTGATCGGCAAGTTCAACTTCGGCAACCTCGCCAAGCCCCGCATCCTCGGCCACGACCACGGCTTCATCAAGATCGTGTCGGAGAAGAAGTATGACCAGGTCCTGGGCGTCCATATGGTGGGCCCGCACGCGACGGACCTGATCTCGGAGGCCTGCGTCGCTCTGCAGCTTGAAACCACGACCGAGGAGATTGCCAAGACCATTCATCCGCATCCGACGCTTGGCGAGGCGATGATGCAGGCGGCGGAGTCGGTGTACGGGATGGCCATCGACGCCTAGGGCGGTGCGGTTGTCGCGGTTGTCGCGGTTGTCGCGGTCGGAAACGGGGGTTCGCGCTAGGCCCCGGCCTTCGCCGGGGTGACGAGAGGTTCAATTGGCTTGGTAGTGGTGGTCCGGCGGTGCGCCGGGGTGACGAGGGGTTCAATTGGCTTGGTAGTGGTGGTCCGGCGGTGCGCCGGGGTGACGAGGGGTTCAATTGGCTTGGTAGTGGTGGTCCGGCGGTGCGCCGGGGACACGAGGGGTTCAATTGGCTTGGTAGTGGTGGTCCGGCGGTGCGCCAGGGGGGAACCCGCTAAACTGCCGTCCCCATGTCTGACACGGCCCTGATCCTCGGGGCGATATTCTTCCTGCTGCTCGGGAACGGTTTCTTCTCCGGCGCTGAGATCGCCCTCATCTCCGCGCGGAAGGCGGCGCTGCGGAAGCGGGCCGACGAAGGGAGCCGCGGGGCCCGGCTCGCCGAGCTCCTTCGTGAAGAGCCCGAGCGGTTCATGGCCACGGTTCAGATCGGGGTCACGGTCTGCGGGACCCTCGCCGGAGTCTGTGGCGGCTGGCTGGCCAGCCGGCATATCGAGCCGTGGCTGGACCTGGCCGGGCTGCCCGATTGGGCGCCCGCCGCGGTTACCGCGAGTGTGATCGTGTCGGTGGTCATCGTCTACGTCGAGATGGTCCTTGGGGAGCTCGTTCCGAAGGCCCTGGCCCTTCGTTTCGCGGTTCCCGTGGCTTCCGCCGTCGCCATCCCGATTTCGTTGATGGCGAAGCTGAGCCGCGCCCCGCTCCGCTTGATGACCGAGTCGACCCGTCTCGTCCTGCGACTGTTCGGTCTCAAGGGGCCGATGCGCGAGGGCCTGGTTTCCGCCGAGGAGATAGAGCATCTGGTCGCCGAGGGGCGGGTGCAAGGCGTCTTGTCGCAGAGCGACGCGAGTCTGCTCGAGGGCGTCTTCAAGTTCCGCGACATGCCGGTGCGCAGCGTGATGATTCCCCGCACCAAGGCGTTCGCCCTCGATGTCGCCACCGAGCAGACCGTGGCCGTGAAACGCATCGTGGAGGCCGGCTTCTCTCGCGTTCCCGTCTACGAGGGTACATTCGACAACCCGATCGGCGTTTTGTACGTGAAGGACGTTCTCGCCGCCCTCGAGCGGGGCGTGCCCGTGGACATCCGCGCGAGGCTCCATCCCGTGCATGTGGTGCCCGACAGCAAGAACGTGGCCGATCTGCTCCGCGAACTCCAGAAGAAGCGTTCGCACATGGCCCTCGTAATCAACGAGCATGGGAGTGTCGTGGGGCTCGTGACCCTGGAGGACCTGGTCGAGGAGATCGTCGGGGAAATCCGGGACGAATACGACGAGGGCGAGGACAAAGCGGTCGAGAGGCTGAAGGGCGGGGCGCTCGTCGTCGAGGGGACGGTTTCGAACAGCCTCCTGCGGGACTCGCACGACATCCCGATCCCCATGGACATCGATGCCGAGACCGTGGGCGGTTTCATTCTCGAGAAGCTCGGCGTCGTCCCGAAAGGTGGGGAGACCGTCGAGTTCGAGGGGCACCGCCTGACCGTGGTCGACGTCGAAAGGAACCGTGTTTCCAAGGTGAAGATCGAAAAAACCTGAGTCCCGCGGTATGCTTCCCGGCTTGACCGCTCTGGCGTTCGTGGCCCAGGGCCAGGCTGCACGATCGAACAACCGCAGCGCCTCCCATTCCCGAAACTTTGAGGATCCCCTCTTGAACTCAGCACTTCTCCGCGGGCTGTCGCTCGCCGCCTGCGCACTCACCCTCGCCGCCTGCAACAAGCCGGCCACCGCCCCCGCGGCCACCGCATCGCCCTCTCCCCAGGGCGCCGCCGCGATGACCGACGACCAGAAGACCCTCTACTCCATGGGCTTCATCGCAGGCGGGAACTTCGCGCAGTTCAAGCTCAGCCCCGCGGAGTTCTCGGTGTTCTCGAAGGGCCTCGAGGCTTCGAGCCTCGGCCAGAAGCCCGACGTCGACCTCGCGGCTTTTCAGCCGCGTATCGAGCCGTTCCTTCAGGCCAAGGCCGCACAGGCGCGCGTCGCCAACGTGGGAGTGGCGCAGGCGCGGAAGACCGCCGATGCCGCGTTCGTGACCAAGGCCGCGGCCGAGCCGGGTGCGGTGAAGCTCGAATCCGGCGCGATCGTTCAGACCCTCACCGCCGGGACCGGCGCCGCCCCCAAGGCCACCAGCACGGTGAAGGTCCACTACGAAGGCAAGCTCACCGACGGGACGATCTTCGACAGTTCCCTCAAGCGCGGCGAGCCGGTGGAGTTTCCGCTGAACGGCGTCATTCCCTGCTGGACCCAGGGGGTCGCGAAGATGAAGGTGGGCGAGAAGGCCCGCCTCACCTGCCCCTCCGACAGCGCCTATGGAGATCAGGGCCAGGGCCCGATTCCTCCGGGCGCCACCCTCATCTTCGACGTGGAACTCCTGAGCATCAAGTAGCTCGCCTTAAGGTCCGTTCTCGATAGAGGTCAAGACCCGTGAAGATCCACGAATACCAGGGCAAGGCGGTCCTCAGGAAGTTCGGAGTGAAGGTGCCGGAGGGCGAACCGGCGTTCACCCCTGAAGAGGCGCTGGCCATCGGAAACCGGCTGGGCTATCCGTGTGTGGTCAAGTCCCAGATCCACGCGGGCGGCCGCGGGAAGGGCGGAGGCGTGAAACTCGCGAAGACCCGCGAGGACGTCGAGGCCCTCACCCGCCAGATGCTCGGCATGACGCTGGTCACTCACCAGACCGGCCCCGAAGGCCGCGTGGTCAAACGGGTGCTCATCGAGCAGGGCATGAAGCTTGAAGGGTCGCGCGAGATGTACCTCGCGATCGTGATGGACCGTGATTCGCAGCGGCCGGTGGTGATGGCCTCTTCGGAAGGCGGCGTCGACATCGAAGAGACGGCGGCCAATAATCCCAAAGCCATCCTCAAGCAGTACGTCGATCCCGCGGTCGGCTTCCAGGCCTTCCAGGCGCGTCAGATCGCGTTTGGCCTCGGTCTGCCGAATGCCGTGGTGGGCCAGGCGGTGCAATTCATCCGCGCGCTGTACGAGGCCTTCGAGAAGACCGACTCGTCGTTGCTCGAGATCAACCCGTGGCTTTTGACCGCCGACGGCGTTCTCTACGCGCTCGACGCGAAGATCAACTTCGACGACAACGCGCTCGACCGCCATCCCGACCTGCGCGCCTATCGCGACCTCGACGAGGAAGAGCCGCTCGAAGTCGAAGCCTCGAAGCATTCCCTCAATTACATCAAGCTCCCCGGCGGGAACGTGGGCTGCATGGTGAACGGGGCCGGTCTCGCCATGGCGACCATGGACATCATCAAGCTCGCGGGAGGAGCGCCCGCGAACTTCCTCGACGTGGGCGGCGGGGCCAACGCGGATCAGATCAAGAACGCTTTCCGCATCCTGATGGCCGACAAGGACGTAAAGGCCGTGTTCATCAACATTTTCGGCGGCATCCTCCGGTGCGACGTGCTGGCGGAAGGGGTTATCGCCGCGGTGCGCGATCTCGGCGTCAAGGTCCCGATCGTGGTCCGCATGAAGGGCAACAACGAGGCGCTCGGAAAAGAGATGCTGCTCGACTCCGGTTTTGCCTTCCAGACCGCCGACAACATGATGGTTGCGGCGAAGAAGGTGGTCGCCGCCGTCTCCGGCGCTTCCCAGAAGGCCAAGCCCAGGGCCAAAGCCGTCTCGAAAGCCCCGGCGAAGGCGAAAGGAGGCCGCAAGTGAGCGTTCTCGTCAACCGGAACACCCGCGTCGTCGTCCAGGGCATGGGCAAACACGGGACTTTCCACGCGATGGCGTGTCGCGAGTACGGAACCAACATCGTAGGCGGCATCACTCCGGGCAAGGGCGGCACCACTCTCGAAGGGTTCCCGATGTTCAACACCGTGCATGAGGCGGTCCGCAAGACCGGGGCCAACTGCTCGGTGATCTTCGTTCCTCCTCCAGGCGCCGCCGACGCGATCATGGAAGCGGCCGATGCCGACCTCGATCTCGCGGTCTGCATCACCGAGGGCGTGCCCGTTCTCGACATGATGCGCGCGTCCACGTTCCTGAAGGGGCGCCGCACGCGTCTCATCGGTCCGAACTGTCCCGGCATCATCTCGCCGGGTGAGAAGTGCAAGATCGGCATCATGCCCGGCCACATCCACATGGGCGGCTCGGTCGGCGTGGTCAGCCGCAGCGGCACCCTCACCTACGAAGCGGTCGGCCAGCTCACCGCCCTCGGCATCGGCCAGTCCACCTGCATCGGCATCGGCGGCGACCCCATCATCGGCACGACCCACAAGATGGCGCTCGAACTCTTCAACCAGGACCGCGCGACCAAGGCGATCGTGATGATCGGCGAAATCGGCGGCTCGGCCGAAGAGGAGGCGGCGGCTTACGTGAAAGCGCACGTGAAGAAGCCGGTCATCGGGTTCATCGCCGGCCAGACCGCACCCGAAGGGCGGCGGATGGGCCATGCGGGCGCCATCATTTCGGGCGGCAAGGGTACGGCCGACGAGAAGATGAAAGCCATGCGAGCGGCGGGCATTCACGTCGTGAAATCACCCGCGGACATGGGCCGGATGGTCGCGAAGGTTCTGGGAAAGAAGTAGGCGGCCGCTACGAAGCGGGTCGCCCGATCCACGAGTATCTGAAAGGCAGGACATGGAGAAGACGTTTTCGATCATCAAGCCCGACGCGGTGAAGGCGGGCAACGCCGGTGCCATCCTCTCTCGCATCGAGAAAGCGGGTTTCCGCCTCGTCGGCCTGCGCTTGCGCAGTCTCACCGAGAAGGAGGCCCAGGGCTTCTACCACGTGCACCAGGCGAGGCCTTTCTTCGGCGAGCTCGTGGCCTTCATGGCCTCGGGTCCCTGCATCACCGTGGTCCTCGAGCGTGAGAATGCGATCCTCGGCCTGCGCGATCTGATGGGCGCCACCAACCCGGCAAACGCCGCCGCGGGCACTATCCGCAAGGACTTCGCGGCGTCGATCGAAGCGAACGCCATCCACGGCTCGGACGCCCCCGAAACCGCCGCGTTCGAGATCTCCTACTTCTTCCCGGGCATCGAGCTCTAGGGCCGCAGGACGCGCGCTTCAGGAGAACCGAGATCGTAGCGGGCGGGGGATTCAGGAAAGGTGGAGGAACTTCGGGGACTTCTGGCCGTGGGTGTTCTTCCGGAGATCCTCCGCCGGATCTTCCTCGACCGCCGCACCGGCATCCTCCACCTTGCGTACGGCGTCGAATGGTCGGACGTTGAGTTTTCGGCCGGCTACCTGACAAACGCCGAGACCACGATCCCGGGCGCGCACCTCGGCGACCTGCTCGTTCAGATCGGGTTCCTCAGCGCGCGCGATCGCGACGCGTGCACCGAGATCGCGGCGCTTTCGCAGGAGCGCGTGGGTGAAACTCTTCTGCGCCATCACCTGCTGGACACCGACCGCCTGGCCCAGGGGCTTTCTCTTCAGTCGCGGGAGGTCTTGGCGCACACGCTGACCTGGAAGGGCGGCGTCTACACGTTCACGGATGCCGAGATCAAGAACGTGCCTGCGCTCGACCCCGCCGCCGAGCCGCGGCTCGATCCCCGAGAGGTCCTCCTCGACGCCACCTGGACGCTGGTGAGCGACCCCGGCATAGACGACGTCCTCGGTGATCTCACTCAGAAAGTGCGGAAGGCGCGCGACGAACGCCTTCTGAACATCGACTTCCGGCTCGCTCCCGCCGACGCCTTCCTGCTGAGCTGGGTCGACGGCCTGCTCACGGCCGGGCAGCTTCTCGAACTCTCGCCACTTCCGCGGGACGAGGCGAAAGCGTGCCTTGCCGGACTCCTTTCCGTGGGTGCGGTGGAGTACGTGGGAGCGCCGGCGGCTTCGACCATGACCACCGAGGTGGCGCGCTTCGAGGTGGCCCGGCTCGCCGCGCGGATCACGTCGTCCGATCCATACGAAGTCCTCGGGGTGTCGCCGGGGGCGCCGGCCGACGAGATCCGGTCGACCTATCTGCGGCTGCTGAAGTCGTGCGACCCGGCGGCAACGACCGACGCCGAATTCAAGCCGATCCTGCTGCACATGTCGGGAAAGCTCGCCGAGGCTTTTAAGGAGATAGAGCGTCGCGCGGGAACGTCGCGGCCGGCTCCGAAGACCAAGCCTCCGGAGCCGCCGCCTCCTTCGGCTCCCGCCGCCCCCGCACCGTCGCCAAAGGCCTCAACCGGGAAAAGGTCGCGAACCGGCCCCATCAAGGCGGCGGCTGCCGCCAAGGCCGCTCCGACACCGCCCCTTCCGCCGCCTCCACCGCCTCCGCTGCCCGCCGTCGATCCCTCGCAGGCCATGGAGGCGTCCGCGCTGGCGTTTGACGAGGGCCGCCTCCACGAGGCTTTAGCCATCCTGCACGAGGCCATCCCGCACCTCGAAGGCCGCGCCCGCCGCGCTGCGCGCGTGCGCAAGGCGAAGGTGCTCCTCGCGGTCCGAAACGGCGTGCGGCTAGCGGAGGACGAGCTCAAGTCCGCCCTCGCCGAAGACCCCGGGAACGCGGAGGCCCGTGTGGCCCTGGGCGGCATCTATCATGAGCGCGGGTCGAAGGCTCTTGCGATGACGGAGTACCGGAAAGCGCTCGAGCTTCAGCCTCGCAACACCGCGGCGCGCGAGGCGCTTCAGGAGCTTGCCGGCCCGGCCACGAAGGCCGCGCCCAAGGGGTCCGTCCTCAAGCGTCTGTTTCGCCGCTAACGGCCACGCAACCGATCTCAGGAGACGATCAATGTCCGTCAAATCCGACAAATGGATCCGCCGCATGGCCACAGAGCACCGGATGATCGAGCCCTTTTCCGAGAAGCAGGTGGCGGATGGCCTGATCTCCTACGGCCTCTCGTCCTACGGCTACGACGTCCGCATCGCGGACGAGTTCAAGATCTTCACCAACATCCACTCGGCCATCGTGGACCCGAAGAACTTCGACACCCGCTCCTTCATGGACGTGAAGGCCGACGTCTGCATCATCCCGCCCAACTCGTTTGCCCTCGCCCGCACCATCGAGTACTTCCGGATTCCGAGGAGCGTGATCACGGTATGCGTGGGGAAGTCCACCTACGCCCGCTGCGGCATCATCGTGAACGTGACGCCCTTCGAGCCGGAGTGGGAGGGCATCGTCACTCTTGAAGTCTCGAACACCACGCCCCTTCCCGCGAAGATCTACGCGGGTGAGGGGATCGCCCAGGTGCTCTTCTTCGAGGGCGACGAGCTGTGCGAGACCAGCTACGCGGACCGCAAGGGCAAGTACCAGTCGCAGCAGGGGCTCACGCTTCCCAGGATGTAGCGGCGGCCCCCGCCTTTGGGGCATGATCACGCCCATGGTTCACGAGACTGTCGTCATGGAAGGGCACCTGATCGATTCGGATGTCCTCCGCCGCGCCTTCAACGCGATCGTCGAAGAGGGCGGCGCTTTCGAGATACTCGAGTTCAGGGTCGGGAGGACCAACGACGAACCGACGCGCGCGGTTCTCGATGTCAAGGCGAAGGACCCCGCGGCCCTCGACCGCGTGCTTCAGCACCTCTCGTACTTCGGCGCCGCCACCCAGACCGGCGACGCGCGGTGGGCCCCGGCCGAGGCGGACGGAATCCTGCCGGACGACTTCTACGCCACCACCAACTTCGACACCCTGGTGCGCATCGAAGGCCGCTGGGTGAAGGCGGCGGCGCAGAAAATGGACTGCGCCCTGGTCCGCCGCGAAGGCGAGCCCACCTGCGTGAAGCAGAGGCTGGTCCGGAAGGGCGAACTCGTGGCCCTGCGCGGCCTCGGGATCCGGGTCAAGCCACCCGAACGCAGCCGCGACTATTCGATGTTCGGATTCATGTCGAACGACATCTCGGCGGAGATCAACAAAGGCATCGCCATCTCCGCGGCGGCGCGGGAGATGAGGAAGGCCCGTCAGGCCGGCGAGAAGATCGTGGTGGTGCCCGGGCCCGCGGTGGTTCACTCGGGCGGAGACACCGCACTTGCGCGCCTGGTGCGAGAGGGGTGGGTCGACGTCATCCTGTCGGGCAATGCCTTCGCGACCCATGACGTCGAGAAGGCGATCGTGGGCACGAGCCTCGGCGTGTGTCAGATGAGCGGGCGCGCGGTGGAGGGCGGCAGTCGAAATCACCTTTTCGCCATCAACGCGGTGAACCGCGCGGGTGGCATCGCGGCCGCCATCGAAACCGGCGTCGTAAAATCGGGTGTGATGTTCGAGACCGTGAAGCGGGGTGTGCCGTTCGTTCTCGCCGGCTCGATCCGCGACGACGGCCCGCTCACGGACGTGATCACCGACGTCCGGGACGCGCAGATGGCCTACTCAAAGGCCCTTGAAGGCGCGGGCGTCTGCCTCATGCTGGCCTCGGCTCTTCATGCGATTGCCGTGGGAAACCTGCTGCCGGTCGCCGTACGGACGGTGTGCGTCGACATGACCGAGTCGGTTCCGGTGAAGCTCGGGAACCGGGGAACTATGCAGGCGATCGGCCTCGTCACCGACGTCGGCTACTTCCTCGAGCGCCTGGAGAGCGAACTTCGCACGGTCTGACTACAAGGGGGGTTAGCAGCCCGTGGTGAAAGTCCCTCCGCGTCGAAAGCGGATCTTTTCCGCAGAGCTCTGCGTTGCCAAACCTTGAAATACTCCCGGTATTCCTGCGCCGTCCACCACCCCCGCCGATAAGCCGGAAACGGAGGAGGGTCGGGCGTAGGTTCGTGACCGCGAAGGCCTCAGAAGAGATGTCGGAGATCTCCCGGCCCCTCGAACGAATCTGCCACGATCCGCTCCATTCGCTGAACCTCGTCGTCGGTGAGCTGCCTGAACTCCGCCTCCCGGCGGTTCTTTGAGAGCGTGCCTTTGTTCTGGCGGATGAACATCACCAGATTCTCGGCCAGGCGGTCGGACATTTCGACCGCTTCCATAATCCGTTGCCGCGCCAGATCGTGGCGGCGCAGATAGTCGATCTCGCGCGGCAGGTCCTCGTCCACCGTGCGCTGGACGCAGGCGAAGAGGAACTCCGCGGGTTCGGTGCAGTCGAAGTAGCGGTAGAGATCCGCGGTGTCGTTGAGCACCTCGACATTGCGCTCCGGGGTCGGGCGCCATTCGATGTAGGGCATCAGCGAAGCGGAATGACCCTGGAGCGTGGTTCGATAGTCATCGATCCGGTCGAGCACCACGGATGAGACGGGGAAGACCATGCCGCTCGGCGTGAAGCGGCGCTCGGCGAGGACGTGGTGAATGAGACACCGATGCAGCCGTCCGTTGCCGTCCTCAAATGGATGGACGTAGACAAATCCGAAGGCCGTCGCGGCGGCCTGGAGGACGGGGTCGATGCCATCATCGCGCATCCGTTCGTTGGCTTCGAGCATGGAAGTCATCAGCTCGCTCAGATCCTGAGCGCGCGCGCCTATGAACTCCGGCCGCGGATCGCCAAGATGGTCGCGTTCGCCCACGAACACGCCATCGGGGCGCAGGCCCGCGTGAACGAACCGTCTGTCCTCGATGAGGACGGTGTGCAGACGGATGATCTCGGCGAGGGTCAGCTTGTTCTTACCCGCTTGCAAGACTGCGCGGCCCCATCGTTCCAGCCGGTTGCGCGGCGGGCGCGCTCGCCTTCAATCTGGAAGCTCGCGCGGCTGTCCGCCAGCAGCAGGAAGCTCGCGGCACGGGCGACCAGGTGGCTGCCTGAGCGGCCCATGGTGTCGCGCGCGCGCGCCGCCAGATCAGCGCGAGGTACTGCTCGAGTGCTCGGGTGCGGCGGATGAGAGGAGAGTAGCGGCCAGTGCCGAGAACGTTGTCCCGCACACGGAGGCGCTTTGAGAGGCGCGGTTTGCCGGTGAAGTACGCCTCGGGATCAAGCAGGTCGATGGCGGATACGCGCGGCGCGTCTTCCACGTCCAGAACGCGGCCCGTGAGCGTCTCGTAGAGAAACCAGGTTTTCCGCACATGCGCGGCGGTGGGAGCCGCGCGCACCAGCGCTTCGATCTCGGCTTTCGGGAGCGCGTCGAAGAGACGCTTGAGTACAAGAAGGTCGGTGTCCTCGTGTTTCAGCAGGAACTCAAGGTGGCCGCCCAGGTTCTCGCCGGGCCAGTAGCGCTTGTCAAAAACGGTCCAGGCACCCACGGTGCGTCGGCTGGCGCTGACATGCCTGTCGGCAACGCCCTTCGGACGCCGCACGAGGACGGCAACGCTCAGCTCGTTGACGAGGGCCGCAGCGCCGGCGAGGCGAACGCCTTGGGGAACCGTCTGTTCCTGAAAAGTGACCGGTTGAGTTGATTGCAGTCTCATGTCGAAAAACCCATTGAGTTGTCGAAAATCGTGAGAATTCCCGCAGTCTCGTCGCAAAACTCATAGCGTTACGTTGACGGCAATCTCCCACTCGGCGGGCGAGGGCACAGTGTCCTTTGCGGGGAGGCGGAGACCGCCGCCGGTGACGATGCAGTGCAGGTGAGGATGAAAACTCAGGTCCCGGGTCCAGGTATGGAGCACGGCGGTGAAGCCGAGCAAGGCGCCCAAGCGGTCCTTGTCGCAGCCGAGATCGAGCAAAGTCTGGGAAGCGGCGTCGAAGAGAAGGTCAAAGAGTCGCTTGCGGTTGTAGAGCGCGAGGTTGCGAAGTTCCCCCGGGAGAGTGAACACGACGTGGAAGTAATGGGTCGGGAGAATGCGCGCCATTTGTCGTTTGAGCCACCGGGCCTGGGCCAGGTTCTGACACTTGGGGCAATGCCGGTTGCGGCAGGAATTGAAGGCGTTGCGCTTGAAGTGGCACTGATCGCACACGTCCACATGGCCGCCGAGTGAAGCGGTGCGGCAGGTTTCGATGGCGCGCATCACGCGCGCCTGTTCCTTGGTCAGAGCGTGAGTGGCCCGGTAGTTCTGCCCGTGAGCGCGGAAGAGGTCCGCGACCTCGAGCTTGGGCCGCTCTGACCCCTTGGGGTGGCAGCGAGGCGTCGCCAAGACGCCGCCTTAACGCAGCACGTCCCCATCCGGCGTACCGAGCACGTCGAATGGGCTTTTGATCGTAGCGAGACGTTCGCGGGCGACATGCAGGTAGCGAAGCGTGCTGTTGATGTTGGAATGGCCGAGGAGCACCTGGATCGTCCGAACGTCAATGCCCATCTCGAGAAGGTGGGTGGCATAGGAGTGCCGGAGCATGTGTGGAAAGACGCGCTTCTTGAGCCGCGCAGCCCTGCCTGCCCGGCGCAGAGCCAGGCAGATAGCCGTCCGCGTTATGGGTTGACCCGGGACCTCGCCGGGGAAGAGGTACGGGGGCTCTGGCCGGAGGAGACGCCAGTACTCACGCAGGACCAGGAGCAACTTCTCACCCAGTGGCAAGTCACGATCTCGGCCGCCCTTGCCTTTGCGGATATGAAGGATTCCGCGAGTGGAATCGATTAAGGCTCCTCGTACACAAGTCACGTTGGACACGCCCGCCTCGCCCTCGCGTTCTCTGTTTGTTCTCGCGGTCGGTCGACGGAGCCGCCGCCGTGGCCGCAAGCGCCGCGCGGTTGGTGGGGTGCGTCATGGCCAGGCTTCGCGCTGAAGCGCGCAGGGCCGCGTTTGTTTCTTGGCGGCCGTGCGCTGCGCGCCCGCCCGTTTGGTCGCGTGCGTCTGCGGCCCGCTTCGCGGCCCTTGCCGGTTTGGGTCGGCCTTGCGGCTTCGGGCCGCAAGGCCTCGTCGCTGGTCTTGCGCGCTTCAGCGCGAAGCCTGGCCACGCCGGCGGCTCATCTTTCGCGCGCCCGGTCTCCATAAGGAGGCCGAGGCCGCGCGTGGCTCGTGGTCCGTGGGTCTTGTCGTCGCATCCGTGCTGCGGGCTCCTGCGTGTAACAGGCCAGGCTACGCGCTCGCCCTGTGCGCGTCCGTGCCGGTTCTCGGCCGCGTGGCGCGAGGTGGGCCTCGGTGTTTCTTTCCCGAAGTGCGTATTCCGGCTGCGAAGAAAGCCACCGATTCCGGCTGAAAGGTGCCACTCATTCCGCGTGAGGAAAGTTACCCCGTCGGACGGAAGCAGCCAGGGGGTCGGGACGGCGGGATTCTGAGTCGGAGGTCCGCTCCCGGGTCAAGCCCGATGCTGCATTCCGCGGCAGTTGGCCAGTGGGAGATTGCTTCCTCAGTCGCTTCTTGCCGGCCTCGTCGCAATGACGCAGGGCGCCCTCGCGCGTAGGTCTCAGGACGCGCTGGACAGCAGACGCGATGCCGTTTCGGGATCCAGAAGATCCGGGGCGGCGCGCAGGACGAATGACGGAAGGTCCGAGATCGCACGCGCCACTTCGAGGCATGGGCGGGCCGACGGGTCGGCGGCGAGGAATGGTGTGAGGGCGAGCAATCGCTGAAACGATTCGAAGGCGCGAATCGGTTCGAGGGACGATGAGGGGGCCGAGATCCGCTCGGGAAACACCACGGCCGCGAGCGGGGCTTCGATCAGGTGTTGGCCGGGGAAGAGCTGGTCGGGGTCGAACATGAGCTTTCCTGTTCGAGGCACGGCCCGGCCGGGTGGCCGTTGTGCCGGGAGTCGTTCGACCGCGTCGGGGGTGAGGTAGAGCGTGGACCTCAGGCAACCGAGACGGATCCGGGCCTCATCGCGCCAGGCGAGGACGTAGTCGTCGGAGAGAAAGCGCCAGCCCGCGCGCGCGAGGCTCAGGGTCAGGGAAGACTTGCCGACGCCCTTTGCCCCCGCGATCAGGACCGCGCCCGTGCGCTCCGACGGAGGGACGAGCGCGGCCGCGTGGAGGTCGAGCCGGCCTTCCCGCCGGAGCGCCATGTACAGGGCCGCGCCTATCGCGGCGTCGAGTTCCTTCTTGCGCCGCGACGGGTCGATGAAGAGAAGGGCCGTGCGCGGCTCCCCCTGCGGGAAGCTGACGCTCAATCCCTCGAAGCCCGCGCCGGGGTTCGGCGGATCGGGCGCCTCGTCGAAGGGCCGAATTCGAATGACCCATTCCGGGGGGTCGGGTCGAGCCGCGTGCGTGGGCAGCGAGTGGAGTACTTCCGGACGATGCGGAGTCACCCCTTCGAACCGGATGAGGACGCGAACACCGCCGAGGTGGATGCGGCGGGGGGCTCGGCTAGGCGCTGTTGTAGCTGTCGTAGCCGCTGTCGACGCCGTCCTGGCCCGGGGAGTCGGTGTAGGAGCTGCTGCCGTTGAAATCCCCGTCATCGATGGATGTTCCCGCACTCCCGCCCCCCAGAACCACCTGACCGAGCTGCCCGCCGAAAACGCGAGTCGCATCAAGCGCGTCGATGGGTTCCGACACGATCGGGTCCACGAATGACTTTTTGAGGGGCTCTTCCATAGTGATCTTCCGGCGATCAGACGGAGGCTAGCACGGAGTGCACCGTCAGAATCAAGTTCGCGTTCTGATAGGGCGAAACCGCCTGTAACGAATCGCACAAACCCGGTTTGACCCCCTCGGCTTCCACCGGTAACCTCGGCCCCTACCACCCCTCGCGTTTCCGTCCGTTTTCGCACCGCCCCACCCGAGGGGGCCGAAGATTCTTCTGGAAGAGTTGGAGTCCACCATGCAACAGCGCGTCCCTTCGCACCTATGGCGAAGATGTCGCGGAGTCGTCCGCAATCTGGCGGCAGGGCTCGTCGCCCTCATGCTGCCATCGGCCGCCTTCGCCCAGACGCCCACGGTGGATTCACTCAACGTGGTGCCCAGCTTCTTCTCGGCGGCGGCAAGTGCGAACGTGGCGGCCGACGGAGGGGCTGCGATTACGAGCCGTGGCTTCGTGTACTCGCTGACCGCAGACAACTCCGATCCGGTATTCGGCGGCTCCCCGGGCGTCAGCACCGTTTCCCAGGGCGGGACTCTGGGCGCATTCACCGACACGCTCTTCAGTTTGGTGCCCGGTTGGAACTACTCAGTCCGCGCCTACGCCTTGAATGCCAACGGCGCAGCACACACGCCGGTACAGACTTTCACAGCGCCCTGCCCGGTCCGGACGTTCCCCGACCTCCCCAGGGGATCCGTCGGAACTTCTTATTTCTCCTACGTTCAGGCCCTCGGGTCTTTCGGCTGGGATTATTACAGCATCACCGCCGGGGCCTTGCCGGCGGGCAGGTCCATCGACAACTGGGGAGGCTATCTCTACGGGACGCCGAGTGCCCCGGGAATCTCCAACTTCACGGTGACCGTGCAGGATCAGAACTACGGTTGCCTGGGTTCGCGGTCGTATTCGCTCGCGGTGGACGCCCTCCACGTTGTTCCGGGGAAACTGGCTTTCGCGTCTGAGGTTGTGGGCGACACCAGTCCGCCGAAAACCGTCACCATCGTCAACAACGGCACCGGGAATGTGAACCTGGTTCTCCCGCTTTCGGCAACCGGGCCCTTCGCGGTCGATTCGAGCGCCTGTTTGAACCCGATCCCGAGTTCCGGCGGGTCCTGCACCGTCGAGATCACCTACACGCCGCCCTCCGCGACCGCGCATACCGGGACGATGTCGATTGCGCACGATCAGCCGATGAGTCCGTTTGTCGTCTCCCTTCGCGGTGCCGGGACGGTCTCTGCGGTCCAGCAGATTTACTCGTCGAACGAGGATTCGGACTCGGTGACGGTGATCGATCCCGTCACGAACGCAGTTCGAGTTGTGGTGGGGGTTGGAGATGGGCCTGCCGGGCTCGCCGTCCTCCCGGGCGGGGCGAAGGTGTATGTCCCGAATCGATGGGCCAACTCGGTGAGCGTGATTACCACGGCCCCCATGCACACCGTCACCTCGACGATCATTGACGCGAATCTCGGCCATCCGATCGCCGCGGCCGCGACTCGTGGGGGGGATGCGGTGTGGGTCGTCAACCGGGATTCCGACGCGATCACGATCATCGGAACGGGAACCGACACAGTTATCGATACCCTCTTCCATCCGTGCGTCGACTTTCCCCGGGGGGTGGTGGCGAATCCCGTGAACCACGAGATGTACGTCATGAGCGACGGGACCGCGTCCATTTGTGTGTTCGACCGCGTTTCCCGCACTTTCCTCCGGGCCATCTATGTGGGCGCTTCACCTCAGTCGGCGGTCGTCCTTCCAAACGGCACCGCGCTTTACATGATCACCGGCAACAACGAGAGCGCCCTCCGCGTCGACCTCCCGTCGGGATCGATCACCACGATTCCAGACGTCGACGGGCAGCAACTTGCGATGACCGCGGATGGCTCCCGGGTCTATGTCGCGCGCGAAGGCGACGGACTCGCCATGATCGACACCTCTGACAACTCGGTAACCTCAATTCCGCTGACCGGCGATCCGAGCGCGTACGGCGTGGCCGTCCACGACGCCGCTGGTCGAGTCTTCGTCTCCGACACGTATCGCATCTTCGTGGTCGACCTCGCCACCAACACGGAGTTGCCGAACCCGGACCTGCCGATCGAGGATTCAAGCTTCCAGGGCGCGCGCGTTCTCGCCACCGCGATGAATCCGGCCCCGGCTGGAGCAGTCCCGACGGTCGCCACCCTGGCGAACGGCACGCCCGGGTTCGTGGCCACCTCAGTGAGCGCCGATGTGACCGCGGACGGCGACGCTCCGATCTTCGAGCGAGGCTTCGCGTACTCGACCACCGACACGACCCCCGAGCCCAACGAGCCGGACGTTCTTGTTCTGCCCGTGCCGGGCATGGTTGGCGCGATGAATGGTGTGTTGACCGGGCTGACCTCAGGAGTGACTTACCACTATCAGGCCTACACCAAGAATATTTGGGGGACCGGCCTTTCAGGAGCGGGCTCCTTCGTCAATCAGACGTGCCCCACCATCGCCATCAACGAGGTCACGGTGCCCAACGGCCTGGAGGGCGCCGCCTACACTGCAACCTTCACCGTTTCGGGCGCCGCCACCGGACCCTTCTCGTTCGCGTACACCAACCTCGCCTCCGGACTCTCTGGGGCGGGTAACGCCATCACCGGCACACCCACCGAAGGCTTCCTTGGCGAGATTCTGGTGAGAGCCACCGACGTGCCCACCGGTTGTTTTGTCGAGAACGCCTACACCCTCCTGATCGGCAGCGCGGTTGTTCCCGGCGATCTGGTTATCAGCGAATTCCGGTCGCGGGGAGTGAACGGCCAGTTGGACGAGTATGTTGAGCTCGGCAACCGGACCAGCTCACCCCTGGTCGTGCTGGCTCAGGATGGGTCGGGGGGGTGGTCGGTCGGCAATGGGGGCGGCGCCCTGACCGTCATCCCCGACGGCACGGTGATTGAAAAGGGCGGCCACTGGCTGGCGGTGGGCGCGAGTTTCAGTCTCTGGGACTACGGCGCGCCCGCTCCGCTATGCCGATCGTGGGACTTCAGCAGCTTCCCGGCCACCTGTCTGGCCGGCGCCGATGCCACCCTCGCGGCGGAACTTCCCGATGACCTTGGCCTCGCCCTCTTCAAGACCGCCAACCCGGCGACCTACGCTCCGGCCACCCGCCTTGACGCGGTGGGCGGCGCACTCGAGACCGATGGTCTGTTCTTCGAAGGAACGAAGCTCGCTGAACTGGGCTCCGCCGATCCTCTCTATCAGACGGCCTGGGTGAGACGGCTGACGAACGCCGCCATCATGGCGGATGCAAACGAAAACGATCGCGACTTCATCTTCGTGGCTACCGACGCGGGCTCCTATGGACCGACCAGCGTGGTGGACGCGGTTCTGGGCGGGCCGAACCCGGAGGACTCGCTGACCGTGCGGGATGTTCTCAATGCCGACTTGACGGCATCCCTGATCGAGCCTGCCAGGGGTCCCCAGCAATCGCCGAACCGTCGGGTTGAAGGCTGGTCGAAGCGCATCGAGTACCGGCGGGTCTTCACGAACAACACCGGCAAAGATATCGGCATGCTTGCTTTCAAGGTCATCAACCTGACGACCCGGAACTCCCGCCAGACTCTCGCGGCCCAGGGTGATCTCCGGGTCATCGATGCGGACGACGACGAAGTTTACGTCGATTCGCTCGGCCAGTGGGTGGAGACGACGGGCGCCCGTCTTGACTATCCCGTCATGTATCCCCTCACCGAGTGGTGGGAGGGCAGCAAGACCGGAGGCGTGAACTCGCGGCTGATCGTGCCCTTTGGCCTGAGCATCCCACAGGGCCTCTCCCAGGCGAGCGCCAAGGGCCCTGGTGCCTGCAACGTACTCGCGGATGGCGAAAGCCTCCCGGTGAACTTCCGGCTGACCTACGCTTCCGGCGGCTACTACCTCTACGTTCTCGTGCCCCAGATCAGCCACGACATCCTCGACCCGCCGGTTTCCGATATCCGGGCGGGAGGGGAGAATCTGTGCCAGGGCGGTGGCGGGCCGCGCGCCCGCTGAGCGCGAGCGGGTTCGCCCCCTCATCAAGTTGGTGGCCCCGGGGTGGCATACTCCCATCGTGATCAACGACAACACCCGCTTCGAGCAGACGACTGACGTCGTCGCCACCGACTTCGAAGGCCAGGACGCCGTCGTCTTGAACCTGGCGACCAAGAAGTACTACACCCTCAACGAGACCGCGGCCGCGATCTGGTCGGGCATCGAGGAGTCGCGCGAGGTCAGGGGTCTCGTCGATCTGCTGATGTCCAGATACCACGTTACGCCGGACAAGGCGCGCTCGAGCGTTCTCCTCACGCTGGAGAGGCTGCTAGAGCAGCAGCTGGTGCGCCCATGCCCCGAGGCCTAGGGCTGGCCCTCGCACGCGAGAACCAACCGGCGGCCCCAGTGGGCCTCCCCTTTCCCGTGCTCGATGCCCTCCTGGGTGAATCCGCGGCAGACTTCTTCGCTTCCGACTGGCAACGCAGCGTGCGCGCTTTCCCTGCGGCGGCTTCGGCCCATCGCCTGGCCGCGGCTAACTTCGACTTTCGAGCGGTGGTCGCGGCCGCTGCAAAGACCGGGAGACTCGAGGATCTCGGCAAGGACCGCCCCGGCCCGCGGCCCGGCGAGGACGGATGGCCGGAAACTCCCAAAGGTCCTTCGGCCCGGGTCACGGGAGCGCAGAGCTTCGCGCCCGATCTTGCGTCGCTGTGCGCGCGGCTCAGCGACGAGCTGTCGCATCGCGTCTCGGCCAATCTCTATGTCGCCCCGCCTCAATCTCGTGGTCTCGACCGGCATCAGGACGGACACGATGTGCTCATCCTGCAGGTTGAGGGCCGCAAGCGCTGGAAGGTCTGGAGCAATGACGCGCCGCCGCCTCTCGATTCCCTGCCCGCCCTGACCTTCGAAGGAGGCAGCAGGCTCCGGCGCGACTATCGGGGCACGCCTTTCGGCGGGCGAAGTGTGGCGGACTCGGAGGTGGCGGGGAAAAAGGAGTGGTCGTTCGATCTCTCGCCCGGCGAGATGATCTATGTGCCGCGCGGTTTCGCGCACGATGTGTGGACCGAAGAATCTCACTCGGCGCACCTCACTTTCGGCTTCCACCTCGTTTCGTGGGTTGATCTGCTCATCACGGTGGTGGCGCAGGCGTCTCGCCGCCACGGCCCGATCCGCGAAGGCCTCCCGATCGGCTTCGCACGCGTGGCTCCCTTGGGCGATGACGTCCGCCGAAAGACCCGGGAACTGCTGGCCCTTCTGACCGACACCGACGGGGCCGAAGCGCTCGAGGAAGTCATCGGCCGCTGGCTTCACCGCGACCTCGAGAGGCCTCCGCAGAATCCGAAGGTCACGGCGCCGAAGCTCGTCGAGAATCAGCGGCTGAGGCGAATCGCTTCCGCGGCCTTTGTCACCCGCCCCGACAGCGTGGGTTTGTTCCGCGCGTCGGACCGGCATGCCGAGATCTGGCTCCCCTCGGCTTTTGCGAAGGCTCTGCGCTTCGTGGCCTCGGTCGAGCCGCCCGAATTCGAGGTGCGCGATATTCCCGGCATGTCGCCTGCAAGCAGAACCCGGCTCTGCGAAATGCTCATCGTCGAGGGGTATCTGGAAATCGCAGGTCAGGGCAGGAGCGAGGTGCAGGGTTGAAGGCACGACACATTCAGGGATGGCTTCTCATCGCGGGCGTTGCCGTGGTTCCCGGGCTCGTGGCCGCGCAGACGGCGGCCAGGCCAACACCGAAGCCACCCGTCACGGGCGTCGCTGCGCCCACGCCAAAACCGACTCCACCCGCGTTCACCTTGAAGGTGACGCCCCAGCGGGTGGCGACGCTGACCGCGAAGGAAGCGAAGGCCGCCGACATCGGGGCGAGCCTTGCGAAGGAGCTGGGTGTCCCGGTCCGGATGTCCCCGCTGGTGGCCAGGCAGTTCATAACCTCGAAACTCTCGCAGGTCCCCATCGAGAACCTGCTGCTGTCGCTCGCTCCGCAGGTCTATATGGACTACGAGGTTCGCTGGGATCAGGCGCAGGAGGACTGGGTCGGCATCGAGCTCACCGGCTTCAATGAGAGAGAGCCGCGGACGCCGGTTGAACAGAAGGACTTTCTCGTGCTCGCGGGCAGCACCGAGGACGAAAGCGTCACGGAAGAGACCATTGCGAAAGACCAGGCCGATCGGGATGAGGAGAAGCTGAGGAAAGAGCCTGCTAAAGAAGGTCCCGTCCTCGATGTCTCGGTGAAGAACGGTCTGGTGTCGGTTCGGGCGAGGCGGCAGATGGTCACGGCGATTCTGCTCGATATCGCTTCAAAGGCGGGTCTCGGTTTCGAAACGCGCGGCGAGTTGGACCAGGCGCTCATCGACCTCGATGTGCGAGGTCTGCCCGTCGAGCAGATACCCGCGGTGGTGGCCCGGCCCGGCATCGCTCTGCTCATGCGCCGCAATGTGACAACCGGCGGCAACCGGCCGGTCGCCATGCTCCTTGGGAGCGAGGCAACGCGGCTCAAGAAACCCGCCATACGGTAAACGGAGCCCTGGGCGCCGCGCGCAGCCCGCGCCCGCTCACCTGCGGGTTCTATAGAACCGGATAAGGTCCATGCTCTCGGGCGCCTGGTGTCCGAGCTGGCGAAGCATGGTGGTGAGCTGGCCGCGGTGGTAACTCCCGTGGTTAACCACGTGCTGGAGCATGTGCCAGAAGACCGACGATCCAGGGTCGCCCGCGAGGGTTTTGTATTCGAACTCCTGCTCGATGCCGGTCTCGCCGAGGCCTTCGGTGAAACCGCGCACGTCGGCTTCGGTCTTCTCCCAAAGCCTGCGCACGGTGGCAACATCCGGGAAGGTCTCGCGGGGGAGCGGGGACGCGGGCGAGGCGCCGGTCCATCGCTGATGCCAGGCCCACTCCGCCGAGTACACGTGTCCCAGAGTGTCCTGAACCGAGGTGAAGCTCGATCCGAGTTCCCGCGTGTACTCCTCCTGGCTCAAGGGTGAGAGGGCCGCGAGCATGCGGTCGCGGGCCCAGTAGTGATAGTCGAGAAGGGTGCGCAGATCCTGGAGATTCACGCGGTGTAGTCTAGCCGCGGCCATGCCCGCGAAGAAGAAGAACGACCGGCCGCTCACCGGCGAAGCGCTCCTCAAGGAGACCTGCCGGCGCATCCGCGTCGCGCGGAGCTACTGGGACGCTCACAACAATCGCGCCTGCCGGGGCGAACGCGAGAAGGCCATGGCCCTTTACGAAAGGCTGAGCGAGACCGAGCGCGAGAAGGTTCCGCAGGAGCTTCGGGTGTGGCTGCGGTATCGCAGCGAGAAATACTTCGGCGAACACCGGACCGCCCCCGGCGCGGGTCGGCGCTAGCGCGGGGTCAGCCCCCGCCTCGTTCGCGTTCGCCCGTCCGGACCTTGCGTTCGAGATCGGCGTAGGCCTTGCGGAGCGAATCCTGGGCGCGTCTTCGCTCGAGCGCCGCCGCCACGTGATGCGAAGCGAAGGTGAGGACCTCCTGATCGCGCTCGGTGTAGACGACATCCTCGTCGTAGCTCTGAACGACCATGGCGCCGAGCAGCCCGGAATCGCCCCGCAAGGGCACGCCGAGCCAGCAGACCGACGGCGTACCCACCGGCTCGACCTCCCCCGCGGCGCACAGGGCCGCGACCTCGGTCCGGCCTACCCGTACCGCGCGGCCGGTCCGCAGCACGTACTCGGTCAAGCCGCGGCCGCGCTTCCGCGAGCCGAACCCGGAGGCGGGATCGCGTTCGTCCACCGCGTAGGCGAACGCCAGCCGGTCATCGTCCTCGACGAGGGCGACAAAGAAGTTGGAGGCGCTAAGCAGGCCGCCCACGATCCGGTGAGCGGCGAGGTAGAACGCGTCGAGGCTCTCCGCGGTGTTCGCGAGTTCGGCGATCCTGAAATACGCGGCCTGAAGCTCCTCGCTCCGTTTCCGCTCCGCTATCTCCCTCTGCAGTTCGCGCGTCCGTTCAAGGACGCGCTGCTCCAGCTCGGCATGGGCGCGTCGGCGCTCGATGGCGGTGAGGATGTGCTGGGCCACGTACCCGAGGAGGGCCGCGTCCTCCTCCGTGTAGCGAACGTCTTTGAGGTAGCTCTGGACCACGATCGCCCCGTGAACCCGACCTTCGCCGGTGAGGGGTACGCCGAGCCAGTCTTCAGAGTCGGTTCCGTGGGCGGCGTCCCTCGCCACCTTGAGGGCGGCCCGGACCGTGGCCGAGGGACCGCGCATGGTCTGGCCACGGCGGATGAGGGCGAGGGTCAGGCTGTTCTTAAGCGCCGGATCGGAGAAGGCCACCTCGCGGTCCTCGACCTTGAGACCCGCGTCCACCGTGTCGGCGAAGTAGATGAAGCGCAAGGTCTGGCGGTCATGATCGACAAGTGAGATGTAGAAATTCTCCGCGTACATCAAGGCGCTCACGATCTTGTGGATGCTTGTGAGCATCTCCCTCATCTCGATGTCGGCGCTCGCGAGATCCGCGATGGCGTAGAGCGCATGCTGCACCCGCTCCGACTGTTCGAGGCGCAAGACGCTGCGCCGCAGATGCGCCCGGTCCCACAGTTCGCGGGCCCGCCAGCGGATGGGTTCGAGAAACGCATCGAGGGCCAGTTGGGGGAGCGGCGGCCTTGCGCCCTCATGGGTGAGCATCACCGCGGCGCTCGAGTGCGAGCGAGGGCCAGGCAGGGCGATGATGATCTCCGCATCCTGAGCATTCTGGGACGAGGGCCTCGAGGCCGACTCGCCCTGAAGGGCGCTACCCACGAACGGTGACTCGACGAGGGCCGGCGGCGCCGGGGGCCCCGAAAAACGCTGGAGCGCGCCCCGATTGAAGGTACCGTCAGTCCAGAAAAGGCTCAGCCGCACGCCGAACTGACGCGCGGCCTGAACGTGGGCGCACTGCGCCAGCTCTTCGAAGTCCTCCGCGGAGAAGACGGAGAGAAGGAAGGTCGTCTGGTTCGGCCCGCCGGAGGCCCCGCCCTTCAACGCTGCTATTTCACCCTTGTTCCCGAGGGAACTTCCTTCTCGAAACCCGCGAGGACGGCTTTCCCGTCCACCGTCGCGGCGAGGAGCATGCCGTGCGACTCGACGCCCATGAGCTTGGCGGGCTTGAGATTCGCGATCACGATGATCGTGCGCCCGACGAGCTGCTCGGGCTCGTACGCCTCGGCGATTCCCGATACGATCTGGCGCGGCGCGCCGCCCACCTCGAGCTGGAGCTTCAGGAGTTTCTTCGAGCCTTTGATCTTCTCGGCCGCGGTTACCGTCGCGGTGCGCAGGTCGAGGGCCGCGAAGGCTTCGATGCCGACAAGCTCGGGTTCGGTGGAGGCGGATGCGAGGGCGGGTAATACCGCTGCGGGATCAGTCGTGGTGGGAGGGGGTTGCTTCGGCCCATCGTCCACGGACTGGACCCCGGCTTTCGCCGGGGTGACGGAGAGTTTCTGCCAAACGTCACGGACAGCGTCCGTGCTGAGACTCGTA
>Ga0163153_10001265_pt1 | contig 40205 bp, 18 predicted proteins | sample OliLakLV19MP6IB1_FD_148629 | JGI IMG/M metagenome (GOLD analysis project Ga0163153, IMG submission 148629) | Freshwater microbial mat bacterial communities from Lake Vanda, McMurdo Dry Valleys, Antarctica - Oligotrophic Lake LV.19.MP6.IB-1 | ecosystem: Environmental > Aquatic > Freshwater >... | reverse complement strand
AGGTAATAGTCCGTGCTTTCGGTCAGCTTCGCCTTGGCCGCGCTGAGGAAGGCGGCGTTCGAGGTCGCATGGCTGCCGGGATAGGCGTTCTGCAATTCCAGATTGGAAATTGCCGTGACGTGTTCGCGCACGGGCGCGAGCGAACTGAGGATGGGCGAAAGCTGGTCGAGCTTGTCGCCAGTCGGCGTCCAGCGCGTGATGTCGCAGCCCATCGGCATGAAGACGAATCCGAGACGGCGCACGGGCTGCGCGGCGGTCTTCGCGAGCGGCGTCGCGGCGGGCACCATCGCTTCAAGCAACGGCAACGCCATCGTCGCGCCCATTCCGCGCAGGAAGGTTCGGCGCGGCATGAACTTCTTGGTGATGAACGAGAGCCGTCCAGATGGAATACTCATGGTTGAGGCAGAGTGTGCCTGCTGGGTGTCGCGCTGGCAACTGCGGACAATGCCCCGGGGTGGTTGGATGTGACGGGCCGCCAACGTGGGTCAGACTGGAAGCCTGACCCACGCTTACTGACCGGCCTTCACCGCCAGGCGCAGTTCGGCCAATTCCTGCTTCAGCGCATTCAAATCCGCAGCCTGCGCCTTCACGAGGGCGTGCAACGCCTGGATCGCGGCGAGTGCCACGCCGTCGGCATCGACGGTGGCGATGTGTTTGTCATCGGAGCCGACGCCGAAGGCGGCTTGGAAATCCTGGGCCATTGGACCGATGTGTCGGTTGCCGGGCGCGTTGGTGTAGTTCCAGCGCGAAAGGGGCAGCGCGGCGACCATTTCCAAAACACTCTTTGCATCCACCGGCTCGAAGCCTTCCTTAAGATGGCGGTCCGAGGAGTTGCTCCACACTTCGCCGTCGCAGGTGGCGTTGACGACCCGGAGGCGCGCGTTCGCCGTGGCGGTGCCGATGGAGACGTTGCCGCCGCCGGCGTTGAGGAAGAGCGGCGAGGCGGCGCTGTTGTTGCGCGCCTGAATCTCGTTGCCGTCGATGGCCATGTTGAGACCACTGACCGCGCCGAGGACGAGCGTGCCTCCGCCGGCGAGGTTCGCGTCCGGTCCGCCGACGACATGCAGCGGGGCATTGGGCGCGTTGTGGCCGATGCCCACGCCGCCCGCCACGCGGATGAGGAATTGTCGAGGAGCAGTGGAGGCAAATTCAGTTCCAACCGGATCGGCGGTGTAGGCATCAGCCCAGACGAATGCGCCCTCGTGCTGCGCCGTGGCCTGGACTCCGGCGGCGAAGCTGCAGTAACCGTTGGCCTGGTTATTTTGACCACCAGGGATGGTGGCGCCGGGGCCGCTGCTGCGGTTATGCAAGCCTCCCGCCACGGTGGAGTTGTAGCCGGTGATCTCGTTCAGTTGGCCGCCCCCGATCGAGCCGTAGCCGGCCAAAATTCGATTCTGCCGTCCGCCGGAGATCGTCGCCGTGTCCGCGCCGGTCGTGATCTCATTTTCCCACCCTCCGGCAATCGTCGCCAGGCTCGCACCCAGGCCGATCTGGTTGCTCAGTCCGCCACTCACCGTGGCGTGGCTGGCCCGCGAGAGGATGAGGTTGGCCTCGCCGCCGCCGACGAAGGCCCGCCGGGCGGCGAAGTCGATCTCGTTGCCGCTGCCGCCGCCGATGTGGGCCGCTGCGGCATCCTCGCCAATCCAGTTGGAGGCTCCGCCGGAGATGGAAGCGAAGCGGGCGTTTAGCGACACGGAGTTATCCGGGCCATCGGCGATGGTGGCGAGTCCTCCGAAAATAGAATTGTCCACGCCCCCGCCAATGGCCGCACCGGTCGCGCCGTTAAAGATTCTGTTGTTCTGCCCGCCGACAATCGCCGCCAGTCCGGCGAACCTCTGGACCGTGTTGCTCACGCCGCCCCCGATGGCCGAGACATTGGAATTCGTGCCGATGAAGTTGCCCAGCTCGCCGCTGATCGCGGACCAGTTCGCGTCGCCGCGCATCCGGTTGAATTGGCCCCCACCGATGAAGCCGTAGTCGCAACTGCCCTCGACGTGATTGCGGTTGCCCCCGCTCACCGTCGCCCAGTCGGCCAGGCTATGAACCTGGTTGGACTCGAACGCCGCCGACGGGAAGCCTGCGCCTCCCGCCGGCGGGTCTATGGTCTCGACGAATGGGCGCGCTACTCGCAAACCGAGCTGTTCTCCGTCTCGTAGCAGTGGACTAGCGTTTTTCCCGGGCCGCACGGGACGTGCGGATCAAATGTCGATGGGCCTTGTTGCGGAACGCAGTTCTGCCCGTTCGCGTCGCAGCAGTGATAGGTGTCGTTGCTCCACCCGCCGGCGGGGATGAGTTGGAAGAATTGGTGTGGCGAACTGGTGGGCAGTTCCACCCGCAACTCATCGCCGACGGCGGTCGGTGTGAGGTCGGGGAAGGTCCAGGTGCGCAGGTCGTGGCTGGAGCGGAGAAGGCTCGGCTCGTGGGCCGCCGGCCAGGAGAGGGTCACGCGGCCGCCGCGATGGACGATGCCCAGTCCCGCCGTGGGCGGCAGCGGGCAGTGCGCGACCATCACGCGGTAGCGGCCGGTCACCGACGTTGTCGCGCCCCGAACGCGCACGTAGTAGGTGCCCGGGATGGACAGGCGGCAAACGAATCCTTCTGCCACGCCGCCGCCAGCGGCGGAACTGTTGGCGGAGAAGAGAATCATCACTCCATTCTGGCGGAACAAATCCACCACCACGTCCGTGCCGATGCCGTCGCGCTCGGGATCGCCGTCCACGCTGATGTGAAGCAGGCTCGGTCCGGGGATGGTGACGGTGTACCAATCCTCGTCGCCGAAGGGGTTGAGGCTGGCGTTGCGCACGCCCTGGTCCTGTCCCGCCGGCACCAGTGCCGTGGCGGTGGCGGCGGTGTTGTTCGGCTCGACCTCGGCCGGGATGACGTTGGTGGTGACCGTGAGGTAAAGGCGGTAGGGCGCGATGATCCCTCCAGCGTTGGCAGCGACGCTGACATAGTAGGTGCCGCCCGCGAGCGCCGAGCCCGCGAGCGCCGAGGCGTCGCCCGATTCCAGCACGCTGTCCGCGCCGTTGCCCGAGCCGTCATTGTCATCCGACTCAATCGCCACGCCGGCACCGTTGTAGAGCGTGAGCACGGAGTCGCGCGAGTTGGCGCCGGCCCACGCTGCGCCGCCGGTATCAATGGTGATCCACGCCTTGGAGTTCGGCACGGCGGTGAAGCGATAGTAGTCCACGTCGCCCGCCGGGCTGATGCGTCCGGCGACGGCGACGAAGCTGGCCAGGCCTAAATCCTTCGCGCTGCCCAGGGCGTTGTTGGGTTCGCCTTCGGACTGATAAACCAGCGTGTCAATGACAGTGACGGTGAAGACGCACACGGCGCGTTCCCCGCAGATGTTGGTGGCCGTGCATTGCACCGTCGTGGTGCCCGGTGGAAACAGGCTGCCGGACGGCGGCACGCAGGCCACGAACGGCAGCGCCGAGCAGGTGCCCCCAGTAACATTAGGGAGCGGGAAGGTTACGGGCACCCGGTTGGTCGAGCACGTTCGCACCGTAATGTCTGGCGGGCAGGCCAGACGGAACGCCCCGCCGCCGCTGGTCAGGACGCGTTCCGCCAGCAGCGTCAGGGATGGAAGATCGCGGACATTGCGGCCCAGGATTTGCACGGCGGAGATGGCGGCAATCGGCGGCAACGGATCTTCCGGCGTCAGGACCAGGGTGTCGGCCCGCACCGGGCCGTCCTGCGTTTCCCAGTCGCACTCGACGGTCAAATAACTGATGCAATAGGGAAGGTGTGGACTCCAGCCAGCGAAGGGTTCGCCCACGCAGTGTTCGTTCTCGACATGCTGGCACGGAGGTATTTCAACCGCGCCGGTTCGTCCGCCTTGTTGGAAGACCACCTGACCCTGTCGCAGGAGTTTCATTTCATACGGACCCGCGCCCGGTGTCACGGATTGCCGGCCGCTGCGGTACTGATGCGAGATGCGGCGAAGCAGGATCTCGGTTCCGGCGGTGGTGCGGCCGAACACTTCAACATTCATGTCGCCCTCCGGCGTGCCGGGGGGATTTTTCATGCGCCATTGCAAGCCCCTGCTTCCCTCCAGGTCGATGCGCACACCGTCCTGACCGCTCGATCCGAGATTCGCCATCGTGAGCATCCCTTGCTCTGCGACCAGGCGGGCCTGGCCAAGCGCGCGGTGGGGCCGGGACGGCTGGTCGCGATTGCCGAACATCAGCAGGCGTTCCGTGTGCAGCGTGAGGGGCGCAACCACGGCCTTCCTCGGGGTGACGGCCACGAGGAATCCGATGGCGTCCAAGCCGGCAGGCAACGGATCCTCGGGTGTCACCACCAGCGCATCCGCCTGGACGGGGCCGGATGGCGTGTCCCAGTCACATTCGATGGTCAGAAAGTTGATGCAGTAGGGGAGGTTGGGATTCAGGCCGGCGAAAGGTTTGCCCACGCAGTGCTCTTGTTCGACCGGGGCGCACGGGGGGATGTCAACGGAGCCGGTCCGTCCGGCTTGTTGAAAGACCACCTCGCCGCGCCGCAGCAGTTTGAGTTCATAGGAGGCGGCTGCCGGCCTGATGGCGCGCCGTCCGTTTCGGAACTCGAAAAACATCCGGCTCACGGTGACTTCCATTCCGGCCGTCGTTAGGCCCGACACGCGCACTTCCATGTCGCCGTCGGGCTGGCTGGGTGAATTCTTCATCCACCAGCGCAAGCCGTCACTTCCTGAAATATCGATACGGACGCCGTCCTCGCCGTTGGTGCCGGGGCCGGACACTTCCAGTTCGTCATTGGTGTTGACGTTGAGCGCCGCCAGACCGAGGGGCGAATGACAGAGGCCGTTGTAGAGCAGGGACGGGCGCACCGTCACGGTGATGGTGCAGGTGCTGCGGTTGGTGCAATCGTCCGTGGCCGCGCAAGTCACCGTCGAGGTGCCCAGCGGGAACACGCTGCCCGAGGGCGGCGAGCAAACGATAGTTGGTGTCGCGTCGAGGTTGTCCGTGGCGGTGGGGGCTGGAAAATTCACCGCCGCGCCAGTGGGGCTGCAAGTGAAGAAGGTGAAGTTCGTCGGGCATTGAATGACCGGCGGGATCGCATCGCGCGCCACGGTGACGGTGAAACGGCACGTCGCGGATTGACGACACGAGTTCGTCGCCCGGCAAATCACCGTGGTGGGGCCGAGCGTGAAAACGCTGCCCGAGGCCGGCGTGCAGGTGACCGAAGCATTGGTGGGGCAATTGGAAGTGGTCGTGGGCGGCGGATACGTCACCACGGCGAAGCTGCTGACGCCGCAGACCCAATTGGTGCGGTTGGGCGGGCAGTTGATTTGCAGGCTGGTCGAGACTTGTGCTGCCACCTCGCGTGCGAGCAGCGACAGGAGCAAAGCCAGAAAGAACTGGGGCGCAAAGTGATTCTTCATACGCGCGCAGGATGAGGCGGCATGGGTGAAACGAAGGTGAACGCCGCATGAAAAAGTTTTCAGGTTGGTGGAGCACCGGGCACCGCCCGGCCGACAGGGAATGCCGGGCATCGCCTGGCGCTCCTGATTACAAACCCGCTGGCAGCCGCAAAGTAAACGTGCTGCCCACGCCCAGCTTGCTCTGCACGGAGACCGTGCCGCCGTGCGCCTTGATGATGGCTTTCACGATGGACAAGCCCAGGCCCGCACCGCCGTGGGTGCGCGTGCGCGCCGTGTACACGCGGTAGAAACGATCAAACAAGCGCGGCAGATGTTCCGGGGCAATGCCCACGCCGGCATCAATGACCTCGATGCGCGCCTCGCCACTCGGGACGCTGGCGCGAATTACGATCTGCTCCCCGGCGGGCGTGTGGCGGATGGCGTTCTCGACCAGATTGCGCACCGCGCGTTCGAGCGAAAAAACATCGCCCGGAATGGTGACGTTCTCGGACAATTCCAGCTGGAGCCGGACATTTTGCGCGGCAGCGAGTGGCGACAGTTGCTCCGCCACGTCTCGGCAGACGAGCGCGAGATCGACCGGCGACTTTTCCTGCTGCGTCTTGGTGGAGTCCAATGCCGCGAGGGCGAGAAGGTTTTCGACGAGGCTGGAGAGGCGTTCGAGTTCGTGGCGGTTGGAATCAAGCGTGCGCTGATAATCTGCGGGCGCGCGTTCGCGGCGCAGGGCGATTTCAATCTCCGCCCGCAACGCGGCCAGCGGGGTGCGCAACTCATGCGAGGCATCCGCCACGAAGCGGTGCTGGCTGGCGTGCGCGGCTTCGAGGCGGTCGAGCAGTTCGTTGAAGGCGGCGGCCAGCGGCGCGGCCCATTGCCGAATCACGTAGTTCAACCCCAACCCGCCCAGCAGCAGCGCCACGGCCCCGCAACCCGCCAGCCAGAAAATCAACTGGCGCAGCGGCCGATCCCGATCCCGGATCAGGATGCCGACTTGCGAGTAGCAGACGAACTTGCCCTGCCGCTCGATCCGCACCGTGGCCATGCGGTAGCGCGCGCCATCCGGCCCCTCGGCGTCGTGATGCAGCACGCCCATCGGATGACTGGCGAGACGTTTCATTTCCTCCGTGGGCGCGATGGGCTGCGACAGGCGCGCGCTCATGTAGAGCACATTCCAATCAGCGTCGAAGGTCTGCCCGAAACTGAGGTAGCGATCCGAGCGCCAGGGTTTTTCGTCCGTCGCGAGGCCCTTGGTGAAAAACGGGTTGACCTGCGCCCCCAGGAGGAAGGCCTTGTCGCGGACGAACTGATCGGCATCGCCTCGAAGGGTCTGGCGCACCAGGAGGAACACTACCGTGCCGAATAACGCCAGGACCACGGCCAGCCAGGCTAGCAGCGTGGTCAGCAACCGTTGGCGCAATGTGCTCATGCGTTCATTCTCGCGGGATGCGAATGAAAGCCCGATGAATGGCGCCTGAAAAAGTTTTCATGTTTGCCTGCCCGCAGGGCGGGGCCAACCAGCGGCATCGGATGCCCGTCATCTTCAATCGCGCTCCGTTTCGCCCCCGCGCCGCAGCACATAACCCGCGCCACGAATGGTATGGATGAGCGGCTCATCAAAACCGCGATCCACCTTGGCCCGCAGATGCGAAAGCGTGACATCGATCACGTTGCTGAAGGAGTCGAAGTTCTCGTCCCACACTTCCTCCGCCAGTCGCGTCCGGCTGATCACTTCCCCGGGATGCCGCAGCAGAAACGCGAGCACGGCAAATTCCTTCGCCGAAAGGGCGAGCGACTGGCCGGAGCGCGTCACCGTGCGGGCGCGGTAATCCAGTTCCAGATCCGCGTGGCACAAGTGCAGTGATTCCTCCGCGACCGGCCGGCGCAGCACCGCGCGCACGCGCGCCAATAGTTCGGCGAAGGCGAAGGGCTTCACGAGATAATCATCCGCGCCCGACTCCAGGCCGCGCACGCGGTCCTCGACCGATTGCCGCGCCGTGAGCATCAGCACGCGGATGGCCCGGCGCTCCGCGCGCAGCGTATCGAGCACCGCCCAGCCGTCACGCCTGGGCAGCATGACATCCAGGATCGCGAGGTCGAACGGCTCCGTACGCAGACGATGCAGCGCGTCCTCGCCGTCGCCCGAGGTCTCGGCGATAAAGCCTTCTTCCCGCAGTCCGCGCGCGACGGAATCCGCCAGCCGCGCCTCATCTTCCACGATGAGAATTTTCATGCGCCGAGCATGGGTTCGTCCGTCGGGAAAAGCCAGCGTGGGCGGGAAAGGAACTGCGGCTGAACAGTCCGGGGCTGGGCGTGGGTCAGGCTTCCAGCCTGACGGTTCACGGGGCATCCCTGCCCCGGTCCAGGTCTTTGGTTCTCATACCCCGCACGCTGGTTCAGGTGGCACGGATGCCGCCTGAACCGTCAAGCCTGCCAAAGGCGGACTGAACCCGAACCCGCATGGAGTTGACGATTACGGATCTAGAAAAGCTGCTCTCCTCATGGTGAACGGAGTGCTGTTGACGACTCCAAGGATGACGGACGAGAAACGGAAATCATTCGCCTGCGCGTCGCGGACTATTTTGCGGACGGCGGGCGCGTCGGACGCTCCCACGCCGCGACCGAGCGCGAAGGTGAGCAGCTTCTCGGTCAACGTGCTGACGAACAGGTCGGGATGCTTGAGCAGGCCCGCTTCGAGTCCGGCCACGCCGGCGAACGTGCTGCCATCCGGCAGGCCGCCGCTCACGTCGATGGGCTGGCCGTCCTCCAGAGTGCGCCAGCGTCCGGTGGCGTCGAAGTTCTCCAGCGCAAAGCCAATCGGGTCCATGAGATTGTGGCAGCTCGCGCAGGCCGTGTTCGCGCGATGTTCGGCCAAGCGCGCACGCATTGGCAGCGAGTCGGAGACGGTGTTCTCCTTCAGCGTGGGCACGTTCGCAGGCGGCGGTGGCGGCGGCGTGCCGAGGAGGTTGCCAAGAATCCAGTTTCCACGAATGACGGGCGACGTGCGCGTGGCGTACGAAGTCACCGTGAGCACGCTGCCTTGCCGCAGCAATCCGCCGCGCTCGCTGTTTTTGTCCAGCGCGACACGACGGAAGTGGCTGCCATAGACGTTGGGAATTCCGTAGTGCTTCGCGAGGCGTTGATTCAGAAAGGTGTAATCGGCGCGCAGCAGGTCGAGCACGCTGCGGTCTTCGCGCAGGAGAGTTTCAAAGTGCAGCTCGGTCTCGCGGCGGAAGGACTGGCGCAGGTTGTCGTCGAACTCGGGAAAGAGCCGGAGGTCGGGCGTGAAAGATTCGAGGTTGCGCAGGTGCAGCCATTGCCCGGCGAAGTTGCTGGCGAAGTTTTCGGCGCGTTTATCGGCGAGCATCCGGCGCACTTGCTTCTCCAGCACCTTGGGCTTGCGCAGCTCTCCACGCTCCGCAGCGGCGAGCAGTCCGTCATCGGGGATGCTGCTCCAGAGAAAGAACGAGAGGCGCGAGGCCAGCGCCAAGTCGCTGAGGCGATACGCTGCGCCGGACGCAACGCCGTCGGGTTCGCGTTCGATGCGGAAAAGAAACTCTGGGTTTACGAGAATGGCGTTGAGCGCTGCTTCGATGCCTGCCTCGAACCCGCCTTCCGCCTTCGCCTTGCGGTAGAACTCCATCGGCTTCTGAAGGTCTGTGCTGGTCACAGGTCGGCGATAAGCGCGGCGTGTGAGTGTGGACAGAATCTTCTCGGCGCAGTCGTCTTCGCTGAGAACTTCCGGCTTCCCTCTCCCCTCAACGGGGAGAGGGACTGAGGGTGAGGGGTGACCGGGACCGGAGACGGTTGGAATGGCTGAGGGGTTTCGGCCATTCTCACCCCTCTCCCCAGCACTCTCCCCAGCACTCTCCCCGATGAGGGGAGAGGGAGAGAGACCGTACGTTCCTGCATCGCTCTTCCGGTCTTCTTTCTTGCCCGGATGGCTCACGAAAATCCGGCGGCGGCTGGGCGACTCCCCCGGCCCCGTCGAATCGTAAGGGCCATTGATGGAAATCTGGTAGATGGCGGGCGTGAGGCGCGGATGCCGGTGCATGTTGTAGCGGGCGAGATACGGCTGGCGCTTCGATTCGAGGAGCGACGAAGGATTCTTCAGGAACGTCACGCCGAGCTGATGCGGCCCGGCGGTCACCGGCACGCGGACTTTCAAATGCGCGTCCACCTTCTCGAAGTTCCGGTCACCCTTCGGCGGTGCCAGGGCAAAGGACTTCACCTGCTCACGATCCAGCAGCACTTCCAGCTCGTGCGGCTCGCGCAGGCCTTCGATCTCCTCGTTGCGGTCACGCGTCAGGCGAATCTGAATCTCATACTCGCCGTCGCGCGGGAAGGTGTAGTTCAGCAGCGTGCCGCCGCGCGTGCCGGGCGGCAGACCCTCGACGTGCTCCTCCTGCGTGAGGTCGGGCCGAAGACGGAACGTGTCGCCGCCGGGCTTGCGAAACGACGAGCCGACGGCGAGGCGGCTGATTTTCTCGGCCGCGGAGATGTAGCGGTTCAAGAGCGTCGGTGAAAGTTCACCCACCGTCACGTTGTCGAAGCCGTGGCTCGCGTCGTCCTTCGGCAGCAGCGCCGCAGCATCGATGTCCAGGGCCAGCAGATCGCGGATGGCGTTCTGATACTCGGTGCGGTTGAGCCGGCGAAAGGTATCGGTGCGGCCAGGGTTTGGATGTTTCGCCGCCGCCCGGTCGAGTGAAGAGGACAGCCTGCCCACGACCTCATCGTAAGCCCGGTCCGAGGGGCGTTCCTTGCCGACGGGCGGCATCTGACGGGCGCGCATTTTGCGGACGGCGTTCTCCCAGGTTCCGGAATGCTGGACCACGTCGTCGCGAAGAATGGCCGCGAGATCCAGCCCGCCCTTGTTCACATCGCCATCGTGGCAACTGACGCAATACTGGTTCACGAGAGAAGTCACCGGCGCAGCCAAGGGAGCGGCAGAGAGATGTCCGGCTGTAAAGGTTAAGAGGAACGCGAGGAACGGGGCGGAAGAGCAGGAACGAATTCCACGGTGAATTTTAACCGCTTGAGCGCGGTACAGACCCATGGGAATTGGACGGTTCACAGTGCAGGAAGAATGGTCAGGGGAACTCTTCGCGACAAGGCTAAAGCTGGGCGTGATGGCGTGTGACGGACGGGATTCACGAGAAAAATGCGGCCCATTGAATTTCCCGAAGATTCAGAACGACCGCCGATGCCTGTTCCCGTTTGTGATCGCTCTGAACCTGAGGGAGACCAATCCCGAAGAATCCCAGGGGGTTGAGGCGGACGGAGATTGAAGATAGAAGTAAGATAGAAATCCAATCCCCTGTCCGCCCCAAATCCCAGGGAGAATTTCCTGGCCCGGTGCCATTGCAACGATGCCTCAAAGTTTCCAACACTCTTCATGCCTTCCACCCGCTGCGACCGGGGACGCCCGCAGTCCGTTGCCACGAGGAAACGATGCGCCCTGACACACCTCATCTGGCCTGTCTTCGGGCTTCCAAACCAGGGCAAAGAAAGTTTATACAAATCCCGGCGGCGTGGTGTCTATCCGGTTAGAAACAGTGAAATGCTCAAAGCCATGATGAACGTTAAGATGACAAGTCAGTGCCAGTCAGCGCCGGACGCCGGTCTTAATGAGCTTAACCCTGTGCCGCGAACGCCCGACACCGTCTAGCGAATGTCACACTGGTGCCAGAGCCTTTACGAAATGAGCGCGTCGCAGATTCTGCTCTACGGCCGGGCGCTGGGCTTGAGCCACAGCGAATCCGAGGACGTGCTGCAGGAAACGTTCATCGCCCTGATGCAGAAGGACGCCGTGCCGGAGGAACCGCTGCACTATTGCCTGCGCAGCTTTCGGAACAAGGCGCTGAACCACAAGCGCAGCCTGTGGCGGCGGCTGACGCGCGAACTGGAATCGCACCGCTGGTTCGAGCGAACGAACGGGGAATCGCCCCAGGAACGCGCCGCGATGAGGTGCCTGGCCAGTCTGCCGGCGGACCAGAGAGAGGTCATCGTGCTGAAAATCTGGAACGACTACACTTTTGAAAGCATTGGCGAGCTGCTCGATCTCTCGCCGAACACCGTGGCCGGCCGTTACCGCTATGGGTTGCAGAAACTTCGGGCCTGTCTGAACAAACAAGATTATGAGTCACTGGAATCCTCTGGAGAACCAACTGCGTTCCTGGACGCCGCGCGCACCCTCGCCGAGCGTTAAGCCGCGCCTGTTCGACCCGCCGCTGCCCGCCAGCGCCAATGCCTCCGGCACCGCCGTTCAGGAGAGGGTCGTGGCGCCTTCCGCCTGGCAGTGGCTGGCCCCGGCGATGGCGGTGTTCGTCTTCGGCCTGTTCATCTCCGGCAGCAACGGCGCGTTCCATCACTTGGACGGCGACACCTATCCCAGCGCCTTTGCCCGCGCGGCGCTGACCCAGCCGGACTATTCGACTTACTATGCCTCCGTGCGGCACAGCGGCAACAACGCGCTGCGCAGCACTTTTGAATGGACAAACGACAGCCATTCACTGAGAACAGCCCCTCCCATGGCCCAAACCAACAGCGTGATGCAGTAAGCGGGACGGGAAAGTTCGGGGCGCAGTGAGCGGCCGTTTGGTGCCAGCCCTCTTCTTTGCCTGTCCACCCACCACCCCTTTACCCGATTGCCCAAGCTGAACTGAGATCTGAGATGAGCATGAATCCGCAAAAATCGACGCCCTCCTCGCCCGCCAAGACCGGCGACTCCAAAACTCCCGCCGCGCCCCTCGCGCCGCCTCTTAAAGTCCCCCCGCTCTTTCGCCACATCGACTGGTGGACGTTTGGCGTCACCACGCTGCTCGTTTTCCTCGGCTACTGGTGGACGCTCGCGCCGGACCTGACGCTCGAAGACTGCGGGGAACTCGCCGTGGCATCGTATTACGCCGGCGTGCCGCATCCGCCCGGCTACCCGGTCTGGACCATCTATTCCTGGCTCTTCACGCTGCTCCCCATCTCGAACATCGCCTACCGCGTCGCGCTTTCCTCCGCCGTCGCCGGCGCGCTTTCCTGCGGCCTGGTGGCGCTGATGGTTTCGCGCGGCAGCAGCATGTTCATCGAGGGCATCAACGACCTCAAGAACATCGACCGCAAGCTGGAGAACGCCCTGTGCATCGTGTCTGGCTTCGTCGCCGGCATGCTGATCGGCTTCAACGGATTCATGTGGAGCCAGGCGGTCATCGTCGAGGTTTACACGTTGAGCGTGCTTTCCATGACCGGCGTGATGGCGTGCCTGATGCGCTGGATCTATGCGCCGCATCAACGCCGTTACCTGTATTGGGCGCTGTTCTGGTTCGGCATCTGTTTCAACAACCACCAGTCGCTGCTCGTCATCGCGCTCGGCATCGAGGTCGCCGTGACTGCCGTTTCGCCCAAGATGGGCCGGAACTTCTGGATGTGGAACGTGGTGTTCTATCTCGGCGGACTCATGGCCAAAAGCTCGATGCTCGAAGAGAACGGTCCGCTCAAAGCCATCTTCCATCTCGTCGGCTTCGGGTCGCTGGTCACTTACATCGCTCTGCTGGTGAAGACGAAGATTCGCGGCGCTGAACTGCTGCGCGACGCCCTGCTGGTTGCCGCGATGGGATGTGTCACTCTCATCCTGCTGGCGGTGACCAACTACAGCACGAGGTTTGAAAACAACACCGGCCTGTTCGTCCTGTTCGTGCTCTTCACGCTGTGCGTTCTCGGCGGACTGATCTACTTGGGGAGAAATACCCGCAAACTCGGCACCGAATGGCTGGCGACTTTTCTGGGCGGCTGGGCCTGGGCCTTTGGCGTCGGCTTCTACCTTTACATGGCGCTCGCCTCCATGAGCAATCCGCCGCTGAACTGGGGTTATCCCCGCACCGTCGGCGGCTTCATCCATGCCTTTACCCGCGGACAGTACGAACGCATCCACCCCACCACGGATGTCTCCCGCTACATCGAGCAGATGGGCATGTACATTGGCGGCGCGCTGGAAGAATTTAACTTGGTCTATGTGCTCATCGCCTTCGTTCCCTTCCTGTTCTTCTTCAAGATGCAGAAGCGTGAACGCGCGTGGATGCTCGGACTGTTCTCCATTTATCTCACACTGAGCCTGTTCCTGCTCGTCCTGCTGAACCCCGCTCCGGACCGGCAGGCGCGCGACCTCAACCGCGTCTTCTTCACCGCCTCGCACTTCATCATCGCGATGGGCACCGGCTACGGCCTCACGCTCATCGGCGCCTATCTCTCCACCCAATACGAACGCTGGCGCAGCTACGTCCTCTACGGCGCGCTCGGCAGCGCGCTGCTCGCGCTGTTCATGGTGTTCGTCACCTATTTTGGCGAAGCATTCTCCATCTTTGGCAAAACATTCTCCATCAACTACCACTCACAGCTCTTTGACCTTGTTCCCAGCCACTCGCCGCTCGTCCGGTTCATCGCAACCTTCAGCCTGGTGCTCGCCCTCGCCGCCACCATGATCCTTGCCGTCAGCCGCACCAAGGCGCCGATGATTCCGCTGCTCGTGCTTTTCGCCATCCTGCCCTTCCGCTCCGCCATTTCGCACTGGGAAGAGAACGAACAGCGCGGCCACTACTTCGGCTACTGGTTTGGCCACGACATGTTCCGCCCGCCTTTCAAGGATCCCGTGACCGGCAAGCTCAGCTATGACGACAAGCGCCGCGCGGAACTGCTGAAGGACCCCGCGCACGCCAAGTTCACCTATCCCGAAATGGAGCGCGACACCGTGCTCTACGGCGGCACCGACCCCGGCCGCTTCAACCCGACCTACATGATTTTCTGTGAGAGCATCACTCCGCCGAGCAAGCGCAACTTCATGGACCCGGACTTCGACCGGCGCGACGTCATTCTCATCACGCAGAACGCCCTCGCCGACGGAACTTATCTCCAATACATCCGCGCCCATTACAACCGCAGCACGCAGATTGATCCGCCGTTCTTCACCGACCTCGCCCGCGGCCCGAAGGAAGTCGAGGCCGGCATCGAAACCAACATCGTCGCGCGCCTGTTGAAGCCGGTGGACAGCTTCTTCCTCGGGCTCGGCGACCGAATCGAGAAGAACCGCCGCGCCGGATCGTCCTTCTTCGAGGCGGACCATTTCACCGACCTCGCCGGACTCGGATCCAGGCTGAAGGCCGGAGCCGATCCGCTCTCGAAATACATCGCCGAGAAGCTGAGCCCCGGCACGCGCTCTGCCCTCGGCGGCACCGACCGTTCCCTCGCCTCGGCGCTGGCGAAAGATCTCAACGCGCTGCTCGAAGCCGGCCTGCTCTACGAACCCGCCCGCTTCGCCGGCGTGAAGGTCTCCGACCGCACCCAGCGCTTCATCAAGGAGAACCCGCAGAGCCACACGCGCATCCGCCTCAACCGCCTCCTCCTTGAAGAGGCGTATCCCAAGGAAATCACGAAGAGCCTCGGCGGCATCTATCCCGACATGGAGATGATCACGGCGTCGAACGACGATTCGCAGCGCTGCTTCAAGGAATACTTGGATGACGCCCAGAAACGTCTCGACCACGACCGCCGTTTCCCGAACGAGCCGCGCCAGATCAAGCCCGGCGAGGACGTCCGTATCGTGGACAACCGCGTCACCGTCTCCGGACAGGTCGCCGTCATGGCCATCAACGCCCTGCTGACCAGGGTGATGTTCGACAAGAACCCAGACCGCGACTTCTACGTCGAGGAAAGCTTCCCGCTCGACTGGATGTATCCCTACCTCACGCCGTATGGCGTGATCATGAAGATCAACCGCAATCCCCTGCCCGAACTCTCGCAGGAGATCGTGGATCGCGACCACGCCTTCTGGAGCGAATACTCCACGCGCCTCATCGGCAACTGGATCACCTACGACACGACCGTCTCGAACATCTGCGACTTCGCCAACCAGATCTACATACGCAAGGAAAAGCCCTCCACCTTCAAGGGCGACTGGGCGTTCATCCGCGATGGTGACGGCCAGAAGGCTTTCTCCAAACTCCGCAGCTCCATTGCCGGCGTTTACAACTACCGCATCGGCGCGGCGCGAACGCCGCAGGACCAGCAGCGCATGTTCAAGGAGGCGGAGTTCGCCTTCAAGCAGGCCTACGCGTTCTGCCCTTACAGCCCGGAAGCGCTCTTCCGCTGGGTGAACCTCCTGATCACCACCGGCCGCGTGGATGACGCCCTGCTCATCGCCACCACGTCGCAGAAGCTCGATCCGTTCAACGGCCAGATTGAGAACCTCATCTTCGAGCTCAAGCGCATCAAGATCCAGCAGGGCGGCGGCGCGGCCATGCCGCCAAATCCGGCAGGCGGCCTCATCCAGCTCGGCGCGTTGGAGCAGCAGCTCGAAGCCGACCCGAACAACCTCCAGGCCGCGATGCAGCTGGCCAACGGCTACATGCAGACCCAGGGCCACGCCCAGGCCGTCGGTGTTCTGGAGAAAATCCTGACCAACCCGAAGGCCGACGGTTCCGCCCTCATCTTCGCCGCGAACCTGTATGCGCAGCTCGGCCAGATCGCGAAAGTGGAGCAGGCCCTGGCCACGCTGTTGAAGGCCGCGCCGGAGAATCCCGAAGGCCAGTATGATCTCGCCGCCGTGCGCGCGATGCAGAACAAGACGGCGGAATCCATCCAGTCGCTCACCCTCGCCCTTGATCAAAGCGCGAAGCGACTGCTGCGCGAACCCACGGCCCCGAACCTTTACAGCAACCTGATGGGCGACGCCCGCTTCACCGCGGTCCGGGCCTCACCCGACTTCGCGAAGCTGATGACCGCCCACCAAGGGAAATAAAACCACCATCCGATGAAATGAAATGGGCGGTGCACCAGCACCGCCCGGCCAAGCCAGGGCGTCGCATCGCGACGCCCTGTTTTTTTATCGGACATCAACTGTGGCACCCATTACTTCCGCTCGTGCTGGAGGAACCACTCGAAGAGCTTGTCGTTCGCGTAGGTCTCCGTCCACGAATCGTGCTGCAATTCGGGATAGACGGTGAGCTCGACCTCCTTCACGCCGGCCCGTTTCAACGCGGCCACCATGCGCTCGGATTCTTCGGGCTTCACGACGGGATCTTTCGCGCCGTGAAACGCCCAGACGCCGAGTGACTTCAGCGCGGTGGATTTCGCGCGGCTGCTCAGGAGGACATTGATGGTCTCGCCGCCGCCACAGATTGGGGCGATGGCCGCGAAGCGTTCCGGATATTTCACGCCCAGGCTCCAGGTGCCGTAGCCGCCCATGCTCAGGCCGGTGAGATAAACGCGGTTGGTGTCCACCTTGTGCTTCTTGATGACCTGATCGAGGAGCGCGAGAAGCGTCTCGTCGGACCATGTCTGGTTGGTGGGGCATTGCGGCGAGACGAGGATGAACGGAAAGTCCGCCCGGTTCTTCACGAGCTTCGGCGGGCCGTGAGCGGTCACCTTCTTCAAATCGCTGCCGCGCTCCCCTGCCCCGTGCAGGAACAGCATGAGCGGCCAGCGCTTATTTCCTTTGGCCTCGTATCCCTTGGGAAGGAAGAGGAGATAGTCCGCGCCGACGGTCCTGGTGATTTTCTTTTTGAAGGTCTGAGAGGTTTGCATGAGGTCTTCGGAGCTGCTTTGCCCGGACGAAGCAGAGAGCGTAACGAGCATGGCGCAACCAACGGTGATGAGCTTGAAGTGCATGGCGGTTGTTGTTCCAGTTTTGCGGACGGGTGGCAAGGGGGAGTTCGGGGGGGTGAACAGCGAGCGGTAATCAGTGGTCAGTGGAGCGGATCGCGCGAAGCGTCTTGGAATGCCCGGTGCTGGCCCAAGTAGGACAGGGCTTCCAGCCTGTCTGCGAACGACTGTGGATTCTCCAATGGTTTGGTGGATGAATTAGAATGGCTGAGCAAAGGAACAGCTCTCGGCCGTGAGTTTCCGGGACAGGCTTGAAGCGCTGTCCTGCTGCATTGTTGCGGCTCAGGACTTGGTCAGCGCAGCCGCAGCCGGCGTCGTCGCCTTGGATTCGCCGTCCTTCCAGAACTTCTGCGCGACGACCTTCCCACTTTGAAGCGTGGTTTCGGACTTCAAGGAGCCGTTGGGAAACCAGGCTTTGGCGATGCCGTCCGGCTGGCCATTCTTCATCTCCATCTGCTCGGCGAGTGCGCCGTTCGCGTGCCAGCGTCGGAACGCCCCGTGCAGTTGGCCTTCGACAACCATCGCTTCGGAGAGCCTGGCTCCGTCCGCGTACCATTTGGTGCGGACGCCCTGGGATGCGCCCACGTGAAAATGTTCCGTCACCTGAAGCTGGCCGTTGGTGTGCCAGCCTTCCGACACGCCGTGGAGCAGGCCGTTCGTCACGGCGGAACGGGAACGAAGGGAGCCGTCCGCCGAGTGCTCGATCATCAGCCCGGTGAAGACATTCGTCTGGCCCAGCATGCAGAGGCGTCCCGCCGTCAGGACAAGATTGGTGCGGGCGATCGCCACGGGTTTGACCGCAGCAGATTCCACCGGCGGCCTCGTCTCGCGCAACCGCACCAGCAGCGTCGTCATCCCCACAGCGACGAACGCGAGAGCCAGAAGGCGGAACGCCCATTTGGTGTTCAAGCGGCGGCTTTGATCTTGGGGTTGAAGCGGCATGGCGGGTGGCTACTGCACGATGGCGCGGAAGAAACGATTGGTGCCAGGGCCGGGTGAAAGCGGGACTTCCACGCGCAGCAGCCGGACGTCGGTGGCCCGGTAGTTGTTCTGAAGCGTTCCCGGAACTCCGGCGGTCACGAAACGAAAATTCACCGTGCTCCATTGAAGCATGTTGGGTGACTCCTGAATGGTGTAGGTGCGGCCGCGAATGCCCAGGAACTCCAGTTGTGAATGGCCATTCTTCACGGCGAGGATGGACAGCTTGAAACCATCCGTCGGATCGAAGGCGTAGGTGCCGGCCAGGTATTCGTCCAGGTTGCTGATGCCGTCGCCGTCGGCGTCATCGCCCGGACGAATGCTGCCGAGGGTTCCGCCGTAGATGTCGATCAATGCCTGTTCCCATTCATCGGGCAGACCGTCGCCGTCGGAGTCCACGCCCAGCGTGAGATCGATCCGGGTCTTCAGACTGGGCTGCCCGATTTGGGAGAAGTTGCCGACCATCTCGATGGGCAGATACGTCGTCTGACCAATCTGCACCTTGAGTCTGAACTGGAAGAACGGCTTCAGCGCGGTGGGCATGTAGGCGTGGACGTCAGGGGCGGTGCCGGAATCCATCGGGACTTCGAGCCGGTAGTTCACGCCGGGTTCGATCCCGTTCAACAGGCCCGCCCGAAGCTGGGTGCCGGACGGAGTTTCGAGATACACATCACTGGGGGAGACGTTGATGGGATCGCCGAACTGGTTTCGCACCATGCCGTAGAGGGTGTGATGGGGAGCGGGCGGATAGGCGACGGCGGCGGCGCACATAAACAGTCCGGCCAGCAGCGCAGCGGTGAATCCCAACGGGATTGTCCGAGCAGTTCGCCGACTGGCCGTGAAATTGACGGGCATGACCCATGCCGCCAGCCCCCTCATCGCGTCCGACACTTTGAAAATGAGTTTCATATTCGATGCTTAATGGAAGTCAGTTGCCGGAATAGGAGTAGGTCACGAAGTGCAGCTTCACGTCGTTCAAGGTGCGGAGCAGACGCTCCAATCCTTCGTCGGGATTGTTCAGCAGCGTCTCTCCAGGAATGACGATCTTCCATTTGCTGTTCCAGACCGAGCGGCCAATGAGCCGGGTGTTCGTGTAGGTCGAACGCCTCAAGCCACCGCTGGCGGAATAGACTTCTGAACTGAAGAGACTGGCCGAGGAGACCGGGCGGAAGGCCTGGTGTTTGCGGATGACGAACGGCTCCTCGCTCAAGGAGTCGCTCGATTGATAGAGCTGGGCGGACGAGAACTCCGAACCACCGATGTTAAACGGCAGCGGAATGGCCACGTCGTTCACGCTCCAGGTGCGCACGTCACTCGTGTCGCCCAGAGCCGGGCTGCGCATGGAATCCACGCCCACGGGCACGAGATAGATGTAGGGCGTGGCCGCGAGGCCGTTCGGATCGAGGAACGACAGGTTGGGATCGGAGGGCGAGGTGCCGCCCGAGCCGGCCACGGCACCGGAGTTGGCGGACGGATCATCCATGCCGAGATAACCTTCAAGAGCGACGCCCGCCGCAAAGATCTTCGTGGCGAACGAGCTGGAACTGTAAGCGTGATCGTCTGCGGACAACGAGCGACCGAAGAGGTTCAGTCCCCGCGCAATGGTCGTGCTGAATTCCAACACGAGTCCGGGCACCGGCAGGCCGTTGCCCGGATCGATTTGCAGGCAGTAACGGCGCACGTCCGGGTCGTCCAGGAGGTTCGCCTTGCGCGCCTGGTTGAGGATGTCCTTCCAATTGGCGTTGCCGTTCGTGCCCGGAAGAATGCGGTAATTCTCCGTGCGCAACGAGACCGTGGTGCCGTAAGCATCCGGGTTATTGAAGCCCAGCCGGCCCTTGACCACCGACCAGTCGGCGAACATCTCGGCCATCGCGCTGGACAAGCCGGGGTCGCCCGTGTTGCTGCCGGCGAACTGCGGTTCGCCACCCTGCACCACGCCGAGCGCGCGAGCGCGGACGATGCGGTTGATGAACTCCTTGCCCTGCTCCGTGTGAAGCAGCCCGGTTTCATAATCGTAGGCCTGTGCCGCCATGAAGGCATATTGAGCCGCCAGATCGAAGAGCGTCTTGTACCGCTCCAGTTTCTCGTTGCGGAAGATGCGGAAGCCGGCGTCGCGCGTGCGGTAGCCCTGAATGACTGCGGCGGAGCGCTGGCGGAAGATCTGGCGTTCCTGCTGGATGCGTTCGCCCTCCGCGAGCAGCGAACGATACTTGCGCTGCGCGTCGTCCAATTCCTGCAGGCGCTGGTTGATGGTCATCATGTTGTTGTTCATGCCATAGACCTTGTCGCGCACGGTGCTGACCGAGTTGCGCAGCTCCTGATACCACTCCTCCTGCCCGATGCCTTCCAGTTCCATGTAGCGAACGGTGACCTCGGTCGCGGCCTCCAGGGCCTTCACCGCCGTGAAGATGCCGACCTCCGCCCATTCGGTGGAGGTTTTCGTCGTCGCCCCAGCCGCCGTCGCCGCCGCTCGTCCGGCCGACGTCAAATCACCACCCACCGCGAGGCCCACAATCAGCGACAAGGGCATGCCCGCCACCACCGCGTCGGCGATGCCGCTGACCGTGGTGTGCGTCGCCTCGCCGACCTTTTCGTAGATCTCATACGCCAGATTGGCCGCGTCCGTGACCGTCTCCAACCCCGCCGCGATCCGCTCATACTCCAGGATTTGTTTGTGCGCGGTCACTTTGGCTTTCAGCGAAACCATCGCCCAGTCCAGATCATACTTCGCCGCATCCGCCCAATAGAAGGCGGCATAGGCCGCGTTGCGCGCCTTGGCGATGTCCGAGATGGCCTGCTGGATTTTACCGGGCGAGGAACGCTGGCCGGTCCACGACGCGGGCTTCTTGAAGAAGCCGTGCGAGGAGAGGGTGTATTCGAGGTAGAGGTTGGTGTTCGACAGGTAGTCTTCCGTTCGTCCGGTCCCATCGATCTCTCCGATAAACGCCGGCTTAATCCAACCGAACGTGGAAACCAGATCCTGGCCCGCCCAGCCCGGCTGGAAGGTTTGTGTATCAATGCGCCACGTCGCATCCGACGCCGGGTTCAGCAAATCGCCCTGCGGTCCGGAGAAGGTCTGCTCCTTCGTATCCACATACATGTAGTGAACCGAGTCCGGCCCGTTATAGCCCGTGCGGTAGGTCTTGCCCGGCCCGATGTCCTCGGGATACGGCGTGCCGTAGAGTTCGATCAACGTGTTGGTGTAGGCGAGTTCCTGCTTGTTCACCGCCGTGCGCAGTTCCGCCAGCGAATCCTGCTCCGAGCGCAGCAGCCGCGTCACGTCCTTCGCGTCGTCGAAGGAGACGATGGCGTTCTGGAGCGCGCGTTTGGCCCGCGTATAGACCTGCTCGAAATGCGTGTTGCTCTCCTGGCCTAGGACCACGTTCGGATTGAGATCGAACGGTACCGTGTCCGCCGGCAGGCCCAGCGGCGTGTGGCCGGACTCCGCATTGTCCATCGCCGTCTGCAGGCTTGCGGAGACGGTCACCAACTCCTGCAACTCCGGCACCGTCGTCCGGTCAATCTGCTGGATGCTGCCCTGATGCGTCGGATCAGGATCGTGATCCGGCAGAATGGCGTTGCCGACCACCCAGTTCAGATAAGCGCCCTGCCCCGTGCGCGACGCCCATTGGTCCATGCCCCAGTAACGGGTGGTGGAAAGGTTGCGCAAACTCAGATTGGGCTTCGTCGTGGCGAGGTGCGACCAGCCATTGGCGGTGCCGGATTGGTAATCCCGCCGCCAAGTGAGATCGAAGGTCTGCTTGCCCGCGCGCGCCAACGCCCCGGCGGCGGCGGCGAATTTTCGCTCGTCCTGATAATCCACCGACACCGGCTTGCCGAGCACGGTCACGGCTTCGATGCGCGGCACCCAGTCGAAATTATTGTCCATGAGCAGCGAGTAGTAACCCTTGAGCGCCGTGAGGTAATGGCCGTAGGCGTCACCGTGACCCTGTGGATACAGCTTGCGCGCATCGTCGGCATTGACCACGCCGTCCGTGTTTTGATCGAGCACGTTGTAATTGAGCGCATAGACCACCTCGCCGGCGTCGATGCCACGCGTGTAGTTCCAGACCATTCGATTATAGACGGGCCGCAGTTCGACGCCGGGCAGGAGGAAGTCGTCGCGACCGCGCATCAGCGCCAGTTCCTCTTCAAGCAGCGTCGGCAACTGGCCCTTGAAGGAGAAGAGCGCGGTGGCGACCGCGCCATAAGTGTTGTGCGCCGTGCCGATGCCGATGGTGGGATTCGAGGCGTCCGCCCATGCTTCATTGCCGAGCACCATGTAGAGATCGTTCAGGTAGCCGGCGGCGAGCAGCAGCGCGTCGTTGGCCGGACCGTAGTTAATGCCGCCGCCGATGCTGAGCATCTTTCCGCGGTTCAGCACCGTCTCGTAAATCTCGATCAAGCCCGCCTGGTTAATCGCCTCGAGATTGAGGGCGACATCGCCTTCCCAGCGCTGGCCGGCCTGCGCGACGATGCTCACGTCGGTGTTGACGGCGTTGTTGAAGAGATCCGTGATGCGCTGGTTGAAGGGATTGATACCCTTGAGCACGCGCTTGATCCAGCCCTCGGCCAGTTGCGGCGTGGTCCATTGCGACCAGACGCCGAACGCGGCGTGGGCGCTGTTCGTCGGCTGGTAGCGCATGATGAGATAATTGTCCGACAGGCTGCGAACATCCGCGCTGCCCCCGAGCACGGCGCGGACGCCATCCGGATAACGGTCCGCATCCAGCGGCAGCCATTGCTGCGCGGTCACGTCGATGGACGTGAAGGCTTCGAGCCGGGCGTTGAACGCAATGTATTGATCGGGGAACGCGCCGGAGATCAGCTCGACCGCGATGGTGTGCGTGCGCGAACCGTCCGGGTTCAATGTGCCGCCCGCGAGATCGGCAGCGCTCAGCCGATAGACACGGCTCAAGGGGAACAATCCGCCGGGCGGCGAGGTGGTGCCGGAATCGTTCTGGCCAGTGTTGGCTCGCACCGCGAACTGCCCGTCGATGGAGACCACGGCGCCGAGGGCGTCATCCAGCTCCAGGCTCAACCAGTATTGCGAGTAGTTGCCCGCCGGTTCCACGAACGAGCGAAAGACGATGCTCTGCACGCCGTTGGCCGCAACGCGCTCGTTGAGTTCCAGGATCTCATGCGCCGCAGCGGAAATATTCTGGTTCGGATCCACGCTGACGTAGATGTTCGTCGCGGTGGTCAGGGCGTTCACCGTGCCGAAGACGGAGCCGCCATCGGTCTTGCGCAGCACCACGCGATTGCCGGTGCTCAGTCCGTGATCCGAACCGGCCGGAACGCGGAAGCGGAACTTACCCTCCTCCACGAGCGCCACCGAGTCGTAGGAAATCCGGCTGACCGGCGAAACGGTGGTGGACACGTCCTGGAAAAGTCGGCTGTCGCCCGCAGCGGCGACGGACGACGCCTTGTCGGTCGCCAGCGGAAACCGCAGATGCGACCAGATGCCGTCCGACAGGAGCGTGCGCGGCGCGTTTTGATAGACGACCGGCGGCAAGCCATCCACCGGCGAGGCGATCAACCACTCGAACTGGTAATCCTCAATCTTCGCGGCGAGATCGACGACCTGCTGCATCGTCAGCTTCTCGTTCAACGGATTGGAGGACTCCACGATGTTCACCTCGCCGCGATAGAGCGTGTTCACCACTTTGACGATCGCCACGCTGACGGGATCGCCCTCGGGGGTGAAGGCGCGTCCATTGCCCGCGATGAGCGAGACGTAGCCGGTGCCCGGGCCGGTGGCGGTGAGCGCGTAGTTCGCCTCCACGGCCACATCGTCATTCTTGATGCGCGCAATTTCGCCGGCCCCGATCACTTCCGGCGCGGACGGAATGTAGGTGCGGGGTTGCGCGGGATTCTCGATGGAGGTTTCCAGTGTGGTGGCGAGTCCGTCGATGGCCGCATTCCACTTGTCCTTCTTGTCGTCATTGATGTCGCAGAGCGACTTCAATTCCACGGCGTCGCCCAGGCCGACTACGTTCAGGAAGATGTATTTGTCGCCGAGCGCCGCGTCCACGAACTGCCCCTTGAAGACCAGCTCACCAAACTCGCCGCGATTCGGATCGAAGAACAACCGCTCCGCCAGATGCGGCGGGAGATTGGGGAAGTACGTCCGGCCCTGATAGGAAGACGTCTTCACGGAGGGTGGAATGCCATCCAGCGTGGAACCATTTCCCGCCGCGCCCAGCGCAAAGGATTTCTCCCGGATGGGATCATGGAGCACGGCGGATTCGGCCACCTCACCGCCCGCGATCTGGGATTGCTGATAGAGCACTTCCAGGCTCGTCTGGCCGCGCACATCCGGCAGGCCGCGCTTGTGCGTGGTCAGCGTCTCAGCCATTTGCAGCACGGGCACATTCTCCGGCCAGACCGGGCGATAGGTGATGCCGAGCGCATTGCCGTCGGCTTCCTGGTTCGAGTCTTGCGCGTTCCCGTAAACCGGGTCGCCCTCGAACGCGCCGCCCGCATTCACCGGACGCAGATAGGGCGTGACCGTGCCGACGGGCGGCTGCGCGTTCAGTCCGAGAGTCGGGAAGAAAAATCCCGGCAGCGTCTTGTAATAGAACTGCATGACCAGCGACGGCGACTCGGTGAGCGCGTGCGGGCCGCGATAGAACCAAGTGTTCCCCTTGCGATCCTGGAGCGTGAACTTTCCGTAGAAGTTGCGCAGGTCCGCGTCCGCGATGGTCTGCGGCAGCGGTTCGGGGGCGAGGCGTTGATCGGCAAAGCCGTTCGCGGCGGGACCGGCGATGGGCAGCACCAGCGTGGTCGCGGTCCGGGCGGGGATCGGAGTGCCGGTCGCGAATTGCAGTTCGACATACTGCGAGGCGACGTTCACTTCGCTCACGGTGGCGGACCAATTCGTTCCGAGGACCGTGTGGTAAACCAACGCCGGCGCGGCGCTCGCGGAGAGTCCCGCCGGGATGGTGGCGGCATAGCGCCAGCGGGAAAGCGCGGGCTGGCTGCCGCCCCACACGCCCAGCTTGAGCGGACGCAGAGTGCTCACCCAGCCGCCGAGTGTCGGCGTCGCGACGTTGGTGGGGAAGAACCACACGGGCGCCGCCGGAGTCCCGGCATTCTGCAAGGCGAGAGGTTCGTAGCGCCGGGCGAAATGACGTTCAGTCGTGGTCAGGCTATGGCTCGTGAAGGAACCCGCTGTCGCCCGCGCAGAGGAACTCACGGTGTAGGTGCCGATCTCCGTGTTCAAACTCTTGGGCGGCTGGCCGGCGATGTTCGGTGCGAGCGGCTTCTCCAGCAGCGGCAGCGGCATGGGCGGTTGGAGGATCGTGCCCGCATCCTTCGCGTAATCGAACGTGATGCCGACCTCCGGCTTTTCCCGCAGCACTTTGAACGGGCGAATTGCCGGACGACCGTCGGCCTCGAGGTAGTCGAGGAGGACGAAGGGATCGGACGTGTAGCCGTTGCCCGTGGTGATGTTCAGGTCGTCGCGCAGCGCGAAGGCTTGTCCACCCTGGACGAGAGCGTGTTCCTCGTTCGGGTTGTAGCCGGGGAGCGACGGATCGTTCTGATAATAGATGCTGCCTCGGGCCTGGAGGCTGAGGAGCGCGCCGGAACCGTCGTTGCTCGCGAGTACGATCTCGGCGGGAGCGGTCGGGTATTGCACCGTGTAGCGTCCGAGGACAGCCGGCCAGAAGCTGGTCTTGAAGCCCTGCGACACGTTGACCTGGTTCTGGCGGAACCACCAAATCTCAAGTCGATCTTTGCCAGGGCCGGCGTTGACCGGGATGATCGCGCCGCGATTGGCGGCCTCGAATCCAGCCACGAACGGATCGACGTACGCGCCGGGATGATACCGGTCGCCTTCGCTCACGCGGATGAAGCCGGCGAGATAGTTCGTGTCCGGGGCATTGCCAATCTCGCCAACGGGCGCAGTGATGCGAGCGCCGACCGAGACAGTGGTGTTGATTACTCGTGGACGCACGGACACGAGCGCCGGGACTGGGGCCCGAACCGCCAGCCCGCCCCTGGCGATATCGCCCACCAGCCGGAAGCCTGCGTTGAACTGGGTGTAGCTGCCCGACGCTGCGAAGAACTCCAACTCCGCCCCGCCATTGCATTCATAGAAGATCAGCCGCACGGGATACCGGCCCGCCGCCAGATTGAAGGTTGCGAACGTGTCCGACGCCCCACGCGGCGCGGCAAACTGAAACATGTTGGTTCCGATCACACAGCGGAAGCCGTCGTCCGAATTGACGCCGAACGTCCACGATCCGCTCGTCGGGATGAGGAGGGTGCCGGTGGCTTCCGTGGCAAAGTGGTCGTCATCCGTGCCGATGGTCATGCCAGGAAAGCCGGTGTCTCCCGCAAAATTCCCGCCGCTGCTGGTGCTCAGGTAGTTGATGACCGGAGCGGTCTCGGCGGACACACTTTCCTGCAGAGCGGGGTTGGCCAGGGCGTTGTCGGCCTGGTCGAGGGTGCAGACATCCCCACTCGAGCGGACGTTGCGCACGGCGAACCCTGGGACTCCCGCGACCCAGATGAGGTTCGTCGCGACGCTGCCTTCCAGCGCCGCGTCATTCAAACCAAGGTCGTTGTTCGCCAGGGCCGGCGGCGTGGCATTGCGGTCCCGCAGACCCTGATCCAGCCAGGAGAAGACGCGCTCGAAGCGGATGAAATCCCCGGCCGTGAACCGGAGCAGGGCGCGGTGCGCCGGATGCGCCGCGTCGAGGAAGCTGTAGTAGGCGAAGTTCTCGGTAAGCTTGCCGCGCGCCTGATCGAGCGGATCCTGATAGGCGAGGAACGGCGAGTTCTGCGAGGGCAATGGAACGGCCGTGGCTTTCGCCTCGGCCTCGGTCGCCACCACGGGACGAACGTAGTGGCTGTACTTCGACACCTCATCGGGCCAGACGAGTTCGTAGCGGACGAATCGAAACGGCCACTTCAATCCTTCCAACCCTTCCTCCAGCCAATGCACCTGGAGATCATTTTGATTCCGCGTCTCGCGCGTGGCGTAAAAGTTCGGCCGCGTGCTGCCGCCGGGGTTGTGCTGGAACGTAAAACTCTGGCCGAGCAGAACGAGCGGTTCCGGGAACAGGGCCGCATCGCCGGGGGTGCCACCGGGATAGGAGGTCAGCTTCTCGCCGAGTTCGATGGTGACATCGTTGGGGGCGGGTTGGCGGATGACATCGACAATCTCGAACCCGAGATGCTGACGCGTGCTGGCCCCGCGCACGTCGCCGAGCAGTTCCATGAAGACGCGGCCTTCGACATTGTAGGCGCGGATCTGTCCGCCAGCCTGGCCGCCGGTGTCGTCATACCACAGGGTGCGGACTTCCTGGAGGATGTTGCTGGTGACAATGGGGGCGGCGCCTGGAATCACCACTTCACTCGGGACGCGCTCGGGGAAGTTGTTGTTGTAAACGACGTTCACCGCGCCGACGCGGGCGCTGGGCACGAGCACGGGCTTGCCGGTATCGACGAAGGAACGCTCGGTCCAATACATCAGGCGCGGGTCTTTGACCGGGCTGCCGGAGATGACGTATTGATTCGTGGCGACGACGTAGGGGATGCCGAGCACGAGGACATTGGCGACGCCAGAGGGCGGACTGGCGGCGGTGGAGGAGACGCTGCGGCGCCAGGCGATTTGCAGGGAGCCGGGGTTCACGGCGAAGACAGCCTGGGCGTGGGGGCTCCAGTAGTAGCCGGTGCCGGCGTGGCCGTTCGTGGTGTGCGGCTCGGGCAGCCAGTAGGTCTCGGGGGTTTGCGCGGGACGGTTCGGATTGACGTTGGTGTTCACCAGGCTGAGGAGGACGCCGAACTCATCCGCACTAGGGCGGGGGACGATCTGGCCGAAGAGGAACGAGACGGCGCGTCCGAGATAGGGTGCGCCGACGCGGGCGCGGGGCATGGACATGACGACCACGCCATTCACCTTGATGCGCGGCAGGTGCAAACTCTCGGCATTGGCGCCCAAGCTCAAGGCGGGGTTGAGGTTCGTCGTGCCCGGTCGGGCGACGGCGCCGAAAAAGGTGAAGCCGCGATACTGATTGGGGGTGGCGGGAACTTCGGTCAAGCCCGCCGCCTGCTGCTGGGCGAGCGTGGGCGCGCGGCCATCGGAGCCGGGCGGAGTGCCACGCGTGGTGGAAAGCGGGAGGCCGTTGGTGGAACTGAGGTTGTAGTGGATGGCGTCCTGCCGGATTTCCAGCGGGAGCGCCTGAGCAACCGCATCGGGCACCGCCCATGCGCCGAGGAGAAGGGCGAGGGAGAAAGTGAGCAGGTGGGAAAGGGAGCAGGTGAGAGGAAGCCTGTCGCCCCATCCCACTTTCTCGCCGGCCCACTTTCCCACTTTCTCACCTGCGGTCTTGGCTGCGGTGCCGCGAGGGCTTGGTTTCGAGGTGTGCATGGAAAGATTGGCAAACGGAGTTGGTGAACACCCGGGGATTAGCGGTCGTAAACGATGACGGTGGCCGTGACATTCGGACGAACCAGGATCCAGAATTTATAGCGATTGGCGGAGTTTTCCGCTGGGAAATCATTGCCTCCAAAAGCGAGACCACTCCGGTAATTCCGGATCCAAAACCATTCCCAATCGACGGCGATTTCACTTTTGTCGGTATTGCCCAGACCAAAATACCGCTGGGTGCCAAAAGAACTGACGGAGATGAACTGGCGACTAGCTTGGCCAAAGTTGTCAGTGTCATTCTCGGCGTAGAATTCATAGGTGGCGGCGCGGACGATTTTTTCGCCATGATGCCGCAGCAGGACTCTGATCCGGCCGCCATCGGTGTCCCCCAGCAAGGCGGCGGTATCCATCGACAGTTCCCGCCAGGTATTCAGGCCGGCCCCCGGCCCGACCACATAGGTCTGGGGCGGCTTCTCGCCGTTGAACGTGCCGGTGAACGTGGTGGCGCTGACGGTGCCGTTGACGGTGAGGCTGTTGGCTCTGATGCTGCCGGCGACGTCGAGCGTGGCCGTTGGGTTGGCGGTGTTGATGCCGACGGCGCCAGAAACGGCGATGCGCATCCGCTCCACATTGTTGCCGTAGAATTCCACCTGCCCGTCCGCTGAACTAAACATGCCGCTGTCGTTATCTCCACCATTGCCCGTGAAGGCGTAACCGGCACCGGTCGCGGGTGCTCCGCCGCGCGCCTGCACGCCGCCGTTGACGGTGAGTTTGGCCCCAGGGTTGTTGTTGCCGATGCCGACGTTGCCGTTGCCTTTGATCCGCATCGTCTCGGTCATCGCGGCGCTGCTGCCATAGCCGAAGGCGATGTCGTTGCCGACGTTGTCGGTGTGGATTTGGAGGAGGCTGGGCTGGATGCCGAAGCCAAAGCTGTTGCCGGACTGTCCCCACAAGCTGATCTTGTCGCCCAGGGTGTTGTTGCCAATGTTCAGAGGAAACGTGCCCATGACCGTGCCGACGCCGAGCGTGCCATTGATCGACTGATTGCCGGTGAAGGCGTTGCCGACATCGCGCCGGGCGACATTGGCGGGGAACTGGTTGTCCGCGAAGACGCCGGTCACTTGTCCGGCGGTGAGGCCGGTGAGGCCCGCGCCGTTGCCGGAAATCAAGCCCGAGGCGGCGATGTCGCCGGCGACTTCCACACGGCTGTTGCCGTAGCGAATCACCGGCACGCCGGCGGGGCTGACGAGGTTATTCGCGCTGGTCGCCAGGAAGGCGTAGGGCGAGGGCAGGAAACGCAAGCGCGGCAGCATGTCGGAGGTGCTGGCGCCGATGGTCACGGAGATCTGGATGTAACGATCCGCGCCGTTCGTGGACAGCACCGTGGAGAGCAGCGGCTTCGGCTCGGCCCCGACGGCGGAGCCTTCGCTGAGGATGACGCTGAAGTTGCCCTTGTCCACGGTGACAATCTGCTGTTCGGACCACAGGCTCGCGCCGCCGGAGGGTGTCTGGAAGATGCGGAAGATGACGGGGTAGTTGGCGGGCGTGCTCGGTGCCAGCGGATTGCCATTCGCGTCCACGAGGAAGCCCTGGTAGGTCATGGCTTCTGGCGGTCCGGCTGCATGGGCGGCGGGCAGCGCCGCGAAGAGGACGGCAACGCAGGCCAGCAGGCCAGCAGGCCAGCCAGCCAGCAAACAGTTGAGGGGAGCGAGGAGGCGGGATGTTTTCATGGTCGTTGGGATGCGGTTATCAAATTTCATGGGCGCAAGGGGACAAAAGTTCAGTTGGAGGTGGTCAGGGTGGCGATGTCGCTGATGCGTTTCAGGGTGAAGTTGCCGAGCACATTGTATTGGCGCGTCTGCGAACCGCGCGCCTGGAAGGTGATTGTTTCGGTGTAGTTGCCGCCGAGATCCTGGCTGCCCTGGGTCAGGCTGTTGAAATCATTTTCCGAAGCCGTGAAACTCAGCGTGATCTGGCGGACGACGCCGTAGGATTCGTTGCCCGGCGCCAGTTCGGTGGTGAATTGCGCATCCAGATTGTCGTGGTCCGGGTGGTAGGTGTGGAGGAAGGGATTCGAGGACTGGTCATCGTAGGACAGCGGAACGTTCACCGTCAGACTGCCGCCCTGCTGCATGCTGCCGGTGAAATCCCAGGGAATGTTCCCCGCCGAGGTCGGGAGATGCACTGAACTGATCCGGCGCGCTTCGCCGAGTTGAGTGGAGAGCAGCAGGTTCTCCTTCGTGGCCAGCACGGTGTTCGAGCCGAGGCCGATGCCGTGATAAATCTTCTGCAAGAGCTTCGCCGAGCTGCCGCTGTTGTGGACGATCAAGCGCAGCGGGAAGGGCCGGGCGACGGTGCCCATGTCGATCTTGATCGGCCCATCCAGCAGGTAGGAACCGCGATTGGTCTGCGGTCCGCCAAAGACCAGAACGTGGCCGGAACTGGGATCGAGTTCATAGTGATAGCCATTCGCACCCTCGGCCAGTTGCAGCCGGGTGAGCAACGCGGCGAGGGCGGCGGCGTTGGTGGCCTTGGCGTAGGGCTTGAGATAATGACTGACGGAACTCGCCGCCGCGCCCCCGACCCAGAGGCCGGCCGTGGATTCCTTCTCCGCCGACACCGCCACATCGATCTGCGACAGCCCGAGCGAATCAGTGAAGCGCAGCAAGCCCGCGAAGAGTGCCCCCGGAGCGCCGCCCATCTGCGAGCGGTTCAAGCCGAGCACCACTTCCACTTCGGAACCTACCTCGCCGGCCGCAGTGAGATTCCACGTCTGCGCTCCTGCGCCAAGGGTCGTGTAGCCGAAGGTCAGGTTCGTGGTGTTGATCGCCCCGCGCAGCAACAGCGGCGGAACACCCGCGATGTTCGTCTGGCCGATGGGCGGCGTCTCGGAGGCGACCGTGCGCAAGGTGATCGTGATCGGAACATTGGCGAGATTGCGGAGACGCAACTGAGCCTGGCCGCGATCCGTGCCAAACCGGATGCCGGACGGGCTGGTCTGGAGGATTTGAATCGGACCAAAGTATTGATTGTAGCTCTCGCCCGCCCGCACCCAGTAAGCCTGATCCCGACGCACAGGCGTGGTGCGGAAGGCGAAGACGCGCACGGGATTCGTCGCGTTCAGTTCGCCGCCTTGATAGCGATAGACCTCGCCGTTCTGCTGAAGCTGCGGCGCGGGCGTGAGGAAGGATTCAAACGTCGGAGCCGGTGCGGATGGCGTGGGAAACCCGATAAAGTTCAAACCGGTCAAGGTCCACCGAAACGTGGGCAACACGGGCTTGCCTTTCACCAGCCAGTTATACGAAGCGACGGTGTTGGCCACCTTCACCAGATACGCGCCGTTGCCGGTGAGCCGCTGCAACGCCAACGCCGAGGCCGGTCCGGCCAGCCGTGTCCAGGTGGACCACTGGCTGCCCGCGCCGGTGGGGCGCTGCGGCGAGTCGATGAACTGGCCGGTCGGCAGGGCCGGCTGCCAGTACCAGATTTCCTGGATGGGATTGGTGAGATCATTGCCGACGAGCTGGTCGAGCGTGGCGTGCGAGGCATCAACGTGGAGAAACACGGAATTCCAGCCGGGCTTGAGCGCATTCGTCTGCGTGATCCATTGGGCCTGACCTGAATGGCACCACCCCACCACGACGACGCAGGCGAACCATGAAAGGACTCGAGCCAGTATCCGCTCGCCTAAAACGCAATTGCCAGGGTGACACATAAGTATTCACCACAGCTAAGAAGCAAAATTTCGGATTCCTTTCGCGAAGAGTTGAAATTTTTTGAAGACCGGAAAAGCGCAGGCTGATTCCGTGTGCGGACGACGGAAGCTCAACCATTCCACTCAAAAACCTAAGCTGAATCTCGCGCCAAGACGCAAAGTCGAAGACATTGAGCTGCGCTTCCAACGGCCAGAAATCGTGCAGGCAGGGAGCCTCTCGAATTCTTTTCCCTTTGCGCCTCGGCGGCTTTGCGCGAGTCCGATTTGCGGCTTCAAGGGGCCAGCCCGACCTTCGCCAGCAGGTCTTCGACGGCCGTCAGATTCCACAGGGAAATATCCCCATTGGATCGCGAGACGGCGAGGTGACGGTTGTCCGGATGCCAGGCCACCCACCAGACGGAGCCAGGATCATCGGGCAGGGAATACAGACGTCGACCGCTGGCGAGGTCATGGATGTTGACGCCGCGTCCATTGTGGTTGGCCACCGCCACTTTCGAACCATCCGGGCTGACCCGGAAGTTCCCGATGTAGGTGGAAGAGGATTCGCCCAGGGCCAGGGTGGGCAGAGTGCGAACGATTTGGTGGGACTTGGGATCCCAGAAATGGAGAGAGCGGTCGTCCTGACTCATGTGAACCAAAGTGTGGTCCCGGGCGGAGAGGCCGAGCGTTTGGACAGCGGACTTATGGCGGTCGGCCAGTTCCGCTGGCTCCTGTGGGTTCATGCTCCGGGCGAAGGAGCCGGAGAGGTTTTGCCCATCCCGACGCATGGTTCCTTGAAAGCCAATCCAGGTGCCGGTGGAATCCATCTGAAGATTGCGGGCCATACCTCGGTCGTGAAACAGGACGCGAGCCTCAAGCGAAGGGGCAGCGGTGTCTGCGGTTGAGTCCGTGAGTTCCCAAGCTCGGATCCCGTCACCGGCGACCACCAGAGTCTTCCCATCCGGGCTGAATAAGCAGGTCCAAGTTCCCGCCGATCCAGGCTTTCCGTCAGCGAGGGCGAGGATCGTCCGGCCTTCCTCGATCGACCACACGAGAACTTGGTTATTAACGCCGTTGCCCGAGGCGAGCCAGCGGCCATCCGGGCTGAAGCAGACGGCCTGTCCCACCACACGCTGGCCCTGGCCTTCCCAGGCCTGGAGCTGCCGGCCGGTGCGGGAATCCCAGATGCGGATCACGCCGTCCTTGCCGGTGGAGGCGACGGTGTTGCCATCCGGGCTGAATTCCACGCCCGGCACGCCACCCACGTGCCCGGTGAGCCGCAGTCGTTCCTGAGTGTTCCCCAAACGGACCACGAGCATGGGGCCGGTTTGAGGAACCATCAGCAGGACGGAACCGTTCAGTGAACTCCGCACCTCGCTCACCTGATGCCGCGTCGTCAGCCGCGCCACTTCCGTTCCTGAGTGGATGGAGAAGAGGGAAACCCGGTTATCCTGGGAGCCCGGGACGGCCAGCACCGCGTCGTCCCCGCACCAGACGGCACCAGACGCCATCATTTCGCGATAGGTGTTGACGGGTTGGAACCGGGAGGTTTCGTAGGCGACGACTCCGTGCTGGGCCGTGGCGGACAGGAAACGTGCGTCGTGACTGAATTGCAGGTGGAGCAGCGAGCCCAAGCCGGGGTCGAGCCGGATTTGCCGCTGCCGAGTGGACAGATCCCAGACTTCGATCTCGGAGTTGGGCTGTCCACCGGCACCCGTCACACTGCAAATGGCCAGGCGGTGGTCGAAGGACACATCCAAGGCCGGGGGAAATCCATCACCCATCGCCACCGGCACGGTGCCAGCCAGGCGTTCTGTCGCCGCATCGACCAGTCTGATCTCGTGGAGCGAAGGATCGTGGATGGCGGCGATGGCTCCTTGCGTGGTGGTGATGAGGCGCTCCAGACCAGGCATCGACCGCTCCGAGCGGCGCGACCAGGAACCGTCGGCGGCCCGCCGCCACTCGATGAGCGTTTGTCGCGGCGCGGTTCCGGTTCGTGCCGCAGCGGGTTCCTGCGCAGCGGCGAAGAGACCTTGGCCGTCCGGGCTGAACGCCAACGAGACCATCTGTCCTTTATCTTCCAAGCGAACAATGGCGGTGCCCTTCGCCGTTTCGTGTAGCGCCAGTTGTCCTTTTTCGGTCCCGAACGCGACCAAGGTTCCGTCCGGATTCAGCGCGAAATTCAGAAAGGACGCGGGAGGATCCACCAGTGGGACAGGATCCAAACTGATGGCATCTCCGAAGCATTGCGCGAGCTCGGAGCGAAGCTCATCCAGGTTCTGGTGGGCGGTCGGAATGGTCTTGGCCTGCTGGATACGATCCATCAGTTCCCGGCGATATCCCAACGGTCGGATGGTCCGGATGGAACGGGCTTCCCGGACCAACGATTCATGAAGCCGCTGCTGGGCGAGGTCGCGCTGCCGGGTGGCGACGGCTTCTGTTTGCTCCGCCTGCTGGCGCAAGATCGCTTCGTTGCCCCGCGCCGCACCAATGTGAACATTTGCCCGGATCAACGTCGCGACGCTCGCCGCCACCGCCAGCAGCGTGATGGCGCAAAGGGTCGCCGCCAGCGGCCGTCTTCGCATCCATTTGACGACCCGCTCCAGCCCGGCGACCGGACGGGCGAGAATGGGCTCGTGCCGCAGCCAGCATTCAAGATCCAGCGCCAGCGCCTCGGCCGAGCCGTAACGGCGTTCCGGATCTTTTTCGAGACACTTCAGGCAGATGGTTTCCAGATCCCGGTCCAGGCCAGGCTTCAGCGCAGAAGGACGGCGCGGTTCCTTGTCCAACACCTGCCGCACGGTCTCCATCGTCGTGCCGCCGGCGAAGGGCGGCTGGCCGGTCAGCAGCTCGTAGAAAATCGCGCCCAGCCCATAGACATCCACCGCCGTGGTCAACTGCCTGGCCTCGCCGCGCGCCTGTTCGGGCGACATGTAGCTCGGCGTGCCGAGCATCGCCATCGTGCGCGTGAGCGTGCTGTCCTTCTCGATCAGCTTGGCCAGCCCAAAGTCGGTGAGATGCGGTTCGCCCGCTGCGTCGAGCAGCACGTTTCCTGGCTTGAGGTCGCGATGCAGGATGCCGCGCTGATGCGCGTAGTGAACGGCCCGCGCCAGCTTCACCAGCAGCTCCACCGCGCCACGGTTTGAAATGGGAGACTGGTGATTTGAAATCCGCTGGGCGAGCGAACCGCCTTCGACGAACTTCATGCTGAAGAACGGCTGGCCTTCGTTCTCGCCGACTTCGTAGATGGGCACGATGTGCGGATGATCCAGGCTGGCCACGGCTTCGGCTTCCGTGCGGAAACGCTTCACGAAATCGGGCGAGGCGAACTGTCCCGCCGCCATCACCTTCACCGCCACGAGCCGGTTAATCTGCGTCTGGCGCGCCCGATAAACGATGCCCATGCCGCCCCGCGCCACTTCTCCCAGCAGTTCGTACGAGCCAAACGCGCGGGGCAGAGTTGCCTGGCTGACGCTGGCTTGCGGAGGCGCATCGAGCGGACCCTCGCCGAGCATGACCGCGAAAAGACACTTCGCACACAGCCCTCGGGGTGCATCCGAGGGCAGCGCGCGTCCGCACTTCGGACAGATGGAGGTGGCTGACGAATCCGGCATCAAAATCTGATATCCATTCCAGTTAAGAAGCGAATCCGGCTGTTCCTTTCGCAGATTCTCAAGGGCCGTGGGCTTAATCGCTCAACGCGGCCAGCAGATGACGAAGCTCCTGCTCCACTTCCTGCGGCGTATCCACCGTGTTCGACACCTCCTCGAACAGCAGCGCGCGAAACCGCGCGCGCATCCGGTGAATGGCCGAGGTGATCGCGGACACGGACACGCCCAACTGAAGCGAGGCCGTCTCGTATGAGACCACGCCTTTGTCCTCCAGCAGAAATCCTTTCAAAATCTCGAACCGGGTTTCCTCCGTCTCCGCCGCCAGCCGGTCCAATACCGTGCCCATCACCGTCTGCGCCCAGCGCCGCTCAAACAGCGTCTCCGGAGTCGCGTGATCCAAGGGCTCTGTTTGGTAGCGCAATTGTGCCCCGGCCTCGTCCAGGGAAAGCATCCGTGCCCCGCCGCCACGCCGCTGCGCCTGGGACTTGTCCCATTCGTTCGCGAGAAAATGCGTCATCGAGGTGAGCAGAAAAGTGCGGAACTTCCCCAGGCTGGAATCCACGGAACGCAGATAATGTTTCTCCAGAAAGCGCGCAAAGAACGCCTGCGTCAGATCGCTCGCGTCCTCGTGGCCGTGCCCCTTGCGCCGGGCGAAGACGTAAAGCGGATACCAATACGTCTGGCACAAGCGTTCCATCGCCGAAGCCGCCTCCGGCGACCGGCTGTCCCCAGCCCGCACCACCACCGACCAATGCGTCGTCGCGAAGACGCCGGCCGGCCGGCCACCAGACCCATAGGGTAGCTTGGACAAGTCCACCACCAGAGAATGAACAAAGCCCGTAAAATCTAAAGGAACATTCGGAGATTACTGAAGCCCTGGCTCAGACCAGATGCCGGGCACAACGCGCCTTGCATCGTTCTTCGACTGAACTGTTCCGGCTGAAAGAATGTCGCGTGCCTGGAGAAGGACAACCGATCAGCCTTCAGGAATCCACTCGGGGTCGTTGGAAAGGATCAGTTCATCAAACCACATGCCTGCCGGGATGAGCTTGAATCCAAACTGATGGAAACCCGCGTCCAGTTGGACCGGCCTTTCGCCAGCGCGAATCCAACGCCAGCCAGGCTGCAAGCCGTCATCCGCCGGGCTGAACACGAGTTGTTCCTCGTCATCCACGGAGACAAGGAACGCAGCATCGCCCGGTTCCAACACCCATAGCCGGCACCAGATCGTGTAACCGGACGAAGCTTCCACTGAAACCGGCAACGACACGGATCGTTGACCTCTCACTTCACTGGAGCCGGAAACGGGCTCATTCGTGTGAGAATTTTCGGGAGCTACGAAGGGGCGGATGAGCTGTGGAGTTTCCGCCGTCCATGCGAGGATGTTCCTCTGGGAGGTTGCCGCCTGGCCAATTTCCGTGAGCGACAGGTTGCCCGCTGCATCGATTGACTGAACCTGGATCAAGTAACTGGTTTCCGACTGGAGCCGGCTCAAGGAAACGCTGTGCTCAGTGGTGTAATCCGTCTCCACCGGTGAATGGTTGTCCAATGGAACGGCGATTCCGTAGTCCAATCGGCAGAGCGAGGGTTCGTCCGTGCGCCAGCGGAGGGTGATCGTACGGGCATCGGTGTGGACGACTTCCAGTTCCGACACTTCAGGACCAACGGCGTCTGAGGGCACGACCCCGTCATCTTCCGCAACCTCTGGTTCCGGATCGCCCTCGGGAGTGTAGGCGGGACTGGCGGCGACCGCTGCGACCGCTGCGGGAACGAAGCTGGGATCGTTGGAGACGTAGAGCGCATCCAGCAAGGTGTGGGCTTCCCGGCAGCGGAACACCAGAGTGTGCGCTCCCTGGGCCAACGTGTATGAGCGCGGACTGCCCCCGGCGTTGAGCCTGGACCACTGCCAGGCAGAAGACCACTGGTTGATGGCCGTGGGATAAATGTCCTCCGCCGCTCCATCCATCCTGACAAAGAACGAATCGCTCCCCGTGTCAGGCGACAGCACCCGGCACCAGACCCAATAATTGCCCGCCTTCGCTATGTTCAACGCAAAGGAGATCGTGCCCTGATCGGCGGCGGTCGAATAAGCATATTGACCGTTCCCCGCAGCCGGGCTGGCTGCAACCGTCATCGGCGACGAGCGTGCGCCCGATTCCGCTTCGACATAAAAAGTCTGGATGGCTGTTCCCGTGACGGTGACGGTGAAGCTGCGGCTGATGGTGTTGCTCTGCGCCTGACCATCGCTGACGCGGACCGTGACAGTCGCAGTTCCGATAGCGCCCGCCACGGGAGTGAAGGCCAGCGAACCCGTCGCACCGGGGCTGGCGTAGGTAATCGTCGGCGTCGGTATCAGGCCCGGATTGCTGGACGTGGCGGTGACCGTGAGCGGCTGGCTTTCGTTGGCCGCGCCTGAACTGATTCCTGCGAGAGAAACCGTCTGCCGCAGCGCATTGATGGCAAGGGACAGATTGTTGATGGGATTCAACTTCGGCGCATCGTTCACCGCATTGACCGTCACGCTGAACGTCCGGCTGATGACGTTGTTCGCCGACTGGCCATCATTGATCGTCACCGTGATCGTCGCCGTGCCGCTCGCATTTGCCGCTGGCGTAAATCGCAGCGTGCCCGTCGTGCCGGGACTGGAGTAGGTCACCGCAGGATTCAGAATCAGCGCGGTGTTGCTGGAAGCCGCCGTGACGGTGAGCGCCTGGTTTTCACTGGCCGATCCGGACGTGATGCCGGCAAGGCTCACTGTTTGCTGCGCGGCATCTTCATTGATTGCGACGTTGGCGATGGCGTTCAAAGTCGGGGCAACATTGCCCGCGCTGACGGTGACCGTGAACGTCCGCGTGACGCCGTTGTTCGCCGGCTGGCCATCATTCGCCATCACCGTGATCGTCGCCGTCCCGCTGGCACTGACAACGGGAGTGAACCGCAGCGTGCCCGTCGCGCCGGGGCTGGCATAGGTCACCGTCGGGGTGGGAATCAAACTGGGGTTGCTCGACGTGGCGGTGACGCTCAGCGGCTGACTTTCATTGGCTGCGCCAGCACTGATCCCGCTCAATGAGATCGTTTGCTGACCAGAGTTGGGAGGAAGCGCGAGGTTGCTGAGGGGGGTTAATGTCGGAACATCGTTCACCGGATTTACCGTAACGGTGAATGTCCGCGACAGGAGATTGTTCAACAACCCTCCATCCCTTACCGACACCGTGATGGTCGCGCTGCCGCTGCTGTTGGCTGCGGGCGTGAGCCGCAGAGTCCCGGTGGTGTTCGGGCTCACGTAGGTGACGGCGGGAGCGGGAATCAAGCTGGGGTTGCTGGATGTGGCCGTGACAGTCAGCAGTTGCAGCACGTCCCCTATTCCTGCCGTGATGCCCGTGAGTGAAGCGGTCTGTGGACCTGCGTCTTCGCTGATCGTCACGTTGCTGATTGAGTTCAGCGTGGGCAGCACGTTCGGAACGGGAGTGGCCGGAGGCGTGTAGGAAATCTGGTTGGAGGGATCACTCTCCAGGCCGGCCGCTGTCCGCGCTGTGACGACAAAATAATATCGCGTGCCTGCGGTGAGCGTGGAGATGGTCGTCGTCAAGGCGCTCCCCGCATTCTGGGACGAAGGATAAACGCCGCTCACCGTTCCGTAGCGCACCGTGTAGCCGGCGATGTTCGGACCAGGGCTCGCGTCCCAGGCCAGAGCCACGCTGGAAGCCGCATGCACGGCTGCGCTGAAGAAAGTAATCGCGGCGAGAATTCCAACCCGCGCCACATCCGAAACAAGATTTTTATACATCGCTGCACTTTGTCAGTCACAGCCGTTAATGCGGGCTGTGCTCCGTCCTCTAGCAGCGTCTTTGCCATGCAAAAATCTCCTCGTGTCTCACCGGATGATGAACGCATCGTGCAAAATGCGAATGCAATGGAACGCCTTGAATCCAATCCGAATGAGCGCCTCGTGATGATGCAATTAGGAGGATGAAATAAATCTCACGCCCTCTCCTTTTCGCCCAATGGGTCATCAAAGAAACGACTTCAGGGAAAAACTTTTTCTGCCAAAGGAATGTCCCTTTGCTTTCAACCCGAACTCCGAAGTGGAAAAAAGGGTCGCCTTGCGGACGGGGCTGTGGGCATAGGGGTTGATGCTACTCAAACCAGATCCCGCCCCGCACAAAACGACCCGCACGGAAATCACCTCCCTCTTCGGCGACGCCAAGCTCGTTCTGGAGGAAACACCCAAGGCCATCTCCCCCTTCGGCGGCCTGGCCAGTTTCATCTCCTTCCTGGGCCAGATCGGTTTCGCTCCCGAGGTGCAGCGCCAGATGCCTTTCCTCGAACCCACTTCCAACAACGCCATCCCGCTGGCTCACTGTCTCACCGCCTTCCTCATGTCCGTGGTGGTCGGCGCGCAGCGCTTCGCCCACTGCGACTGGCTGCGCGCTGACCGCGTGCTCCACACCATGCTGGGGCTGACGCGCTTCCCCAGTGATGACACGATCCGCAATTTCTTCCTCCGCTTTTCCCAGGCCCACCTCGAGG
>Ga0163153_10001264_pt1 | contig 40220 bp, 34 predicted proteins | sample OliLakLV19MP6IB1_FD_148629 | JGI IMG/M metagenome (GOLD analysis project Ga0163153, IMG submission 148629) | Freshwater microbial mat bacterial communities from Lake Vanda, McMurdo Dry Valleys, Antarctica - Oligotrophic Lake LV.19.MP6.IB-1 | ecosystem: Environmental > Aquatic > Freshwater >... | reverse complement strand
GGGGCAGAGCGGCTGCATCACCTGCGGCGCCTGCTTCTCCGCCTGCGAATGGTCGGCGACGCGCCCGGGCTACCTCGGGCCCGCCGCCATGAACCGCGTGCTGATGCTCGCGCTCGACGAGCGCGACGCCGGGGGCCGCAAGCGCCTCGCGTCCGTCGCCCACGAGTCCGGCGCGCTGCGTTGCCACGCGCTGGGCAACTGCAGCCAGGTCTGCCCGGTGGACATCCCGTTGCGCGAAGGCATGCAGAAGTTGCAGGGCCTGCTCGCCACGGAAGAGATGCCGTGAGCGAGATCCGCGCCTTCGTGAGCCAGGAGGCGAGCGATCTCACCGTCGGGCGGGTGACGCGCCAGTTCGCCCGGCTGGAGCCCGGCAAGCGCGCGCTCTACGACGGCGCGCGTTCCCTGACATACCTCGAGCTCGACACCCAGGCCGATGCGCTGGCCGGGGCGCTCGCGGGCGCGGGCTTGCAGCGCGGCGAGGTCGTTTCGGCCTACCTGCCGAACTGCATCGACTACGTGCTGGTGGTGCTGGCCGTGGCGCGCGCCGGCGCGGTCTTCTCGCCCATCAACCCGCGCTACAAGGCCTACGAGGTCGGCGCGATCCTGAGGCAGGCGCGCCCGCGCGTGGTGTTCACCACCGCCGCGCAGGCGCCGACCGTTCGCGAGGCCGCGGCCGACGCCGGGCAATCCGGCGTGGGCGTCGTCAACGTTGACGACGGGACGCTGCCCGGGCTGCTGTCGGGGCCGGCGGCCGCGCTTCCCGTGGTCGGCGAAAGCGACTACTTCAGCCTCATGTTCACCTCGGGCACGACCGGCGAGCCCAAGGGCGCGATGGCGACCCACCGCGCGCGCATGCTGTGGGTGCTGAACGCAACGATCCAGTACGGGCTGGACGAGCGCGACCGCTACCTCGGCACGATGCCGCAGGTGCATTCCGCCGGACTGACCTTCACGCTCATGCATCTTTACGCGGGCGCCACCGTGCGCATCCTGCCGCACTTCGATCCCGCCGAGTTCGTCGCCATCGTGTCGCGCGAACGCGTGACCTCGGCGCTGACCGTGCCGACCATGCTCACCATGATCGTGGAGGAGATCGACCGGGCACCGCATGCGGCGGCCATGGGCAGCCTCAAGCGCCTGGTCACTTGCGGCTCGCCGCTGCCGCTCAGCACCAAGAGACGCGTGATCGAGCGGGTGAGCGACCAGCTCTACGACTACTACGGCTCGACCGAGTCGAACAGCATGACGGTGCTGCGCCCCGCCGACCAGTTGCGCAAGCCCGAGTCCGTCGGCCAGGCGTTCCGCAACGTGGAGCTGATGATCGCCGACGCCGCCGGCCGCGCCTGCCCTCCGGGGACGGTGGGCGAGGTGTGGTGCATCAACCCGTCCGCCATGAGCGCCTACCGCGACCGCCCCGACGACACGGCGCGCGCCTTCACCGGCCGCTGGTTCCATACCGGCGACCTGGGCTACCTCGACCAGGAAGGGTTCCTGCATCTCGTCAGCCGCCTCTCCGACGTGGTGATCAGCGGCGGGGTCAACATCTATCCCGCGGAGATCGAGCAGGTGCTGATGCTGCACCCCTCGATTCTCGATGCGGCGGTGGTCGGCGAGCCCGACGCGAAGTGGGGCCAGCGCGTCAAGGCCTTCGTCGTCGTGCGCGAGGGCGAAAGCCTCGACCTCGACGCCGTGCAGCGCCACTGCGTTAGCCTCCTCGCCGATTACAAGAAGCCGCGCAACGTGGTCTTCCTGCCCTCGCTGCCGAAGAACGCCGGCGGCAAGACCGTCAAATCCGCGCTGCAAACTCCTTCTCCCTTGGGAGAGGGCCGGGGAGAGGGTCAATGACCGACACGCGCATCTGCCTCACCCTCGACGCCCGGATCGCCGTGATTCGGCTCTCGGACCCCGAGCGGCGCAACGCCATGAGCCTGCCGATGCGCGAGCAGTGCCTCGCCGCCCTGCGCGGGCTGGAGGAGCGCGGCGAGGCCGACGCCGTGGTGATTACCGGCGACGGCGACAAGGCCTTCTCCGCCGGCGCCGACATCAACGAGGTGGCGCAGCGCACCGTCGAGGGCGAGCTCTCCACGCGCGCGCAGCTGCGCCGCGAGCTGCCGCGGCTGCTGGAATCCATGCGCCTGCCGACGATCGCCGCGATCCACGGCCATTGCCTGGGCGCGGGCCTGGAGCTGGCGCTCGCCTGCACGCTGCGCATCGCCTCCGACGAGGCGAAGCTCGGCCTGCCCGAGATCAACCTGGGCGTGATTCCGGGAAGCGGCGGTACCCAGCGGCTGGCACGCCTGGTCGGCATGGGGCGCGCGATGGAACTGGTCACGCTGGGCGAGCCGATCGACGCGCAGGAAGCGTGGCGCATCGGGCTGGTGAATCGCGTGTGCCCGGCCGCGGAGCTGCTGCCGCTGGCGCTCGAGATCTGCCGCAAATGGCAGTCCAAGGGACCGGTTTCCCTCATGGCCGCGCGCGACGCGGTGTTGCGCAGCGGCGACCTCGACCTCGCCGCGGGCCTGGACTACGAGAACAAGCTCTTCGCGCTCGCCATCGCGAGCGGCGAGCGCGACGAGGGCGTGAAGGCCTTCCGCGAGAAACGCAAGCCGCGGTTTCGCGGCTAGGCTCGACCGATGACCCACGCGGCGCCGATCCTCGCTGAATTCGTCTGCGGCCTGCGCGGCGGCGATCTGCCGCCGGCCGTGGTGGAGTCCGCCCGGCGCCACCTGCTCGACACCTTCGGCGTCGCGATCCGCGGGCGTGCGCATCCGAGCGCGGCCGCCTCCCTGAATGCCATCGCCTCCCTGGACGGCGCGGCCGGCGCGGTGTCCGTGTGGGGCGCCGACCGGGAACTCGCCGCCGGCTATGCGGCGCTCGGCAACGGCATCGCCGCGCACGCGCTCGACTTCGACGACACGCACACCGATTCGATCGTCCACGGCAGCGCCATCATCGCTCCGGTGGCGATGGCGCTCGCGCAGGCGCGCAACGCGAGCGGCGAGGACCTCGTCGCCGCCTTCGTGGCGGGCTGGGAAGTCGCCGCACGGGTCGGCCTCGCCTCGCGGGGCACGTTCCACAAGCGCGGCTTCCACACGACCTCCATCGCCGGTGTCTTCGGCGGCGCCGCGGCGGCCGCGCGCATCCTCGGGCTCTCGCCGGGGCACACCGCGCACGCGCTCGGGCTTGCCGGCAGCCAGGCTTCGGGAATCAACGAGTACCTCTCCAACAGCTCGTCGGCGAAGAGCATGCACACCGGCTGGGCCGCCCACGCGGGGATCGTCGCCGCGAGCCTCGCGCAGGCCGGCATGACCGGGCCGATGAGCGTCTTCGAAGGGCGCGACGGCCTGCTTCGCGCCTATGGCCTGCCCGAGGCGTGCGACGTCTCGCAGCTCGACGCCGGACTCGGCACGCGCTGGGAGGCCACGCGCGTCTCCATCAAGCCCTATCCGTGCTGCCACTTCGCGCACGCCTTCGTGGATTGCGTGGGCGCGCTGCTGGACAAGGGCGTGGCCGCTGCCGACATCGTGTCGCTGCACTGCGTGGTGGACGAGATCGAGGTGGGCCTCATCTGCGAGCCGTTCGCACCCAAGTTGCGGCCCGCCACGCCCTATGCCGCCAAGTTCAGCCTGCCCTTCGTGCTCGCCGCGCGCATCGCCGACGGACGCATCGGGCATCGCACCTTCGAGCAGGCCAACCTCGCCCGCGAGGACCTCCTCGCGCTCGCCGCGCGCGTCACCTACCGCGTGGCGAAGCCCGGCGAGACGCCGTTCCCGCGCACTTTTCCCGGCTGGGTCGAAGCCCGGCTCGCCGACGGGCGCAGCCTCACCGAGCGCCTCGACGCGAACGTCGGCCATCCCGACAACCCGCTCCCGTTCGACCAGGTCGCCGCGAAATTCCGCGACAATGTCGAGGAGGTCCTGGGCGAGGCGGGCGCGGCGCGCGTCATCGCACTCGTCCAGGCGCTGCCCGCCACGTCGCCTCGAGAGCTCGCGCGCGCGCTCTCGGGCGCCGCCAACGTTTCGCAACTCAACCGACGGAAGATTCCATGACGGACCGCTACGCCGCCTTCAAGTACCTCGTCTTCGACCGCCCCGCCGAACGCGTCCTGCGGATCACCATCAACCGCCCGGAGAAGCTCAACTCACTGCCGTGGGAAGCCCACGGCGAGCTCACGCGCGTCTGGCTCGAGGTCGACCAGGACCCCGACACCAACGTGGCGATCATCCGCGGCGCCGGCAAGGCGTTCTGCGCCGGCGGCGACTTCAGCATGGTCGAGCGCCTCACCCAGGACTACCAGCGCCAGACCGAGGCGTTGCGGGAATTCCGCGACCTCTGCTACAACATGATCAACTGCTCCAAGCCGATCGTCTCCGCGATCCACGGCCCGGCGGTCGGCGCGGGGCTGGCCGCCGCGCTGATGGCGGACGTGTCGATCGCCGCCAAGTCCGCGCGCCTCATCGACGGCCACACGCGCCTGGGGCTCGCCGCCGGCGACCACGCGGTGATGATCTGGCCGCTGCTGTGCGGCATGGCGAAGGCCAAGTACTACGTGCTCACCTGCGAGCCCTGCATGGGGGAGGAGGCCGAGCGCATCGGGCTGGTGTCGCTGTGCGTGGAGGACGACCAGCTCGAAGCCAAGTCGCTCGAGGTCGCCTCGCGGCTCGCCACCGGCGCGCAGCGCCCGATCCGCTGGAGCAAGCACGCGCTCAACAACTGGCTGCGCATGGCCGGTCCCGCCTTCGACAATTCCGCCGCCCTCGAGCTGCTGAGCTTCAACGGCCCGGAGGTGAAGGAAGGGCTCGCGTCGCTGAAGGAAAAGCGAGCGCCCAACTTCGACTACAAGGTGTGAACTGCCCCACCACATTCCCCCTCCCCCCTGGGAGAGGGCCGGGGAGAGGGTAGATGCCGCACTCCCGATACGCCCGCGAGCAGATGGGCTCGGCGACAATCGAGCCCACCGGCGAGTTCGAGGCCGGCAGCTTCGCCTCGTTCACGCTCACCTACACCGCGGGCTACTTCGGCATCGACGATACGGGCTCCATCAAGGTGGTGCATCGCTTCGCGAGCGACATGGGCCGGCCGCAGTTCACCACTCCCCGGGGCTGGAACTACACCACGGTGGAGGCCAGCAACGGCGCGGTGCTGCAGGTCGAGTACGACGCCAAGCGCAACATCCGTCCCTGGGACAAGACGCTCTTCATTCGCGTGGTGCGCGGCTTCCTGCGCGAAGGCGACCGCGTCGTGGTGCGTTTCGGCGACCGCCGGGGCGGATCGCCCGGCATCCGCGTGCAGACCTTCGTCGAGCCCACCTTCGAGTTCAAGGTCCTGGCCGACCCGTTCGCCGCCTACGAGTACGCCGAGATCGAGTCCTCGCCGACCATCTCGGTGGTGGCCGGGCCCGCGGTCGTGTTCAAGGCCGTGCTGCCGACGCTGCGCCGCGCGGGCGAGCCGTTCGCGCTCGGCTTCAGGGGCGAGGACAAGTGGGGCAATCCCAGCCATCGCGTGAGCGGCGAGTTCACGCTGCGCGCGAGCGTTCCGGTGGCGAACCTGCCTGCGGCGCTCGCGGTGCAGGAAGGCACGCGCGCCACCCGGGTCGCGGGCCTGGTGGTCTCGCAGCCCGGCGAGCTGGTGATCGAGGTGCTGCGCGGCGCCGACGCAGTCGCGGTCTCCAACCCCTGCCGCATCGAGGCGAACGCCGCCCGCGTGCATTACTGGGCGGACCTGCACGGGCAGTCCGAGGAAACCATCGGCACCAACTCGGCGCGCGAGCTGATCGAGTTCGGCCGCGACTGCGCTTTCCTCGACGCCATGAGCCACCAGGGCAACGATTTCCAGATCACGAGCGACTTCTGGCGCGAGCTGAACGCACTTTCGGCCGAGTACGATCGCGCGGGCGAATTCGTCATGTTCCCCGGCTACGAGTGGTCGGGCAACACCGGCCTGGGCGGCGATCGCAACGTGCTCTACCTGCGCGAGGGCGAAACCATCCACCGCTCTTCCCACGCGCTGGTGGAGGACCTCTCCGACGTGGCGCAGGACGCCAACGACGCTGACGCGCTCTTCCAGGCGCTGCGGGGCCGGGATTCGATCGTGTTCGCCCACATCGGCGGGAGGTACGCCGACATCGCGCGCTCCCACGACGCGCGCCTGGAACGCTCCATCGAGATCCACTCGGATTGGGGCACCTTCGAATGGCTCCTGGAAGATGCCCTCGAGCAGGGCTATCGCGTGGGCATCCTCGCCAACAGCGACGGCCACAAGGGGCGCCACGGCGCGAGCCATCCGGGCGCCTCGCTCTTCGGCGCCTACGGCGGGCTCTCGTGCCTCGTTGCCGGGGCGCTCACGCGCGAATCGCTCGCCGAAAGCCTGCGCGCGCGGCGCCATTACGCGACCACCGGCTGCCGCGCCTTCCTCGAGGTGAAAGTGAGCTTCGATGCGCCGGCCACGGTGTACTCCGACGACCCGCTGCTGGGCGGCGAGGTCGCGAGCGTGAGGCGCGCCGAAGCGCAGATGGGCGAGGTGGTCGCGTACGACGGAGACTGCGCGTGGCTCGAGTTCGAGATCGCGACACCCGGTCCCATCGAGGCCGTGGAGGTGCGCAACCGCATGGAGGTGGTCGAGCGCGTCGTGCCCTATGCGCGCGAGGGCCTCGGCCGGCGCATTCGAATGGTCTGGGAAGGATCCGAGTATCGCGGCCGCGGCCGCCAGACGGTCTGGGACGGCGGCGCGCGCCTCGCCGGAAACGCGTTCCGGTCGGCGAAGCCGATCAACTTCTGGAACCTCGACAAGGAACTGCGCCAGCCCGCGCCCGGCGAGCTCGAGTGGAAGTCGCTCACCACGGGCGGCTTCAGCGGCGTGGACGCGATGCTCGAGGAGCCCCACGCCGGCGAGCTCTCGGTGGCGACCGGCCCGGTGACGGCGACGCTGCCCGTGCGCGATATCGGCTTCGAGCCGCGCGTCTTCGAAGGTGGCGGCATCCGCAAGCAGATGCGCATCTATCGCCTGCCCGACGCGAACAACTGCCGCCGGCTGCGCGCTCGCGTGAGAGTCCCGTTGCACGGCGGTCGCGACAACGCCCTCTACCTGCGTGCCACCACCGAGGACGGCTTCTGGATCTACTCGAGCCCGGTGTACGTGGCGCGCGACGCGCGGGGCTCGGCATGAGCGGGCGCCCGGCCTTGGTGACCTTCGATGCGTATACCGCGCTGGTGGATTGCCAGCGCGGGCTCGCCGCCGCGCTGCAGGCCGTCATTCCCGATGTGGAGGAGCCCCAGACCGGGTCGCCGCCGCCGCGGGAACCCCGCTCGGCCGTGCTGGCACGCACCTGGCGGGCGAAGCAACTGGAGTACGCGCAGATCTCGAATTCTCTCGCGGGAGAGCGCATCCCGTTTCGCGTCGTCACCCGCCGCGCCCTGGACTACACGCTCGCGTGCGCGGGGCTCGGCGTCGGCGATGCGCTGCGCGTCGCCCTCGAAGGGGCCTGGGACGAGCTGCCGCCCTGGCCGGAAGCGAAGGGCACGCTCTCGCAGCTCGCCGCGCGCGGCTACCGGCTTGCGATCCTCTCCAACGGCGACGGCGAGATGCTCCACGCCCTGACACGGGGCTGGGGCCTGCCGCTGGAGCTGCTCGGCTGCGACCAGGCGGGACACTACAAGCCCCACCCCTCGGTCTACGCGCTGCCGGAGAAGATTCTGGGCGTGCCCACCATGCAGGTGCTGCACGTCGCGGGCTCCGGCAACGACGTGCTCGGCGCGAAGCTCGCGGGGCTTCGCTGCGCATGGTCCAACCGCGCCGGCGACCGCGTCATCGATCCCTCGGTGCGCGCCGACCACGAGATGCGCGACCTCAGCGGGTTGCTGGAGGTCCTGCCCTGATGAACGATCGCGCCCGGGACCGGGACGAGGAAGTCGACGTCGTCGTGGTCGGCTACGGCTTCGCCGGGGGCGCCGCCGCCATCGCCGCGGCCGACGCGGGCAGCCGCGTGCTGCTGCTGGAGAAGATGGCGGTACCCGGCGGCATTTCGATCTGCTCCGGGGGCGGCCTGCGCGTGGCCAACGACGCCGCCAAGGCGCTGCAGTACCTCGAGGCCACCAACGCGGGCGCCACGCCCATCGAGCTGCTGCGCGCATTCGCCCATGAGATGACCACGGTGCGCGCGCATTTCGAATCCCTCGCGAAGCTCAACGGCGCGAAGGTCACGGCCCTCGACCGGCCCGCGAACTATCCGCTGCCCGGCTGGGACACCTTCCAGTTCATCGAGGTGGAGAGCGTGCCGGGGTTCGACGCGCGCCGCGACTATCCGCACGCGCGCTCGCTCAAGGCGGGCATCAATGCCTTCAAGGTCGTGGACGACAACGTGCGCGCGCGTCCCGCGATCGAGGTCCGCATGTCCTCACCCGTCGCGCGCCTGCTGCAGGACGGCCAGGGGGGCGTTGCAGGCGTGCAGGTGGGCGCCGGCGGGGCCGCGCGCCACATCCGCGCGCTTCGCGGCGTGATCCTCGCCTGCGGCGGCTTCGAGTCGGATCTCGCCATGCAGCGGCAGTACTGGCAGATGTACCCGGTGCTGCCCGCGGCCACGCGCGGCAACACCGGCGACGGCATCCGCATGGCCCAGGCGCTCGGCGCGGACCTGCAGCACATGTGGCACTTCCACGGCAGCTACGGCTTTCGCCATACCGATCCCGGATACGTCTTCGGCATCCGCAGCAAGAAGCTTCCCGACTGGACCCCGGGCGTGTTGGAGGCGCGGGTCGCGATGTCGTGGATTCTCGTGGATCGCGACGGCGAGCGCTTCATGAACGAGTACGAGCCCTACGCACACGACACCGGCCACCGCCCGTTCGACCGCTACGATCCGACCACGATGCGCTTCCCGGCGCTGCCGGCCTTCATGGTGTTCGACGAGCCGGGCCGCGCCATGTATCCGGTGGCCCGCTCCTTCATCAACGATCCCGACATCGCGCCCTACGAGTGGAGCGACGACAACCTGAAGGAGGTCGAGCTCGGAATCCTGAAGCGCGCGGACTCGGTGGAGGAGCTCGCGCGCGCCATGGGCGTCGAGCCGGCCCGGCTCGCCGCCACCCTCGAGCGCTGGAACCGTCTCTGCGCGAGCGCGGCGCCCGATCCCCTCGGCCGTCCGGCGGCGACGCGCCGTCCCGTGTCGCAAGCGCCGTACTATTTCGGCGAGATGTGGCCGGTGGTCTCCAACACCCAGGGCGCGCTCGCCCACGACGTGGCGCAGCGCGTCCTGAATCCGTTCGGCGAGCCCATCGAGCGGCTCTACGTGGCGGGCGAGCTGGGCAGCATCTGGGGATTCCTGTACCTGTCCGGCGGCAACCTGGCCGAATGCTTCGTGAGCGGCCGTATCGCCGGGGAGCGCGCCGCCGCGGCAGCGCCTGCAACTGCGACTTTCGAGCACCCGCACCTCAACCCAAGGAGATCGACGTGAAAAACCGCCTGAAGTCCATCCTGGCCGCAAGCCTCCTCGTCCTCGCGCCGGGTCTCTCCTTCGCGCAGGACGACTATCCCAACAAGATCATCAGGATCGTCGTTCCCTACGGCGCCGGCGGCAGCACCGACGTGCTGACGCGCATCGTGGCGCAGAAGCTCACGGAACGCCTCGGCAAGTCGGTGATCGTGGAGAACCGTGCCGGCGCCAACGGCATCATCGGCGCGGATGTGGTCGCGAAGTCCGCCCCGGACGGCTACACCTTCCTTGCCGCGAGCAACGGCCAGGTGGTGAACGTCGTCCTCAAGAGCGAAATGCCCTACGACCTGATGCGCGACCTGGTCCCCGTGGTCAACATGGCGGTGATGCCCAACGTGCTGGGCGTGCATCCGTCGCAGCCGATGAAGTCGCTGAAGGACGTGGTCGACGCCGCCAAGGCGAAGCCGGGCAGCCTCGCCTACGCCCACGCCGGCGTCGGATCCTCGCAGCACCTCGCCGGGGAGATCCTTCGCATGGCCGCCAAGATCGACATCCGCCAGGTCTCGTACAAGGGCGGCGGGCCGGCGGTCACCGACGCGCTCGGCGGCCACGTGCCGCTGATCGTCGCGGGCTTGCCGGCGATCGCGCAGCACGCGAAGTCTGGGGCGCTGCGCGCCGTGGCCATCACCGGCTCCAAGCGCTCGCCGCAGCTGCCCGACGTGCCGACGATGCAGGAGCAGGGCTACGTCAACAACGAGGTGTTCTGGATCGGGCTGGTGGCTCCGCGCGGCGTGCCGCAGGCGGTCGTCAACCGCATCAACACCGAGGTGAACGCGGTGCTGAAGAGCCCCGAGGTGGTGGAGCAGTTCGCCAAGCAGGGCGCGGAGACCACCGGCGGCTCGGTGCAGGAGCTCGACGCGTTCCTGCGCAAGGAGCTCGACGCCGCGGCCGGGATCGTCAAGGACGCGAACATCAAGCCGGCGGGATGAGGCAGTAGGCGAGATGCAGCTCACTGCGGAGGAGCTCGCCATGCTGCACGGGGAGCAAGGCGAGTCCCTGAAGAAGGCGATCGCCTTCCAGGTCGAGGTCGGGCGCTTCTTCGGTGCGCAGCGCCTCGTTCCCATCACCAACGCGCACGTGATGGGCGACATCGAGGTGATGGGGGACGCGGGCTTCGGATTCCTCGAGGGCTTCGCCGCGCGCAAGGCACAATGCCGCGTCCCCACCGACAGCAATGCGCGGTGCATGCATTTCGACGACAGCATCGAATGCCTGCGCCCGGACCCCGCGGAAGAGGGCAAGGAGCGGCGTGTCGTCTCGATGCTGCGCGACATGCGCATCGCCACGACCGACACGTGCATCAACTACCAGACCGTGTACCAGCCCAAGCTGGGCGAGCACGTGGCCTGGGGCGATACCGGGACCGTGATCTACGCCAACTCGGTGTTCGGCGCGCGCACCAATTACGAGGGCGGATTCTCCAGCTTCGCCGCCGCGATGACCGGTCGCACGCCGGCCTACGGCTTCCACCTCGAAGAGGTGCGCCGCGGCTCCATCGCCGTCGAGCTGCGCGCGACCCTGCGCGACCTCGCCGACTGGGGCGCGGTCGGCAAGATCGTGGGCCATCCCAACCAGGACTACCTCGCCGTGCCGGTGTTCGAGGGCGTGCGCGACATGCCGCTCTCCGACGCGCTCAAGCAGCTCGGCGCCTCGCTCGCGAGCTACGGCTCGATGGCGATGTTCCACCTGGTCGGCGTCACGCCCGAGGCGCCGACCGCCGCGGCTGCCTTCGGCGGGCGCGAGGCGACGTCGAAGATCGTCATCACGGACGATGACCTCGAAGCCGTCTATCGCTCGTACCGTTTTGCCGAAGGGGCCGCGAACGTGGTGGTCTTCTCCGGCCCCCAGCTCTCGATCTTCGAGATGCAGGACCTGGCGGCCCGGTTCGCGGGCCGCAAGGTGGCCGGCGGCATGCATTGCTTCGTCACGACGAACCACGCCATCTACAGCGACGCCGAGCGCCTGGGCTACCTCGCCACACTGCGGAGCGCAGGCGTGAACGTGCTGCAGGGGGTGTGCTTCTACCTGCTGCAGCGCATGACCGACATCCGCGCGGAGAATGGCTGGACGAACCTCGTCTCCAACTCCGCCAAGCTCGTGAACACCATCACCGCGCACCGCTTCAACACGGTGCTGCGGCGCACCGCCGACTGCGTCGAGATCGCCTGCACGGGGAAACTGGCATGAGCCGCGTCATCCATGTCCTGCGCGCATGGGGCCGAAGCGTCGAGGGCGAGGCGCTCGCCATGAAGGAAGGCTTCAGCCCGCGCTACGACCTGAACCGCACGACCGGCACCATCACGCGCATCGGGCACAGCTGCGAGGGGCAGTCGATTCGCGGCCGGATCCTCGTGATCCCCACCTCGAAGGGCGGGGTTGCCGGCGGGTGGGCGTTCTACGACCTGCTCGAGAAGGGGATCGCTCCGCTCGCGCTGGTCTTCGGCAAGCTCAATCCCGTGATGGTGCAGGGTGCGATCCTTGCGGACATGCCGATCACGGAGGGCTGGACGGAAGATGCGCTCGCACTGATCCGGACCGGGGACCGCCTCCGGATCGATCCCGCAGGCAGGGAGATCACCGTTCTCTAGCCCGCGGAATGCGGCACGGAATCAACGCCTCGACGAACCGCCGCAGCACCGGGCGCACGCGTTTGGCGGCTCTGCCGAAGCCGGCGCGCTCGAGCGCGAATCCGAAGCCGAACCCCAGCGTAGCGGGTGTGGACCGGGTTCGCCCGGGGGCGAAATCGAGATGGATTCATGCTCGCCCCGGCGCCTCGACCGGCCTTTGACCAGGATCAAGCTCAGCGCATTCGAATGCACGAAGATGGCCTTGGGATACTCGGGCACCGAGAGGGTAACCAATGCCGGACGTAGCGCAGCAGGCCCAGGGCTTCGAGATCGTTGCCCGGGAGGATTTCTCCGAGGCGACCTACCTCCTCGAGGTGCGCCACCCGATGATGGCGCGCGCCGCGCGTCCCGGCCAGTTCGCCATCGTGATGCAGAGCGAACACGGCGAGCGCATCCCCCTCACCCTCGCCGACTTCGATGCCGCGAAGGGCACGGTCACCTTCGTGATCCAGGCGGTGGGCAAGACCACGCGCGAGATGCAGCGCGACTGCCGCGTCGGCACGCGGCTCTACGCGGTCGTGGGCCCCATGGGCATCCCGAGCGAGCTGGGCCGCGCCCGGAAGGTCGTGTGCGTGGGCGGCGGGCTCGGTGTCGCGCCGGTCTTTCCGCAGGCGCGCGCCTGCAAGCAGGCCGGCGCCTACGTGATCGGCGTGGTCGGCTTCCGCTCGAAGGAGCTGATGTTCTGGGAGGACAAGTTCCGCGCCGTCTGCGACGAGCTGATCGTGTGCACCGACGACGGCTCCGCCGGCATCAAGGGCCTGGTGACCGCGGGCATCGCGCAGGCGCTGGCGAAACACGCCGACATCGACGAGGTGATCGCCATCGGGCCGCCGGTGATGATGAAGGGCTGCGCCGAAGCCACGCGCGAGCGCGGCATCCGCACCATGGTGAGCCTGAACCCGGTGATGGTGGACGGCACCGGGATGTGCGGCGGCTGCCGCGTGAAGGTGGGCGACGCGGTGAAGTTCGCCTGCGTCGACGGCCCCGACTTCGACGGCCACCAGGTGGACTTCGACGACCTCACGTCGCGCCTCGGCCGCTTCAAGGCGACCGAGCGCGAAGCCCTCGAGCGCTGGCAGGAAAGCTGCCGGATGCCCGGCCGCGGCGAGGCCTGACGCATGGCGGCGGCGAAAAAGAAGAAGACGATCCGCACCATCCCGCAGGCGCGCACCCCGATGCGCGAGCAGGACCCGCTCGCTCGCGCGCGCAACTTCGAGGAGGTCACCCTCGGCTATTCGCGCGAGGAGGCCCTGGTCGAGGCCGAGCGCTGCCTCATGTGCGCCGACCAGCCGTGTGTGCGCGGCTGCCCGGTGAGCATCGACATCCCCGGCTTCATCCTCAAGGTGAGCGAGAAGAATTTCCACGGCGCCTACGACGTCATCACCGACACCAACCTGCTGGCGTCCGTGTGCGGGCGCGTCTGCCCGCAGGAAAGCCAGTGTGAGGGCGTGTGCACCGTGGGCGAATCGCTCGAGCCGGTGGCCATCGGGCGCCTCGAGCGCTTCGTGGGCGACATGGCGATCCGCGAAGGATGGGCGAACGTGCCCTACATCGAGCCCGCGGGCTTGCGCGTCGGCATCGTCGGCTCGGGGCCCGCGGGCATGGCCTGCGCCGCCGACATGGCCAAGGCGGGCTGCGAGGTCGTGGTGTACGAGGCCTTCCACACGCCCGGGGGCGTGCTCAAGTACGGCATCCCCGACTTCCGCCTGCCCAACTCGGTGGTCGACGTCGAGATCGACAAGCTGGCGAAGCTCGGCATCCGCTTCGAGTGCAACACGCTGGTCGGACGCCTGTTCACCGTCGAGCAGATGGTGACCGAGATGGGCTTCCACGCGGTCTTCATCGGCACCGGCGCGGGCTATCCCAGCTTCATGGGCATCCCGGGCGAATCGTTGAACGGCGTGCTCTCGGCCAACGAGCTGCTCACCCGTTGCAACCTGATGCGCGCGCGCGACTTCCCCGCCTACGACACGCCGCTCGCCCCGGGCAAGCGCGTCGCCGTGATCGGCGCCGGCAACACCGCCATGGACGCGATGCGCGTGAGCCTGCGCCTGGGCGCGGAGAAGGTGCTGTGCCTCTACCGGCGCACACGCGCCGAAGCGCCCGCACGCGCGGAGGAGATCCACCATGCCGGCGAGGAGGGCGTCGAGTTCCACTGGCTCACCAGCCCGGTCGAGATCCTCGGCGACGCGCTCAAGCGCGTGCGCGCGATCCGCTGCATCAAGATGGAGCTGGGCGAGCCCGACGCCTCGGGACGCCGCCGTCCGGTGCCGGTTGCGGGCAGCGAATTCGAGATCGAGGCCGACAGCGTGGTCTACGCGATCGGCACCAACGCCAACCCGATCCTCGGCCAGACCTCAAAGCTCGCGCTCGACAAGCGCGGCTACATCGCCACCGACGGGAACCTCGCCACCTCGATCCCGGGCGTGTTCGCCGGCGGCGACATCGTCACCGGCGCGGCGACCGTGATCCAGGCGATGGGCGCGGGACGCAAGGCCGCGCGCGGCATGAAGGCGTGGCTCGGGCTGCGTGACACCGAATCGATCTACGAGGAGGCGGACGCCGCGGCGGTGCCCGGCGCCTTCGGCATCCCCGCGCAGGAGCGCAACCATGCACGCGTCCGTATCGCCTAGGGCACCCCTCGAGAAGGAAGCGGTCACGCTCGAGGAGCACATCGTCGAGGTGATCAGCGATTCCGGCGAGGGCGCGCAACGCTGCGGCCAGTCGCTGGGCGCGATCGCCGCCCGGATGGGCAACGGCATCTGGACCACCGAGATCATCCCCGCGGAGATCCAGCCGCCGGCGAGGAGCGTCGCGGGCGCCTCGGGCATCCGCATCCGCATCGGCTCCCAGCCCGTGACCAACGGCGGCGACGAGACCGACCTGGTGGTGGCGTTCAACGAACAGGTGCTGCTCGGGCGGGTCTCGGCCGGCGAGCTCAAGCCCGGCTGCACCATCCTGCTGGAGAGCATGTGGCGCGAGCATCGCGACCCCAAGGTGGTCGCCTCCTACCTGGAGACGGTCAAGATGCTCAAGGACGGCGGCTACCGCCTCTACGAGCTGCCGCTGGAGGCCGCGTGCTCGAAGCTGGTGGCCGACTCGCGCCGCGGCAAGAACATGTTCGTGCTCGGCATCCTGTGCGAGATCTACAGCCTGGATGCGAAGATCGCCCACGACCAGGTGGCGATCACCTTCGGCAAGAAGGACGCGAAGGTGGTGCGCGTGAACCAGGGGCTGGTGGACGCCGGCCGCGCGTGGGGGGCCGAGCACCTCGATTTCAAGTTCCGCATCCCGGTGGAGCCGGTGAAGGAGCCGCTCATCGTCGTGAACGGCAACACCGCGCTGGGGCTCGGCGTGCTCGCCTCGGGCATGGACATCTGCTCGATGTACCCGATCACGCCCGCCACCTCGACGTCGCACTACCTCTCCGAGTGCTTCGAGCGGGTCGGCGGGATGGTGCACCAGGCCGAGGACGAGATCGCCGCATGCGCCTTCGCGGTGGGCGCCTCCTACGCCGGCAAGTGCGCCGTCACCATCACCTCGGGACCGGGCTACTCGCTCAAGCAGGAAGTCATCGGGCTGGCGGTGATGTGCGAGATCCCGCTGGTGGTGATCAACGTGCAGCGCGGGGGACCGTCCACCGGACAGCCGACCAAGGCCGAGCAGAGCGACCTGCTCACCAGCGTCTACGGCAGCCACGGCGACGCGCCCAAGGTCGTGATGGCGGTTTCAGGCATCGAGGACTGCTTCTACTCGGTGATCACCGCGCGCAAGATCGCCGAGACCTTCAACACCGTCGTGGTGCTGCTCTCGGACGCGAGCCTCGCGACCGCGCAGCAGCCCTTCCCGAGGCCCAGGTTCAGCGAGGACTGGATGGCGCCTCCCGTGGACCAGACGCCGGTGCCGGCGGGCGCGAAGCCCTACGACTGGGACCCGGTCACCGGCATCGCGCGGCGCTTCGTGCCGGGGCAGCCGGGCGGCATGCACACCCTCACCGGCCTCGCCCACGACCGCGCGAGCAAGGTCGCCTACGACGCCACCAGCAACGAGGACGGACTGCGCAGCCGCAGCCTCAAGCTCGCGGCGCTGCAGAAGACGCTCAAGGCGCCCGAGGTGTTCGGCGATCGCGAAGGCGAGCTGCTGGTGATCGGCTGGGGCAGCACCAAGGGCACCATCGAGGAGGCGGTGGCGCGCGCCCGCAAGCACGGGCTCGCGGTCTCCTCGATGCACATCAAGTACATCCAGCCACTCGCCTCGGGCATCCGCGAGATCCTCAAGGGCTTCAGGCGCGTGATGACCGTCGAGACCGCGTGGTCCGACCATCCCGAGGATGAACTGATCGACGAGGACAACCGCCGCTATGCGCCGCTCGCGCTCATCCTGCGTGCGCGCTTCCCGGTGGACATCGATTGCTGGGGCCAGGCGCGCGGGCAGCCGATCAAGCCGGGCGCCCTGCTCGAAGTGATCCGCAGGAAACTCCAGGAACCGCCGCGATGACCATGCCCGTCACCCAGTGCATCATCAAGCTCCACGAGGAGCGCCACGACCTCGAGGACTACCAGGGCGGGGTGCCGCGCTGGTGCAGCGGCTGCGGCGACAACGCCATCCTCGCCGCGGTCCAGCGCCTGTGCCGCGACGAGAACCTCGCGCCCGAGCGCACCGTGTTCGTCTCGGGCATCGGCTGCTCTTCGCGTTTCCCGCACTACATGAAGACCTACGGCTTCCACGGCCTGCACGGACGCGCGTTCCCCGTGGCCGAAGGCATCAAGATGGCGCGCCCCGACCTCAAGGTGTTCGTGAACACCGGCGACGGCGACTGCTGCTCGATCGGCGCGGGTCACTGGATCCACGCGATCCGCTACAACATGGACATGACGGTGATGCTGCACGACAACCACGTGTACGGCCTCACCAAGAAGCAGGCCTCGCCGACTTCGCCCATCGGGTTCAAGAGCAACACCACGCCGCGCGGCTCGTACCTCGAGGCGCTCAACCCGCTCACCGTGACCCTCGGCGTGCAGAACGTCTCGTTCGTGGCCCAGGTCGTGGACTGGGTGCCCGAGGTGCTGTTCGACGTCATCAACGCCGCCTACCACCACAAGGGCTTCTCCTTCATCCGCATCATCCAGCGTTGCCCGGAGTTCCTGCCCAAGATGTTCGAGCCCTGGCTCGCCGACCCGCAGAAAACCCTGATCCTCACCCACGAGGACGGGCTCACGCTGTCGCCGGAAACCGCGCGGACCTACAAGAACCGGATCGAGCACGATCCGTCGAACCTCGACCGCGCGCGCGAGATCGCCTCCTGCGAGGACCCGATCCCGGTCGGCATCCTCTACCGCAACCCGGAGGTGCCCTGCTACGAGAACATACGCCATGCGGGCGCGATGCGCACCGCGGCGCAGGTCCGCACCGGGTTCGAGGCCGAGCTCGACCGCGTGACCGTATGGCCGGGAAGCTAGCCCGCGTGGACGTCGCCACCCGCTACAACGAGCAGCGCGTCTTCTTCGCCACCGGGCGCCGCGAAGCCGAGGGGCTGGAGGCGATCGAATCCCTCGGGCTCGTCCCGGCGGCGTTCGCGCCCTACCGCGACCTCGCGCGCCTGCGCCACGATTTCCCGCTGGTCCTGGTGCGCGATGCGCGCGGGCCCGCCCCGGCGCGCTCGCTCTGCGTGCTGGTCGACGAGGTGCTGCGCACATTGGCCCCGAAGGGCATGGCGGGCGAGCGCCTGCGCAAACACGCGCTGCGCCTCGAGCGCGACATCCGCGCGCGCTCGTATGCGGGCGAATCGGGACTGCTGTCGGAGCTCTGGAACGCCGCGGCCGCATCGACTTCTCCCTCTGCCTCGGAAGAGGGCCGGGGTGAGGGTGGGGAGGATCGCCCCGACGCAACCGCCGAGGAGATCCTGCGCTACACCGCCTCCGTCCTCGAGATCGACGGCGAAGTGCTCGGCTGCGACGCGGCGATGCCGGTGCGCCTGCTCGCCCACGCCTGGGACGAGGCCTGCGCCGCCAGGGCGCGCGCCTTCCGCGGGCTCGTCGATGCGCTCGTGGTGCGGCTCTCCGACATCCTGCGCGCGGCCTTCATCCATTCCGCCGCCGGCGCGCAACCCGACGCCCTCAGGGCCTCGGTGGGTGCGGCGCGCGGCGACGAGTTCGATTTCGCCGTGATGTCGCGGCTGGTCGGGCGGCGCGCGCCGCGCGACGAGCTGCCGGCGGCGCGCCGCGCCCGCATCGAGGGTTCGCTTGCGACGCTGCGCGCGCAGCGCTTCTTCCCCGACCCGAAGGCGGCGCCCGCCGAAGGCTCGCCGGCCTATGAATTCCGCTACGCCGACTGCGCGTCGGCGGCGGCCGCCTTCCGCGACCGGTTGCCCGCGCTGGTGGAGACCGTCAAGGCGATGGCCGTGGCCGAGCTCGAGGCGGGCGGGCGCTACGACGAGGCGCACCACGACGCGTTCTTCGCGGGCTACGGCGACCACGCGCTGACCGCCGAGGACCTGGCCCTCTTCCCCGATTACCTCGTCTGCATCGAGCCCGGGCGCAATGCCGCGCCCGAGAACGCCAACCTCATGGAGATGCTCTCCTCGGGCCTGCCGGTGAAGGTGCTGGTGGAAAGCGGCGACGCCCTCGAGGAAGCCGCGATCGGCACCGGCGGCTTCGCGTTCGGCGTACGCAGCAGCCGGCTCGCGATGACCGCGACCTCGCTCGGCGGGGTGTTCGTGCTGCAGGCCCCGGGATCCAACCTCCATGCGCTGCGCAGCCGCATCGCGGCGGGCATGCGCCACCGCGGCCCCGCGCTCTTCAGCGTGTTCGCGGGCTCCGACGCGCCGGCCGCGGGCCTTCCGCCCTACCTCACCGCCGCCGCGGCGATGCAGTCGCGCGCCTTCCCGACCTTCTCCTACGACCCGCACGCCGGGCCCAACCTCGCCGCGCGCTTCTCCTTCGAGAACAACCCGCAGCCCGAGGCCGACTGGCCGGTGGACACGCTCGAATACGCCGACGAGCAGCAGCAGCGCGTGATCGAGAATCCCGCCTTCACCTTCGCCGACTTCGCGCTTTGCGACCGCCGCTACGCCGCGCACTTCGCGCGCGTGCCGCGGGATCGCTGGAACGCGACCCTGGTTCCGGTGGCCGAGTGGCTCGCGCTCGATTCCGCCGCGGCCGCCGAGCGCGTGCCGTGCCTGCTCGCCGTGGACGCGAACAACATCCTGCATCGCGTCATCGTCGACACGCGCCTCATGCAGGCCGTGCGCCGCTGCCTCGTGCTCTGGCGCCGCCTGCAGGAGCTGGGAGGCATCCACAACTCCCACGCCGAACGCCTGCTCGCCCGCGAGAAGGCCGCGTGGGAGGCGCAGAAGCAGAAGGAGATGGACGCGCTCCGGGCCGCGGGCGCGCCGGCGGCGGCGAGCACCCTCCCCTTGCCCCCTCCCAAGGCAGGGGGAAACAGTGCTCCCTCCCCCTTGGGAGAGGACCGGGGAGAGGGTGAGCCGGCGCTCCCGGCGGAGGCATCGCCCGAGCGCGCGCCGGGCGTGCCGTGGATCGAGACCGCGCGCTGCCCGAGCTGCAACGAGTGCCAGCTGATCAACGACAAGCTGTTCCTCTACAACGACAACAAGCAGGCCTACCTGGGTGAGCTGAAGAACGGGACCTACCGCCAGATGGTGGAGGCCGCCGAGAGCTGCCAGGTCTCGATCATCCATCCCGGCAAGCCGTGGAACTCCGGGGAATCCGGGCTCGAGGAGCTGGTCGAGCGCGCGCAGCCGTTCCAGTAGCGACGCGAGGCGGCCTTCGAATCCCTTTGACCGCGATCAAACCGGTGGCTCGCCAGGCCACTAGAATGGACACAGTGGACATCAGACCCCCCCTTGCGATGCCGACGCCGGTCGCCATATGGCACACGGAGCACGTCTACTTCAAGCGGCTGCTCGATCTCCTGCGCCGGCAGGTCGACGTATTCCAGACCGGCGAGCGGCCGAACTACGAGCTCATGGTCGACATCATCACGTACCTGCGCGACTACTCGGACCGGTTCCATCATCCGCGGGAGGACATCGCGTTCGCGTGCCTGGCGAAGCGCTGCCCCGACATGGCGCCGGAGCTCGCCCGCCTCGGCCAGGAGCATCGCGTCATCGCCAATGCCGGCGAGATGCTCCTCAAGCTCCTGCAAGCCATCCTGAGCGAAGCGATCGTCGTGCGCGCCGAGGTCGAGGCGGCCGCGGCTACCTATCTCGTCTACTACGGCAACCATATCGCCCGGGAGGAGAGGGACGTACTCGCACACGCCGCGCAGGCCCTGACGCCCCAGGACTGGGACGCCGTCAACAACGCGGTGCCCCAGGGCCGCGATCCGCTCTTCGGGGCCGATCCGCCGGGGCAACATTACCGCGAGTTGCGCCGGCAGCTCGCGACGAGCGCGTAGTCCCAGCCCCTGCTCGTCGCCCCGGATAGGCCAACCGGACGCTAAGAGTGCGGACGCACAGACCCCCCGGATTGCAAGGTGTTAGCTTGGGACATCTACTCCAGGTTGCAGACCCCACGATGCTCGCCCGGCAAGACAGGCAGCCCGATCAGAAGCGAATCGTCGCGTTCCTGGCGCGGGAATCGCGTGTGCCGATCGAAGACGTGGCGAAACTCTACGAACACGAACGCGCAGAGCTTGCCGTGGGTGCGCGCCTCACGACGTTTCTTCACGTCTTTGCAATCAGGAACGTCCAGGAAATCCTGCGCAAGCGCAGCGCCGACGAGCAGGCAAGCGGGGTGGCGGGCAAGCCCCTGGTTGCCAACTAGGCCCGCTCGATGCGGCAGCGCCCGGCTACGCCTTTCGCAGCTGCCGGAGCGAATCCAATCGAGCCAGGAGCTCCTCCGGGTATTCCATCTCGATCTTCGCGGCGCCCCGGTAGAAGACCCCCTCGTTGCCATCGAGTGTCAGCAGGTCTCCCTCGTGCAGGGTGGTGTCCCCGATCATGACGGTGCGTGTGGTCTCGTCGATCTTCAGTTCCGTGCAGCCGACGAGACAGACCTTGCCCAGCTGGCGTGCCACGACGGCCGCATGCGACGTGCGCGCACCGCGCTGCGTGAGCAACCCCGTGGCCAATTCGAGCGCGGCAATGTCATTGGTTTCCGCGTTGCGGCGTACGAGCACGACCGGTGCGCCCGCGCCGTGGCGGTCGGCGGCGCGCGCTTCATCGAGTGCGATCTCCCCGACGGCCACGCCGCTGCTGGCGGTTGCGGCGCGTCCCAGGGGCACGGGAGGAGCCCCGCTGGAAGCGACGATGCGCGGCCGGGCCAGTGCTTCCCGGTCCAACCCGGCGCAGCGTTCCAGTGCCACCTCGCGCCCGACCAATCCCTCGTCGAGCATGTCGAGCGCGATGCGCGCGGCAGCCTGCGGGGTGCGTTTCCCGGCCCGCGTCTGCAGCAGGAACAGCGTGCCTTCCTGCACGGTGAATTCGAAGTCCTGCATGTCGCCGAAGGCATGCTCGAGCTGTTGGACCGCATCCACCAGGGCCTGCCAGACATCGGGTAGCACCGTCGCCAGCTCGTCATGTCCATGGGCGCTGCGCCGCCCCGACACCACGTCTTCGCCCTGGGCATTGAACAGGAAATCCACCCACAGCGCCGGCTCGCCGCTGGCGGGGTCGCGCGTGAAGCCGACGCCCGCGCCAGACTGTCCCCCGGCGTTGCCGAACACCATGCGTTGCACGGTCACCGCCGTCCCGATCGCATCGGGGATGCGGTTCAGGCGCCGGTACTCGCAGGCCTTGACTGACTGCCAGGATGCAAACACCGCCTTGATCGCGCCCGCGAGTTGCTGCGCCGGTTCCTGGGGAAACGGCCGGCCTGCGCCCTGCGAATAGGCCACGAGAAATCGCCGCGTGAGCTCGCGCAGGTCCGAAAAATCGAGGTCGCGTTCATCGCGCGGGCCGACCAGTGCGGTGACGGCTTGGTCGAAGGTTTCCGCCGGCAGCCCCGCCACCACTTCGCCGTAGGTCGCCACGAGTCGCCGATACGCATCCCAGACCAACCGTGGATTGCCGGTCTGGCGCTGCAGGCCGCCGACGGTCGAGTCGCAGAGTCCGATGTTCAGCACCGTCTCCATCATGCCGGGCATCGAGACCGGTGCGCCGGAGCGCACCGACAGGAGCAACGGGCGCCGGACGTCGCCCAGGACCAATCCGGTCGAACGCTCCAATGCGTGCAGACCTGCCTTCCAGAAATCCGGGCTCGAGGCGAACTGGCGCGCAGCCGGGTCCAGGCAGTAGTGCGTACCGATCACGAATGCCGGTGGCACCGGCAGCGACAGTTGCGCCATGCGCAGCAGGTTCCAGGCCTTGAAGCCCATGGCCTGAGCCGATGCTTGACTGGCGTTGCCTGCGTCGGAGCCACACCCGATCAGGTACACCTCGGACGGCAACTCGGGCGCGTTCATCCCCGCACTTCAGCCTGGTCGAAGGCCAGGTCGCGCAGCGCGTAGGAGGCTGCGAGCAGGCGGTCCGATGCCAGTTCCAGCGCAGCCGCCAGGTCGTTGGCGAGCATCAGCGAGGGCGCGTCCTCCACCGCACCGAGAATCACCCGGCGCGCGTCGCGCAGCAAGGCATCGCATTGCCGCTCAGCCTGCAGAACCCGCCAGGTCGCGCTGAGGAACCCGTCGTTGTCCACGGCGTCGCTGTTGGAACCCAGGGTGCGAGCGATGGCCAGTGCCTTCACCTGGTCCTGGGTCGCCTGCAGCACTATGGCCGCCAGGCGAGCGAGCGCTTTGCGGACCTCATCGTTCCATCCCTTGAGGTGGTGGTCGGCGATCAGGCTGATCAGGAACGCGGCTTCTTCCAGCGCGTCGGCGACATCGTCCGACTGCTCCACGAGTTTGGCCACGGGCCGCCAGCGCGGCTGGCGCTGCGCCTTCTCGCGGGCCTGCATCACCAGGTGGTCGGCCTTGCGTTCCCACGCCTTGGAACGTGCCGCCAGGTCTGCCGCAGCCTTGCCGGAGCGTTCGGCGCCATGGGCCAGGCCGTCGCTGACCGCTTGTGCAAGCGCCTGGCAATACGACGCATGTTCGGCCAGCAGGTCGAATTCGTTGGTGCGTTGACGCACGTGCTGCGCCAGGAGCATGCGGGTTTCGTCTGCCACCAGGGCCGTTGGCTGACCGCGACGCAATGCGTCGCAGGCCAGGCGCATGACCGCCACCAGGAAGGCGTGCGCGTCGGCTTTCCCGATGACTTCGTCCAGCCGGTCCCCGATCCGGAAGGCCCCTTCGCCCGCCGCCTGCATCGCGGTGAAGATCAGTCGCTCGCCGCCGACTTGCAGCCACGCCCGGTGGCCGACGTCGAGCCGGGCCACCTCGGTCAGTATGGCAATCGCGTCTTCCTTCCCGACGAACGCCTTCAGCCGCTTGCGGGCACGGTTCCAGTCGATCAGGAACACGATGCGCGAGCCGACGCCTTCCAGTGCCGCCTCGAGGGCCGGATCATCGGCGCAGTCGAACCGGGCAGTGCCCACCGAATAGGCCGCGCCCTGGTTGAGGTCCGCGGTCACGCGTGATTCGACCCCCGACCACTTCGCTGCGAAGGGTTCGAGGAGGGCCTGGAAGAACTCGAGGCGGGCGCGATGCAGGTCCGAATAGGTCAGCGTGATCGTGCGGGCGATCACCTGGATCACCAGCACGTGAGCGTCGTTGGTGCCGATGTCGTTCTGCAGCAGCAGCCGCTCGCCGTCCCGCGTGGCAGAGGTGTCCAGGCCGGGGTGGTCGAATTTGAGCACCGCCGTGCGATTCAGCCCGCGCATGAAGGCCGCGACCAGCGCGCGGTCCTGCGGCTGCAACTCCCACGCGTTGGCACCGTCGATCACCTCGCTGGCCAATTCGCCGGACAGCCGGTTGATCCGCTTGTGAAGATCCATCACGAGCAGATGCAGGCTGTCGCTTTCGCCGCTACGCCCGCTGGTGAGCGCTTCGACCTGCTGGTCGCTCAGCCGGTCCGGGGGCAGTTCGGCAAGCCAATCCAGCCAGTGCTTCACGCGAGGATGGGGCTCCTCGCCGGCAGGTGTGGTCGCGAGCACCGGACGAGCCATCGTTGCAAGGTCATCGCCCACGCACTTGATCAGCCGGGGCATGTCCTGGATAAGGAGGTCTTCGTCGACTCGCCGCGAGACGGCTGCGACATCGTGCAGCCACGCGGCGTTCATTCCGCAAGCCGCGATCTCCCTGCTCAGATCGGGCAGGTCGCGATTCGGGTGCGAGGCGTGAGAGGACGCCGCTTGCAGGACCGTGAGGCAGACCTTGAGGCGGTCATTGGCGGACAAGGAAGCCTTTACCCAGGTCGGCAGCATGAGTCTGTGCTGGCCCAGGGAGGCCACCGCTTGGGTCTTCTGCATGGGAATGTCCAGAGCCAGGGCGATACCCATCATTGGCCCGCGAAATGACAGGAGCGTGGCAAAGGGAGCTGGATTGCAAGGATCCTTGATCTGGCGCAATAACTCGCGTGGGCGCCGGTTGGTCCCGATTCCATTGACATCGCCCCGTGGGGGCGAGCAGCGTTGGCTCGACGGTTCCGGCGGCTATCGGCGAGGTTGGCGCCGGCCACCGACGCCGGACATCAGGGAACTCGTCGGCTGGATCCTGAGCCTGAAGAAGTAGCCGCCTCGAGGACGACGGTCAGGCTGCGGATGCCCTGGGCGCCGTGGATCAGCACGCCCTCGATGTCCGCCGTGGCCGAGGGCCCTGTCATGAAGACACCATAGGGCGCATCGAACTGCGCGCGCTCGCGATAGGCGTGGTGCATGTTCGCGACGATGCGCGCCGGGTCGAGCAGCACCACCAGGTGCTGCGACAGGAAGCCCAGCGCGTTCACCTTGAACTGCGCGCCGGTGAGCCAGACCGAGCCCGTCTCGGCGACGCCGAACACCGCTCGCACGACGCCGACGTCGACACCGTCGAGCTGCGCCGGCGGCCGCGATGGATCGAGCGGGTAGGTGCCGGCGACTGCCGCGGTGGCCGAGCAGACCACCCGCGCCTCGGGATGAAGGCTCCGAATCAGCGCGTCGAGCGGCCCATCGGGCGCCGCGACCACCTTGCCTCCCATGCGCACCACCCCGGCCTTGAAGCGCTCGAGGAGCGGGACCGTGCTGTCGCCGTCGAAGGTCGGGACCGCGGGCAGCCCGGTGGGCGCCGGCTGGTTCTTGCGCACGCGCGCCAGGATGTCTTCGCGGGCACTCATTTCTTCGGGCTCCTGAACTTCAGGTACCACTGGCGAAACGTGAGCAGCGGCGCATCGGGCACTTCCCGTTGCCGCCCCCACGCGTTCAGCGGGTTGTAGACCACCATCCGCGGCAGCTTCGAGATGCCGGCGTTGGCCGCCTCCGCCGCCGCGCGGTAGAGCCTGGGGCTCGCCAGGACCTTTCCGGCGGCGCGCATCGCCTCCTGCTTCACGATCGGCAGCTGGTTGCGCTCGGCGATCACCTGCCGCCACTTGTAGATCTGTTCGTGGATGTTGATGCGTACCGGGCAGACGCTGGTGCAGCTGCCGTTGAGGGTGGAGGCGAACGGCAGCAGGCTGAACTTGCGCAGGTTGAAGGTCGGATCGATGATCACGCCGATCGGCCCCGAATAGGTCGCGCCGTAGCTCAAGCCCCCGCTGCGACGGTAGACGGGGCACGTGTTCATGCACGCGCCGCAGCGAATGCACTTGAGCGATGGCCAGAAGTCGGCCATGCCGAGGCGCTCGACGCGGCCGTTGTCCACCAGGATCACGTGCATCTGCGCGCCCGGTCGCGGCGCGCGGAAGTGCGACGTGAGCTGGGTGATGGGCGAGCCGAGGGCGCTCCTCGAAAGCATGCGCACGAAGACGCCGAGGTGCTCGATCTTCGGGATCACTTTCTCGACGCCCACCGAGGCGATGTGGAGCTTCGGCAGGTTCACGCTCAGGTCGGCGTTGCCCTCGTTGGTGCACACCACCACGGTGCCGGTCTCGGCGACGGCGAAGTTGGCCCCGGTCATGCCGGCCTCGGCGCGCAGGAAATAGGGCCGCGTGTGGGTGCGCTGGCTCTCGGCGAGGTAATGCACGTCGCTGTTCGCGGGATCCGTGCCGATCTTCTCCGCGAAGACGCGCGCCACGTCGCCCCTCAGCTTGTGCACCGCGGGCACCACGATGTGGCTGGGCGGCTCGTCGTCGAGCTGCTGGATGCGCTCGCCCAGGTCGGTCTCCATCACCTCGATCCCGCGCGTCTCCAGAAAGGGCCGCATCTCGCACTCGTCGGTGAGCATCGACTTGGCCTTGACCAGGGTGCGCGCGCCGTTCGCCTGCAGGATGTCGAGGACGATCTGGTTGTGCTCGGCGGCATCGCGCGCCCAGTGGACCGTCGCCCCGTTGGCGATCGCGTTGCGCTCGAATTCCTCGAGGTAGTCGGCAAGGTGGGTGAGCGTGTGTTCCTTGATCGCGGAGGCAAGGGTGCGCAGCTCCTCCCATTCGGGCAGGTGCTCGCTCTCGCGGTCGCGCTTCTTGCGCAGGTCCCACAGCCGCTTGTCGTGGAACTCGAGGTGGTCCTTCGCCTTGATGAATTTGGACGAAGCCTCCGAATGGTCGATTCTCTTCATGTTTGAAATTCGCGAAACCGCGTCCCACGTTCGCTCCCTCTCCCCTGGGAGAGGGCTGGGGAGAGGGTGGTGTCCGCAGAGAGGGTCCGTCTCATGCTTTCGTCCCGTTCAACACCTGCGCGATGTGGATGAACTTGACCGGCGCGCCCATGCGCTCGGCGCAGCCCTTCTGGTGCATCAGGCACGACATGTCGGCCGAGACGATGTACTCGGCGCCGGCGCGTGCGTGGTCGCTCACCTTGTCCTGGCCCATGCGCGCCGACACCGGCTCCTCGAACACCGAGAAGGTGCCGCCGAATCCGCAGCATTCGTCGGGACGCTCGGGCATTGCGAACTTGATCCCCTTCACCTGCGACAGCAACGTCATGGGCTTCGAGAACGCGGGCTCCGCGATCTCGGAGGCGCTCGCCGTGCGCAGCGCCCGCAGCGACGAGCAGCCGTTGTGCAGGCCCACCGTGTGGCGGAACTCGGCCCAGGGAAACGCGCGCGTGCCGAGCACGTCGTGCACGAACTCCACCAGCTCGTAGGTCGAGCGGCGCACCTTGGCGACCGCCGGCGTCTGCGGGATCGCGGTGAGGTGCTCGCGCACGTGGTGCGTGCAGCTCCCCGAGGGCGCGACGATGTACTCGTAGCCGGCGAAGTTCTTCGCGAATAGCTGCTCGGTGGCGGCGGCGTCCTTTTCGCAGCCGCTGTTGGCCATCGGCTGGCCGCAGCAGGTCTGCTCCAGCGGGTAGTCGACCTCGACCCCGAGGCGCTCGAGGAGCTCGAGGGTCGCGATGGCGACCTCGGGAAAAAGCGCGTCCACGTAGCAGGGGATGAAGAGCGCGGCTTTCATGGCGTCCCTTTCGCGGCAGGGGTGCCGCGCGCGGCGGCACAGGCGTCGACCAGATGGATGATCGAACGATAGGGGAAACCGGCCTGCTCCGACAACCCGATCTCACAGGTGCGGCTGGTCGAGTAGCCCCGCTCGCAGCCCGCGGGGAGCGCCGCCTTGAGGTGGCGCAGCGCGTGTTCGTTCAGCTCCGGTCGGTCGAACCCCTTGTCGCCGGCGAAGCCGCAGCACTGCACCTCGGGAACCGTGACGACGCTCGCGCTGCAGCGCGCGGCGATGGCGGCGAACTTGTCGACGGTGCCCATCTTGCGAACGCTGCACACGGGATGGATCGCCACGGCCTCGCGGCCGGGCACGAGGTCCACGCGCGGGAGCACCGAGTCGTGGATGAACTCCACGCTGTCGCGAATCGCGAGGCGCTCCCCGCAGAAGCGCTGCATGCGGTAGGCGCAGGGGCTGGTGTCGAAGACGATCGGAAACCGGCCGCCCTCGCTTGCGTCCCGAAGAGCCGCCTCGAGCTCGGCCGCCTTGCGGTCCGCCGCCGCCTTGAGCCCCTTGCTCTCGAACGGCTGCCCGCAGCAAAGCTGCGCGAGCCCGCCGGGGTAGGCCACGTCGTAGCCGGCCTTGCGGAAGAGGCGCTGCGCCGCGACCGGCAGCGAGTCGCTGTCGTCGCCGCGCTGCGGCCCGAGCGTGCGCGCCGCACAGCTCGGAAAATAGACGATGCGATCGGCGGGCCCGGCCGTGCGCCGCGGCTGCGGGCGAAACGTCACGGGCCGGGGCATGTTCGGCGACCATTTCGGCAGGCGCCCGCCGGACCACCCGCGCAAGGCGTCGAGGGAGCTTTTCATCGCCCGCGTGCCGATGAGATTGTGCAAGCCGTCAGCCGACGCGAGCCCGGCGCGCACCGCGGTGGTCGTGGCGCCGAAATGGCCGGCGAGCGTATCGGCCACGCCGTGCGCGAGCGAACCGGCGCGCCGCCCGCGCAGCGCCTTGATCAGCAGCCCGGTCTCGATGCCCACGGGGCACGCCGTGGCGCAGAGCCCGCAGCCCGCGCAGGTGTCGATGCCGTGATAGTTGTAGAGATCGGCCAAGGCCGCTGCCGCCGCCTCCTCGCCCGGCACGCGCTCCAGGCGCGCGATCTCGCGCCACCCGGCGATCCGCTGGCGCGGCGAGAGGGTGAGGCCGCGCGACGGGCACTTGGGCTCGCAGAAGCCGCACTCGATGCACTGGTCCACGATCGGGTCGCAGGCCGGCAGCGGCTTCAGGTTCTTCAGGTGCGCTTCGGGATCGTTGTTGAGGATCACGCCGGGGTTGAGCAGGCCCATCGGATCGAGGAGGCGCTTGAGCCTCTTCATCAGGTCGTGGGCTTGGGTGCCCCACTCCAGCCCGACGAACGGCGCGATGTTGCGCCCGGTGCCGTGCTCGGCCTTGAGCGAGCCGTCGTATTTCTTCACCACCATGGGGCAGAGCTCGGCCATGAAGCCGCGGTAGCGTTCGACCTCGGAGGGCACGTTGAAATCCTGCGTGAAGACGAAGTGCAGGTTGCCCTCGAGGGCGTGGCCGAAGATGATCGCGTCGGGATAGCCGTGCGCGGCGAGCAGGCGCTGCAGCTCCAGGGTCGCCTCGGCCAGGCGCGCCACCGGGAAGGCCACGTCCTCGATGATCACGGTGGTGCCCACGCGGCGCATCGCGCCCACCGACGGGAACATCCCCTTGCGCACGTTCCAGTAGCGGGCGCACTCCGCGGGATCCATCGAGAAGCGCACCGGCTCACGGGTGTGCACGGCGCCCAGCGCCGCCTCGATCGCACGGATCTGCGCCTCGAGCGCGGGCGGGCTCGCCGCGCGCGTCTCCACCAGGAGTGCCGCGCCCTCGGGGCCCACGGCCGCGAGCGACGCGGGCAGCCCCGGCTTGCCTTCGACCGAGCGCAGCGCCGCTCGATCGGCGAGCTCCACCGCGGCAACCGGGGCGTCCCTGAGGATCGTCACCGCGCGGCAGGCGGCTTCCAGGCTATCGAAGAGGATCAGCGCGCTCGCCTTGGCGGCGTACTCCGGCACGGTTCGGTAGGTGATCTCGGCGATGAACCCGAGGGTTCCCTCGGAGCCGATCATCAGGTGCGCGAGGATGTCCACCGGATCCTCGAAATCCACCAGCGCGTTGAGGCTGTACCCGGTGGTGTTCTTGATCGCGAACTTGGAGCGAATGCGCTCGGCGAGCGCCGCGTCCGCGCGCGTGGCCTCCCCCAGGGCCGCGAGCTCGCGCAGAAGCGCGCCGTTACGTAGCCCGAAGGCATCGCGGCTCGCGGCGTCGCGCGTGTCGAGCACCGCGCCGTCGGCGAGCACCACGCGGATGCCGGCGAGCGTGCGGTAGCTGTTCTGCGCGGTGCCGCAGCACATGCCGCTCGCGTTGTTGGCCGCGATGCCGCCGATCATCGCCGCGTCGATGGACGCCGGGTCCGGGCCGATCTTGCGTGCGAAGCGCGCGAGGGCCCGGTTCGCCGCCGCGCCGATCACCCCCGGCTGCAGCGTGATGGTCGCGCCATCCTGCGATGGGACGGCCGAGCGCCAGTTATCGCCGAGGAGCACCAGCACCGAATCGCTGATCGCCTGGCCCGAAAGGCTGGTTCCCGCCGCGCGAAAGGTGACGGGCGTGCCGAGCTGTGCGCAGATCCGCAGCAGGTTCGCGACCTCCGCTTCGCTCTCCACCACAACGGCGAGCTTCGGCACCAGCCGGTAGAAGCTCGCATCGGTCCCCCAGGTGAGCAGGCGCAGCGGATCGGTGACCAGGCGCCCGGCGGGAATGAAGGCCGCCGCCCGTGCGTGCAGGGTGGCGTAGGGCTCCGGCAGGCGGTGAGCGTAGGCTTTCGGGTTCGGCTGCGGCATCTTCGCGAGCCTCTCGAGGGGTAGAGCACACCCTACCCTCGAGCCTTCGAGGTGCTTTTGATCTACGTCACTTCCCCGCGCCCCCGCGCGTCGAAAATGGATCCCTCATTCGATGCAGGAGACATACCATGCCGCGCCACCCTTCGATCTTCATCGCCGTGGTTGTCTTCGTCGCTCCCGTGATGCTCTTCGCCACGCGCCCCGCTTCGGGTGCCGATGCCGTGCGCGGCGCCGCCCTCTACGATCTGCGCTGCGGCGGTTGCCACTCGGAAAGCGTCCACGGCCGCGCCAAGCGCGTCGCGACCGACTTCGAGGACGTGCGCCGCTGGGTCAACCGCTGGAACGCGACCCTCGCCCTTCGCTGGGCGGTCGAGGAGGTCGAAGACGTGACCCTCTTCCTCAACGCCACCTACTACCGCTACCCCTGCCCGCCGACCGTCTGCAAGGTCGTCTCGACGACAGGGCGGCCCGGCAATGCCCTTCAGGCCTCGAGCAGCCAGCGCCTCACCGACCGGTAGACGCGTTTCGAGGAGAGCAGGCCGAGGTGGTTGACGCCGTAGGCGACGGCCTGGTTCGCGGGCGCGAACAACGGGGCGCCACCCGGGCCCGCGCGCTGTCCGAGGGCGCTGTCGATCGGCACCAGCCCGTCGCCCAGCAGGCGCTCCTTCAGCTCGCCCCCGCGCCGGGCGATCGAGGCGGCGACGGAGTAGCACGCGACCTCTTTCGGCAGCGGCACCGGGCGGCGCGCATCGATCGCGGCTGCGACGTGGCCGAAGCGGTCGCGGCCGATCCAGTCGTCGTCGAGGATGCTGCCGTGGCGAAGGTCGGTGATGCCGGCGCTGCGGATCTTGCCGAGCCGCGCGAACGCGGCCGTGTAGGGGCTCGCCTCGAGGATCAGGTTGACCCAGTTGCCGCCGCGCTCAAGCGGCGCGCCCTCGTGCGGTGTGCCGAGGAAAACCATGCTGCGCAGCCGGCGCAGCCACGCGTGGCGCGCGATCTCCCCGTAGGCGCAGGCGCTGCGCGCCACCAGGCCGCCCATGCTGTGGCCCACGATCGTGATCTCCTCGAGGCGCACCGGCCACGTACGCGAGAGCTCCTCCAGCAGGTCGGCGAGGGCGCGCCCGTTGGTGGAAACGTGACGGCCGCTGTTGTAGTGCAGGTAGAGCTCGGTCCCGGCGCCATCGCACGCCAGCGCCGCGCCGTGGTCGTGGCCCTTGCGCCGCCACTGCAGGTCGTTGAAGCACAGGCCGTGCACCAGCACCACCACCCGGCTCGACGGCTGGGCGACGCCCGTGCGAATCCCTGCCGGGGTGAGCTCGAGGGCCACGCCCTCCCGGCGCAGCCGCATCGGGATCGCGAGCGGATTGGCGCTGAGGGCCAGATGGTCGCCGAGGACGCCGTTCAGCGCCGCGAGCACCGCCTCTCGCCGCACCGAGGACGATTCGTGCTGCAGCAGCAGCGCGACCTCCTCGAGCAGCAGGTCGATCGCGCGGCCCACGGTGCGCGTCGCGCCGCGGATGGACCGGTAGACCAGCCCGGAGACGCCGTCCATGGGTGCGAGGACCGGCAGGCCGAGCGGGGCCGCGGCGCGGACGATGTTGTGGTGCATCGTCTCGACGAGGCTGGTGAGCCCGACGACGGCGTCAACCGCGAGTTTTCCCACGCCGCGCACGTCGGAAACCCGGTGCCTGCGTGGCGCCCTCGTCGTCACGCGCTTGCGGTGGCTCTCAATGCACCAACACCGTGAACGCGGGCTTGGGACCACGTCATGGCGGACTCCCTTTATCACGGCCCGCTCATGCGGCGCATGTCGCAACGTACACGGCGATCCGGGGCGGGTTTTTGATGTAGATCACCCTTGCCACGAGTACTGGCGGGCACGGCCGGGGATTGATGCAGATCAAAGCCCCTGGACGCCGTGCGCATACCCTAGTCCGCAATGAACCCCTATGCCGTTTTCCTCCTTTATCTCGGGGCGATCCTCAGTTTCGTCGCGGTGACGCTGCTGATGAATCGAATGCTGGGGCCCAAGCCCTCCGCCACCGCGACCAAGCTGGAGCCGTTCGAATGCGGCGCGACCCCGGTGGACACGCGTAACGTGCGCCCGGTCGCGGTCAAGTACTACGGCATCGCCATCGCCTTCATCCTCTTCGACCTCGAGACGGTGTTCCTGATCCTCTGGGCGCTCGCCGCCCGGCCGCTCGGCGATTTCATGCTGGTCACGTTCCTGATCTTCACCGCCCTGCTGGTGCTGATCCTGCTCTACGTATACAAGGCACGGCTGCTCGAAGCGGTGACCGAGTAGCCATGGCCACCGCGCCCGCCACGATCCCGATCTACCCCACCGAGAAGGCGGGCCATTCCGGCTTCGAGTACTTCTCCACCAGGAAGGACGAGCTGGTGGGCTGGGCGCGGAAGTTTTCGCTCTTCCCCTACCCGTTCGTCACCGCCTGCTGCGCGATGGAGTTCATGGCGGTCAGCTCGACGCCCTACGACACCGACCGCTTCGGCGCGGCGCTCCCGCGCTTCTCGCCGCGCCAGTCGGACCTGTTGATGGTGGTGGGCACGGTGACCCACAAGCAGGCGCCGATCCTGCTCAAGGTGTACGAGCAGATGTGCGAGCCGAAGTGGGTGATGGCCTTCGGGGCCTGCGCCACCAGCGGGGGCTTTTACCAGAACTACGCGGCGGTGGCGGGGATCGACAAGATCATTCCCGTGGACATCTACGTGCCCGGCTGCCCGCCGCGGCCCGAGACCGTGATCGACGCGATCATGAAGCTGCAGGCGCGCATCGCCGGCGACCACCATCCGATCCTCACGGACAAGTTCTGAGCATGAACGTGCCCCTTCCCGTCCCACTGCCACCGGCCCTGGAGGTCGCGGCCGCCGAGGTGCTCGCCACCGCGCGCGCCCTCAAGGCGCAGGGTTGCTTCGACCTCCTGATCGACGTGACCGCGGTGGACTGGCCGCAGCGCACGCCGCGCTTCGACGTCGTCTACCATTTCTACTCGACCGCCACCTTCGCGCGGGTGCGCGTGAAGACGCGGGTGACCGAATCCGACCCTACGGTCGATTCGCTCGTGCCCCTCTACGGCTCGGCGCTCTTCATGGAGCGCGAGTGCCACGAGATGTACGGCATCACCTTCCGCGGCCATCCGGACCTGCGCCCGATCCTGCTCTACGAGGGCTTCGAGGGCCATCCGCTGCGCAAGGACTATCCCATCGGCCGCGAGCAGCCGCTGGTGAAGTTCATCAAATGAACAAGGAGACCCTCTCCCCGGCCCTCTCCCAGGGGAGAGGGGGAAATGCGGCCATCGCCAACCCCATCCGACCCGCCTTCGACGCGCACGATGAGCCGGGCTCGGTCGTGGTCAGCATCGGGCCCTCGCACCCGGCGACCCACGGCACGATCCAGGTGATCGCCGCACTCGACGGCGAGCGCGTGAAGCGCGTCGACGTGCACTGCGGATACCTCCATCGCGGCTTCGAGAAGGAATGCGAGGCGCACACCTGGCACAACCTGATCCCGTACGTGGACCGGCTCAACTACTGCTCGGGCCTCATCAACAACTTCGCCTACTGCGAAGCGGTGGAAAAGCTGATGGGGATCGAGATGACCCCGCGCTGCAGGTACCTGCGCACGCTGCTGTCCGAATACTCGCGCATCGCCGACCACCTCACCTGCATCGCGGCCTCCCTCATGGAGCTGGGCGCGATGACGCCGTTCCTGTACCTGGTGATGATCCGCGACTATATCTACGAGCACCTCGCCGCGCTGACCGGCGCGCGCGTGACCTATACCTACGGGCGCATCGGCGGGCTCGCCCGCGACCTGCCCGAAGGCTGGCTCGCGCGCCTCTCGGAGATCCTCGACCAGTACCAGGACTTCATCGGGCGCGTGCACGGCCTCATGGACCGCAACCGCATCTTCATCGACCGCACCCGCAACGTCGGCGCGATCACCGCGGCCGAGGCGATCCACTGGGGCATCACCGGGCCGATCCTGCGCTCGAGCGGGGCGCCGCGCGACCTGCGCAAGGACACGCCCTACCTCGCCTACGCCGAACTCGACTTCGACGTGCCGGTGGGCATCAACGGCGACAACTACGACCGCTACTACGTGCGCATGCGCGAGATGGACGAATCGGTGTACATGATCCGGCAGCTGATGGAGATGCTGCCCGAGGGGCCGATCAACGTGGACGACCGGCGCTGCACCTTTCCCGAGAAGACGCTGGTGTATTCCGAGATCGAGTCGCTCATCAACCACTTCAAGCTGGTGATGGACGGCCCGAGCGTGCCCGCGGGCGAGGTGTACTTCTCCCACGAGGCGCCCAACGGCGAGCTCGGCTTCTACCTGGTGAGCGACGGCAGCGGCACGCCGTACAAGGTGCATGTGCGCTCGCCCAGCTTCGTGCACATGGGCGGGCTCGCGCGCCTGCTCGAGGGCTATCAGCTCGCCGACATCATCCCGACCTTCGGCTCGGTGAACATGATCGGCGGGGAGTGTGATCGATGAAGCACCTGATCGCCGAGTTCGACCAGCTGCGGGCGCGCTTGCCCGCGGGCTTCGACTCCTCGATGGTGCTGCCGTGCCTCAGGCGCATCCAGGAGGATCGCGGCTACGTGGCCGATAGCGACATCGACGGCCTGGTCGAATACCTCGGCGTGCCGCGTATCCAGGTCGAGGAGGTGCTCTCCTTCTACGGGCAGTTCCGGCGCGCCCCGGTCGGGCGCTGCCACATCGAGGCCTGCCGCAACATCTCCTGCTCGCTGCTGGGCGCCGAGCGCCTCATCGACCACCTGTCGGCGAAGCTCGGCATCAGGCCCGGCCAGACCACGGCCGACGGTCAATTCAGCCTCGCCACGGTCGAGTGCATGGCCTCGTGCGGCACGGCGCCCATGGTCGTGGTGAACGGCAAGTACCTCGAGTCCATGGACGCGGCCAAGGTCGACGCGCTGATCGACGCGAACCGCGTGCGGGCGGCCGAATGAACGCCCCCGAGCGCCGCAACCTGCTGATGACCTTCGAGGTGACGCCCACCTCGCACCTGCTTGCCGACTTCCGCGCGCGCGGCGGCTACGCCGCCGTCGAGAAGGCGCTGCGCACCATGACGCCCAAGGAGATCACCGAGGAGGTGACCGCTTCGGGCATCCAGGGCCGGGGCGGCGCCAACTTCTCGGCGGGGCGCAAGTGGGGGGTCATCAACCTCTCCGACGGCCAGCCCCACTACCTGTGCGCCAACGCCGACGAGGGCGAGCCCGGGACCTTCAAGGACCGCTGGATCCTCGAGAACGCGCCGCACCTGCTGCTGGAATCGATGCTGATCGCGGCCTATGCGCTGCAGGTGCGCCACGCCTTCATCTACATCCGCGGCGAGTTCGACCTGCCGTATCGCCGCATCGCGGGCGCCCTCGACGAGGCCTACGCGGCCGGCTACTACGGCAAGCCGCTCTTCGGCACCGACTTCACCTGCGACCTCATCGTCTATCGCGGCGCGGGGTCCTACGTCTGCGGCGAGGCCTCGGGGCTGCTCTCATCCCTCGAGGGCAAGCGCGGCTACCCGCGCAACCGCCCGCCGCGCCTCACCGTGCGCGGCCTCTACCAGCGCCCGACCGTCGTGAACAACGTGGAGACGCTCTCCAATATCGCCGGGATCATCATGGACGGCACCGAGGCCTTCAAGTCCTTCGGCACCAGGAAGAGCCCCGGCACGCGCCTCGTCTCCATCTCCGGCCACATCAACAAGCCCGGCGTGTACGAGGTCGAGCCCGGGCGGCCATTCCGAGAATTCATCTTCGACACCTGCGGCGGCGTGCCCCACGGGCGCAAGGTGAAGGCGATCATCCCCGGCGGTATCTCCACCAAGGTCGTGACCGGCGAGGAAGTCGACCGCGTGCGCCTGGACAACGAGGACCTCGCCACCGTGGGCTCGGGAATGGGCTCGGGCGGCATGGTCGTGATCGCCGAGGGCACCTGCATGGTGCGCCTGCTGCAGGTGCTGCTGCGCTTCTACCACCACGAGTCGTGCGGGCAGTGCACGCCGTGCCGCGAAGGCATGGGCTGGATGCACCGCATCATCGACCGCATCGTCGCGGGCGAGGGCCGGCCCGAGGACATCGAGCAGTTGAAGAAGATCTCCGCGTGGAACGACGGCAACACCATCTGCGGGATGGGGGACGCCGCCGGCTACGCCGCCCTCGGAATCCTCGCCAAGTTCGGCGACGAGTTCGAGCACTACATCACCCACAAACGCTCGCGCCACGACGGGAACCTCGAATGCCGCGCATCTACATAGACGGCCGCCCGATCGACGCCGACGCCGGCCAGACCGTGATGCAGGCGGCGGTCGCCGCGGGCATCGAGATCCCCGCCTTCTGCTGGCATCCGAACCTCTCGGTATCCGGTTCCTGCCGGGTGTGCGCGGTGCAGGTCGAAGGCCGCAGCTGGGTGGAGATCTCCTGCAACATGCCGGTCGCCGAGGACCTGAAGGTGCTCACCGACACCGATCTCGTGCGCGCCTACCGCAAGTCGATCCTCGAGCTCACGACGCTCAACCACCCGGTCGACTGCGGCATCTGCGACAAGTCGGGCGAGTGCACGCTCCAGGACTACCACTACGAGCACAACGGCAAGCCCTCCAACTCGCGCGACGTGAAGGTGCACGCCACCAAGTTCCACCACCTCTCGGAGCGCATCACCCTCGACAACGAGCGCTGCATCCTGTGCTCGCGCTGCGTGCGCTTCACCCACGAGATCTCGAAGACGAAATCCCTCGGCATCGTGAATCGCGGCGACCACTCGCTGGTACGCGCTTCCGAAGACGGCGCCTTCGAGCACGACGCCTATTCCGACAACGTGGTCGACATCTGCCCCGTGGGGGCGCTGCTGTCGCGCGCCTTCCTCTACAAGTCGCGCGTCTGGTACCTCGAGCCCACGCCCTCGGTCTGCCCGGGCTGCTCGCGCGGCTGCACCGTGGACCTGTGGCATCGCAAGGCCGAATGGAAGCTGCGCGCCCTCGATCCCGCGAAAAACGTCGCCATCGAGCGCGTGACCCCGCGCGACAACCCCGCCGTCAACGGCCCGTGGACCTGCAACAAGGCGCGCGACCTGCCCGCCTTCTTCGAGCGCCCGCGCGCCGTCCAGGCGATGCTCGCCGGCAAGCCCGTGGCGACCCTCGAGGCGATCGAGGCCGCCCGCAGCCTCGTGGCCTGCGCGCGCAACCCCGTGGCGCTGGTCTCCAACTGGGGCTCGAACGAGGAGCTGGCCGCGTTCGCGCAGGCGCTCGCGGCGCGCTTCACGGTACGCGTGAAGACCGACTGGGCGCCGCAGCCCGGCGAGGTCGTCGAGGACGCGATCCTCATCCGCGCCGACAAGAACCCGAACACCGCGGGGGCGTGCTCGCGCTTCCCCGCCATGGACGACCCCGCGGCGAAGCTCCCCGACGGCTGCGACCTGGTGCTCGCGTGGGGCGAGGGCTTCGACCTCACGCGCGTGCCGCGCGGCGCGCGACTCGTGGTCCTCGACGCGTGGCGCGACCCCGGGCACGAGAACGCCGACGTGTTCATCCCCACCAGCATCCAGACCGAGCGCGACGGCAGCTATACCAACTTCCAGGGGGTGACGAGCGGCTTCAAAGCGTGCTTCGCGAAGCCGGAGGCGGCGGTCCACGCCGAGGAGCTCTTCGCAGCGCTTGGCGTGCGCGAGAGCGTCCCGGCATGATCCAGGACCTGGTGATCGCCTTCGTGCTGATCGGCTACGCCGTGGGCGTGCTGCTGTCGTTCGGCACGGTGCTCACCTGGGTCGAGCGCAAGCAGGCCGCGATCATGTCGGATCGCATTGGCGCCAACCGCGCCTACATCCGCATCCCGTTCACGCAGGTGAAGCTGGTGTGGCTGGGCCTCTTCCACGGCATCGCCGACGGGCTGAAGATGATGCTGAAGGAGGACTTCAGGCCGAAGACCCACGACGCGCTCGGCTACATGCTGGCGCCGTGGATCGTGTTCACCCCGGTGCTGCTGGTCTTCGCGGTGATCCCGTTCGGCGGCACGCTCGATCCGGGCAAGCTCGTGCCCGTGCTCGCCGACTGGTTCGGGCAGCGCACCTATCCCCTTCAGATCGCGCGCCTCGACGCGGGCCTGCTGGTGGTCTTCGCCTTCAGCGGGCTCACGATCATCGGCGCGATGCTCGCGGGCTGGTCGTCGAACAACAAGTTCTCGCTGCTGGGAGCGATCCGCGCCGGCTCCCAGATGATTTCCTACGAGGTGGTGATGGGCCTGACCGTCCTCGGGCTCATCCTCGTGTTCGGCACGATCGACCTGGGCTCCATGGTGCGCCAGCAGTCGGGCGTGGTGCTGGGGTTCCTGCCCGCGTGGGGGATCGTCTACCAGCCGTTCGCCGCGATCCTCTTCCTCACCGCCGCCATCGCCGAGAACAAGCGCATCCCCTTCGACCTCCCCGAGGCCGAGAGCGAGCTGATCGCCGGCTACTACACCGAATACAGCGCCATGAAGATGGGGCTCTTCATGTTCGCGGAATTCATCGAGATCGCGATCATCGGCGCGCTCTTCACCACCCTTTTCCTGGGCGGCTACAACCTGCCCTTCCTCACCGACGCGGGTTTCGCGCTGCCGGGCGGGAGCACGATCGCCCTGCCGCACGCCCTCGTGGTGGTGCTGCAGCTCGCGGTCTTCCTCGCCAAGGTGCTGGTGGTGTGCAGCTTCCAGATCCTCATCCGCTGGTCGCTCCCGCGCTTCCGCTACGACCAGCTGCTCACCTTCGCGTGGAAGTTCCTGTTTCCCCTCGCGCTCGCCAACCTCGCGGCGACGGTGGTGTGGATCTGGATCATGGAGCGCGCATGAAACCCTATCCGCGCCCGAAGTACTGGAACGAGCCCACGATGGGGTGGTGGGAGCGCGCGTATATCTTCGAGGTAACGCGCGGGCTCTTCATCACCGGGCGCATCTTCACGCGCAACATGTGGCGCTGGATGACCGGCCGCAAGGGGGCGTTGACGACCTACTATCCCGAGGAGACGCGCGCCGACTACGCGCCGCTCAATCGCGGCAAGCACATCCTGGTGCAGCGCATCGACGGCACGCCGCAGTGCATCGCCTGCAACCTGTGCGCCACCGTCTGCCCGGCCAAGGTGATCGAGATCGAGGCGGCCTTCAACCCCGGCAACCCGGAGCACCCCAAGTATCCCGCGCGCTTCGAGATCGACTATTCGCGCTGCGTCTTCTGCGGGCTGTGCGTGGAGGCCTGCCCCGAAGACGCGATCCGGATGCTGAAGGAAGTGCCCAACCTCCCGGCGCTCGACCGCGACCACATGTGGCTCGGCAAGGACGAACTCCTCACGTGGCATCCCCACAACGACGGGGCGAAGCGATGATCGACACGGTCCTGCTCTACTTCTTCGCCGCCGCCGCCCTCGCGTGCGCGGCGCTCATGCTGGTGCTGCGCCACCCGATGCGGGTGGCCCTCGCGCTGGTGGCCACGATGCTGTCGCTCGCTGGCGTCTACGCGATGCTCGGGGCCCACGCGGTCGCGGTCTTCCAGGTGCTGATCTACGTGGGCGCGGTCATGGTCTTCATGGTGTACGTGATCATGCTGCTCGACGTGCGCGAGCCGACGGTTTCGCGCCGCTACTCGTGGCTGCTCCTGCCCGGCGCGGCCGGCTTCCTCCTGTTGCTGGGCATCCTCGGGCGCGACGTGTGGCAGGGCCTGCGGGCGTCGGCGACCGGCGCGCCTTACGGCGTGCAAACCTTCTCGGTGGATTTCCTCAACAACTACTGGCTGCACTTCGAGGTGG
>Ga0163153_10001263_pt1 | contig 40241 bp, 25 predicted proteins | sample OliLakLV19MP6IB1_FD_148629 | JGI IMG/M metagenome (GOLD analysis project Ga0163153, IMG submission 148629) | Freshwater microbial mat bacterial communities from Lake Vanda, McMurdo Dry Valleys, Antarctica - Oligotrophic Lake LV.19.MP6.IB-1 | ecosystem: Environmental > Aquatic > Freshwater >... | reverse complement strand
ACTTAGTCCCTTGCTGTCTACTAGGCTTATCAAAAAGCATATAAAAAAAGCATGATTCTCCGCATGCGTTTTCTTCTGAATGGTTCCCGCAGAAATCAAAAAAACGCAATAAAAGGTGGCTCGCGCAGGGTTTGCTGAAGCGGAGCGCAATTAAAAAAAATACTACTCCAAAATTGGTACGGTTTTTGGCTTAACCCAGTCAACTCTGTAAGACAGGCGACAAAACCCCATTCAAGTTCCGACAGTTACGCGATTATATCACGACATGGAAGATGCGCAATTTTTTGATAAACAAGGATTTGCGCACGAAACGACCAGGCCACCCCGAAAAAAGCGTTTCGCCGTTTGGCAGTTTTAGCAGTAATCTTGTGCCTTGAATGCAGATTGGCGAGTAGAGAAAACGAAATAAAACTATTAAATTTCTGAATTCTCAGTCTGCTGAAAGGCAGGCGTGCTCTTTTTAATCCATAATCCTCGCCGCCTTTATGGTTGGTTTCTTGTGTTTTCCGAAGTTTTTGAAAAGTTGAGTTTGGTTTAAGGTTGATTGTTAGGAATGAGATCAGTAGGTTGATTTTTTTCAACCAGGCGGGTTCTCTAATATTCTAACAATTCAATTTCCAAACGGCTCAATACATCATTGATTCACTGAAATACACGAAACTTGAACTGTAAACATCATCTGTCAATTCCAAACCGATTTTCATTGATGAAGAGTCCTATACACTCCTTCTCAAAGACGCACAGCGTCTCATCTTTTTCCTCATCCACTAATTTTTTGACCATGAACATCTCAACAACTCCGCGCCGCGTGGCGCAAGGGCTGCTCGTGCTGTGCTTTACGCTGGCCTCCATGGTCGGGGCCAAGGCGCAGTGTTCGGATTTTACGGCCATCCCTCCAGGTCCGGTTACCATTAACTTGACACTAGATGCCTTTGGCAACGTCAATTTGAACGATGCGGTACTGACCGCCAATATGTTCGTAAAAGACCCAGCCTGCTTTTTCTGGCTGAGCCAAACACCTGGAATCATTGGTTCCTATACCAACGCACCCATCCCCTTTACCTGTGCAGATGTGGCAACTTCGCCACAAACCTGGCACGTTCGGGCGGGCGGCAACCCTTTGATCGGCGACGACATGGGCCCTGGCGCTACCATTATCCCTTTCACGGTGAACGTTATTGACAACATAGCTCCAACGATTACCTGTGTGGGCAACCAAGTGCGTCCTGCTGGCCCAAGCTGTACTTATACAGCAGCTGCCTTCGAATTCGACTGGGTGACGGTTGCCGACAACTGTGCCACAAACATTACATACACGCTTTCAGGTGCTACCACTGGGGCAGGTGGCAGCACACTTAATGGCGTTGTCTTTGGACAAGGTGTTACGACTGTTACCTTGATCGTAAAAGACAATGCGCTGCCGGTTGCTAACCAGGCAAGTTGTTCTTTTACTGTTACGGTGAACGATGTGACTCAACCTACCATTACTTGCCCCGGCAACGTGGTGGTTCCCAACGCACCAGCCAACGGTGTCTGCCAATGGATTGGCGCAGGCCTTGGTGTCACAGCAGGTATGGTGGCCGACAACTGCGCCACGGATGCAGCACTGCTGGCTACTTTGACAAACAACATCACAGGACCTGGCAACCTTAATGGTTATAATTTCAACCTTGGTGTTACCAATGTGACCTATACCATCAACGACGGAGCAAACCCACCCGTAAACTGTATGTTTACTGTGGATGTGACCGACCAGACCAACCCGACAATAACATGTCCCCCGAATCAGGTCGAAAACGCTGTAGGTTCGCCTATGTGCACCTACACAGTACCAGATAATTCCTACAACGCATCAGCGGCTGACAATTGTAGCATCTTGGCTGGCACGCCCGTAATTGTGAGTACGCCTGGCTACAATGGTCTTACGACTTTAAATGGTGCTGTCTTCAATGTTGGAACTACCAATGTGACCTGGAGTGTGACCGATGGAGCAGGAAATATGTCGAATTGCGTTTTTAGTGTGACCGTAAATGACGTTACCCCTCCAACCGTGATTGCACTTCCTCCTGGAATTGTCACTTTCCAATCGGTATTTAATGTAAACACCGCACCTGGATCTTGTTCGCAGAGCGTATCTTGGTATCGCCCAAGTATATTGACTCATACATCTACGGATTGTTTTGGGCCTGTGACTTTGACGGAAAATCCGACCGTGGCTATCAACTGCCCAGGTCTCAGCTGTGTGAATGACCCCAACTTCTTCATTGCCAACGGTGTAACACCCTACCCGTATGACGAAACAAATCTTTTGCATAGGGTAACACCGGTTTCTGCGAATTTCCCGGTCGGGACAACGGTAATTACATACGAGTATGAAGATGCTAATGGCAATATCACCCCTCTGACGGTTACGGTGAATGTTACAGAGGCAGAAAACCCAGACGCCAACTGTGTAATCGGCCCAGTGGCGGTAGCACTCGACCCCTTTCTGGGTGTAGCGGTTGTAACCCCAGGGCTTCTCAACAACGGCTCTACCGACAACTGCGGCATACAAGGCATGACGGTAAGCCCCTCTGTTTTTAATTGCGACTCATTGGGCACACGGAACGTGACCTTGACCGTGACGGACAACGCTGGCAACACGGATGATTGCGCCACGACCGTTTTTGTTTTGGACAATACCTTGCCAGTGATTGGCTGCCCTTCCTCTTTTGTAGTGGCTGCAAACGCGAGCTGCCAAGCAACGGTGCCTGGTTTGATTTTTAACGTGGGACCATCAAGCCCCGCTGTACTGGAATATTTTGACAATGCGCTTGACCCATGTGGACTCACCTTTGATTATAAAGTTGGTACGGATCCGTTTACCAACCTAGGTTTGTTCGTCAGCAATCCAGTTGTTTTGAGCTCGATCCCATTTCCAGCAGGAAACAACTCGGTGACACTTCGTGCTACAGACGGCTCTGGCAATATTGCAGTATGCAATTTCACAGTGAGCGTTCAAGACCAAACTCCACCAATTTACGCAATAGGTGTCAATCCTGGCCCCGTGCCGCTCTCAACGATCTTGGCAAATGTGCCAAATATCGGCTCTTGCTCTTCAAAGGCGGTATGGGGTACTCCCTTGTTTTCCGACAACTGTTCTGCAGTTACCATCGTTTCTCAGTCGGCCTTCTCCAACGTCACGATTTTTAGTGCTGACAATGGGGGCATAACGCCTGTTACCTATGTGGTTAAAGATGTGGCGGGCAACCTCTACACCTACGTTTTCTATGTACACGCTGTGGACAACCAATTCCCGGTGGCAAAATGCAAAGACATAACCGTAAACCTAAGCTCAACCATTGGCTCAGGTTCAGTGCAGGTATGCCACTCCAATGTGGACGATGTCAGCACAGATAACTGTGGCTACTTTTATGTCAATCCAGTTACCTTCACGACCCCAGCTTTGTGTACGAACTACACTTGCGCCCAACTTGGTACGAACAACTATGTTCTTGCTATCAGTGATGCAGCAGGAAATACCAGTACCAATACTTGCGTCGTAACGGTGAAAGACATCACTGCCCCAACGTTTACTTGTCCTGCCAATATCACCGTTAATGCCAACGCTACATGCCAAGGCTTCGCTACGGGTACGGCTACGGCCACAGACAACTGTACGATTACCAAGTACGAATATGACCTCGACCCGCCTGCTGCCGTTTCGTTCACACTGCTGAACAACGGCTTGACAGGTAATTTGGTCAATCTCCCTGCACTCCCTTTGGGTGTAACCACGGTTACGCTTCGTGCATCGGACAGTGCCACTCCGGCCAACAGTAGTACTTGCAGCTATACCGTAACGGTGAAGGACGTGACTCCCCCTATTTTTGCAGGGGTGCCGGCCAATACGACTGTGGCTTGTAATGCAATTCCCCCGGTAACAAATCCGACGGCTACTGATAACTGCGGTACTGCCACGGTATCGTTCTCCGGGCAAACTTTCAGCCCTGGTACCTGCACCTTTACCATTACCCGCACTTGGGTGGCTTCGGACAATGCTGTGCCAGCCAACACCGTTTCGGTAAGCCAGGTCATTACGGTGCAAGACCTTGTAGGTCCAGTATTTAATGCTGCGTACCATCCTACTGGCACCGTGAACATAAATGTCACCAGTGCATTGATTTGTACGGGCAATTACACGCTCAGCGTGGTGAACATAGTAGATATCACGGATGCTTGCAATGGCGTATCAGGGATTGCCTACAACCTTGCTCCTGCAAGTGGTGCGCCTTCCGCGGGTGTCTTGACACTTGCTGCGGGTGTGTACACGCTTCCAGTCTCTACCTTCCCCATCGGCACCAACGTGGTGACCCTGACAGCATCTGATGGCTGCGGCAACACGACCACGAAAGTGGTAAATATCGTGGTGGCCGACAATCAGGCTCCGGTATTCCAGAACGCTTATGCCGCTGCTCCAGCTGGGATTTGTGGCAAAGTATTCACCTTGCCAAACACGACCAACAATTGTGATCAATTGTTCACTTGGACTCGCCCGACCGCTGCGGATATATTTGATTGTGGGAATAAAACAGTGACAGAAACGATTAATAATGCGACGGTGCAGGCATTTGTCAATTTGCTCAACCCATTCCCACCCACCTTACCTGTAGTTCCTCCTGGGCTGCCTTCAAATGTAATAGCGCAGTTCCCGGTAGGGGAAACAACTGTAACGTACACCGCTACCCAAGGTGCTAATGTAAGCTCTTGCAAATTTGTAGTCAAAATTCTTGACACCCAGGCACCCGTAATTACTTGCCCTGCAAATCAGAATCTCTCGATTTCTTCGGGCTGCTTAGCTGCCGCTACAGTTCCAACCTATCCTCCCGCTACGCTTACAGACAACTGTCTGAACAATGTGAAGATTGTTCAGTCCCCGGCACCCGGCACCTTGGTTTCGACGATCGTCCCGGTAATTGCAGACACCTTTTTCACTGTGACTTTAATAGCGAAGGACACCTTTCCCAACAACCTCATGTCGGTGCCTTGCACCTTCACGGTAACGTTGGTGGATAGCCAATCGCCGGTTCCCTTGATTACTACATTGCCCAACATTGTGAGCAATTGCACCAAGGACACGGTAATTGCGCCTGGCGCGACAGATTGCAACGGTGTTAGCATTGACACCCTTTGGGGCACACCCTCGGTGGCGGTCATGATGGTACTTCCACCTGCATATGCTGGTGGGCCTCCGAGTTATGTCCTCAATCCTGGAAACTACGTAATTACCTGGTCTTACTCCGACCCACAGAACAACACCACAACTCAGCCACAAACGGTATTCATTACCGTAGATGTAACGCCTCCGGTAGCGATTGCACAACCACTGAATGTCAATTTGGATGCGATGGGCAATGCTTTCATAACGGCGCTACAATTGAACAATGGCAGCTTTGACCAAGACAATTGCGGCCCGCTCGATTTGTCAATCCGAACAGGGGTCAGTCCCAACTTCGTGTATGTTGATACGCTTGATTTGGATTGCTCGAATCTTGCCAATATGGGTGTAAACACCGTAGTGTTCGCAGCCACCGATATCAATGGAAACGTTGCTACGTTCCAAACAACGGTGACCGTACACGATGTTACTTCTCCCGTATTTACGGGTACTTGGACGGCTACTCAGATGGACACTGCGATCCAGGCTTGCGCGCCAATTCCACCCGCAGCTTCTTTCCCGCAAATAGCTACCGACCAATGCGATTTGGTAGTGAATATTGCCTTGACCCAAACCTCCTCGCAGGACTCGGTGGGTTGCGGGAAATACAGCTATGTTATTAACCGCAAATGGACGGCTACCGACGACTCAGGTAATACCGCTACACGCACACAAAAGATTATTGTAGCAGATACGCAAGCACCTGTTTATGCAGTGAATACGCCGCTTATAGTGACCGCTAACACGGCACCAAACGCGGTTGTTTGCAACGCCGCAGTGAATTTCAACATGGCCGCATTCGTTTCTGACTGCGAGGTCTCCACCGATTTGACCATAACCAATACCCTGATTTCTGCTCCAGTTGGCAATTCATTTATTATTCCATCTGGCCCGAATATCAGTGCGCCAAACTATCCTATTGGTACTTACGTCGTGCGTTTTACTACCACTGACAAATGTGGCAACAGCGCGACCAAAAATGTAACGATTCAGGTAAACGATGCTACGCCGCCTACAGCGGTTTGCATCAATGGTGTAAGCGCATCGCTTCAGCCTTCGGGTATCGTAATTGTGACGGTCAACCAGTTCAACAACAACAGTTACGACAACTGCACCGATTCACTTAACTTGCTCATTCAGCGCCTCGATCAGAACCCGCTCCAGCCGCCATCGAATACGCTACAGTACAACTGCGACGATGCCGACGGCGTTACGCAGCACAGTGTTAAGCTCTTTGTTGCCGACAATGCGTTCAACATGTCTATGTGCCTCACCTACATTGTGATTCAGGACAACGTGGCACCTGCCATTGCCTGCCCGCCGAATGACACGCTCGATTGTGCTGCCAATACTGCACCGCAGTTGTTGGGCTTCGCAACTGCAGTTGACAACTGTCCGAATAACGTAACAATCACGTTCTCCGATGTTTTGGCAAATGGTACAGGCTCAGCGTGCGAAGTGCTCACCCGTACTTGGCATGCACAGGATTTAGCGAACAATATCGCAACTTGCGACCAAATCATAAGTCTTGTTGACACAATAAAGCCTGTATTGAGTGCTTATCCTCCAGACGAAACCATCAGCTGTTCTACTCCGCTTCCCGCACCTGCTACGATTACGGCAACGGACAACTGTTCCTCGCTCGTGACGGTACAGTTTGACCAGGATACCATCAATATTGCACAAGGCCCTTGCGGTCAGTTCACATATACGATAGTCCGTACGCGTACAGCGGTGGATGATTGTGGCAATACTGAAATCCATTCTCGACTGATTAATGTAGAGGATATCACAGAGCCTGTTTTCGCAGGGATGCCTGATACACTTTTGCTCAATACGTCTCAGTTCCCTCCGAACTTGACCTGCACCGTGCCACTTGTGTTGAACGTTGCACAGTTCTTGGAGGACTGCACTCCTGATAGTGCTCTACTGGTAACGAACGATGCACCATTTGGGGATGGATCTTTCAATATTAGTGGCAACTACCCAATTGGCTCTTACTGGGTATTTTTCTCGGCAATTGATGTTTGTGGCAATTTGGGGATTGATTCTCTTTATTTACAAGTAGTAGACAACAGCGTACCTACCTTGGTATGCAACAATAACATAGTCATCGCACTTGGTACAAACGGTGAAGCCACCATTAATGCCGGCGACATAGACCTTGGCAGCACTGACAACTGCGCAATTGATACCATGTACCTTTCGCAAAACATGTTCGATTGCGGAGACTTAGGCACGCAAACTGTCACCTTGACCGCTGAGGATATTTATGGCAATACCAACTCTTGTGTCGTACAAGTGCAGGTTACGCTGGGCGTGAATGCTGGCTTTGGCCTCACAGCCACAGGCACCCCTGAATCTTACTTTGGTGCCGCCAACGGCACCGCTACCGCAGTGGCCACAGGCGGAACGGGCGTGTTCTCTTATCTCTGGAGCAATGGGGAAACTACCGCAGTGCTCGACAGCCTTGCAGCAGGAACGTATACGGTATCGGTAACGGACGTAAACAGCGGTTGTATTTCCATAGATACCGTTGTGGTTGGCGCTGGTCCAAAAATCACCATAACCGTGGGTACGGACGATGCCTGCCAGGGCCAAACGCTCTCGATCCCGGTTACGGTTGACAACTTTATAAGCGTTACAGGTTTTAATTTTGGCTTGGCGCTTGGCAATGGAGTTGCGGGTACGATAACCGGTATCACCAACGTAAACCCTGCCTTGGTTGGCTTGATCACGGGTGTTAACACCGTGTTCTGGGCACAGCCGCTCCAGATTCCTACGAACCTGCCGAATGGTACCGTATTGTTTAATGTAGAAATACAACTGAGCAATGCAGTGGTTGGAACTACCAGCAGTATTGTTGCTTCAGCTCTGCCTGCGTTAATATTCTTGCACGATGGTACTGTTCAAGCGCCTATGGTTGTCTTTAATGTCGGTACAGCCACCATCGGTTGTGTTGCAACGGCCAGCCTTGAAATTGCAGGGGATGTTTTCACTTGGAAAGCACCTGTGAAACCTGTTCCGGGTGTGGATATAACGCTGGGTGGTACGGTTCCCGGTCTTGACGTAACTGCATTGCCAAATGCCGACTACAGCTTCCTTGTAGCGAGCGGCTCGAACACCACGGTTACGGGAAGTAAGATTGCGACGACAAAAAACCAGCAAATCAACGTGGGCGACATGCTTGGGATTCAGGCACACGCTGCCTTGCAGGTAGCCTTCAACGCTGGCTACCAGTGGGTGGCCGCCGATATCAACGGCGACCAAAAGGTAAGTTTGTTGGACTATATACTTGTGCAGAAATATGTACTTGGCAACAATCCACACTTTACCGACAACCAGGGTAACCAGGTTGGGCCAGATTGGAAGTTCGTGCCGGAAACGCATGTCTTTATGCCGTTGCCTTTGGGCAATCCGCAACCACCGATGCTCAACCCGCTGAACAACCCGATACCACCATCTACTATTGCGCACAACAACATTCTGGCCGATTTCTTGGATGACGACTTTGTGGGTGTACTGATTGGGGATGTAAACGGTTCTGTAATGCCGATGCTTACAAATGGCGGCGGCGGTGCGGACAATACAGAAGTGCTGAAATTCCGGCTCAACGAGCGCTCAATTCAGGCAGGCGAAACGGTGACGATTCCGTTCAAAGCACTTGACTTTACCAATACCCGGGCTTATCAAATGACCATCGGGTTTGATCCTGAAGTGTTTGAACTGCAAGACATCCAACCGGGCGTATTGCCGGGCCTCACGGAGGGCAACTTTGGCACAGATTACCTCGCGGATGGTTTGCTCAGCACACTTTGGGTAGGGGACAAGCCAACATCTTTCAATGACAACGAGACCTTGTTCTCTTTGACCTTCAAGGCTTTGGAAAATGTGTCTACCTTGTCCAGCGTGTTGCACAGCAGTTCTGCAATTGCAGAGGCCTTGGCCATTGACCAAGTGGGCAATTCGATTTCGGTTGATCTGGATTTTGTGACTTCGGTGGCAACTGGCGAGGTAGAAAGTAAGATTTTTGTGCTTTACCAAAACCAGCCCAACCCATTCACCTCAGAAACAAGCATTTCGTTCCGCTTGCCTGAGTCGGGTCGTGCTACCTTGCGCGTGTTTAGCGCCGAAGGCCGCTTGGTGAAAACTGTGATTGGCGATTTTGCCGAAGGCATCAATGCAATTAGGTTCCAGAAAGGCGATTTCGGTTCAAACGGAGTTTTCTATTATGAGTTGGAAACTCCCAAGCACAGCGATCGCAAGAAGATGATTTTAATTGATTGAATTTGATGTCTAAGTGAGGCGGTGGCTCAATGTCACCGCCTCACTATATTAAATTCAATGAGGCTACCCTCCATCTTAAATAGTTTGACATTGAACACCATGAGAAATATTTTCTTAATCCTATTCCTGCTTACGGCCGGGGCTTTTGCAAACAAATCCTCAGCCCAAGCGGTCATCCTAAAAGCCGACACCCTTGAAGTGCCTTGCATTTCAGCCGACACGTTTCTTGTGCCGATATATTTGGACAACTTCACCAATGTTTCGGGCTTACAATTCACTTTAGAATGGGACACGCTTCGGCTCGATTATGCTTACATAACGGAGCTTCATCCCCAATTTCAGGGAGGGGCAGGCTTCGATACTTTGCCAGCCACAGGTGCAATAAGCAAACTTACTTTTGCCTGGACTGATTTGGCAGGGCTGAGTCTCCCACCCAATACAGTATTGTTCAAGGTGGCCTTCAGAAGGATAGGAGGCCAACCTGCACCCATTTCTTTTATCAATGACCCAACGGCTATCGCGGTTTTTGACAACCAATTTACCGAACTACAATTCGAAGCCCACAATGGCTTGGTAAAGCCAGTTGATGACCTAGGCCCGACCATCACCTGCCCAGCTTTCGTTGTTGCAGGCGGTGCTGGCCCAACTGCTATCCCGAACATAGCACCCACCTTGGCCGACAACTGCGGAACGCCTGATGCTGGATGGACATCAGCAGGTGCAACCTTAGCAAATTTCCCCAATGATCCAGATGCTAGTGGAGCCTTTTTCAATATTGGCTTAAGTACGGTAACATACACCGCAACCGATGCGGGCGGTAACAGTGCCAGCTGCTCTTTCGATATATTGGTGGAATTCTCCGTATCAAATACCAACTTGACCTTGATCGCCAATCCGAACAACCTGGTCTCCTGCGGCGATACCGTTACGATTGATGTGCTGGCTTTCAACTACGACAGTATTGCAGGCCTGCAGTTTTCGATGGAATGGCTATCCAATATCCTCGGATTCGTTTCGATCACGAACACAAACGCTGCGCTCAATATTGATATCAGCAATTTCAATACAGACTCAACAGGCGTTGGCTTGCTTTCTTTTGCATGGACGAGCGCTTCGTTGAATGGTTCCTCTGTGCCGGCCGGTGATGTGTTGTTTACCCTGACTTACAGTGTGCTTGGATCCGGGACGGTGGTTTTTGGCAACAACCCAACGCAAGCATTGGCTTTCACCGGAACGATCTTTCCGCCTGAAGAAATACCACTTATCACTTTTGGAGCAACCGTTTCGGTGACAGACCCCACAGCACCAACCATTACCTGCCCGGCAGATATAACGGTGCAAGCCCTTGGAGCAACCCCTGTGCCGGGCATTGCCCCAGCCAGCGTAGACGATAACTGTGCTGCGCCTTTGGTGGGCTGGTCGGTGTCGGGTGCGACGACCGGTAGTTTCCCGAACGACCCGGATGCCAGCGGAGGACTTTTCAACATCGGCGTCAGCACTGTGACGTACCTGGCAACGGATGCAGGGGGCAATACTGCTACATGTTCTTTCAATGTAACGGTGGAATTTGCCAACAACACAACAGACCTGACTATCATCGCCAACAGCACAAATGTGGCATGTGGCGACAATTTTGGCATTGATATTTCTGCTTTCAATTTTGAAACCGTGGCGGGGGTGCAGTTTACCATCAATTGGGATCCTGCATTGTACCAATATACCTCGATTTCAAATTTCAACCTTCCTATTGGCATAGGGCTGGGCAATTTTAATGTTGACAGTGTTGGGGTTGGTTTCATAACGTTTGCCTGGACTAGTAACGACCTAAATGGCGCGACAGTGATTGATGCTGAGGTGCTTTTCACGCTGAATTTTGACTTGTTGAACAATACTTCCTCAGGCATCATTTTTGGCGATGCCCCTACAATTCGGGTGGCATTTGATGGGGGGACTTTTGATGAAATCCCCATGACAACCGTGGACGGGCTGGTCACTGTGACCGACAACGTGCCGCCTATCATAATCTGCCCTGCGCCCCCTCCCATAGATGCGCCCTCTGGACTACTTTTTGCAACCGTAAACGGTCTTCAACCGATCAGCTTGACCGACAACTGTGGAGGCACTCCAGGGCTTTCGTACAACCAATCGGGTGCAACCACGAATAGTGGTACAGGCAATGCCAATGGAGACTACAATGCTGGAACGACCACAGTAGTGTACACCGCTACCGATGCCAGTGGAAATACGGCTACCTGTTCTTTCCAAGTAGTGGTAAATGCCGACACACCCGTTGTGCTGCAATTGGACACGGTAGATTTGGGCTGCTCCGCTGTGCCAACACAAATTACGGTAAACCTCACGGTGGAAAATTTCAATGATATCGTCGGGCTGCAGTTTTTCTTAAACTGGGACCCCCTGGTCTTGGGTCTCGTATTACCTGTTCCCATTCAATACCTTACAGCTGTGCCTTCACCGCTCATTATCAACGTGCCAAATGGTACGCTGGCATTTTTGGGTGGCAACCCCGCTTGGCCAAATGTTCCGAATGATTCGACCATTTTGACCCTTACTTTCGACGTTTTGAATATAAATGGGCTGGCCGGTTCTACTCTTTTCTTTGTCGGGCCTTATGATGCCTTGAACAACAACTTACAACCAGTCCCAGTACAAACCATAAATGGCGGTTTCGTATTTACGCTGGATACCGATCCTCCCGTAGTGACCTGCCCGGCTGATACTATTTTGAACGCGCCGGCATTAGCCTGCGAAGCAATCTATATCCCAGTTGCACCAACGGCTATGGACGCTTGCGGCCCTATCGCCAGCACCACGATTTTTCCGGATACTACGATTTTCTACGCAGGGACGCCAACTACCTTGACATACACCGTGACGGACGATGCAGGTAACGCGGCAACATGTTTCTATACGGTCACGGTGTTGGAGAACAACCCGCCTAAGGTTTTTGGATGTCCCGCAGGGCCTATTTTGGTAGATGCAAATAACCTCTGCCAAGGGAATGCATTCTGGACGGCACCGACATTTCAAGATACTTGTGGACAAACGGGATTGGTCATTGTAAATGACTATGATCCAGGAGGATTGTTTTCTATTGGTACTTCCCTGGTGAATTACACGGCAACAGATTTGTCGGGGAACCAAACGACCTGCTCTTTTGAAGTGATCGTTCGAGACGTAACACCGCCTTCGATCACTTGTCCGGCGGATACGGTGATTACACCCCTTAACGGCTGCTCGGCAATCGTGGATTTCGTTATGCCTGTAGCAACGGACAATTGTGACACAGATATCGAAATCATTTGCAGCGATACTTCTGGGACAGTATTTACGGGGGTAACCACGGTTACTTGTGCAGCATCGGATGATGACACCAATGCTGCAGTTTGTACCTTCACGATAACGGTTTTAGACAGTCAGGCGCCCTCATTCCCCAATGGATGCCCACCCAATATTAATGTGATTTCAGCCTCAGGCAATTGCGGTGCAAACCCGATATGGCAAACACCGATGGCTTTCGACAGCTGCGATCAGGATGTAAGCATTGTGGGGTCTCTAATGTCAGGTTCTTTTTTCACCGTTCCGGGTTCCCCGCACACAGTTACCTATACTGCTACCGATGATTTGGGCAATGCAGCGATATGTACCTTCACGGTGACTGTAGCAGACAGCACCAAACCCATTCTGATGAACTGCCCAACGTTGCCGATTGTGAGAGTGCTTCCTGTGGATTCTTGTACCGTGACATTGATTTGGACGCCTCCAACAGTGACAGACAACTGCGGCCTCGGAGGGGTTGTTTTGACCTCAAACCTTAGCCCAGGAATCTTTCCAACAGGGGATACGACGGTCGTGTATACCGCCACTGATACTTCGGGGAATAGTGTTTCCTGTTTTTTCAATGTATCCGTCAAAGATGTGGTTCCGCCCTGGTTTGTTGATTGCCCTTTGCTGCCTATTCCCTGGCCTAATGGAGATCCATGTGGAAACATCGTTGATTTTACCTTGCCCACAGGGATGGACAACTGTACACCGCAAAATGAACTCGTATATTCAGGAAGCTACGATACCACCAGTATTTTCCCGGTGGGCATGACTACCTTCGCGTACAGGGTTACCGATGCAAGCGGGTTAATTGCTGTGTGTGATATTACAATTGATGTAATGGGGCCGGTTCACGGATTTACCAATATTCCAGGCCCCATTATTGTCACGAAATGTGATTCGATGGTTTTCTGGGCTTCTCCAATGGCTGTGGGCTTTTGCCCTCCTTTTACGATTGATTCCTCTCATGCATCTGGAACGGTGTTCCCTTTCGGTACCACAACGGTGATGTATACGGCTTCAGATACTCTGGGCAACTCGGTGATTGCCACCTTCAATGTGGTCGTTTCCGAAAATATAGCTCCGGTGTTTGATTGTCCTGTCAGCCCCATTATCGTAAACGTAGGTGGGGTGATTGTGTCAAATCCAAGCAACTTCTTCCTGATTGCAGACACAACTTCAGGCTGTAATGCCGTGGAACTTACATTTGATCCACCAAATGCTACGGACAACTGTGTAACAACACCTACGGTGACACAACTGCAGGGCTTGCCCTCTGGATCCGTATTCCCACTTGGTTTCAACAACCTGGTTTTCAGGGCAGTGGACTCTTCGGGCAACCTATCTCAATGTGCTGTCAATATAGAAGTAGTAGGGCTGCCTGACCTTGATCTTACAGTGAACCCGAACCCTGCTTGTACGGGCGATAGCGTGGTCATTACTGCGACGAATATCCCAGGTGCGATTTACACCTGGACAGGGCCGGTCAATTCGACTACCAATATTGTGACGATCAATAATTTGAGCGTACAAAACGACGGGCTGTATATAGTGACAGCCAGCGTAAACGGTTGCAATACCGCGCCTGATACGACCCAGGTATTTTTGACCCTAGCGCCTGAAGCGGAGAATGATTTAAACTACAGCATTAATCCTGGTGAGACCTTGACTTTCACAAGCGTATTGACAAACGACAATCTTTCTCCAGCCTTTGATTTTGAAATCTGCGAAAACAGTCAACTGGACGGTTTAGTGATGAATAGCGATGGGACATTCTCCTACACAGCGGGCGATGAACCGGGTATGGTTTCATTCTATTATGTAGTTTGTACCAGAACCTGCGAGCTCGAAGACCAAGCGGTGGTGACGATCACGATAAACGATACCAAATGCGTCTTTATCCCGAATATCATCACACCCAACGGCGATGATATAAATGATTGGTTTACCATCCAGTGTATTGATACGGGTCTTTTCAGGGAGAACTCGCTGGTGGTGTACAGTCAATGGGGAGACAAGGTGTACGAGGCATCGCCTTATAGCAACAATCCAGCCGACGCATGGCGCGGTACGCTGGATGGAGAAACTGGCAAAGACCTTCCTGATGGGGTGTACTATTATATCTTCAAACCAGGTCCTAACATTCGTCCAATGAAGGGTTTTGTGGAAATACTCCGTTGAATAAATTTTGGTTAAAAGGTTTGAGGGGTTTGAAAGGTTTGAAGGGTTTGGGATTTCTGGGCTATTCAAACCCATCAAGCCCTTCAAACCCTTCAAACAACTCAAACCCTTCAAACACCTCAAACTTTCAAACTATCTCATACAATGAAAAAACTTATATTCTCAATCGCAATGTTGGTGGTTGCTTCCACGTCGCTCCATGCGCAGCAGGAAGGCCATTTCACCCAATTCATGTACAACAAAATGTACGTTAACCCTGCCTATGCAGGCGCACGGGGTGTCCCGAGCCTGATGGCTATTTACCGCAGCCAATGGGTTGGTTTTGATGGCGCACCGCAGAATATGCAGGCGAGTTTCAACGGGCCATTCCTTTCAAAGCGTGTGGGCGTCGGCGCTACTGTCTCCCATCAGAAAATCGGATTGCAGCGCGATTTTCGGGCTACACTCGCCTATTCTTACGATATGGTAGCGCAGGATGAAGTCTCCCTGCGCATCGGTTTGTCAGGTTCTTTGCGATCGCTTGGAATTGCCTACGATCAAGCCAACCCCGCACAAAGTGGCGACCCATCCATAGAAGATCAGCGCACCAACGATATCTACGGAAACGTCGGGGCAGGGGTATATGGCACTATCATGGAGCGATACTATTTTGGCGTATCAGTACCGCACCTGTATTCCAACGCCATCGGTCTTGCCAACGGCAATGCCGTGACTTTGGCGAAAGAGTCTCAACACTTTTATGGTATGGCGGGTGCCGTTTTGCCGCTCAGCGAGGACATCAACCTTATGCCTGCTATATTGTTGAAATATGTGAAAAACGCTCCCTTCGACGCGGACATCAACATGAACTTGGAAATCCGCCGGAAATTCACTGCAGGCGTTTCATACCGCCTTGGCGGAGATGGCTCTGGCGATTCGGTAGACCTTTTGGCCTTTTGGCAAGCAGCACCCCAGTTTGGCATCGGTGCTGCCTACGATTTTACGCTCAGCAGCCTGAAAGATCACAACGCAGGGTCCTTCGAAGTGCTCTTACAGTATGATTTGAAGCAGTTGAAAAACGGCAAGAGAAAATTGTCGAACCCGCGTTTCTTTATGTAATAATCACATAATCAATTCAGTAACATGAAATCCTATAAGCATATCTCACTGGTTCTTCTTTGCACAAGCATGGCGATTGCGCTCTCTGCGCAAACCATGCCGGGGGCGAATGGTCCTGTGACTGTACAGGTAAAAAACGAAGTAGCCGTTAATACAACTGGACTAGAATTCAGCCCCACTTTTTATGAAGATGGCATTGTGTTCATATCAACCAATACCGTTGGCTTAAAAAAGTTGACTGACGAAAGTTTGAAACTGCCCGCCATGTCCATCCTACGGTCGCGCCGCGACACAGAGGGGGCGTTGGGCGCTCCAGAGCCTTTTGCGGTTGAACTTTCTTCGCTTTATCACGAAGGGCCAGTTTGCTTTGATAGAACGGCTGAAACCGTATATTTTTCCCGCAACTCGCTCATTGACGGCAAGGAAAAAATTGCAAAAGACAAAGCGCAGAAAATGCGGCTTTATGTATCGAGAAAATCCGGCGGCACATGGAGCGAGCCGGAGCCATTGCCCTTCAATGCCAACGAGTTCGACGACTGCCACCCGGCCATAAGCATTGATGGCGACAAACTGTTTTTTGCGTCCAACCGCCCTGGGGGCATTGGTGGGATGGATATTTATGTATCCTACAAAGTTGGCCAATCTTGGAGCGAACCAGTGAATCTTGGCCCAGGTGTGAACACCGTTGGCAACGACGCTTTCCCATTCATCCACGCGGACAACACCCTTTATTTCGCCTCCGATGGTCAGGCCGATCGCAAGGGTGGCTTTGACCTTTACTACGTCATTCCTGAAGGAACTCAATGGACTAAGCCCATCAACATGGGTGAGCCATTCAATACAGACAGCGACGATATCGGTCTTATTGTTGACCTCAACAAAATCAATGGTTATTACTCCAGCAATGGAGCAGGCGGACAAGGCGGCGACGAGATATTCAGCTTTCACACAGAAAACGGAAACCTCGATGATTTCCTGCTACAAAACAAACGTGTACCAGACCGGGACCTCGACCTCAAAGTAGTAGTAACGGACAAATCCACTGGAGCTCCGATCAAAGATGCTGAAGTGCAAATACTGAATTACGACGGCACAAACGTTATTGGGCGCGACGAACAGGGCAACCTAATCACTGTGCAAACGATAGATGGAAAGGAGGTCATTATCTCGGTGCCTCCTGACAAAGGCATCAACGGCGAGACAGATAGCAAAGGTCGGTTTGGAACGGATGTAAAGCCTGGAAATTATGTTGTTATTATTACAAAAAAAGGTTACCAGACCAAGCAGTTCCGGCTACCCATCTCCAAGCCGGGCAATGAGCTCTCTGCCCAACTCGAAAAATCGAGCATGGCAGGCCCAGGTAAAATACAGTGGATACCGTCCGTATTCAACTACAATACGAATGCCCCGCTAGCAGGCGCAACCCTGGTTTTGACCGATCAGAAAACGGGAAAATCAGATACGCTTGTGACCGATGTGAACGGCTCCTTGGAACATTACATTAATATCAAGTCGAGATACAAGGTAGATATTTTGCTAGGCGGGCGCGTAATTGGTACCACAGAAGTGAACACCCATGGTTGGCCAGATACCAACAAGCCTATGTACCAGAACATCTCGGTAGCTCCGCTCATGCCAGGTACTGTTATAGAACTTCCCAATATCTATTACAACTTCAACGATGCAACGCTTCGTCCCGATGCCCGCAAAGACCTCGACCTTGTGGTGTCGTTGATGAAACAGCAGCCGACTATAAAGGTCGAACTTCGCAGCCACACCGATTGCAGGGGCGGCGACGAGTACAACCAATCGCTCAGCCAACGCCGTGCTGACGGGGTAGTGGAATACTTGGTGATGGAGGGTATTTCTCGAAACCGACTGGCCCCTGTGGGTTTCGGAGAAAGCGAGCCGCGCAATATTTGCAAAGATGGGGTAGATTGTACCGAGCAAGAACACGCTCGCAACCGTCGAACGGAAGTCCGTATGCTTGCAGGCCTTTCAGGCTCCAGCATGGTGTATGTGGATGGGAATATCAGTAATCCTATTCCAGATGACCCTAAGCCAGCCAATGTGAATGTGAAACCCCAACCTCAGGCTGGTGGGCAAGCGGGTGAGGTGAAAGTTACCAATGCCAGCAGCGATTCCTATTATGTGGTGGCGGGATCATTTCTTGCAGAATCGCGGGCCAACAACCAAATGGCTCATTTGCAACAACTTGGCCACAAAGGGGCAGAAATCGTGCGCTTCCCGAACTCTAATTTCTATTCGGTATGTGTGGGCAAATTTGGCACACGCGATGAAGCCTCGACGCTCAAACGCCAACTGGACCAGGATAAAATTGATGCTTTTGTACGGGCTGTTCAGTAGCATTGGTGATTGGCCTACGGGTGATTGGTTGTCCAATGTCCAACATCCAAGTCCAACGTCTTTGTACCTTTGCGCCAACTTTCAGGAAACGTTGTTGTTTCTCTGAAAAACAGCAAAAAAGGAAAAATTTGAAATGGCAATATTGATAACCGATGAATGCATCAACTGTGGTGCTTGTGAGCCGGAATGCCCCAACAACGCCATCTATGAAGGCGGTGTTGAATGGGCAATTTCAGACGGCAACACCGTGATTGGAGAATACGAATTGGAAGACGGAATGAAAGTGGATGCAGCAAAAAAACTCAACCCCGTCTCGAACGACTATTACTACATCGTGCCGGATAAATGTACCGAATGCACTGGATTCCACGAAGAGCCGCAATGTGCCGCCGTTTGTCCGGTGGACTGTTGTGTGCCAGACCCTGATCGGGTAGAGTCAAAGGAGGTGCTTTTAGCGCGTAAAGAACGCCTTCACCTCTGATTAAGAATTTTCATGGTTCTATGGTTGCCTGCTGCCCTTTTTGGGCAGTGGGCAATTTTTTTAATTTTTACCACATAGAACACATAGAACACATAGTCTTTTTAACCTGTATATTATACTATGTGCTCTATGTGTACTGTGTGGTGATTAAAATTACTGTGAAGTGCTTAAATTTACTGTGTGGTAATAAAATTTACTGTGCCATCCGCTGCTGCATCTCCCTCGCCTTGGCTTGATTGCCCATGGAGGTATAAATCTGAACCAAATCCTGCATGGTATTTTTGTCCTGAGGATAATTGGCCAGGGCAAGATTCAGGAATGTTATTGCTCCCTCCGGATCGTGCTTTTTCACATGATAGAAATTGTAGCCCACCCGGTGACAGAAGAAATTGTAAATGTTGGGGTCAGCGCCTTTGAGCGATTTAAGCACCTCTAACACCATAGAGAGCATTTCGCCATTGCCGGGCTGATTATAAATCAGATTTTCCAAAGCCTTAAGCAATTTGTCCAGATCCTTGTCCTGATTAAACCTACCTACTGCCATTTGTACTTTAAGCGGGGCTGCCAGACGGTAGCCGGGGTTGATCTCTAAAGATCGGCTTAGGTAATGACCAATCGAATCAAGCAAGTTATTCCGCTCTGAAACCGAAGATGCATCGGTAGATTTTTCAATTTTCAAATAACGTTCCTGGTAAAGCAAATTAGCGTAGTAATAATTGGCGCGATAACTTTCGCTGGAAACGCGTATCGCCGATTCCACCAAACCCTTTCCTTCGCCGCCCCAATCAGGTATCCGCGTCCAGCTGCGCAGCCCAAACAAGACAGCAAGTGCCCCAATTAAAACCGCGCTCCACAAATTCGGTTGATCTGTTGGTTTGCGCAACAATTCGGGAAGTTTTCGAGCCGCAAACCAAGCAACCAAAAGGCAAAAACCCACCGAGGGCATAAAGAGGTAGCGCTCATTGAGGAAAGTGCTGGTGCGTACAAAAATGTTCGATACCACACTGATTGTCAGCAGGAAGTACAAAATGCAAAAGGCTGGAACCAATGAACCAGTTTTCTCAATGTCTCGTGGTTTTTTCATCTGCCGAAACGCCCAAATGCCCATTGCCAAATAGGTTGTAAGCGAGCCGAGCACGCGCCAATCCGTCCAACTCACTTTCGGCACATGATAGGGGTAATAGTCAATCGTGAGCGGGTGCGGAAGGAACAAAAGTTTCAGATTCCAGCCCAACGAAAGGAAAATGCTGGCAAATTTCTCCGAAGCTGCCATGCCAAAAAACGGGTTAAGCACCAATTCATCCGGATGTTTAATCGGCGTTTCCAATGCCAAGGCACGGAGCAGGAGGAATAGTAAAATGGCCGCCAACAAGGGCAAACAGGCCGATATTATACGACCAAGCGGAATCTTGGAGAACAACCACAAACTGAGGGGTATCACAGCCAAAAAAGTGGCTGTGTTTTCTTTTGAAAGCAGACCCAGCAGAAAAGTCCCTGCCGCGATCCAACGCCAGCGGTTTTCTTGGGTGTCAAAATATTTTAAGATGGCCCACAGTGCGCCAAGGCTGCCCAACAGGGCGAAAATTTCGTCGCGGCTTTTAATGTTTGCCACGACTTCCACATGCAGCGGGTGCAGCATAAAAATGGCCGTTGTCAAAAACGGCACACTGAAAAATCCTTGCCCGCCAAGTCCCGGCAGGCGGGGGCGGGTTAGGTCACTTTCCTTACCAGGAAACAATGCCAACAAAACTCGGTAGAGCAAAATACCCGTGAGTCCATAAAGTACTACATTGAGAAAGTGCGCCACTCCAGGGCTGTCCTTGCCGAACAACCCGATCTCTATGGCAAAAGTGGCAAGGGGCAAGGGACGATATCGCCCGCCTTCGAGCATGAGTTTTGGATCCTTATAATAACCCAAAAGGCTGTCGTGCCCAAAAATGTCGGCCAGGCCTGCGAAGCCTTTTTGCACAAATGTGTTGTCCCAGACAAACAACTGGTCATCTTGCAAATAGCCAAAACTAAGCGTTATGCCGTACAGCACAAAAGAAATCGCCATCAACAGAAGTGCAGGCACTAGGTGTTGGTTCCAAAAACCGGACTGAATAAAATCGGTAGGAAGCAGCTGCGTTGCCTGTTTTGCCGTTCGCTGTTTTGCGGGCGCTTTTGAAGTTGTATTTTTTATTGCCATGCCTTTTATGCTTCAAAGTGTTATTTGAGCGGGCAAAAGTATTTTTTTCAACGCTGAAAAAACATCCGAGTAATCAAATGTCTCTAGATTCCGCCAAAAATCCAAGGTCTCTCGCAATTGAGCCACCGAGGATACCCCGAGTAAAATGCCGTTCAATCTTGGATGAAGTCCGGCAAAAATCAACCCAATATGGTTCATCGTCTTTACGGGTGGGCGCACAAATGCCGTGTTCCAATGAGGGAGCAAAGCCCTGGTTTTTTCGAGCAGGGCTGCGACTTTTTCAGGTTGGCCACCTCTCGCCAAGAAAGTGCTTTCGGAAGGGTAGGTGGCTTCCAATTTGACGCCGCCGGCGTTGAGGCCGTAGGCAAATATGGCGTGATGCCCGTCATCGCCTGCGGCTAAGGCGGATAAAGGAGCATATCTTTCAAAATCTGATTGCAAAATGTTGTGTTTCACTTGAATTTCAAACGAGAGACCTAAGGCGGCATTTGCTGCCGCGTAGACTTCAGGGTGGGCGATACCGGAAAGTCCGGGCCGAATGCCATGCTCTTGTTGCAGTCTATTCAGTGCCTCCAAAGAGGCGCAAACTTCCCCAACTTGGTCGCGATTGTCCCAGTGAAACATGGTGCAGCTTAAGTTTGCGCCAAAAATCCGCAGGTATTCCTCCGTCATCATCTGCACGAAAGAAGGGGCCAGGTTTATCTCGGGCGAACGGAGGTTGTCGAGACTGCCAATTTTCATAGTAAGGCAAAGCTCGTGCAAGCCATGAGCGAGGGTGTATTCGTGCAATATTTTTTCCGCTGCACGGAAGTCGGCAGCGTTGCGGTTGATGGGGTAATTGGTGGCGCAGTCAATATGCCGGAAGCCTGCGCCGAGCCAGGCGTCCAGGAGTTGGAATGCCTCGGATTGGGAAACCGTCCAGCCCCATTGGGCAGTGCCGAGCATTAAGGTTTTTATCATGGTTTTCGTTCTTTCAAGACGCGCATAGCAGCAATGTATTGACGCGCCAATAGCGAAATATTCACCCGACTGCTCGTAGTGTCATCTGACCAAATGACGGGCAATTCACACATTTTCAATCCCTTCCATTCGGCTAAGGCCAGCAGTTCGGTGCTAAAAAACCAGCCGTTGGAGATTGCCCCAGCCTCCATAAGCGACGCGACGTGCTCCCGGCGCAGCCATTTGAACCCACACATTCCGTCAGAGAAATGGGTGCCCAAATAGGTTTTCAACATGAAATTGAAAATGCGCGAGGTGATCTCGCGTTTCAGCGTACGACCCCGTACACGCGATTTTTTGTGCAATCGAGTGCCATAAACAAGGTCAAAGCCTTCTGTAGCGAGCGCGTTGTAAGCCTGGGGGAAATGCCTTAATTCTGTTGCCAAATCCAAGTCCATGTAGCCCACGATGTCGGCTTTGCTTTGTGTCCAGGAGGTTTTGAGTGCGAGGCCTACTCCTTTTTCTGACACTCTAAGTAACTGAATTTCAGCAAATTCGTCGCATAAGGCGGCAGCAAGGTGGCGGGTGTTGTCGGTACTGCCGTTGTCGGCGATGACGATGCGCCACTGGTTACGTTCGGGAAAATTGTTACAAAGGAAATTGTGCAGTATGCGCACTTGGCGGTCGAGCGTGGCTTCTTCGTTGAGGACGGGGAGGGTTACGTCAAAAGTCATTTTACCAATTTTTCCAGCGCAGCGCGTTATTTTGGCACAAGGTACGGCATTCAAAATTGGCTAATTGCAAGTTGAATTGGGTGCATCAAATTCTCCAAAAAAAAAGAATGAAAGCACTTCAAAAACGAATCCATCTGTACCTTGCCCCTCATTTTCACCTAACATTTACTTTCAAAAAATTCTATAATCATGAAAAAACAGACTTTTTTTCAACTTTTTTTCACACTTTTGGTACTTGGGTTTTACCAAACTACCAATGCACAAATCAGTATCGGTGTAAGAGGCGGGATGTTGATAAACAAAATGGAACTGGACTTTTTTGACTTTGATGATGAGTATGATAACGAAAGCGTTACTGGCTTCCAGTTTGCGGTGCCCGTTGAAATCGCGCTTGGCGAAATGTTTGCTATCCAGCCCGAAATCATGTACGGATCACACGGGACAAGTTTGGTTTACAGCGAATCCGAGACGGATATGGGGATAACATACATGTATGATGAAGAAATAACTTTTAAAATCAACACCTTGGAAATCCCTGTGCTTGGAAAGCTCAAGTTTGGGTCAAGCAAACTCAAATTTAATATATTGGCGGGGCCTTCTTTGGGCTTTGGGATGAATGGGGAAGTTAAAGTGAAGTACTCTTATCGCGAAGAGGATGCGAACGGCAACTTGATTGATTCGGACAGCGATAGCGAAACATTAGATGGCAAATTTGTCAAGGATGGTTATGATGAAGATGATCTTGACGATGATAAGTTCCCGCTTAATAAAACAAACCTTAACCTACATTTTGGTGGAGGGGTTGCGTATGATCTTGGAAAAGCATCCATTTTCTTGGATGCTCGTTATATCTTAGGGCTAAACGACCACTTCCCGGATTACGTGGATGCAGATTCTGATGAGAAAGTAACGGGCAAAAGTCGGCGCATTGGCCTGAGTCTGGGTGTGATGTTCCCCTTGAACTAGTGCCGCAACCGCCGAATGAGCTATGAATCTGACGGCCATATTTTCCGCTCATCTTCGTTCTTCGTCGGTTAAAATGTCCCGCATTTTGCCCTCCTCATGCCTATATGAGCAAAAAATCTGCCTTCGCATATTCATAGATCATTCGGCGGTTGCGGCACTGGGATAAATTTCAAGCCAGGCACTGCGGCTGTCTCACAAGTGTTTTTAACAGACAGTATTTACAAGGTTAACAGGATTTTGGCAATATAAATGCCAAATAATCCTGTTAACCTTGTAAATCCTGTCCAGAATGTGCTTGTGAGACAGCCGCTGTTTTTTATAGGCTGGAGACAAAAAATCGTTGGGCCTGATTTTCGAAATCTGCGTATTTTTGTCCAAGCAATCGCGGAAATAGCTCAGTTGGTAGAGCACTAGCTTCCCAAGCTGGGGGTCGCGAGTTCGAGTCTCGTTTTCCGCTCTGTGATTTTCAAGCACTTACGCACAACGTAGCGTAGGTGCTTATTTTTTTCGTGCAACAAAAGTGTGCAACCTGACACGATAAAATGAAAAGTCGGGCAATAACGATCAAGGCTTGATGGATGGAAAAAATATCCCAAACCCATTGACATTCAACAAACTTGCGTAACTTTACGCCGTCCTTCGGGGCAATTACTTTTCATTTTTTCAATTTTTTTAGTATGCAAACAGGAACTGTCAAGTTCTTCAACGAGACCAAAGGTTTTGGTTTCGTCGTCAACTCAGAAACGGGCGAGGAAGTTTTCGTTCACGTCAGCGGCTTGGTTGACAAAGTTCGCGAAGGCGACACGGTCACTTTCGAGACAAAAGAAGGCAAAAAAGGCTTGAACGCAGTCAATGTTCAACTCGCATAAGCGATTTAGACATCTTGACGATACGATTCAGAAACTCCGGCGGGCAACCGTTCGGAGTTTTTTATTTGGTTTGGAAAAGAAAAACCACCTGTTTTCAATAAATTATAGTACCTTTGCCCTGTTCTTCGGAACAATTATTTTTCATTTTTCAATTTTTTTAGTATGCAATCAGGAACTATCAAGTTCTTCAACGAAGCCAAAGGTTTCGGTTTCGTAGTCGATTCAAATTCGGGCGAAGAAATTTTTGTTCACGTCAGCGGATTGGTTGACGAAGTACGCGAAGGGGACGCAGTCTCTTTCGACACTCAACAAGGCAAAAAAGGCTTGAACGCTGTCAATGTACAACTCGCATAAGCGATTTAAGCTTCTTGACGATACGATTCAGAAACTCCGGCGGGCAACCGTTTGGAGTTTTTTATTTGGTTTGGAAAAGAAAAACCTTTTTTTTAATAAATTATATTACCTTTGCCCCGTTCTTCGGAACAATTACCTTTCATTTTTTCAATTTTTTTAGTATGAATTCTGGAACTATCAAGTTCTTCAACGAAACCAAAGGTTTCGGTTTCGTAGTCGATTCAAATTCGGGCGAAGAAATTTTTGTTCACGTCAGCGGATTGGTTGACAAAGTACGCGAAGGGGACGCAGTCTCTTTCGACACTCAACAAGGCAAAAAAGGCTTGAACGCTGTCAATGTACAACTCGCATAAGCGATTTAAGCATCTTGACGATACGAATCAAAGACTCCGACGGGCAACCGTCGGAGTCTTTTTATGTTTGGGCCAAAGAAACACAACCATGTACCGACCATTTTTGAGCATACTTCTCCTCTCTTTTGCAAATGCCCTCCCGGCTCAGCCAGAACTTGAAAAACAACTCCAGACCCTGCTCATAATGGCAGAGGATGGCTCCACGGTCGAGTTCCCGGAAGGGACGTTTACCCTTTCCAACACGCTTTCGCTCGACGCGAAAAAAAACGTCACTATACGCGGTGCCGGGCAAGGCAAAACCGTGCTTTCATTCAAAAACCAAAAACAAGGTGCGGAAGGAATCAAAGTTACCAACGCGCAAAACATTGTTTTAGAGCATTTTACAATCGAGGATTCCAAGGGCGACCTCATCAAAACCCAACAAGTGCGCGGGCTTAGCTTCAGAGACATCACCGCCCAATGGACTGGTGAACCGAAGGCTACCAATGGTTCCTACGCCCTCTACCCTGTACAGTGCCAGAACGTCCGAATTGAACGCTGCACTGCTATCGGGGCCTCTGATGCTGGCATCTACGTTGGCCAGTCGGATTCTGTTTGGGTGACAAATTGTGTGGCAAAATGGAACGTAGCAGGTATCGAAATCGAGAACACCACCAACGCATGGGTGTGGAAAAACAAAGCCTTTGACAATACGGGCGGCATCCTGGTATTCGATCTACCTGACCTGCCTAAAAAACGGGGTGGCCATGTTAAAGTCCACGACAACCTCGTTACCCGCAACAACTTCCGCAATTTTGCACCCAAAGGCAACATCGTGGCAAAAGTCCCACCCGGCACAGGTGTGATGATCCTCGCTACCAACGACGTGGAGGTTTTCAACAATAAAATTTGGGACAACAAAACGGCCTCCACAGCCATTGTGAGTTATTTTATTGCCGAAACACCCATTAAGGACAAGGACTACAATCCTTACCCTTCGCGAATTTTTATACACGACAACATCTATTCCATCGGCAAACGAATGCCGACTTGGAAAAGCAAACTCGGCTTTATTTTTTGGTGGAAATTTGGCAAAAGAGTGCCGCATATCCTCTATGATGGTATTCAAAACCCTGATTGGCTCGATGTCAACGGTATTCTAAAGCCCGGCTATGAAATCTGTATCCGCAACAACGAGAACGGGTCTTTTGCCAATATCCGCGCCGACAAACTTGGGCTTTTTAAAGGGAAAATCAGTAAAAACGCCAAACCCTATGACTGCGAATTTTAAAATCAGTGGATTATTTGTGATTGCGGTGACGATGCTGGGGGCATCTGATAACTGTTTATTACACAAGTATATTCTTAGACAGGATTTGGAAGATGGAGCAAAACCCAAACTTTCCGATTACGCATTTTATACCGGTAAAATATCAGAGCTCGTACCCGCGCCCAATGTGTTCCCATACGAGGTAAACGCCCCGCTTTTTAGCGATTATGCAGAGAAGGCGAGGTTTATCTATTTGCCGGAAGGACAAACAATGGTATATGATGCCGAGGAAGCATTTGAGTTTCCCACAGGCGCAGTTATCATCAAAAATTTTTTTTACTGGAATGATGCGAGCGTACCCCAAAAAGGCCGCCGTATCTTGGAAACCCGGCTATTGATCAAGGAAGAAAAGGGTTGGAAAGCCTTGGAGTACATCTGGAACACCGAACAATCCGATGCATTTTTGGAAGTGGCGGGTGCTGCTTTCCCCGTCTCATGGATAGACGAAAAAGGCAAAAAACAAAGTATTGAATACATCGCGCCAAACCTCAACCAATGCAAGGGCTGCCATTCCTACGATGGCCAGTTTGTCGCGATAGGGATCACAGCCCGACAACTTAACCGGGAGGAAAACAATGAAAATCAACTCCTTTTATGGCAGAAATCAGAAAGGCTTGCACTGCCAGAAGGTTTCGATCCTGCTACTGCTCCGCGTCTTACGGACTACCGATCAACCGATCACCCCTCTTACGTCAAAACTTCGGCGGGTAAACAATCCACCAATCACGTATCTGCCGCCGCGCGGAGTTATCTTGACGCCAACTGTGCCCATTGCCACAACTCGCATGGTCCGGCTAATACTAGCGGAATGTTTCTTGATATTGGACAAACCGACCCGGAGCGCCTTGGTGTTGGCAAAGCTCCAGTGGCCGCCGGTCGCGGCAGCGGCAACCGCCGTTTTGGCATCGTTCCGGGCAAACCCAATGAGAGCATCCTTGTGTTCCGTATGGAAAGCGACGACCCAGGGATACGGATGCCCGAGTTAGGTCGGCAAATGCAACACCGCGAGGGAGTAGAATTGATCAAAGCCTGGATTCGGGAGATGAATTGATGATAATTACGATTTTGGATTTACGATTTTGGATTTACGATTTTGGATTTACGATTTTGGATTTACGATTTACGATTAATTTGATTCGAAAAAGGCACGATTCATTCCTTTTCGGATCAAATTAATCGTAAATCCAAAATCCAAAATCGTAAATCCAAAATCGTAAATCCAAAATCGTAAATCCAAAATCGTAAATCCAAAATCGTAAATTAAAAAAACAGCCCGACGGAACTGCATCCGCCGGGCTTCTTTATTACTGCTAAAATGTTGTTATTCAATTGCCTTCGCCTTTTTTCTTTGCTGCCTCCGTGCTGTTGGGCGGCAGGGTAGTCTTGCTTCCTGGAAGTGGCTGGGCAGCGTTGTTGCCCGGTTTGGCTTTGTTCTCTTCGGTGCTGTTGTGCGGGGCGGGTTTGCCTTGAGTGTCATTTGCAGTACCATTGCCTTTGGATGGTTTTGGTGCTGCAACAGGTTGGTTTTCAATAGGTAAATCCGAAGTGGAAGAAGGGGACACCACTGGCTGTTCAAGGGGTGTGACATCCGGCGGAGCGAGCGGTTTTTCGGTAGGGCCGGAAAACATCCAGTACAAACCAGCGCTCAGTACGAGGACAAACGCGGCAATCAAAACGAGCGATTGCGTTCCCCAGATTTTACGCGGCTTCGAGATTTTCGCCTGAACATGTTGCCACACCCGGTCAGAGGGGGTGTCCCAGCCCGATTCGGCGGGCGAGTCCGGCAGGTTTTCAAAAGTCTTTTGAAAAAGATCGTCAATGGGGCTTTGTGCCTGTTGCTCAGTCATGGGTCGGATGGTGGGTTGTTTTGGGGGGTATGGTCAAGAAATAAAAGATTTGTTGAGTATTTTTTTCAGGAACTCTCTAGCTTTGAACAATTGGCTTTTGCTGGTTCCAATGCTGATGCCCAATTGTTCGGCTATCTCTTCGTGGCTGAATCCTTCAATGGCGTAGAAGTTGAACACGGTTCGATAGCCAGGGGGTAATCTTTGAAGGTACGACATCAGGGTTTGTGCGTCGAGGTTGGAAGCAAAGTCTTCTTCTGTGTGAAATTTGCTTTCAAAAACGTTGAAATCCGGCACATCTCGTACAAAATCGCGCTGTTTGCGCAAATGGCTCAGTGCTGTGTTCACCATGATCCGTCGGATCCAACCGCCCAGTGCCCCTTCTCCTCGAAACTGCCCCATGTCGCGGTAAACCCTCACAAAACCATCCTGAAGCATATCCTCCGCCTCCGATTTGTCTTTGGCATAGCGCAACAACACTCGAAACATCGGCACGCTGAATTGGCGGTAAAGTGCCGTTTGGTGCACAGAACTGCCTTGCAGTACGCCGCTTACAAGTTCCTGATCGCTGTATGATTGCATGTTGGTTTGAACAAAGTGTTTGATGGTGATTGAGGGGAATGGGTTGCCTGACGGAATTAAATTTTTATGACTTGGGCTACCTGCTTCCATTTTGCGCCGCTTATTTGCACGAAATAAGTCCCGGAAGGTTGCAAAGAAATGTCAATTACAAGGTTTAATTGTTGTTCATGGGACTTAAAAACTTTCTCTCCCAGCAAATTGTAAACCTCAATAACGAAAGTATCCATTTGAAGTGTTCTATCACTCATTTCTATCCTGAATTTTCCGTCATTCGGATTGGGAACAACCCAAAAGATATTGTTATCTGTTATGGTTTCGGTACCTGTACTGACATAATGAAAAACGGCAGAACTGGCGGCACACCCATTCGCATCGGTCACCAACACCGTGTATTCGCCATTTTGTGTTACGGAATAAGTTGGGGAAGTAGCGTTTGCAATACTGTTCCCGTTTAAATACCACTGGTTGCCCATTGGACTGCTTGAGGTAAGTGTTGTGCCGATAAAGGTGATGGTTGGGGTTGGCGGCAACGGATTCACGGTCACAGTAGTCGCCGTAGAAATGGCCGAACAGCCGTTGGCGTTTGTGATCGTCACGGTATAATTTCCTGAATTTGAAATAGTTATGGCTTGAGTGCTGGCGTTGTTGCTCCACAAATAGGTATTCGCTGCGCTCGACGTGAGCATCACAGAACTGCCCTGACAAAAACTGGTGGGGCCGCCTGGTGTGACCGTGGGGGTTGGCGGCAATGGATTCACGGTCACACTAGTCGCCGTAGAAATGGCTGTGCATCCATAAGTGCTTGCTACCGTCACTTGATAGCTCCCGGTGCTCGAAACGGTGATGGATTGGGTCGTTGCGCCATTGTTCCAAAGGTAAGTGCTGGCCGCACCTGCCGTGAGCATTACCGAATTCCCCTGACAAAAAGTGGTGGGGCCGTTAGCGGAGACAGTGGCGCTGACGATGTCAAAAGGTTTGGAACAAACGACTCCGTTTAACTCCGACTGAAAAGTGTAAGTGCCTGAAACTGTGGGCAAAGTCTTGGTCCAGGATTTCAAACTGCCGTTGAAATTGCTGGTGCTTGAATAGGTCCAACTGGTGAAAACGGTGGAATCAGGGTTCAAAATGCTCAAATTAGTGGTCATTCCCGCCGTTTCATACCGCATAAAAATGTAAAATTTGGCGGCGCCCGCAGGCAGTCCCGGGCCTTGGAACGGGAGCGTGAAGCAGTTGGTTTCGTTCGATGTTTCGGTACCCGGACAGGCGGGGAGGTTCGCATCTGTGGTGTGAACCGAGGTTTTTAAGATTTCGGGGCCAGCGTAAGGTTTTTGGGATGCCCACCAGGACGTTGCATTCAAGGTGTTGCAAGGGCCGGAAAATGGGTCAATCCGGGTAGCAACGGTACTTCCACTCCAAACCTCGAAATGGAGATGCGGTCCTGAGGAATTGCCGGAACTCCCTACCACGCCCAAAAACTCGCCAACAACAACTGATTGTCCGATTGCTTTAGCGGTAAGCGAATTTTTCTTCATGTGGAAATACAAGGCCCGCGAGCCATCCGAATGCTGAATGACTAAATAGTTGGCATTCATGTTGTTAGAACCACAGTTTTTGTCAAAATTCCCATCTAACTTGTCAATGATCGTACCTGCCGCTGCGGCAATCACCTCCACTTGATTGTTGTCCATTTTGTAAAATGGGAAGGGCCAAATACTGATATCGGTGCCACGGTGCCCATCGTACGTCTTGGTGCCGCAATTGTAATCGGATACGGCTCCTGTGCTTGTATTTTGGTCAACATGAGCACTGATGCCAAAAAAATTACAATCGTTCAGCCCATTGGCGGCTTTTACGGGCCAATGGAGCGGGGTAATCAACAAATTGTCCTGGTTAGGCGCTGCAAGCCCCAGTGCAGCAACATTTTTATGGCATTGCTTTTCTATGCGTTCATATTGTTGGGAAGTGATGCACGGATGGTCTGCATCATTTTCCTGGAGCGGATATTCTATGCTGTTTTCAAAAGGCGGTTGCCAAGATTTGATTTGTGCTTGGGAGCTGTGCAAAAAAACACAAAACAGTAGGGAGAGCAAGAGGGTAGAGGTGTTCTTCATTGTTATAAAATTTTGTGATACAGATCATTACAAGAGGGAACGCCTCATAATATCGCTGCTTAGGGAACGCGTTTTCTGGTACAGGGTAATTGCCGAGCGGTCTTGTCTATTTTTGTCGAAATATTTCAAAAGGATAAGGTTCCTTGGCCATCCTCGTTAATTCAGCAACAAAACCAACTTAAATGACCAACCAACTTTCTGCTGCTGAGGTCATAACACTCCGCTCACCCGAAACCGAACAGGTCAAAACTATACTTCCTTATATTGCTTAAAGAACTCGTGCTCTGCGGCTGGTTGGATGTGCACAGAGAAAAACGGTCTAGCGCGTATTTGCAGCTGTTTGGTTTCCTGTTTAAGGTTTTTGTCCTTGTGGCTCTCTTTGGAGTAATGTTCGGTATTTGGGGAAGTGTGGTACTATTCATCGCAATTGTAGTTTTGGCATGGGTCAAAAAGATATTTTCGGTGCAGTTTGAACCACTCTTTTCGCTTACTTCTGCCGGAAGACAAAAACTCTTTCAGATTGGGCCTAATTCAACCATGCTCGTTCTTGTTTTGCGAACGGTAGCATTTGCCCGGCCTGTAAAAGCAGGCCATTGCACAAATGAAAGATGGCGCAAACATTTGAGCGGTTATTACGCTGACAATGCCACTTTCCATACGAATTTTTTGCTCCTCGCTTTGGAAAAACAAGGTTTGATAGCGTCACGAAACGGCCTTGCTCCGCAAAGAACCCCAGCGGGTGACGCTGCTCTGACAAAGGCCGAGACCGAAATCGAACTTGGCTTCGAGTTGCCTCGCTTGCTTCGTGAAGGATCTCCGCAAGCGGTTGTTTTGGCCAACCAGCTCGGTAGTTTGTTGATGCTTGTGCCGGGTATGGAGGGCTATTTTCAGACCCTGATAAACATGGATGGGTTCCCCAACACGGACAAACAGATGGATTGGGACAGCAAAGCAGATTTTCTAGACGGCGACATGGGTTCGGGCATAGGAGTCATGAGTGGCTGCGGAGTCGGAAGCGACAACAGCGATGGTGATTGGGTTGAAGAAGGTCGGAGCGGCGGTTGTGGTGGCAGCCCCATCTAACAAGTAAAAGCATTATTATCCACGAATGGCCTCAATTTCCACGCCTCAATTCGTCCTCTTTTGAATAATCTATAGGATAACAATTTCCAAAATCATGCAATTAGAACACCGTCTCTGGCACCGCATCGCGCAATTCCATCCTGACAAACCGGGGGTAACGCTACCGTTTTCTAAACGCCTGGCACTGGACAACGGCTGGGCTCGCCGCTATGCCCTGCGGGTGGTGGAAGAATATAAGCGTTTTGCTTTTTTAGTTTGTACGGCCACGCATCCTGTCACGCCTTCCGAAGAGATAGACCAAGCCTGGCATTTGCACATGGTGTACACCCGCTCGTATTGGGAAGATTTTTGCGAAACGGTGATCCAACGCTCCCTCCACCATATTCCAACGGAGGGTGGGGAAAGCGAACTTTCTAAACACATCGCTCAATACGAGCAAACGCTCCAAACCTACCTTGAAGTTTTTGGCCAGGAAGCTCCTCGCGACATCTGGCCACCTGCCAAGCATCGTTTTGCTGGCGGACTTTGGCGATGGGTGAACCGCCGAAAATATTGGGTGATCCGAAAGCCGTTTTGATTAGATTGGTCCATAGAAAGGAGGGTTGAAAATCCTGTCGATCCTGTAAATCCTGTCAAAAAAACACCCTTAACTGTTACCTGTTTTTCGCACAAACTCCCACACCGCGATTCCCGCCGCCACGGCCACGTTCAGCGAATGTTTGGTGCCAAATTGCGGTATCTCCAAAACCCCGTCGCACAAGGCAAGTGTTTCATTGTCAACGCCTTCCACCTCGTTTCCCAGCACAAAAGCACAACGGTTCTCTTTTTTTGGCGAAAAGTCTTGCAGCCAGGTTTTTTGGTTTGTCTGTTCAATAGCGAAGACTTCGTAACCCGCGTTTTTCAAGGCTTGAACGGCATCGGTTGCTTTGGGGAAATATTCCCAGTCCACTGAATCAGTGCTGCCGAGTGCTGTCTTCAAAATCTCCCGGTGGGGGGGCTGGGCGGTGATACCGCAAAGCAGGATTTTTTCCAAAGCAAAGGCATCGGCAGTGCGGAAGATGGAGCCGACATTGAGGCCAGAGCGCACGCTGTCGAGCACGAGAACGAGCGGAAATTTGGGGTGGGTTTTAAAGTCGGTGAGTGACATTCTACCCAAGTTTTCCATGCTAATTTTTTCCATGGCGCAAAAATGAGGAACTTCGCACTTGCTTTTTCACCCAGCGGTGAGAAATGATGTAAACCCCAACAGCCCTGTCCAATGCAACAGCAATGATTTTCAACAGGCTATTCATTTTAATCCTACTTCTTGCCTTTTTACAAAACACGTTTTTCGCCCAATCCATTGCCGACGCGCGTGCGCAGCCTTTGGGCAATATGGTCACGGTGCGTGGCATCGTAACCAATGGCCCTGAACTTGGCAAAATCCGTTATCTTCAAGATGGCACAGGCGGAATAGCCGCTTTTCCGGGCACGGGTTCAGTAGCGGGATTTGACGGAGCGGTTTTTCCGGGCGATAGCATTGAGGTAACAGGAACGATGGTTTCTTATCACGGGTTGTTGGAGATCACCCCTATTACATCGTTTAGCCTCCTTTCAACTGACAATGCTTTGCCTGTGCCCAAGGCTATTTCGCTTTCGCAGATTTCTGACAATTTTGAAAGCCAACTCGTTGAATTTGAATGTATTTCATTTGGAAACGCAGGCGGCACATTCAACAATGGCGGTTCATTTGGGATTTCAGATTCAGAAGGGGCGACGGCCAAAATATACCTGAATAGCGGTAATCCGATCATTGGAAACGGCATTCCATCTGTCCCGGTCAGGCTCAGGGCCATCCTTTCCGAGTATGACGATTACCAACTATTGCCGCGCAATACCGACGATTTTGTGGCAGAGACCTGTTTCTATTTTCCGCAAAAACCGGAACAATCCGACATTGGCACCACAGGTTTTCAAGTTACATGGAGTACCAGTTTGCCTTCGGATTGTCAGCTACAAATCAGCACCAATTCCGCGCCTAATGTTGTGCTCCCAATTTCAGGATACACAACTGATCACAATTACCTTTTGACCAACCTCACACCCGGAACAATCTACTGGATTCAAATCGAAGCCTTTCACGATGGGCAGACCATTCTTTCCGAACCAAGCGCTTTTGCCACCCAATCGCTCTCTTCAGGCGTGATCAAAACATATTTCAACCACAGTATTGACCATACTTTCGCCAACGGTTTTGCGCCGAACGGAGAAAGTTACGAGGAAGTGCTTGCGGAGACCATTTCACGGATTGACGCAGCCCAGCAAACGCTCGATGTAGCTATTTACAACAACAACCGCAGCGATATCACCAATGCCCTCAAAGCTGCCCATGCCCGTGGTGTGCAGGTTCGATACATAGCAGCCAGCGCCGCCAGTAATCCGGCACTCGAGCCGCCGCCGCCCTTCCCGGTTCTTTATGGCAATAGTACTGCCATCATGCACAACAAATTCATGGTGATTGATGCCGATATCTCTGATAAAGCATGGGTAATGAGCGGTTCTTTGAATTGGACCAATCAGAATATCGTTACCGACTTCAACAATACCTTGCTTATTCAGGATCAATCACTTGCGCGGGCGTATGAAATTGAATTTGAGGAAATGTGGGGCAGCGGTGGCCTTCAACCGGATTTGATTGACAGCCGTTTTGGAGCTGCCAAATACGACAACACTCCGCACCAGTTTATCATTGGAGGATATCCGGTGGAATCTTATTTTTCACCGTCCGACCAAACAACGAGCCGTATCGAAACCGTGCTTCGCAGCGCCCAAAGCGAGGCGCTTTTTGCTGCTTTTTCTTTTACTAAAAATGAATTGGGCAATGCGCTGGTGGACATCCACAACACAGGTGTTCCAGTGCGTGGTATCATGGAAAATATCAATGATAACGGTGCAGAATATCAACATTTGCTCAATAATGGCGTGAACGTTCGCCACCACAACCTGACGGGCGAATTCCATCACAAATACGGTGTAGTAGACGCCTACGACTGGACTTCCGATCCCACGGTCGTCACAGGCTCGCACAATTGGTCTGTTGCTGCGGAGACTGCAAATGACGAGAATACGCTCGTCCTTCACCATCCTGTGCTTGCTACTTTATTTAAGGCAGAGTTTGAAAAACGTTGGGGCGAATTTCCTTCGAGTGTTTTTCCCCATCGTAGCCCAGGCGAAGGAGGGCTTTCGAGCTATCCCAATCCTGCTTCTGACTATCTTGAATTGCGTGGGTTGCCCGAAGTGGAGGGTGTTTTTTGGATAAAAAATTCGCTTGGGCAAGTCTTGCTTTCTGAAAATCGCGGAACAGGAACACTATCAAGGCTTAACATTGCAGGCTTAAAACCCGGCCAATATTTCCTCACTTTCGTCAGTGCTTATGCTGTTGCCAGCGTTTCGTTTCAAAAAATTTAGGGTAGAGCAAGCAGGGGCTGCGCAACCCGTTGGCACGGATGCCGTGCTGTTGGGGGCCTGGGCCAATGTGCAAGGGACGAGGCGTTTTTTGGATATTGGCACGGGCACGGGAGTGGTGGCGCTGATGATTGCCCAGCGACTTTCGAGCGTACAAAATTGGAGTGGTTTAGGAATCGAAATCCACCAGCGTTCCGCAGACCTTGCGCGCGACAATTTCGCCGCCAGCCCTTGGGCGGAGTATCTGGAAATCTGGGAAGCTTCGATTCAAGCATTTGCCCAAACCATTGTGGATCATTATGATTTGATCGTAAGCAATCCCCCCTTTTTTTCTGAACGCAGCACTTCGCCTGACAAAGCGCGCAGCCTCAGCAGGCACACGGCTACGCTTTCGCCGGGAGATTTGCTGGCCTGTGCCGCTCAATTGCTTACTTCCAATGGAAAATTTTGTGTTGTCCTGCCCGAACGGGAAGGCCTTCGTTTTTGCGAACTTGCTGTTCCACTGGGTCTGTACTGGACTCGGATAACAGAAGTGCGAAGCCGACCCGGAAAACCTGTTGAGCGATTGCTCTTGCAGTTTGAAAAAAGCCCTTACGCCCTTAAGCGCGATGAAATCAGCCTGTATGCAGGTAAAACGGGGAGTGAATATTCTGACGATTTTCAAAAAATGACCCAGGATTTTTATTTGGCTGGCTGAATTAAATCCCCCACCCGTACCAGAGATTCGTCTTTACCCAACCACACCACATTTTGCCCAAAAAGGATTCTGTTGCCAAATTTCCGAAAAGTTGCCAATGTTTTCAATGGCTCAGCGGTTCGGGTGGCGGTGTCCTGATCGGTTGTTGGGATGATGCACCTGGCGCATGGTTTCACCCCTTGGAACGGCTGATGATTGATGGAAAATTGTTCCCAGGTATCTTCTTCGAATGGCTGTCCGCCAGTAAACACGAAGTTGGGTCGGAAGCGGTTCATGGGCAAGGGCAGGGCAAGGCGATGGTTGAGCGCGTCGAGCGAGGCTTGCCCGAGAATCAGATAGGGAAACCCGTCAGCGAAACTGACATGATGTCCAGGGGGGGCGTATCGGCCATCGGCACGGCGGCGGGTGGTGTCGGGCATGAATACGAGGCGTAGGTTTTGCCCAAGATGATGTGAGAACCATTGGTTTATCTCGTCGGACAATACCCGTGCGGGACATTGATCGCCCCATATTTCCACCCGAAGTTTGGGGAATTCGGAAGCCTCGATTTCGAGGGGGATTTGTACCTTTTCAGAAGGCTTGTTTTTCCAAAAGACGTTCAGATATGGCGGTTCAATGCTGGTTCCGAGCAGTGCCATGGTTGGGATTTCTCTTTGGGTGACAAAACGCCCTGTGTCGTCCACCAACATCCAACGACGGTCATAACGAAGCCCGCGAACCTCTGCGACGGCTTCCTTTAACGCGATGCCGCCCAATGATTTGATGGGGTAAATCCAGATTTCGGAGAGGGTGGGAGAGGGTGTCATTTCGTTGTTATTCTCGTCCAAAGTCTTGAGGATTTGAGGATTTGTTGATTTGGGGATTTGGTTATTCGAGTACCAAAGCTTGGCCACTCGAATAACCAAATCCCCAAATCCCCAAATCACCAACTACAACACTTTCAGCAGTTCTGCTTCCAGATTGTCGCGCGGGTTGACCGCCACGATTTTGCCGTCTTTTCCGATGAGGAATGTCTTGGGGATGGAGCGTACTCCATAAACACCCGCAGGGGCTGAATCCCAAAACTTGAGATCGCTGACATGGTTGCCCCAAACAAGACCGTCCTGTTTGATGGCATCTTCCCATTTTTGCTTGCCTTCCGGCCTATCAAGCGAGACGCTGAACACGTCAAAGCCTTTGCTTTTGTACTTGTTGTACACTTCCACCACATGGGGGTTGGCTTTGCGGCATGGCCCGCACCAGGAAGCCCAGAAATCGAGGAGCACCACCTTGCCTTTCAGTGAGGAAAGGGAGCGGACTTTTCCCGAAGGGTCTGGCAGGCTGATATCGGGTGCAGGCATACCGACAGTAATGGTTTCGCCCGCTTGTTGCTGGTTTTTTTGGTTCTCAAGCCCAGTGATCATAGCGGCAAAATCCTTGGAATATTTCGAGTCCGGCATAGCTGCGGCGAGGCTTTGGCTTTGAGCCTTAAAATCAGCTATGAATGGTCCGGCATTCTGACCAAGCAATTGGGTGGTTAGGAATGCCTTCATCAGCGGGGTGCAGCCGCGCTCGATAAACGCTTTGGCATCTTCAGGGGTTTTCAATTGATTTGCAATCAAATCCTTGACAATGCCAGCATAGCAGGTCATAGTTTCAGAACCTTTGATCTGCATCTCCATGCGGTCAATTGTGCTGAGGTCGCTGGTAATCTCAACCACGGATTCTTTACCGTCCAAGATAAAGTAAACCTGTTTTGCGCCGATTTTGAGGCGGTAAAGCCCTTCATCCCAGGGTTTTTCCGACTTGATTTCAAAGGCACCGTTCGCATCGCAAGTGGCTCGGCCAAGGCTCACGTTGGAACGGTCGAAATGGGCAAGATCCAAGGATACCTGGAGGTTGGAGGCGCCGGTGATTGTGCCTTTGATGGAATGGCTGTTGGCCTGGCTGTCGCAGGCGATCATTACTGCGAAAACAGGCAGCAGTAGAAGAAAGATAGATTTTAACTTGTTCATGTTCAATGTTCAATCAATAATGTGAATGTAGTCGCGCCCGATTTCGATGAAGCAATATTCTTTTTCAAAAGAGGAAATCAACACCGATACTTGGGCTTCTAGAATGTTAATGGTTTGCCGTGGCAAATACTCGGGTCGGTTGTGATGCGCTCTATATATTCCATGGCTCAAAATTTATGCAAAAATAGGCTAAGGAACCGTGTCAAAATAACTTCCCAATTTGATGCCATTCTTTTGCCGCCATCCATCCTATCTTTTTCGTTAAATAGCCCCACTATTCGCCTCAAAAGATAGTTGGCTAACGCCAAAGTAATTGGCCTGAAATTGGAAAGTTATTTTGACACCGTTCCTAAGCAGGCCAAAACCTAGGCCATAATTTCTCCTAGGATCGTCTCATGCGTCTGTTTCCAATCTGCCACACTGCCCCAATTTTCGCCGTCGAACACGAGGGAATTGCCCTTCACTTCGCCCAATTTTTCAAACGCCACTTTTTCCGACTGCAAAAAACGCTCAAACTCGCCAATTTGTTCTGTCCGCACCGTGACGATTACCCGACTTTGTGCTTCGCCAAAAAGCCAGGCGTCTTTCCGCATTCCTGCCTTGGACACTACTTCAAAACCAAGCCCGCATGGCATTGCACTCTCCAAAAGGTTGGCAAAAACGCCCCCGTCGCTCACATCGTGCGCGGATTCTACGAGTTTCCGACCAATGGCATTTTTTACCACTTGTTGGAGGGAGAACTCCTCTTCCAGATCGAAATACGGGCAAGGGCTGAACTCAATACCCAATACTCCACGCAGATATTCGCTGCTACCAAGGTCGTCGCGGCTCGTGCCGATGAGGTAAATGACGTCGCCTTCTCGCTTGAAATCGAGCGTCATCATCTGTTCATAATCGTCGAGCATGCCCAGCATCCCGATGGTTGGGGTGGGGTAGACCGGGACGGTTTGGCTGCCCTTGGTGTATTGGTTGTAAAAACTCACGTTGCCGCCCGTTACGGGAGTCTCGAACCTGCGGCAGGCATCGCCCATGCCGCGAATGGCTTCAGCAAATTGATAATAAACCTCCGGGTTGTATGGGTTGCCAAAGTTCAGGCAATTGGTAATAGCCACAGGCTCGCCCCCTGCACACACAATGTTCCGAGCAGCCTCCGCCACCGCTATCATTCCGCCTTTGTGGGGATCGGCATACACGTAAGCGGAATTACAATCCGTCGTGAGCACAAGGGCTTTCTTCGTTCCTTTTACATACACGACCGCCGCATCTGATACGCGGTTGGTGGTCATGGTGGCGGTTTGTACCATGGAGTCGTATTGCTGCGTAATCCAGTTTTTAGAGGCTAGATTGGGCGAATTCCAGAGCTTTTTTGCCGCTTCGCGGAGGCTTGGAAATTGAGAAATTGGGATATTTGAAAGATCGAATTTTTCAATTTCATCCAGATAACCCGGGCGTTTTTGCTCGCGCACATACACGGGTGCGCCGCCGCCCAATACAAGCGGATCAGCGGGTACATTGGCCACTAGTTTACCTTCGTAATGGTATTCCAGAATGTCGCCTTCGATGGTAACACCGATTTGGGCACAGTCCAAATCCCATTTTTCAAAAACGGTCAAAATCTCAGATTCTCGACCGGGTTTTACCACTATGAGCATCCGCTCCTGGCTCTCGGAAAGCAGGATTTCCCAGTCTTTCATATTTGCCTGTCGGGTGGGGACTTTGCTCAGGTCAATGCGCATCCCGCAACCAGCTTTGGCGCTCATTTCGGAAGTGGAGCAGGTAATGCCCGCCGCGCCCATGTCTTGCATCCCGACAATGGCGCCC
>Ga0163153_10001256_pt1 | contig 40360 bp, 35 predicted proteins | sample OliLakLV19MP6IB1_FD_148629 | JGI IMG/M metagenome (GOLD analysis project Ga0163153, IMG submission 148629) | Freshwater microbial mat bacterial communities from Lake Vanda, McMurdo Dry Valleys, Antarctica - Oligotrophic Lake LV.19.MP6.IB-1 | ecosystem: Environmental > Aquatic > Freshwater >... | reverse complement strand
TGGCCACCGATATTGCCGACAGCCTGGGCCAGGCATTTCGTGACACTTTCGCCGGCAAATCCGATGTTGCTGGCAGCGAATGGTTGGTGCGCATTTCCGGCACGACCTCGGATCCGGAGCAACTTTCATCCTTCCAGTTGGCTCCTCTGGCGCAGCCGAATGAACTGATCGCACTGGACCAGGTCGCTGAAATCCGTCGCGGCCGCGAGCGAGCCACCCAATTGGTGTCCTTTGCCGGGCTGCCCGCGGTGGCCTTGTCAGTGAGCAAAGTGGGTTACTCGAACACGCTGGAGCTGGTTGACCGCATCAACGCCTATATCGTGGAAAAAAACTTGCAATTGGCCGGATCAGGCATCTCGCTGGTACTGGCGGATGATCAAACCAGCGCCACCCGCCATGCCATTTCCATCATGCAGAACAATGCGGCTGTGGGCATGCTGCTGGTGCTCGGAGTGTGCTGGTTGTTCCTGGGCCTGCGCATCGCCACCATGGTCACCATGGGCATCGTGTTTTCGATCGCGGGTACGTTTCTGGTGCTGGACATGACCGGTAACACGCTGAATGTATCGGTACTGTTGGGCGTGGTTATTGTTCTGGGCATGCTGGTGGACGATGCGGTGGTGGTGGTTGAAGCCATGTACTATCGTTTGCAAAGGGGTGCAGGCCGACTCGACGCTGCACTGGATTCGCTGGCCGAAGTCGGCCGCCCAGTAACTGCGGCAGTACTGACTACCATGGCCGCATTCCTGCCGTTAATGCTGTTGCCCGGTATCGTTGGCAAATTCATGTTCGTTATCCCCTTTGTGGTTACGGTGGGCCTGGCGATCAGCCTGGTGGAAGCGTTCTGGATCCTGCCAGCGCATGTGCTGGCCTTCCGCGCGGATCCCAAGCACGACGATACGCGTCGCCATTGGCGCGGCCGCTGGACGCACTGGGTGCGGATCAAATACACCCGTATGCTGTGCTACGTAATGCGCCGCCCGGTGCGATTCCTCGGTGCCGGCTTGTTGAGTTTTTTGTTGGCAGTTGCGGCCGTAGGCGCTGGCATGGTGCGTATGGATTTCTTTACCGCCGACCCCATCAGGCTGTTTTATGTGAATCTTGATATGCCTGCAGACGCACCGCTGGAAGAAACCCTGCGCCAAACGGTTGTGGTGGAACAAAGGGTGCGCGAACTGATGCAACCCAACGAGTATCGCGCCATGACCGTCAATGCCGGCATCAAGTTTACCGACATCGAGCCTATGTATGGCGACCAGTATGGCCAATTGCAGGTTTCGCTGAGTGAATCATCCATCGCTGGCAGGTCAGTCACTGAAATCATCAACTCGCTGCGCGAACCCTTGCAGCAGTTGGAGTTGGATGGCGAAATATCTTTCCTGGAAATCAGCGGCGGTCCGCCGGTCTTACGCGATATCAACGTCAAGGTAAGAACAGATGATTTTGCCGAGTTGCGGGCCGCAACCGATGCCATGCTGGCCATTGCCCGCAAGATTCCCGGTGCCAGCAACGTGGCTGATAACGATGTTCCTGGCCGTTCTGAGCTTGCTTTAGAGCTCGACTACAAAGCGGTACGCCGGGCCGGCCTGAGCCCTGGCCAGGTTGCCCGATTGTTACGCTTGCATCTGGATGGCGAAATCGTAGCCTTTATGCGCGACCAGGGTGAGAAAGTTGAGTTGCGAGTGCGCGGCCTGCCCCGTGCGCAACAGGACATCAGCGCAGTTTTGAACGACCCTATTGCATTGCCCGGCGGCGGCAGCACCACCTTTGCCGCCCTGGTCAAGCAAGAGACCGGGCAAAGCCGCGGCATGATTCGGCATTTCAATCTGCGCCGCGCCATCACGGTTGAGGGCGACCTGGACGAGGAGATACTCGAAGCCACCGCCGCAGCGGCTCTGATCCAGGCCGAGTGGGACAAGATTGCCAACCAATTCCCAAACACTGATCTGGAGTTTGGTGGCGCGCTGGATGATATTACCGAGAGCCTGGACGCTATGCTGGGATTGTTCCTGGTGGGCCTGGGCCTGATCTATTTGATTATTGCCACGCAGTTCCGCAGTTACTTCCAACCGCTGCTGATTCTGACCACTGTGCCCATGGCCTTTACCGGCGTGGTTTTCGGCCTGGTGGTAACCGGCCATCCGCTCAGTCTGTATACCCTTTACGGCATCATTGCTCTAACCGGTATTGCCGTGAACAGTGCGATTGTGCTGATCGATGCGGCCAATGCGCGTATTGCCAACGGCATGCGGCCTTTGCATGCCACCGTCTACGCGGCGCGGCGCCGAGTGATTCCCATCATCATGACCACCTCCACCACCATAGCCGGCCTGTTTTCTCTGGCCTTTGGGCTGGGTGGTAAATCGCTGTTGTGGGGGCCGGTGGCCATGAGCATCGTAGCTGGTCTGACTATTGCCACCGTGCTCACTTTGTTCATGGTGCCTGCCTTGTATCGTGCATTCATGAAGGGCCACGGGCCCGATGATTTCCGCCACAGTCATTATCTGGATTGAAGCTGTTGTACATTGTCGGCAAAGCGCAGTCTACACCATGAGCCTGCAGGGACAGCAGATCATCTTGACCTGGGCACAGGCGAGCACAACCCGCATTAATTCAGTGCCCTGGTTTACCAGGGAATTGAACGTCCCTGAGCATGCCAGAAGCTGCCAGAATCGGCCAGCTTAAGGTCACCAATACGGGCCTGCAGGCCCTTTACCGATTCCGCAGTACTGACCGGACCCTGGTGCTCCGTCATATCGGTAGCAACGTATCCCGGATGCAACATGAACACACCAATCTGGCGCTCTGCCAGATCCACGCTGAGGCTTTTCATCGCCATATTCACTGCCACTTTGGACATACGATAGCCGTAATTACTACCCGAAGTATTCTCCTCGATGGAGCCTACGCTGCTGGAAATGACAAATATTTTTGAACCGGCTGACAGGTTACCGAGCAGTGCGGATGATACCCGTAGCGGCGCCATAGCATTGACGCGGAATTGTTGCTCGATGTCATCGAAATCCAGCTCCGACAACTTATCCCGCCGCAGGATGCCAGCATTGTTAACCAGCACGTCCAGTTTCACACCGGCCAGTGCCTGCTGCAAGCGCGCTACGTCTTGTGCCTCGCTAACATCAATACCGTCGATGGTTTGAACGGCCAGTTGCTGCAATTCCGCCGAGGACTGGCGGCAAACGGCAATCACTTCATCGCCCCGTTCTGAAAACTGCCGACACAGTTCCAATCCGATTCCACGGTTCGCTCCGGTAACAAGAATTCGGCTCATGCTATTTACTCCTTCAACTGCTTAACCGGTGTTCTGAATGCCCAATGAAATGCCGTTGACCGTAGCCATCAGGGCCTTGAGCAAGCGATCATCTTCACGCCCGCTGTCGCGCCAGCGGCGCAACAAATCCACTTGCAACATATGCAAAGGATCGACGTAGGGATTCCGCAAGCGGATATTGCGCTGCAAGGTGGGCTGGTCATCCAGCAGGTTTTGCGTCTGCTTCAGTTCCAGCACAGCTGCGTGGGCTAACAGGAATTCCGCTTCAATTTTCTCGTAAAGGAAACGATGCTCATCAACGACCAGGCTAGCGTAGCGCAGGCCAATGCGTAATTCGGACTTGGCCAATACCATTTCCACGTCTTCGATCAGGGCGCGGAAAAAGGGCCACTGCTGCAGCAAACGCCGCAAATGCTCGTTGCCAAACTGTGTCAAAGCGTTCTGCAAGGCCGTGCCCATGCCATAAACACCCGGCAAGCCGATGCGCGTTTGTGCCCAGGAAAACACCCAGGGAATGGCGCGCAGATTAGCTATGCCAGCGCCGCAGCGGCGTGAAGGCGGCCTGGACCCTATGGTCAGTCGCTCAATCACATCAATCGGTGTGAAGGCGCGGAAAAAATCGGCGAATTCTGCCTGCTCGTAAACCATTCCGCGATAGTGCTGGCGGGCCGTTTGCGCCAGCATGTTCATCAACTCTGAGCCGCCCTCGGGTGTAGTCAGGGCTATGTGCGCATTGGCTAACTGCAGCTCGCTGTCCATGCTGTGTTGCAAAGTAGCGCCGGTCATCAGTTCGAGATTACGCAGGGCAATCGGACGCACACCGTATTTACGGTTGATCACTTCGCCCTGTTCGGTCAACCGCATATACCCATTCACCGTCCCGGCCGGTGCACCCAAAATGCCGTTAACCAGATTGCCACCACCGCGGCTGACGGTGCCGCCGCGACCGTGGAAATAAACCACCGCTATGCCCTGCTCTCTGCCAACCTGCAGTAATTTGCCCTGAGCTTCCTGCAAGGCCCAACGCGAGGCCGCAATGCCGCTGTCCTTGTTGCTGTCGGAATAGCCCACCATGATCACCTGGCGTGATTCAAGCTTTTGCAGATGTTCGAGGTAAACAGGTTCTGCCAACAGTGCAGCCAAAATGTCGGGGCCAGCCTGCAGATCATTCACGGTTTCCAACAAGGGGGCGATATCCACGGTACCCGCGCCGGCCACCTGGGCCAACGCCATTACCGTTAGCACATCGTCGGCGCCCTGGGTCATGCTGATGATGAACAAACCCGTTGCCGCCGCGCCAAAACGTTGCCTGGCTTCGCCCAGCACCTTGAATACTTCCAGCGTGCGCTGCATGTCTTGTGACTGCTGCTCCGCTGCCGGTAAGTCAGGCCAGTCTTCTGCAGCCAGGTGTTGAGCCAGAATGCGACTGCGATCTTCGATGGCGGTTGCAGCCCAATCCGGCCTGGCCAGCCATTCGGCCATCACCCGCCGGTGTAATTCGGCGTCTTGACGTACATCCAGGGTGGCCATATGGAAACCGAAACAGCGCACTCGCTGCAACAGGCGGCGCACTGCAAACATCCCGGCATGCTCGCCTTTGTTGGCCTGCAGGCTGTGCTCGATCAGGCTGAGGTCATGAATCAGTTGCTCGGCCGATTCATAGGCCCGCTGGCCGTCTTCCACTGTGGCTTGCAAACGCGCCACCACGTAACGCAGCAGGCAGCGATAAGGCATGTCGCGATAACGATCGACAATGGTTTTGGCCACCTCCGGCATCAGGTCTTCATAGCCGGAGACGCGCTGCAACACCGCTTCGTCAACCGCAATTTCACTCAGCGACTGGCTCAGCGAACGACCCAGCGCAGTAACTTCCGGCAAATAGCGCCTAATGATGGCCTTGCGCTGCATGACCAGGGTTTCCAGTATGGTGCCGGCATGCACATTGGGATTGCCGTCCATATCGCCACCCACCCAGGAGCCAAAGCGCAGCATTTGCTGTTCCGGAGCAGGCGTCCCGGCAGCCTCAGCGCCATAATGATGCTGCAGCGCATCGTCCAGGCTTTCGTAAAACACCGGCACCACGCGATAGAGGATGTCGGTAATGTAGAACAGGATATTGTCCAGTTCGTCCGCCACCGTGGGGCGGGTATGTGAAACCAGCCGTGTTTGCCAGGCCGAGCTGATGGCGCTGAGCATGCGCTGCTCGCTGATGGTCTTTTCTTCCGGCGTCAACTCCGGATTGAGACGGTCGACCAGGCGCAATACGATCTCATACTCTTTTTCCTGGAGGGTGCGCCGTGTCGCTTCGGTGGGATGAGCAGTAAATACCGGCAGTATGCTCAAACGATTCAGCGCCTGCTGTAAAACACTCAACTCCACACCGGCTGCTTTCAGGCCACCGATTACCTCATCCAGGCTGCCGCGCTGCGCTGCACTGCGGGCGCGCTGGTAGCTTCGTCGGCGCCGGATACGGTGCACTTTTTCTGCCAGGTTGACGGTACGCATATAGGAAGAAAAGGCATGGATAACCTGGCCAATTTCGTCATTGGCCCCGTCTTCGGCCTCACCCGCCCGCAATTGCCCTAGCACCTGTTGCAGGCCAGCGCCGGATTTATCGCCGCGTTCGCGGTCAGCAATGGCGGCTTTACGGACCTGCTCTACCCGGTCCAACAAAGCCTGGCCACCCTGCTCCACCAGCATTTTTCCTACCAGCGAACCCAGCAGGCTGACATCGGCCCGCAGCGGCCAATCCTTTTCCGGCAAATCTACTACGCGAATTTCTTCCATTAATCTCTCAAACCACCCGCACCCTGATTACACCATCGGCCCGCGCGATGGCAGCGAGAATCTCAGAGCTCACTGTCGTTTCCACATCGATGATGTTGTAGGCCAGATCACCGCGACTCTTATTCACCATGTCCAGCACGTTGATGTCGTGATCAGCCAGAATGGACAGCACAGCGCCCAAAACGCGCGGTACGTTGTCGTTGGTAAAGGTAATGCGAAAACCACCATTGCGACGCATGCGCGTTTGCGGAAAATTCACCGAGTTGACGATATTGCCGTTGTCCAGAAAATCCATTAACTGGTCGGCCGCCATAACCGCACAGTTTTCTTCGGCTTCTACCGTGCTGGCGCCGATATGTGGCAACAGCAATACATCCTCCCGGCCCAACAATTCCGGTAGCGGAAAGTCGCTCACATAGGCGGCCAACTGGCCCTGGTCCAAGGCGGCGATCACCGCTCGCGGATCAACGATTTCTTCCCGGGCGAAGTTCAGCAAACGGGCGCCGCGGCGGGTTTTTTGCAAGCTTTCCGCATTCAATAAATGCTGCGTTTGCGGAATAGCAGGAACATGCAGACTGATGAAATCAGAGGCCGCCAGCAAAGCATCCAGGCTGTCCATCTTCTCCACCCGGCTGGGCAAGCGCCAGGCAGATTCTACCGAAATGGCCGGATCAAAACCGGCCACGCGCATGCCCAGTTCCAGCGCCATATTGGCCACCAAAGAGCCGATCGCACCGAGTCCGACTACGCCCAAAGTTTTACCTGCGACTTCGCCACCGGCAAAGCGCTTTTTCTCTTGTTCCAGCTTCTGCGCCAGTTGTTGTGGATCAGTAATACCCTGCAGCGTTTGAACATAATTCATGCCACCAAGAATATTACGCGAACTCAATAACAAGCCGGCAGCCACCAGTTCTTTCACAGCATTGGCATTGGCGCCGGGTGTGTTGAACACCACCACCCCTTGCCTGCCATAATCGGCCACCGGAATATTGTTCACCCCGGCACCGGCCCTGGCTACGGCCAGTAATTCAGGTTCTATGGCAGCGCCATGCAGCTTTTGAGAGCGCAGCAACAAGGCGTGCGGCCGTTTCACATCGGGCCCAAGTTCATAGCGTGCCGCAGGAAACGCTTCCAGGCCGCGGCTGGCGATTCGGTTGAAGGTCTTGATACGGAACATCAGGCAGTTACTCCTGCAGCCGATACTTCCGCGGAAACTTTACCGGAAACTTCAGATATGGCCCACTCCAGCCAGGGCAACAAACGGCGCAAGTCCTCACTCTCAACCGTCGCACCACACCAGATACGCAGACCGGCGGGGGCATCCCGATAGGCACCAATATCAAAAGCCACGCCTTCAGCCTCCAGCAGTTTAACCAGACTCTTCACCTGTGCTTCAGGCAGGTCCAGCGTCAGGCAGACACTGGTATTGGAGCGCTGCTGCGGCTCTTTGGCGAGGAAATGTACATCATCGCGCTGCTCTACCCACGCTTCCAGTACGGCGAGATTGGCTTGTGAGCGTGCAATGGTTGCGGCTACACCACCGATGGATTCGACCCAATCCAGTGCATCCAGATAATCGGCCACGCACAGCATGGACGGTGTATTGATGGTGGCGCCGGTGAAAATCTCTTCCATCAGCTTGCCGCCTTTGGTGAGACGGAAAATCTTCGGCAAGGGCCAAGGCGGCGTATAGCTCTCCAGCCGCTCCACGGCACGCGGGCTGAGTATCAGCATGCCATGCGCACCTTCTCCACCCAACACTTTCTGCCAGGAATAAGTCACCACGTCGAGCTTGTCCCAGGGCAACTCCATGGCAAACACAGCGGAAGTGGCATCGCAAAACGTCAGTCCTTCACGGTGATCGCTGATCCAGTCACCATCAGGCACTTTCACGCCAGAAGTCGTGCCGTTCCAGGTGAAAACGATATCGTGCGCTGGATTCGCCCGGGTTAAATCAGGCAGCTCACCATAAGGCGCTGAATAACTGTTTTGCTCCAGCTTCAACTGTTTGGCAATATCGCTGCTCCAGCCTTGACCAAACGATTCCCAGAAAAACACATCAATCGGACGGGGGCCCAGCATCGACCACATGGCCATTTCAAAGGCTCCGGTATCGGAGGCCGGTACCACGCCGACGCGGTAACCCGCAGGCAAACCCAACAGTTCTGCAGTCTGGCTGCATACTCTGCCCAGTACCGCTTTGCCCAGCGCCGAGCGATGCGAGCGACCCAGGGTATCCAGTTGCAAGCGGGCTACGTCATAACCCGGCCGCTTGCTGCAAGGGCCGGAAGAAAAATTCCCATTGACCGGTTTAACAGTGGGCTTGGCTGCAGGTTTCTCCTTGGGCTTGACATCAGAACGCATATTCAAAACTCCTGGGTAATTCAAGACAAAACGAAACAAAAACAAGCTGCGCATTATCTGTGTGACGGCTGACAGGCACAACCGCTATTAAACGGTCTGCTATGATAAACGACATCAGCGCCGGAGATTTTTTGAATATGGCGAGGTGGATTTCAGGATTTTGCTGGTTCCACAACCGGAGCCACTATGCGGACGCCCGTCCACTGAGCTCTTTGTGCCTGCCGATTCTGACTGCGATCCTTTGCTGCTTGCTCAGCGCGTGCGCCATCCAACCTCAATATTTTCATACCCCACCCAAGCTCACTGGCCATGAAATTCCTGCCGTAGCCGAACCTGAGTTCCAGCAGATCAGCCCAGCCATGATCGAATTTCTCGATCGCCACGTGGAACAGAATCATGGCAAGGATCCGTCATCCTGGAGCCTGGTATGGGCGGCGACCGACCAGAACATACTTCGTTTCAAATATGATTCGGCTTTAACGCTGCCGCCACTGGAAACTTTTGCGCAGCGCCAGGGCAATTGCCTGTCCTTTTCCAGCATGTTCATACTGATGGCGCGCCACCTGGGGTTGAAGGCTTACTACCAGGAAGTGGAAATTCCGCAGCAATGGAACAATGACAACGATACGCTGCTGGTCAGCATGCACATCAACGTGGTGGTTGAAGGCGCGCACGGCAGCTCCTGGGTGGTCGATGTCAGTGGCAGAGCCAATGCACGTACGCGTCTCGAAAGACGCATTACTGATGCAATGGTTCTGGCGCAGTATTACAACAACCTGGGCGTCGAAGCACTCACCGACGGCGATCTGGGTAAAGCCTTCGCTTACATCAGTAAAGCCATAGAAACCGAACCTGAGCTGCATTATTTATGGTCCAACCTCGGCGTGGTCTACAGTCGAAATGAACAACTGGAAGAAGCCACTGAGGCCTATTTGACGGCACTCAAAATTGATTCCAGCAGCACCATGGCGGCCAATAACCTGTATTTGATCTACCAGAAGACAGGCAATCTGCTTGCTGCCGCCGAGCTGGAGAAAAGGGTAGAGAAAAATCGCCGCAAGAATCCGTATTACCTGTCGTATTTGTCGACTGTTGCTTTTGAAGAAGGCCGGCTGGACGAATCAAGGCAATTGGCAGAGCGCGCAATAGAACTGCATGCAACCGAATACCGTTTTCACTACCAACTGGCACGTACACTTCTGCTGGAAGGCAAAAGGCCCGAAGCTCAGGCCAGCCTGCAGCGCGCGCTGGAACTGGCGCCGGAAGATCTGCCCAAAGATTTATTGAGCAGCATGGCGCAATTGGAGCAATTGCCAGAGTTACCTTGAGTACCCAGGTTACCCGTTAGCTTTATTGGCCCCAATGCTGCAAGTGTTCATGCAGCCGTGCAAACACGGTTTCGATCACTCGCACTTCAGGCAACAAGGTGATGCGAAAATGATCGCGGTAAGAGACATTGAAGCTGGAACCCGGTGCAATCAGCACATGGCGATTTTCCAACAGGCTGAGCGCAAATTCCTTATCGTCAAATGCTGCGCCGTTCTGAGGTTGCACGCGGATAAAGGCATACAGCGCACCCTGAGGTGCCCTCAATGACAGGCTGGGATTTTTGGCCACGCCGTCAATCACTGCCTGGCGCGATTTAAACAAACGTCCGCCCGGCGCGGTGAGTTCATGGATGCTCTGGTAACCACCCAGCGCTGTTTGCACCGCCCATTGTCCGGGCACGTTGGCGCACAGGCGCAATGAAGCCAGCAATTCCACCGCATGCTGATACTCGTGGGCATGGCTGCGGTCACCACTGAAAATAATCCAGCCCACCCGGTAGCCACAGGCCCGATAGATTTTTGACAGACCATTGAAACTGACGCACAAGGTATCGTGTACCAGGCTGGCCATCGGCACATGCTGCGCATCGTCGTACAGCACCTGATCGTAAATCTCATCGGCAAACACCACCAGGCCGTGTTTTTCTGCAATTTTCGCAATTACTTGCAGGCATTCACGACTGTAAACGGCGCCAGTGGGGTTGTTTGGATTGATAATGACGATGGCACGGGTACGATCAGTAATCTGCTGTTCGATTTCTTGCGGATCAGGCTGAAAGCCATTTTCCGGTTTGCAGCCGTAATACACCGGCCGGCCGCGATTCAAAGAAACTGATGCACTCCACAAAGGGTAATCCGGGCTGGGAACCAGCACCTCATCCCCGCTGTTGAGCAAAGCGCGCAGAGCCAGGTCGATACACTCACTCACACCGTTACCCATCACCACATCGTCAGCGGTGAGATCCATCACGCCGCGCATCTGCTGCTGCATTACCACCGCTTCGCGCGCCGGAAAAATGCCCTTCTGGTTGCAGTAAGCTTCCGACTGATGCAGGTTTTCTATCATCGCCAGGCGCATGGTTTCCGGTGTGCGGAAACCAAACAGGCCGGGATTGCCGATGTTCAGCGAAATGATTTCGTAGCCCTGGCGCTCCAGTTGCACAGCACGCGCAGCCAGTTGGCCACGGATTTCGTAGCGAACGCCTTGCAATACTTCGTTGGTGCGTAATTCCATTAGTTTCGATCAGTCGGAAAGCATAAATTCACGAATAGCGAAGAACGGCGGTGAGCCGGCACCCACCAGCTTTTCATTGAATTCCTTGTAGCTGAAACTCTTGCCTTTCTTGGCCTTGTACTCCACCAGGATGTCTTCAATAGCCAGTTGCCCGGCAAAATAGCTGGCCAGTTGCACCGAGCCCAGTTGCGCACGCACCGCCTTACCCTGCGCTTCACCTTCTTCCTGATAACCCTGCTCGACCATCAGTTTAACGGCTTCTTCGATTGGCCAGTTGGTGCGGTGCAGACGTATATCGATGATGGCATTGATCACCGACCTTAGCGTCATTTTGTTATCCACCATCTGTTGCAACTGGTGACCCTGCGGATGATCGGGATAAACGGTAAATCCCTGTTCGACCATTTGCGTCACGATGTAGGCGGCCCAACCTTCCACCATGGGGCCATTCCAGAACACCCGCGGAATGATGCGTTCGGACCGGTTGGAATATTCCAGTTGGACAAAATGCCCCGGTACGCCTTCGTGAATATAAACCGTGGCCAAGGTCGGGCGGTTGTACTCTTTCAGATAACTGGGCGAAGTAGCCAGCAATTCCAGATCCCAGAACCACACCGATTCCAGTTCTGGTTCGAACGGCGGCGCGGTCTGGATCATGGCCACGGCATTGCCGGCCAGGTGCGGCGGTATCGGCTCGATGCGCAATTTGGAAGCGGGTGGCAGGTCCAACAGGTTCTGCTCACGCACGAAACTGATAATGGAATCGGCCATGGCATAACTGTCCGCAATCAGGGTTTCCGGGGTGGAGCGGTCTTCCGACAACTTGGCGAAAATGTCCCTGACGACTTGCTGATCTTCCAGAGTTGCAGCTTTTTGCACCGTGCCTGCGGCGATTTCATCGGCCAGGTAAGCGTCGTGAATCTCGCGACCGGTACTGACCAATTCATTACCGGTTACCGCCAGCCAGCCTATGGCCACTGCCAGCAGTTGTTCGGCATCCAGCGGATAGTCCATCTGCAATGCGTATTTCTCATCGTAAAGCGCCTTGCCGATGCGCCAGTCGCTGTCCGGACGCGGCACCATGATTGCTTCAAACCAGTTGGCAAAGCCTGCAATAGATTGCAATGCCACAGCACAGGACTCCGAGATTGATGCTTTCTGTTCAGCGCTCAACTTTGCATCCGTCAGCAGGCCCGGCATGGTTTTGTCGTATAGGGTTCCTTCACGCTGCATGCCCGCCAGGCGCTGCAATGTAACTTTCTTTTCCATTTCGGTAGGCCGAACCGAATCGGGCATTAGCAAACTCTGCGCCTGGCCCAAGAAAGCTGGTGTCGCAGCACAACGGGCAGCAAAACTTTCTAGCCTTTGCTCCAACGGCGCATAGTCGCGCAACAACAGGCTGGACATGGCTTCGCCCAGTGAAGTGACCCAGTTCAATGGGTTCTGCAAAGCCGCGAGTTTCTCTGAATTCAACTGATCAAGCTTCACCCTTTGCGTGAGTATATGCAGATCAATCTGATCGGGGCGGCTGAGTTGGTCCGCATCAATAGCCTGCAAGCGTTGCAGGAATGCTGCCCTGCCCTGTGCAGCGGTTGCCAGAGTCGGCGCAGAGATATCCGGCAGGCGCTGATCGTAATAATTGGCATCGTCGCCCCTGCCATGGATACCGAAACCGCCACTGTTGGTAGGATCTTCTTCCATCAGGAATTCGATATACAGCCGACCCAGCTGATCGATGCTGGTTTCAGCTTGCGCACGCTGCAGCCAATCATCAACGGAAAAAACGCTGGCCGTCAGCGGCATAGCCATTAGCAAGGTCATTAGCGCTGTCACGGTTAGAGCCGTCGACAGGCCGGGGATTCTCAGGAACATGGTGCGACTCCGGTAAGCATAAGGTTCGGCAGGATACCTAAGCTCAGTGCTTGAAACCAGTCCCCATAATCAGTGCGAAGCAAGAATAGAAGCGCATTTCGATGCAGCGGCGGAGAATCAATGTGATGGCATGAGGTTTTGCAGCCAGGCGCGGGATGCCCTGTCGAACCGCGAAGCCAGAGTCGCCTCGAAGCGTGCTCGCATCGAAGCTTCCAGTGTGGAGTCGTTTGTGACGGTTGCCATGCGGGCTAACGTTTTGGTTCAGCTTGGCCGATGTTCAGCCAGACCGCAATTCAAGTATCTCATCGCCATTTTGGTCGGTCTGACCTGTACTTCGCCAGCCAAGATGTCGATAAAAACCATATGACCGAACCGTCGGATCTGCCGCGCACCCGAGGAACAAGGTTCCGTACCCGGCCTCGCGCAAGTTCTCGGTGACGTGGGACAGCAAGCGGCGACCCATACCTTTAGCCTCGTACTGAGGCAACAGCGCCAGAACAACAACCTCTCCGGTTGTGCGGTCGTCAAAGCAATAGCCCGCCATCTTGGTTCCATGCGATGCAACCCAACCGACCAACTTCCCAGAGTCTATGTCGCGTGCCCAGGATTGAGCCGTGATGCCAATGCTGGCCAAGCGTTCGACGGAGACGGCGTTCTCTCGAGTCAGGCCACGAAGGCGCAGACACTCGTGAGCATCTGAAGGACTTGCCTCTCGGAGTGTGTACATGCGGGGACTGCCCATTGCGGGCCCTGACGTTTAAGTTAACCAGCGCCGAGCGCCAGCGAGGGAACCCTGGGCGCGTAGCAACCCGGGCGTCTGGTTGAACGATTTGCTATATGCAGATTTACTCATGCACCGAATGCCTGAGCACCTCTGCGACCCACTGATTAATGCTTTTATCTTCTGCTGAGGCACGAGCAGCAATCTCACCATGCAGTCGCGGAGGAATTCTGAGGTTAAACTTGCCAGAGAATTCCCTTGTGGGGCTAATTTGTTTTTCCTCACAAACCTCCAAGAAAACCTTGAGCGAATTTTTAAACTCTTTACCTAGCGCAGAGGGAGACTTACCATAAAAATCTGCGCTGCCATTAAGACCTAGAATCTCGCCTCGAAATTGTTCAAGCTCGGGATCGAATTCAATTTTTGCCTGATAACCTTCAACTTCCATGATATTCATGGGCTCACCTCATAAAACTCAAACCATTTTCGACTGCTGGCAATGGCCTCTTTATCGGTGTTTGGCCAAGGGTGTGGTCTATGAAAAACACCAACCTCAGCACATAAAACCACCGCAACCCTCGAGCCAGCTCTTTCCGATACATCTGCACCCAGTGCACGGAACAAAGATTCAATATGTGCCCAGACAATATTGCCACTGATGGGCCGATGGCAGATCTATTCGAGCGTGCGTTTGTGCTTTCGCTTCACAGATTACTAATACCATATAGTGGTACCACTAGAACGCTATCGCATATAACGTCTCAGTTCAGCGGCGCAGCGAAGCTGCGTCCGAGTGAGTGCAGCGAACGACTTAAAACGCTTTGTTATGTAGATACCCTGCCGTACTAGCCAGTGACTTCAACGCCGCGCCAAAAAGCTACGTGCCCTTTAATGCTTTTTGCCGCTTCACTCGGTTCCGGGTAGTACCAACAAGCGTCTGTGTTTAGTTCACTACCGACGCTGATCGTGTAGTAACTTGCTACCCCCTTCCAGGGACAGTTAGTTTTCGTATTACTCGGCACCAAAAAGTCCATATTTACGGCGCTCAATGGAAAGTAATGGTTACCCTCGACAACTATAGTCTCGTCGCTCTCTGCGATTTTTTTATCCTTCCAAATTGCTTTCATTAGTAAATTTCATCCCAAATACACCTAAGGTTTAAGTTAACCAGCGCCGAGCGCCAGCGAGGGAACCCTGGGCGCGTAGCGACCGGGGCGTCTGATTGAACGGCTTGCTATGTATTTGCTTCAAGCCGCCGATAGCTTCCGTACTTGCAGGGAGGCCCGATTTTGCTCGGCCAGCCAAAGATCGAATTGTGGCTGTTGATTGAGCCAACTTTGGGCCGAAGTTTCGAACGCAATTGACAAGCGCACAGTCATTTCAGGACTGACGCCCGCTCGACCATTAATAATTGAAGAAAGTGTCTTGCGGCTTACCCCCAAACCCTCAGCAGCTTCCGTAACTGAAATACCCAAAGGCTCAAGGCAGAGCTCCTTTATTACGTCTCCAAGATGGGGTGGGTTATGCATCATCACTTTTCAATACTCCTTCTATTTCAACCTTCTAACTCGTACGACCCATTTCGTTTACACCACCTTTTCGCGTTAAACAGCTGATAACGCACATAACGCCATTCTTTTTACATTGCTTGCCTGGCTGCTTTATTAGGGAACCATTTCGATTAAGTATATTGCGCAATCTGCTGAATCGATAGTTTGCATTTCGATATGCCCAATTGAGCGGATCGCGGCAACCATTCCAATACCTATTCGAGGATCCGGGTGGCCAGAAAGTCCTGGTATTCATCGAGTACGACGGATTTCGAGAGCATTTTAAGAGTGGTCATTACATCGACGAGTCAAACTACGAGCACTGCTACCGGATCGAGCAGAAGGATGAACCCGGTAATTCTGGAAAAGTGGTCATTTTGAGTCAGAGAATCTTCGAACGAACAACGTTAGATCAGTGACTCGAATACATCATGATCGACCAATTGACGACCCGTCAAAAAGTTAGTTGATGTACTTTCAACAAGGATGGAACGCTCACTCCTAATTATCTGTTTTATATGTATTTTAAGTAGATTTGTTTCCACTAATACTATATATTATACCAGTACTATTTGTATGTCTGGAGTGAGGAAATTCGCCATGTTACAAACATCAATCACCAACGCTTCCCAGTTCAAATCAGGTTCGGTTCAGGCTGCATTAGCCGGGCAACTCGCCGCTCGCCACTATCACAAGGAACAGCTGGGAGATCAGATCACTGAGCTTGCCGCGCATATCCACGCGGCCACTTTCCGTTTGCTGGAATTGATTCACGAGTTTGATGCGTGTGAGGGCTGGGCGGGTGAAGGTGTGCTCTCTTGTGCCCATTGGCTGAACTGGAAATGCGGCATGGCATTGGGTGTTGCTCGCGAACGGATTCGTGTGGCTCATGCGCTTAAAGAACTGCCGAAAATCAGCCAAACTTTTCGCAAGGGCAAACTCAGTTATTCCAAAGTACGCGCCATAACCCGAGTCGCAACGCGCAAGAACGAAAATTACCTGTTGATGATTGCCCACTTCGGCACCGCCAGCCATGTAGAGCGCCTGGTGCGGAATTATCGTTCGGTGAAACGTAATGAAGCCTTACAGAAAGCGCAGCAACAACACCTGCACCGGGAACTGAGTTGGTTTGAGGATGATGATGGTCTCTGGGTAATCCGCGGGCGCTTGCCACCAGAAACGGGCGCCTTGGTGCAGCAGGTGCTGGAACAAGCCATGGAAGAACAATATCAGGAACTGCAGGACGTTCCCGCGGGAATTTCTGAAACCGAAATAGATGAAGTTCGCGCTCGGCCTGAGCCGATTGCATGGCGTCGCGCTGATGCCCTGGTGCGGTTGGCCGAAGGCTATAGAGCCCGATCCAATGCACAAAGCACTTCTGAGAAATACCTGGTGCATATCCACACGGATATGGAAACGCTCAAACAGGACGGGGTGGGCGTCGAAGCTGAAGTCGAATCAGGTGGGAAGATATGCGCCGAAACCACACAGCGTATCGCTTGTGACGCTGCAGTGGTGCAATGGCTCGATAAGCACGATGGCCAACCTTTGAGTACGGGACGTAAATCCCGCACCATTCCACCGGCCATTCGCCGCGCTCTGCAGAGACGTGATGGCGGTTGCCGTTTTCCTGGGTGCACTGCCAGCCACTTTGTCGATGCACACCACATACATCACTGGGCCGACGGTGGCGAAACCAATATGGAGAATCTGCTTCTACTGTGTACTCGGCATCATCATCTGGTGCATGAGGGCGGCTTTGGCTTGCAAAAGCTTGCAGAAGGCAGAATTCAATTCAGTAGTCCCGAAGGAAAGATTGTGCCAGCATCGCCAGCAGGAAATTCCCGCGGGAACGCGGACGAGCTGTTCAAGCTGAACCAGAACCGAGGCATTCGAATCACCCCGAAATCGTCGCAAAGCCACTGGATGGGCGAAAAGATGGATGATCAGTTGGCGGTTGAGGGCTTATTGTTCAGGGAGTAGCAGCCGGGATGACGAAGTTAGTCCGTCATGCCGGACTTGATCCGGCACCCAACTGCCGTTGGGTGGCTGGATCCCGGATCTCCGCTACGCTCCGTCCGGGATGACGAAATAGTACGACTGGATCCCGGCTCCCCGGATCGAGCCCGGGGCAAGCGGGGGCCGGGGTGACGAATAAAGGAGTCGGCTGACGAACGCTATTAGCAAATTCCAGTAACCCAAAGGTTGTTGGTACTAAGTCTCTTTTGGGTCGATATCAGCTAAAGGTCATGCGAGAGGAGAGGAACAGAATCAGCCATAACGGCCTTCGATGTAGTCAGCGGTTTCCTGGTGCTGCGGGGTAACAAACATTTCGGCGGTATCGGTATGCTCGACCACCTTGCCCATCAGCATGAACACACATTCGTCGCTGGCGCGACGTGCCTGCGCCATGTTGTGGGTCACGATCAGCATGGTGTACTCACCGCGCAGCTCCCACAGCAATTCTTCCACCGCCTCGGTGCCGCGGGGGTCCAGTGCGGAACAAGGCTCATCCATCAACAAGACACTGGGTTTAACGGGCAGCAAGCGCGCAATACAGAGCTTTTGCTGCTCCTCCAAAGACAAAGTGGTGGCCTTGCTGTCCAGCCGGTCCTTTACCTTGTCCCACAGCAACACTTCGCGCAGTGCTTTTTCAACAATCTCTTCCTGCTCAGCCTTGCTGCCACGGTTTTTGCCACTGTGAATGGCATGACCAAACAGGACATTGTCACGGACGGAAATGGGCAAAGGATTGGGCCGCTGGAACACCATGCCGACCTGCTTGCGCACCTGCACCAGCTCTACCTCTGGCGCATAGATATTTTCCCCCATAACGTTGACTTCACCGGTGATCCGCACATAACCCAAACGCTCATTGATGCGATTCACGCTGCGCAGAAAGGTGCTTTTGCCACAACCCGAAGGGCCGATCATGGAGGTAATGATGCCCTGCTTGATGCTCAGATCCACATCGAACAAGGCCTGAAATGTACCGTACCAGAGATTCAGTTTCTTACTTTCGATTGCCAGAGCTGCGGCAACTGCCAGGGCAGAAGGTGAAGCAGACATCAGCCAAACCTCCCGTCCACGTAATCCCGCGTACGCTGGTCTTTGACTTCACCACTGAACAATTCTTCGGTTTCAGCCACTTCGACACATTCACCATCGAGAAAGAAAGCAGTTCGATCCGCCAGGCGCCTGGCCTGCTGCACCAGGTTGGTTACCAGGATGATGGTGATTTCCTGTTTCAATTCTTTCAGCACATCTTCGATGCGCATGGTGGTGACTGGGTCCACCGCAATGGAAAATTCGTCCAGCATGAGTAGCTCAGGCTCCTGCGACAGGGCCCGGGCAATCGTCAAACGCTGTTGCTGGCCGCCGGACAGCAGGCTACCCAGCGTATTCAGCCGGTCCTTGACTTCATCCCACAAGGCCGCGCGCCGCAGGCAACGCTCAACAATCACATCCAGATCAGCACGCTTTTTGGTGCTCGCCAGGCGCGGCGCCAAAGCCACATTGTCATACACCGACATGGGCAAGCCCACCGGTAGCGGAAACACCACACCGATACGGCGCCGCAGTCCGTAAACATTACGCACTTTACTGACATCCAGGCCATTGAAACGAATCTCGCCACTGACTTCCATCTGCGGGTCGAACATATCCATTCTGTTAACGGCTTTGAGAAACGACGTCTTACCGGCGTTGGCAGGGCCGATGATGCCGAAGATTTCGTGTTCCCGGATTTCAAAGGTGCTGTTACGCAGCGCCAGGTGATCACCGTAAGAGATGCTCAGGTCCTTTACACCCAGCTTGATCGGTGCCTGCAGGTCGTGGGACGACACGACCTCCGCCGTGTTTACCATTTCTTTTTACCACGCAAGTACATGCGCAAGGCGATGGACAGGCTGTTCATCATCAGCACCAGGCAGATGAGCACCAGCGCCACGCCATACGGCAGATGTTCCGGCATGTTCGGAACCTGGGTGGAAACCACGAACAAATGCAAAGACAGCGCCATGGTCTGGTCAAATACCGACTGCGGCAATAAAGGCAGGAAAAACGCGGCACCGGTAAACATGATGGGGGCGGTTTCACCAGCGGTGCGTGACACTTCCAGGATGACGCCCGTCAGAATGCCGGTAATGGCATTGGGCAATACCACCCTGCGTATGGTTTGCCAACGCGTGGCGCCCATATTCCAGCAGGCTTCACGAAAGGCCATGGGCACGGCTTGCAAGGACTCACGTGTAGCCACAATGACCACCGGCAGAGTCAGAATGGCCAGAGTCAGACTGGCCGCCAGTATGCTGGTGCCAAATTTAAAGAAAATGACGAAAGCTCCGAGGCCGAAAAGTGCATGCACGATGGACGGCACGCCAGCCAAATTGATAATCGCCAGATTGATAATCCGCGTAAACGCATTGTCCGGCGCATATTCGCTTAGATAAATCGCAGCTCCTATACCCAAAGGGACAGAGGCAATCAGCGCCACAAGCACCAGGCATATGGTGCCCAGCAAGGCAGGAAATATTCCACCGGCTGTCATACCGTTCGTAGGATTGGTAAAGAGGAATTCAAATGAAATCGCAGGCCCGCCCTTAATAATCAGCACGGTCAGAATGATCACAACGGGTACCATCAGGGTTACGGTCATGCCGCCCAGAAAAAACCGGAACAGACTCTGGATGCGTTGGTTTCGATGATTCAGTTCGCTGGCTGAAAACATGAGCGACTACCCTTTCCGTATGCCGCGAACGATAAAGTCCGCCGTCATATTGATAATGAAGGTGATAACAAAGAGGAAAATGCCGATGGTGAACAGGGCTTCGTAATGGGTTGAACCCACGGCTGTCTCACCCAGCTCTGCCGCAATGGTTGCAGTGAGTGCGCGCACTGAATCAAAAACGCTGGTGGGAATATTGATGGAGTGACCGGTGGCCATCAAGACCGCCATGGTCTCGCCAAAGCCACGCCCTACCCCCAACAACACCGCACCCAGCAAACCGTTTTTCGCGGCCGGCAGCACCACTTTGTAAATCACCTGCCAGCGTGTTGCACCCATGGCTTCAGCCGCCTCGCGATAGCGATCGGGTACTGCTTTCAATGCATCTTCAGCGATGGAGGTCATGATGGGCGCCGCCATCAACCCCAGGATGATGCCAGCGTTAAGTACGTTCAGCCCAACCGGCACATGAAACAGCTCAATGATCAGCGGGTTCATGATGGCCAGGCCAATAAAACCCCAGACGACTGAGGGGATGGCGGCCAGCAGTTCGACGCTGACTTTCAGAAATTCGCGGGTCTTGCCACTGGCAAATTCGGCAATAAAAATCGCTGCACCCAGTGAAAAAGGGATGGCAACCAGCATGGCCAGCCCGGTTACGCTTGCAGTACCAGCAACCAAAGCCAGTATGCCGTAGGTTTCCTGCTTGGCCGAGGTGGGTCGCCAGGCAGACGACAGGAAAAATTCCTTGAAGCTGAATCCCTCAATCAGGAATCCGAGGCCTTCACCGGTAATGAATATAAAGATACCGATGATGAAAATAATGGCGGAAATGCCGCCCAAAAACATCAGCACCTGTGCCAGTTTGTCGATGTACCAGTCTTTACCGCGCCGGTCGAAATCCAGGGAGTTGGCCACGGCGGCGGTACGTGATGAGCTGCTCATAGGTTTCAGGCCGCTTCTTCGCCAGCCAACAGGTCAATCAACCCGCTAATGTTCTCATGCAAAAATCGATATTGGTTCAACAACTCGCCTTCCGTTTTGCTTAAATCCCAATGCAATGCCGAAGTGTGAAATGGCGGTAGACCGATGTAGTCTCGGACTTTGCCTTGCAGGGCAATAGCCACATCAAATTCACCCAGATCATGCTGCAAACTGGCAACAGACTCGGCCGCCAAATGGTCAGTCGCCAGGCCTTTCTCCTGCAGAAACTCTGATAAACCGGTGTCATTGGCTTGCATCTTGCCCGGAACCGCCAGGCGAAACTGTGCTGCCGTGGGGAAATTCTTGCGGGCAATGGCTAAAGCCAGAGGGCCGACCATGGATTCAGGCTGATCCAGAAACAGGATGTTGTAGACCTTGGGAATCTTCGCCACACCACGTACAGCGTAAACCGTCTGGTCACAGATGTTCTTGGCCTGGTCAGCCACGCGCTTGAGCATGTTGAAAACAATGAACAGAGTCAATCCGGTGCGGGCGTTGATGCCGGCATCGCCACCAAACAACTGTTCATAGATGGCATCCATCTTCTGTTCTACCCGTTTGGCCATGCGCATCAGCACCTTGGCCTGTTCGGCATTATCATCACGAAAAGCGATGCGGGATTCGTGCAGGATCTGGAATGAATCATCGGCCAATGCATCGATCTCGGTGATGAAATGCTCGGGCAGGGCTTGGGGTAACTGTACCGCTTCGCGGCTGATGGTGACGGCATAATCACCAATGCGCTCCAGCGCGACATTAACCCGAATGGTGGCCGCAATCTCACGTAAATGTCCGGCGCCCGGCAGATGCCGGGCTATGAACGCATGGCACATGCGATCACAGGCGCGCGAGTTGCGATTGATCGGGTTGTCGTTCAGAACGGTGGCATATGCCAGATCTTCGTCATGCAGTAACAGAGCCTGTTTAGCGTGTCGCAGCGCTTGCTCCACATCACTGCCTAATTGCCAAACCCAATCACGAATGGCACCCAAGTCTGCTTCCAAGCGTTGTTCAAAATGGCTCATGACAATTGTTCCTTATTGGCCTGCCTTACTGCTTTTACTGCCGTTACGGTGCTGCCGGACAACTGACGGCGCTGGCCGGGGCATAACCCTTCTCCACAATAATGCATTGGCCGGCATCACTCTTGATCCAGTTCAGGTAAGCGGCAACTGCACCTTCCGGTTGGCCGTTGGTGTACATCAGCAATGAACGGGCGATGGGATAAGTGTGATTGCTGGCAGTGGCCTCCGAGGGCACAACACATTCGCCACCTTCTGCAAGGGCGATACAGGGCATATGAACATGCTCATTGGCATAAGCCAAACCGCTATAGCCAATGGCGCAAGGGGTGTTCTCCACCAGGTCGACCACGTCTTTGGAGCCATGCATGTCACGTGTTCCGAGCCGGAAATCACTGTCATTCAGCACCACTTCACGGAAATAGGCATAGGTGCCGGAGTTGTTCTGGCGACTGACTACGATAATGCTCTGATCGGAACAACCTGGCACTTCTACGCCCAGATCAGACCACTTGGTGGCGCTGCCACCGTCCCCGTAAATGTCTGCCAACTGCGCCAGAGTCATGGACTGAATAGGATTATTTGGATGCAGAAATATCGCCAGTGCATCGAAACCAACGATATGCTCGATGGGGTTGCGGCCCTGCGCTTGGGCCTGATCCATCTCTTCCTGCTTGATTTCGCGGCTGGAGTTGGCGATATCAACGGTGCCGTTGATCATGGCTGCAATGCCGGTACCGCTACCGCCACCGCTCACGGCGACTACTACCGTTGGGTCTATGGTCTGATAAGTCTCTGCCCAGGCCTGGGCCACATTGACCAGGGTGTCAGAGCCCTTGTTCTGTATCAGCTGGCGCTGTTCACCGCCGCCACAGGCAGTCAGCAGCAAAGCAATACTACAAATCTGGAACAGACGACGAATTGACATGATTTACTCCCAGCTTGGCAACAATGATGGGCGTAAAGTTACAGATAGTTTATGACAGTATTGTTACAGTCCCGTTAGCAATAAATTAACTGCCGTGCATCAAATCCAGCACGCGTTGCAAAAAAGCACTGCTACTTTGGCGCTGCATGCTGCCATTGCGGCAGGCAGATTCGCCAAACTTCACTCCATTCAGCGGCAGGGTTTTGCTGGGGGTATAGAGCAAAGAGGGAACAGGGTCAGAGGTATGCTTGCCCGTGTTGCTGTCGGTGGAATGATCCGCCGCACAGGCAATAATAATTTGTTGATTCATTAACGGCGCCAGGGCCGCATCAAAACGTTCCAGCACTTCCATTTTGCCAAATGGTTCCCGGTCATGAGCAAACAGGTCCGGTGCTTTGAGGTGCACGAATACGATGTCATGTTCATGCAACGCGGCGATCGCTGCGTGTATCTTGGCATCAATATCGGTGTCGCGCTTGGCGGTGAAGCGTTGGTCCTGAATGATATCGAAACCAAACATACACCCCAGGCCGCGCACGGTATTACAGCCCGATACCACAGCGGCAGTAAGACCAGCTCGGGGAATGACATTGCCTATGGTTCGGGCGGCACCCGCGCCGCGCGTGATGAGCGCATTGGCCGGCAATTTACCCTGCAGGGTGCGTTGGTGATTCAAATCAAGTGGCTGCAACACTTCGTGTACCGATTGCAGGAACTGGTTCAGAGTGTGCGCGGTACGCTGCGCGCGGGGCTGCAAAGCCTCGGCACGCAACAGCGGTGCTGGTAATATCTCATCGCCCGGATCGGTATCGCTGATATTGGCGTCAAGATTTTCGCCGGTCAGCACCAGCACGGCTCGGTGCTGATCGGTCGCGCGCAGTTGTAATACGATATCGCCCGGCGTCTTGATGGCCCAGAGTGCTTCCATCAATGCCGGCACATCCTGCTCAACCCGGCCTGCCCTTCGGTCGGTAACCATCAATCGTCCATCACTCAAACTGACCGAGGCAAAATTAGCCCGCATGGCCACATCACCATCGCTCAACACGCAGCCTGCCCCGGCCGCTTCCACCGGACCACGCCGTAACAGATCCGCATGCTCGGGTTGCATACCCATCAGCATGCCTGTACCGGAGTCAGTATTGGGCGTAATTCCCGGCGCAATGGGATCAATCTGCCCATAGCGACCAGCCGCCGCCAGCCGGTCCAGATTTGGAGTAAAAGCGGCTTCCAGCGGGGTCTTGCCGTGTAATTCTGGCACCGGCAAATCGCCCATACCATCGACGATCAGGACAATGGCCTTGTTGGCGCCTAAATGCACTGCTCTTCCTGGCTTAGCGACATGGAATGATCCTCTGTTTCATTGCTTTACGATGCAACGACAGCTTCAGGTGACGACCTGCTTGACCAACTGCGGCAATATGGATCTCCAGTCTTTGTTTTGGCGTTGCGCACGTTTTACCACATCGCCAAAAATATCCTGGGCAGTGCCACTAAAATGCCGATCGACTTCCGCATTGACCACGCCGATGATCTGGAAGATAGCCGCTTCCTTGTCGTCGTTGGGTATCACCGGCGTATCGTTACGCTCAGCTTCGCTTACCAGAAAGCTCTGCAGACGCCAGATGGAATCGAATTTGTGCAAATAGCGTCGCGCTTGGCGCAAGGGCTCGTCTACACCACGACCGCGCAAGCGGCCGCGCAACTCCTGTTTGCCCAAGACCGCGAGAGTGACGTGGGCCACGATGGCATCGGACTTCCTGGGCAATTTCTTTACCAGTTCCGGATAAGCATGAACGCCTTCCAATATCATGGGGGAATTCTCACGTATCGCCCGCAACATTACGGCTTCGCAGGCCACTGATAACAATTCGGCCTGGCTGCGATAGCCGTCGGCAATCAATAAGTCTTTGCTGCGCTTTTTCTTGTCCTGCACCGGAATGGTGTTCCAGGCATCAAAAGAAGAGCAATGCAAAACCGGCAGCAATTTTTTGGGAAAGATAGTGCGCATAACTTCCCGCAACATGTCAGTGGACTGGGTACGCACTATATCCAGCCGGTGAGCAATTTCCGTAGTGATTGAGCTTTTGCCACTGCCTACGGCACCGCAGATCAACAACAACAAAGGTCGATTGCTGCGCTGATATTCTGACCAGGCCAGATATTGCTTGGCCGCTTGCGCACCCAGCTCATCCTTCAGGCACAAATAGGTCAGATAGCCCAGTTGGCAGGTGCTGATACCTTCCGTTCCAGCCGACAGCATCTGTTCATACAACATGCTGGTAATGCGTTCGGCGTCATCCAGCCGGACTCCACTGGATTGCAGGTAGCGAATATGCCGACCGCGGGAAAAGGCGCTGATTGAGCCACTTCGACTGTGAACCACAATGCGCGATGGCGCCACCACCGGAGCTGAGTAACGTTTAAGGATGTCAGACTGATTGCTCTTCTTCAGCAAAGCCACCACCGCTTTGCGCAATTGGGTCGTAGTCACCGACTCCTTGTCGGCCGCCTGCTCGCGCACCTCCGCCGCCATGGACAAGGCGTCTTCAAAATTCATGCCGGCATCCAGCAGTGAGCGAATCATGATGCCGCGCAGATAAGGCGCCTGGCTGTGATCCCGGGAATTGATGACAACTGTTTTCACTTTCACTAAGCCCTTGGGCTACTCCTGATGATTACTACACAACATTATGTGCGGGCGTCCAATAAGCACGCAAGTCAGTCTGCGGGCTGGTTGAATACTAACCGGGTCAAGCATGATCTGGCCGTTGCCAAGCAGCGGTGAACTTGAAACCTGGCCTTCGGCACTGGACAATCAGTTATGCATCAAGCGCAGGATCGCCAACCAACCATGCTCCGCCCCAAGCCCGAAACCTCATCTGCTGAAAATACCTGGCCATTGATCGGCCCTGACGATCCGCCACCCTACACCATTTACAATGACGCGGGCAAAGCCCCGATACTGCTGGTAGCAGATCATGCCAGTCGTAGTATTCCAGCGGCCATGCAGCAATTGGGGCTGGACAATACAGCTCTGGACAGACACATCGCCTGGGATATTGGTTCGGCTGATGTGGCCCGAACCCTGGCTGATTTGCTGGATGCGCCACTGATACTATCAGGCTATTCGCGGCTGATCATAGATCCCAACCGGCAGTTGGATGACCCTACGGCCATTCCCGTCATCAGTGATGGCGTGGTCATACCGGGTAACCAGTCGTTGGATGAAAAACAGAAAGCCCAGCGTGTAGCAAGCTTTTTTCAGCCTTACCATACGGTCATCAGCGAACGCCTGGATCGATTCGCAGCTAATGGCATTACCCCGGCACTGTTATCCATTCATAGCTGCACGCCCGTTTACGGCAACATGGAAAGGCCCTGGCATATAGGCGTTATGTGGGACAAGGACGACCGAATCGCCGTGCCCATGCTGGCCAGACTGACTCAAATGGAAGGCCTGTGTGTTGGCGATAACCAACCCTATTCAGGCCGACACCCACATGATTTCACTATTGACTTCCACGCGGAGAATCGCGGCATTGCGCATGTGGGCATAGAAGTACGGCAAGACCTGATCGGCACGCCAGATCAGGCCAGGCAATGGGCCCAAGTGCTGGCCACGGCCCTGGAAGAAGTACAGGCTGATCCGGATGTTCACCGGCCTCGTGCGCGGCCGTAGATTCTCGCGCGGCCTTAGTTTGCTGAGCTGTAATCAAACCACTGAGCGCATAACAGTGGTTTCAAGCGCATCCGCCACATCTTCCGACAAGTCGGAGATACTGCAGATGGTGCGCAGCAACTGGTTGAAATGGATCTTTTGCGCCAATTCCATTGTCGCTGCAAAAACCCTTCGAGTGAGATCTGTTTGTTTGATGTGAATCTCCGACTCCAACTGGTAAAGGCGCTCAACATGCTCATGCAAGGCCTCGGTCTCCCCATCCGGCTTGATGAAATTCTTCATGGCCTTGCGTAACTCTTGGTAGCTGTTGATGCACTGGTTGCAGATTTCCATCAAATCGCTGGAAAATTCCTCGGGGATTTTGGGTAGTTCATTTGCCAGGCATTTGGCAGTGGACTCACCGGCACTATTGATGACATCGACCAACTCCACCAGGTGGTAAATATCTGCTCGTACCTGCGGCAAAAAAGCACCGTTTTGCAACATCGTTCGCGCCTTGCGCTTGCAATAATCACCTTCCCGCTCCAGCCGCTTGACCTTTTCCGCCAGTTCAATGGCTGCATCCACATCACCCGCCAGGTAGTGCTCCAGCACGTTGCGCGCTTCTGCCAGGCAATCCTGGGTCAAGGACAAATGCTCCAGTAACAATTGCCGCACTTCTTTCTCTTTCTTGAAGAATGTCATTTGTTTACCTCCCATTGCAGCCCTTTCAAGGCAGCAGCCTATACAGAATCGCTGCAAACAAAGCAGCACAGGTCGGTGTGAGTATCCAGCCCAAAAATATCCGCCGTATTCTGCCCAGACTGACGGCGCGCATGCCCTTGGTCAAACCAACACCGATAACACCGCCGACCACTGCCTGTGAGGTCGAAACGGGTATGCCCAACATGGAGAATACGTGCACCGCAAATGCGGCCGCGAATTGCGCCGACAAGGCGCCGCCGTAATCCAATGGGGTAATGCTTTTACCAACGGTATCTGTAACCCGTGCGCCGAATGTCCAGGCACCTACTGCCATGGATACTCCACCCAACAATGCCAGTTGCCCGCCATGCTCAGGAAAGCGGCTCAGCAACGGTCCAATCGCATTGCCAACGTCATTGGCACCCAGTGAAAACGAAACATAGGCCGCCGAAATCACCACACCCACGGCGAGAAACTTTGACCAGTACATGACATTGGCCTTTTTCAGTAACAGGCTGATCAGGCTGTACAGGCCAAAAGCCAGGATCAAGGTCAGCAAGGGACTGACCACCCAGGCTGAAAATATTTGCAGCAGCACTGACCATTTGAAATAGTCTGCCTGCAGGCCGACAATGCCCAGCCCCGTGCCTGCAATGCCGCCTACAATCGCCTGCGAAGTCGACACCGGCACCCTGGAAAAAGTTGCCAGGCTGACAAACAGACCAGCCGACAGCAACGCCACCAGGATGGCTTTATCCGGTAAGCGGTTATCTGGAAAAAAGCTTTGAAAATCACTGCCAGCCTTCACCCCATGCTGTTCCTGCCAGGAAGCCTGATCGCTGATGACAATGCCTTTACCAACGGTTTTCATAACCTGCTGACCTTGCAGCACTCCACCCAGAATGACGAACACCGACATGATCAACACCGCGGTGCGATAAGAAACGATCTGTGCGCCCACGGTGGTGCCAATGCAATTGGCGGCATCATTGGCACCGATGTTCCAACCCACATAAAAGCCCGCAGCTATCATCACCAGCGGCCAGATGAGTTCCATCTGCAAGCAACTTTCTCCCGAATCGCCACAACATCGTTCATGTTAACAATTGCAGATTATGCCCGGCTTGATCTGGGTTCGCTGCAAGGCATTTAAGATTGCTTGAGCGCGTGTAGTTGGTCGCAGCGCCACGAACAGGCATAATCCCAGCCCCAGCAACTGCTGATAATCTGCTCAAAGGGAATAGCTAAATGTCAATTTTTCGCCTTGCGCTGCTGTGCGGTACGAGCCTGTTCAGTTTGTCAACGGCAGTTGCAGACCAAGTTACTGACCAAGCCAGGGACGGGGCCAAGGACAAGGCCACCACTGTCCTGCCCTACACCCCCAGCCTGGACATTGCGGCCATGGACCGCAGCGCCAACCCCTGCGACGATCTGTACCAGTTTGCCTGTGGCGGCTGGATCAAAAACAACCCCATTCCGGCAGACCAGGCCAGTTGGAGCACCTATGGCAAGCTTTATGTTGATAATCAACGTTATCTGTGGGGCATATTGCAGCAGATGGCTGCTAATAACGGCCCGCGTACGTCCAGCCAGACTCAACTGGGGAACTATTTTGCTGCCTGCATGAATGAAGCTGCCATCGATCAGGCTGGTGCCAGGCCCATGCAGAGCGAACTGGCTGCCATCGATCAACTGGCAGATCGCGACGCAATTGCCGCCCTGCTGGGCGAGCTGATCACCACCAGTGACACGCAGAATTACTTTATGGCCATAGGCTCCGAACAGGATGCCGAAGATGCCACCAGGACCATCGGTGCTGTTTACTCAGGTGGCCTGGGCCTGCCCGACCGCGACTACTACCTGGAAGATAGCGCAGACAGAAAGTCCATCATGCAGGCCTACCGGGAACACGTCGCCGCCATGTTCCAGTTGCTGGGCGAGGACGCGCCGCAAGCCAGCCAATCTTCCGCCACCGTGGTGCGTATTGAATCCGCACTGGCCAAAGCCACGCTTTCACTGGTGGAGCGCCGCGACCCTTACAACACCTATCACCGCATGAGCCTGGAAGAGCTGCAGAATATGGCTCCCGGGCTTGACTGGGCCGCACTGTTTCAGCGCACCGGCCTGAAAACCGAGCCGTGGATCAATGTCACCCAACCATTATTCGTGCTGGAGGTTCAGTCCACCATAGAGCGTGAATCGCTGGCGGATGTTAAAACCTATTTGCGCTGGGCGCTGGTCAATACCCGTGCAGAGCTGATATCAAAACCTTTCCGTGACCAGAATTTTGCCTTTTTCAGCCAGCGCTTGCGCGGCATTGCTGAACAACGGCCGCGTTGGCGAGCCTGTGTCAGCCTGGTGGATCAGCAGTTGGGCGAAGCGCTGGGTAAAGAATTCGTTGAGCGCAATTTTCCGCCGCGAGTGCGTGAGGATGTCAAGCGCATGGCGGTGCAAATCCAGCAGGCTATGGCCGAACGCATCGACTCGCTGAGTTGGATGAGTGTTGCAACCCGTCAACAGGCGCACGATAAACTGCAGAAAATGCGCGACAAGATCGGCTATCCGGATCTATGGCGCGACTACTCAGCGATTGAAATCAAAACGGATGATTTTTACGGCAATTTTTCCCGCGCCACTCGGTTTGACCTGCAACGACAACTGTCCCGTATAGACCAGCCGCTGGACCGCGGCGAATGGTTTATGACTCCAGCTACCGTCAACGCCTATTACAACCCATCCATGAACGACATCAATTTTCCGGCTGGGGTGCTGATGCCACCTTTGTATGATCCAAAACTCGATGACGCACCCAACTATGGCAATACCGGCGGCACCATAGGGCATGAACTGGTGCACGGTTTTGATGATGAAGGCCGCCAATACGATGGCGATGGCAACCTGCGTGAGTGGTGGACTGAGGAGGATGCCAGCTCGTTCGAGGAACGCGCCAACTGCATTCGCCAGCAGTACGGCAGCTACCGGGTGATTGATGACATCTTTATCAATGCCGAACTGACTTCAGGTGAAGATATTGCCGACCTGGGTGGCTTGATCCTGGCCTGGGATGCCTGGCAGCGCGAGACGACCGAACAGGACTTGCAGCCCGCCGATGATCTGACGCCCGATCAACGTTTCTTTGTTGGTTTTGCCCAATGGGCCTGCGCCGCTGAACGCCCTGAAGCGTTGCGTTTGCACGCCGCCACCGACCCGCATTCACCACCGGCTTACCGCATCAACGGTGCAGTGGTGAATATGCCGGAGTTTGCCAAAGCTTTTAACTGCTCCGTGAATGCCGTGCTGGTCAAGCCCGAAGCAGAAGTTTGCCGGATTTGGTAAGCATGGCGAGCTAAAGCTTCAGCAACCGCTCTGCAGCCTGGCTCAGGGTGGCAGCATTTTTGGCAAAACAGAAGCGCACCACTTTCTGATCAGGCGGATTCTCATAGAACACCGAAATCGGGATGACTGCCACCTTGGCCTCACGGGTCAGTCGAATGGCAAACTCGCTATCGGGCTCAGCACTGATGGCACTGTAATCCGCCAACTGAAAGAAACTGCCCGCTGCGGGCTGCATTTGAAAACGGGATTTTGCCATCAGGTTTATAAATTCATCACGCTTCTGTTGATAAAAACCAGGCAATTCACGGCAAAAACCGGGCTCAGCGCGCATAAAGTCGGCCAGGCCATATTGCATCGGCGTGTTGGTGCTGAAATTGATGAACTGGTGTATTTTCAGAAACTCGCTCATCAATGCCTTGGGTGCCACGCAGTAACCTACCCGCCAGCCGGTGGCATGAAAGGTCTTGCCAAAAGAAAACACCACGAAACTGCGCTCCGACAATTCCGCATCCGACAACAGGCTGAGGTGAGGTTTCTGATCAAACACAATGTGCTCGTACACTTCGTCTGAGAGCAGGTAAATTTGCCGCTCCCGCACAATGTCGCGCAGTTCGGCGAAATCGTTCTCTGCCAGGCAAGTTCCAGACGGATTGTGCGGTGTGTTAAGAATGATCAGCCGAGTGCGATCGTTCACTGCATCACGCACTTGCTGCCAGTCGATTTTAAAATCCGGATAGGCCATGGGGAGGTGACGGCATATGCCTCCATTCAGGGTCACGGCAGGATCGTAAGTGTCGTAGGCGGGATCAAACACAATCACTTCATCACCGGGATGCACCACGGCAGTAATTGCGCAATAAAGCGCTTCCGTAGCACCAGGGGTCACCGTGATCTCGCTGGCCGGGTCCGCTTCACGGCCATAAAGTTCAGCTACTTTGGCCGCAATCTGTTCGCGCAACTCGGGCACACCCGCCAGTGGCGCGTATTGATTGTGGCCATGATTCATATGCCAGCAAATCCGATCGCGCAAAGCAGCGGGCCCATCAAAATCCGGAAAACCCTGCGACAGGTTGATGGCACCCTCGTCCTGCGCCATTTTCGACATGACGGTGAATATCGTGGTGGCAGCGCCAGGTAATTTGCTGATCATTGCAGAGTCCGTTTGATACGAGTCATGCAGTATAGCGATGAGCGGAGCTGGCCTGAAGCTTTCATGCTAAGGTTTCGCCCTGCACACCAACCACCTGTCTCATAGCATGCGCCCAACCTTTCGGCATTTGATTCGCCCCCTGCAGGACAGCCTGCGCGACTTGCTGCCTATCATCGCCGTGGTGGCGTTTTTCCAGTTTTTCGTGCTGCGCCAGAGCTTGCCCCAACTGGGCCAGATACTGGCCGGTGTTTTGCTGGTCATGCTGGGGCTGGCCTTGTTTGTGCAGGGGCTAAAGTTGGCGCTGTTCCCTCTGGGCGAAGACATGGCGCACAATTTCGTGCGTCGCGGCAGCCTGCCGTGGTTGCTGCTGTTTTCCTTCACCCTGGGGTTCGGTACCACCGTGGCTGAGCCCGCCCTGATTGCCGTAGCAGCGGAAGCGGCCAAGGTTGCGGCTGCGGCCGGGGTGATTGACAACAGCGCGCAGGAAATGACCTCTTACGCGCTTGGCTTGCGCCTGACCGTGGCCTTGTCGGTGGGCATTGCCTTACTGGTCGGCGTGATTCGCATACTCAAAGGCTGGCCGCTGCACTGGCTGATCATCGGCGGCTATCTGGGGGTGGTGATCATGACGGCATTCGCGCCGGCAGAAATCATCGGCATAGCTTATGACTCAGGTGGCGTGACCACTTCCACCGTCACCGTGCCGCTGGTCACTGCGCTGGGCGTAGGACTGGCCAGCAGCATACGCGGCCGTGATCCCATGCTGGATGGGTTTGGGCTGATTGCCTTCGCCTCGCTGACGCCGATGATATTTGTCATGCTGTTCGGGATTATCACCACATGAACGCGCTACTGGACTTCATAACCATTTTGTTCAGTGTGCTGAGGGACGTCCTGCCCATTGCCGCCGTGTTGTTCGGTTTTCAGATATTTGTGCTACGCCAGCCCATCAAACATGCAGCCCGTATATTCAGCGGCATGATCATGGTGGTACTTGGCCTGGCACTGTTTCTGGATGGCCTGGAAATGGCGCTGTTTCCCATCGGCCGCCTGATGGCAGAACAATTGACCGCAGCCGAATTCATTTACGCCGGACTGCAGCAACTACCCAGCACCATTGTCTGGTCGGACTATGGCTGGGTTTATGCTTTTGCTTTCGCCATCGGCTTTGCCACCACCATAGCCGAGCCTTCGCTGCTTGCGGTTGCCATCAAGGCCAACCAGGTATCCGGTGGCGCCGTATCGACCCATGGACTGCGTATTGCCGTGGCTCTGGGTGTGGCGGTCGGCGTGTCACTGGGTGCGTTCCGCATCGTGACAGGCACCGCGCTGCATTGGTACATCATCGTGGGTTACATCATTGTCATCCTGCAAACCAGTCGCGCGCCGAAAAGCATTATTCCGCTGGCCTATGACTCGGGCGGCGTGACCACATCCACCGTAACCGTACCACTGGTCGCCGCGCTGGGGCTGGGCCTGGCAGAAACCATACCTGGCCGCAGCGCGATACTGGATGGCTTTGGCTTGATTGCCTTTGCCAGCCTGTTCCCCATCATCGCTGTGCTGGCTTACGCCCAGTTGGGCGCATGGTGGGCACAGAGCAGAAACAAGCGGCAAACAACAACCGCTAGTGGCCTGCAAGAAAGCCACCTAAGGAATCTCTGATTCAGTCAGAATTTCATTAACGAAGGAGCATTGAAATGCATTTCAAACTGATTATCGTCATGTGCGAGTTCGAAAAAACCGAAGCCGTGCTGGATGCGGCACGTGATGCAGGCGCCAAAGGCGCCACGGTGCTGAACCAGGCGCGAGGCGAAGGACTCAGCGGCAGCAAAAGCTTCCTGGGACTGAGCATAGACAGCCAGGTGAATGTGCTGCTGGTGCTGGTAGAAGAGCATTTCAGCCGCAGAGTGCTGGAAAAAGTGGCCGAAGTGGGTAGTTTTGACGAACAGCCCGGCAGCGGAATCGCCATCCAGATAGACGTGGAGGACGCCATCGGCGTACATCACCAGATGCAGGCCCTGAGCCATGATGTGGAGGAATTGATATGAAGGTCGAAAATACCATCGTCCGCGTGCGCGATGTGATGAAAACCGGCATCGACATTGTCGATGGCATGCAAACCGTGAGCGTCGTGATGCAATCGCTGCGCTACCCGGAAAACCGCGCTATCATCATCAACAAGCGCCATGATGACGATGAATACGGCATCGTGATGTTTCGCGATATTGCCTTGCGAGTACTGGCTGAGAACCGCTCGCCAGAGCGCATTAATATTTATGAGGTCATGTCCAAGCCGGTGATTTCAGTAGACCCGGACATGAACATTCGTTACTGCATTCGCCTGTTCCACCAGTTCGGCCTGTCGCGTGCGCCGGTTCTGCAGCAACGCAACATCATAGGGCTGGTAAGCTATAGCGATATGGTACTCAAGGGCATGAAACTGCAATCCGTATGAGCTCATTTCGCCAACGTGTAGAACTTCAGATCAGCGGCGGAATTGCCCGCGTGCTGTTGAACCGACCAGACAAACGCAACGCACTGGACCTGGACATGTTCCGCGCCATTGTCGATGCGCAAAAAGCCATAGCACGCAACAAGAATGTACGGGTGGTCATCGTCAGTGGTGCGGGGGCAGATTTCTGTTCCGGGCTGGATGTGAAGTCCATGTTCAAAAACAAGAATAATTCACTCAAGCTGCTGTGGAAATGGTGGCCCTGGAACCCCAACCTGGCACAACGCGTCAACGTGGGTTGGCGACGGCTGAAAATGCCGGTGATTGCCTGCCTACACGGAAACTGTTGGGGCGGCGGTTTGCAGATCGCCCTGGGCGCTGATTTCCGCTTGGCCGACCCGGCAGCATCTCTATCCATCATGGAAGGCAAATGGGGTTTGATTCCGGATATGGGCGGTACGCTTTCGTTGCGCGAATTGATGCCGCGCGACCAGGCCATGCGGCTGGCCATGACAGCCGAGTTGGTCACTGCAGAACAGGCGCTGACATTGGGATTGGTTACACTGGTTTGCCAGGATGTCAATGCAGCCAGCCAGCAGTTGGCGCAAACGCTGATTGAACGCTCACCAGATGCAGTGAACATGGTCAAGCGTTTGTACAACAAAAGCTGGGAGGGTAGCGAGGGCAACGATGCCCTGGCGCGGGAAACCCTCTACCAGGTCAAGGTTATGGCGGGTAAAAACCAGCGCATCGCGGTAAAACGGCAACTGGGCGAAGATATCCCCTATCAATAAAGCCATTATCGACTTTAGTCAGGCATTGGAACCCTTGCCGCCCAGCTTCGCAATCACCCGCTGCATCTCTTCATCGTCCAGTATCACCGGTTCACCTATAGCCAGTGCCTGACAATAAGTGCGCGCCAGATTCTCTACTTCCATCGCCAATGCCAAGGCCCGCGGCAAATTGCTTTCCAGGCAAACCAGGCCGTGATTGGCCATCAAACAGGCTTTGCGCTCCTGCAGGGCGGCAATGATGAGATCCGATAACTCCTGCGTGCCGTAGGTGGCGTAATCGCAGCAGCGGATATCCTTGCCGCCGGCCACGGCCACCATGTAGTGAAAGGCCGGAATGGATCGATGCAGGCTGGCCAGAGCCGAGCAATGCACTGGGTGGGCATGCACGATGGCCTGTGCATCCGGGCGCTGCAAGTAAATATCGCGGTGAAAGCGCCATTCACTGGAGGGCGTTTGATCCTGTGGCCAACTGCCATTCGCGCTTACCGGCACGATGTCTTCAGGCTGCAGGTCGGAATAAGGAGTGCGTGAAGGCGTAATTAACATGCCATCATCGCTGCGCAGGCTGAGGTTGCCCGTAGTTCCTGCATTGATGCCGCTGGCATTCATAGCCTGGGCCGTAGCAATCAAATCCAGCCGCTGCTGCCTGCTCAATCAGAGTCCCTCATTTCCGGATACAAACCTAACAATCCAGCTTCGCTGGCAGCACACACGCCGCGCTCGGTAATCAAACCCGTCACCAACCGGGCTGGAGTAACATCAAAGGCAAAGTTTCGCGCAGTAATATGTGGCGCCGTAATGGCTACGGATTGCAGCTCACCTCGCCGGTTGATGCCGGATACACGCGTTACCTCTTCTGCATCGCGCTCTTCGATGGGAATGGAGGCCAGTCCATCACGCATAGTCCAGTCTATGGTCGGCCCGGGCAGGGCCACGTAAAAAGGCACGTCATTGTCATACGCGGCCAGGGCTTTCAGATAGGTGCCAATCTTGTTGCAGACATCGCCGCTGCGGGTGGTTCTATCGGTGCCGGTAATACACAGGTCCACTTCACCGTGTTGCATCAGGTGGCCACCGGCATTGTCGACAATCACATCATGCGGCACGCCATGGGCTGCCAGCTCCCAGGCGGTGAGCGCTGCACCCTGGTTACGCGGGCGGGTTTCATCCACCCATATATGAATTTTTATTCCTGAATCATGCGCCAGATACATGGGCGCCAGTGCGGTACCCCAGTCCACTGTCGCCAGCCAGCCGGCATTACAATGAGTCAATATATTCAGTACTTTACCAGGCTTTCGTGAGGCAATTTCTTTAAATATACCCAGCCCGTTTTCGCCGATACGACGATTGATCTCCACATCTTCGTCGCACAGTATGGCCGCTTCTGAATAAGCCGCATCCACTCGTTTACCGATCGGCAATTCCTGCAACAGAGTTCGCATACGTTGCAAGGCCCAGCGCAGATTGACCGCCGTAGGCCGGGTCGCCAACAGCATGTCGTGGTGCTTCTGCAGACTGTTATCGCTGGCATCCCGGCGCATGGCCAGCGCCATTCCATAAGCCGCAGTCGCACCAATCAGAGGTGCGCCACGTACTCGCATGGTGTGTATGGCTTCGGCGGATTCTTCTGCAGATTGCAGGCGTCGCCAGCGAAATTCGTGCGGCAAAAAAGTCTGGTCGATGATATCCACCGACCAGCCATCCTGCGCCAAACAGATAGATCGGCAGGCCTTACCGTTGACGTTCACTTTCTAAGGCCAACTAGACACAGGCTGCAAAGCTGTCAAACAGAATTTCCAACCCCTCTTCCAGCTGATCGTAGGGAATGGTCAGCGGTGTGAGTATGCGGATCACATTGCCGCGCACACCGCAAGACAGCAGCAACAAGCCACGCTTGGCCGCTTCCATGGTCAGTGCCTTGGTCAGATCGGCATCGGGTTGGTTCACATCACCTTCTTTAAGCAGCTCCATGGCCACCATGGCTCCCAGGCCGCGCACATCGCCAATGCGATCCGGATACTTGCGTTGCAAGTGCTGCAGGCCAGCCATAATGCGCTTGCCTACCTCGCGCGCACGCTCGATCAGCTTTTCATCTTCCATCACATCCAGCACCGCCAGACCAGCCGCACAGCCCAGCGGCGAACCGGCATAAGTGCCACCGAGGCCACCCGGATCAGCGCCGTCCATGACTTCGCGTGTGCCCACCACCGCAGCAATCGGGAAACCACCGGCGATGCCCTTGGCCATGGTGATGATATCGGGCTGGACATCTTCGTACTCGCAGGCAAACATCTTGCCGGTACGGCCAAAACCAGACTGGATTTCATCACAGATGAAGACAATGCCGTGCTCATCACACAATTCCCGCAGCTGGCCAAGAAAGCCTTTGGGTACCGCATAGAAGCCACCCTCGCCCTGCACTGGCTCGATGATGATGGCGGCCACACGGCTGGGCTCGATATCGTTCTTGAATACTTCCTTCAGGGCTTTCAGTGACTCGGCTGCACTGACTCCCAGGTATTCGGCTGGGAACGGCACGTGGTAAATCTCCGGCGTGAAGGGGCCAAAGCCTTTCTTGTAGGGCACAACCTTGCCAGTCAGGCCCATGCACAAATTGGTGCGGCCATGGAATCCGCCGCCAAACGCAATCACGCCGGGGCGACCGGTATAGGCTCGGGCAATCTTCACCGCATTCTCAACCGCTTCGGCGCCGGTAGACACGAATATGGCGCGGCCCTCTTTTACCGGTGTTGCCTGCACCAGGCGTTCAGCCAGTTCCACCGCATTGGTATAGGGTGTGATCATGATGCAGGTGTGGCTGAACCGGTCCAGCTGCTGCTTGATGGCTGCAACAATGCGTGGATGGCTGTGGCCGGTATTGACTACCGCGATGCCGCCGGCAAAATCGATATAACGTTTGCCTTCAATATCCCAGACTTCAGAATTCAAAGCCTTGTCGATGTAAACCGGCAACATATTGCCCATTCCGCGGGCGAAAGCTTTTTGCTTGCGCTGCTGCCATTCTGCATTACTCATTTTCTATCTCACTCGAATCAGGGTTGGTAGATAACGTAGATTTTACGCGTGGTTTCCAGTACTTCCCACTGCCCGGCAAAACCGGCTGGAATAGTAAACTGATCGCCGGGGTTTAAAGCATGTTCATTGCCCGCAGTATCGCGCAGCACGGACTTTCCGGCCAGAATGTGGCAGTACTCGTTTTCCGTGTAGGCAATGTTCCAGCAGCCCGGCTCGGCCTCCCAGATACCGCTGAAAAACTTTTTATCCGAACTGGTGAACTGGTGCCAACTGCGTTGCAGTGGCTGGCCCCGAATACACTTTTTGGCATCGGTTTGCCATTCTTCAAAGACACCCTGCTGCTGCGTAAAGAAAACCACGTCTGTTATCGTTGCGCCGGTCATTTATCCACATCCAGAGGTGATTTCAAGGGTACCGGGTCAGCGGCCGCTCCTTTGATGGATGCCAACACACCCACCAGCAAAATACCAATAATGATGGACATGGAGGCACCATCTGGGATGTGATAATGGTTGCTGATCATCATCTTCACACCCACGTATGCCAGCACAAAGACCAGGGCATTTTTCAGATAGCGGAACTTGGCCATGTAACCCGCCAGCACAAAGTACAAAGAGCGTAAACCCAGAATGGCAAAAATATTCGAGGTAAAAATAATGAACGGATCGCGGGTAACGGCAAAAATTGCCGGAATGGAGTCCACCGCAAACATGATATCGCTGCTCTCCACCAGCAACAAAGCCAGAAACAACGGCGTTGCCATTAACACACCATCAACGCGAACAAAAAATTTCGAGCCATGATAGGTTTCGGTGACCGGAATCAGCCGTTGGGCCAGTTTGACCAGCGGGTTTTCACCCGGATCAACGGTTTCCTGCCGCAACAACAACATCTTGACTGCGGTATAAATCAGGAAAGCACCAAATATGTAGATCACCCAACCAAAACTGTTGATCAGTGCCACGCCCAAAGCAATCATGATGCCGCGTAAAACAACCGCCCCGAGTATGCCCCAGAACAACACTCGGTGCTGCATTTCCAGTGGCACACGGAAGTAGGAAAAAATCATCGCGATAACGAAAATGTTATCCACCGACAAGGATTTTTCCAGCAGGTAGCCCATAAGATACTGGGATGCCGCTTCCTTGCCGTTCAGATGCTCCGTGGCAACGCTGGCCCAGGTGTAGTTGTTTTCGTACAGTATGTAAACCAGGGCGGAAAACAGCAATGCCATAGCCACCCAGACCATTGTCCAGGCCAAAGCATCACGTATGCTGGGGGCTTTGGGTATGCGGTGGAATACGCCCAGGTCCAAGGCCACCATGAGAAACACAAATACCAGAAATGCTACCCAGATCGTTAAGGTCATGTTTGATATTAATCAGGTTTCAGCGAATGACTTTACATAATGGCAGCATTGCCCGGAAAATTCATCCCACAAAGCCAGCCTCGGCGCTGGAAAATTCAATCACCGGCAGTGAGCAGCGCCGCCAACTCGACTGCAGTTGTGACTGGCCTGCTGCAGCTGAATTGCTGACAGAGGTAAGCAGCTGCTTTGCCATTGACCATTGGTCGTCCAGCCAATAGTGGAATCCGGCCGCAGCTCTGCTCTGCTCCCGCTGCGACTCCCAGGTTGGGCCGATAGCTTGAATTCAACAACTGTTTGAATTCTTCCAAGCCCTTGGCGTCACCGATCAGGGCCAGTTCCTGGGGCGTACCCAGCATCACGCTGGCAACACTCAACCACTCGCCAAAGCCCATCGGATAGCTCGCCATATTACTACTCATGGCCGCCACGGAATCGTTTGCACAAGACGGGTATTCCCCATCTCCGGATAGCAGGCCCAGCCGGAACATCACGGAAGCAGCCCGGGCATTGCCACTGGGCATGGCGTTGTCCTGCAAATCACGTGGGCGCAACAGCAATTGCTCGTGATCATCTGCTGTATCGTACAAACCGACGCCGTCTTTGTCCTGGAAATGCTGCAGCATCAAGCCAGCCAACTCATTCGCCCAAACATACCAACGTTCATCAAAGGTGCTTTCATACAAAGCCAGCAGGCCATCCGCCAGACAGGCATAGTCTTCCAGGTAGGCCGAATACCTTGCTCCGTGCCCAGCTTTCCAGCTGCGCAGCAAGCGGCCGTTTTCCAAGCGCAATTCGCGATCGATAAACTCAGCATTCTGTAACGCGGCTTGCAAATAATCTGCACGCCCCAGCACCCGTCCCGCTTCCGCCAGGGCCGCCAGCGCCAGGCCATTCCAGGCAGTCAAAACCTTGTCATCCAGCCCCGGCCGGATGCGTTGGGCTCGCAGGTCAAAAAGTTTCTGCCTGGCAGACGCTGAAATCTCTACTCCGTCATTCGGGCGATGCAGAATGTTCGTGCCTTCCCAGTTGCCCGCATCACTGACGCC
>Ga0163153_10001253_pt1 | contig 40373 bp, 28 predicted proteins | sample OliLakLV19MP6IB1_FD_148629 | JGI IMG/M metagenome (GOLD analysis project Ga0163153, IMG submission 148629) | Freshwater microbial mat bacterial communities from Lake Vanda, McMurdo Dry Valleys, Antarctica - Oligotrophic Lake LV.19.MP6.IB-1 | ecosystem: Environmental > Aquatic > Freshwater >... | reverse complement strand
GTGTGGTGAGTGTGTAGAGTGTGTAGAGTGTGTAGAGTGTGTAGAGTGTGTAGAGTGTGTAGAGTGTGTAGAGTGTGTAGAGTGTGTAGAGTGTGTAGAGTGTGTAGAGTGTGTAGAGTGGATAGAGTGTGTTAAGTAAGGTAAGTGTGGTGAGTATTGTAATTATTGAAGTGAGTAGTTGTCACAAACTCCTTTTTGTATTGTCTATACTATTATAGAATCATTAATTTAAATCAACATGACAAAGAGCTTAGTAAATACAAATCCTTTTATTGAAAAGAATAATACTGATGTAACTGATATGACTCTTTTAGAGTCCGCGGTCGCAGGTAATAAAAAAAGTCTTGAGCAATTGATAAAACGGCATCAGGCATGGATATATAATATCTCAATGAAAATGGTCTGGCATCCAATGGATGCCGAGGATGTCACACAGGAAGCACTGATCAAAATAATAACCAAGCTTTCATCGTTCAGAGGTGAAAGCAGTTTCAGGACCTGGGCTTACCGCATTGTAGCCAATCATGTCATCAATATGAAAAAGAGAATGATGGAATTTGAGTATACATCATTTCAGAAGTATGGTGATGCGATCGTAAATTCTCCTGATCTCGAACTTCCTGATCCTGATTCTGTGAATGTCGATGTCAGTCTGCTCATCGAAGAAACAAAGATTGGATGCATGAATGCAATGCTGCTCTGCCTCGACAGAGAACAGCGGCTGATATTTATTCTCGGAGCATTGATCGGGATAAATGATGAAGCCGGAAGCGAGATCCTTAATATTTCCAAAGAAAATTTCAGGCAGAAATTATCACGTGCTAGAAAGCAGCTCACGAATTTCATGCACGGCAAATGCGGACTGATGAACAAAGACAATCCCTGCCATTGTTCAAAAAAAACAAAGCTAATGATGAACGTCGGTCACGTTGACCCGGACAACCTGTTGTTCAGTACTAATTATGTTTACTCAATCAATAAAGTCGCACCACAGAAAGTCAGCGAGCTTGACGACTTCTTTGAGCAAAAGACGACTGACCTGTTCAGAGAACATCCGTTTCAAAAAACCCCTGATTTTGTTAAATCCTTAAATGATGTTTTACAGAGCAAAGAGTTTAAGGATATATTTAATTTTAATTAGAAAGTTGAAAGTTGAAAGTTGAAAGTTAAAAGTTAAAAGTTGAAAGTTGAAAGTTAAAAGTTGAAAGTTGAAAGTTAAAAGTTAAAAGTTGAAAGTTAAAAGTTAAAAGTTGAAGTTTGTAAAGTTGAAAGTTTATAAAGTTTGTAAAGTTCTTGATATAAGAAGCCATCTCAGAGAAGAGTCAATAAAAAAAGCCGGGGGTTATTCACCGGCTTTTTTTATTTAAGTCTGAATACAATTTATTTATTTCAATAGAAGCATTTTCTTCGTTGCGATAAAACTTCCCGCTTCAATCCTGTAATAATAAATTCCGCTTGAAAAATTACTTCCGTCAAAGTTCACAGAATAATTTCCGGCAGTCCTGAATTCATTTGTCAGTTCCTTTACGATCTGACCTAATGTATTGAACACAGTGATCTTTACATTAGCATCAATCGGCAGACTATAAATGATAAGCGTTGATGGGTTGAAAGGATTTGGATGATTTGAGATCTTGAAATCATCGGGAGCATTATTACTGATAAAGACAGGCGACTCACCTTGGGAACAGTCAGGACACTCTTCATCTGAGAAACCAATGGTATCTGAATTTATTGACGTCTTATAGGAATTATCAACACATTTAACATAATAAAACAGATTAGGTGAACCCGTTGTTTCATTTTCTATTACAACTCTTGATGTGTCAATATAAACATTTCCTGTAAAATTACTGTCCCGCAAGATGTAAGTATTAAATGATGCAGGGACTTTTGAATAAATTTTAAATTTTTTAAAGTCTCTATCACCTCTGCTGAACATAGTGATCTTCGGATGTAATACATTATTAACATAAGCAACTGATTTAAAGACAACTGCAGGGGCAGGGACTGCATCAGTGTCAGTTGCATTAAATCTTTTTACAGATTCATCGAAGGCAAGTGCTTCATCATCATACTCTTCCAGATTAAGATATGCTAAAGATGAAATTACTGATAATGCACCTTTATTCTGAAGATCTGCGACTTCGAGCTTTACTCCATAGAAATAATAACCGGATATAGAATAAGCCTGATCATCAGAAGCTGTTTGAGAAAATGTACCTTTGTTATTTAGAAAAAGGTAAATGTGATCAACATTTGAAACTACAATATCTTTCCATCCATCTTTATTAAAATCCTCTAATGCAATTGTAGATAGGGATCCATAAGTTGTATTAGTATACGATGCAGTGGAAGATATAACTCCCGAACTATTCACAAACACTTTAATACCATCAGCAAACGAAGCGACATTTAATCATTTAAGCCATCATTATTAATATCTGTTAATTTAAAGTCTGAAGGAGTCGTACCGCTTATAACAATGCTTGTCGAATCTGATATTCCATTGCTGTTATTGTTCTTGTAAATTCTAATTGTGCTACCGCTCCTGACTATGATCTCATCCCTGTCACTTGTAGTATTTTCAATAATTGAATAAGGATAAATATAATTACTGACCTGGGCAATCAAAACTTTTTTTGCGTAAATTCCATGTATTGTGTAAACAGGTGTTGTATCCAGTTTACTGTTTCCTAAATTTTTATAAATTTTCAGATCACTTCCTGATATAACCGCAACATCTTCAAGAGTGTCAGTAGTAAATTTTCCAACCGCAGCCACCGAACCATTAACATTGAAGATTCTTTGAGAATAATCTAATTTAATTCTTTGATTTTGATCATCATGTTCATATACATACAAATTACCATCTGCCCTTGTTACTATAACATCTTTTTTTTTAGCGGGGTCATTGTTAAGTTGTACTGAAACCAATCCGGTAATACCATTTATAGATGAAACTTCACCATAAACAAATCTATCATCTATCACCTCATAATTAAAATTACTATTGTCTTCATTTTTATACCAATTACCATTGGTGTAATTGTATACATTAGGTGGCACGTATCCAGTTTGAGTTACTCCGGCTACAAGATCAATTCTGTTATCAAAAACTTCTCTTAAATCCCAATAAATGTTTTTTTCACCGTTAGTCGGTACAACTGTTCCTGAAAAAACCGGAACTGTGACAGGTTGTTCAAAATAATCTGATTGTGAATAGGTATTGTTAATAAATAAAAGCAGCAACAATATTATTGTTCTTATTATGTTAGAAATTAAATTTTTCATGACATTTTATATTTTAAGTTTATTAAAAAAATTTTACTTTAAATAATAAAAAAAGGGTCAGACAAATCTTAATATATAAATCTATTAAGATTATCTTTAATTAAGCTTGGCGGCTACATTGAAGGAAGCGTCTGCCCCTTTTATTTTTGTGTTGGTGCTTTAATATAACACATTGCGAATCTTATTTTAATAAAATCATTTTAATTGTCTGAGTTTGTAAATTGTTGGTTATCAAAGTGCAAAAGTATATTCCTGAAGATAGATTGCTTCCATCAAAACTAACTTCATAATTTCCGGGGTTTTGATCTTTATATGTTAGGTTTTTAATTTCTTTTCCTGATGAATTGTAGATTATTAACTGGACAGTACCTCTGATTTGCAAAGTATAATTTATCTTTGTATTAGGATTAAATGGATTAGGGTAATTTCGTAAACCATAACTCTTATTCTCAATGATATTTGTAAATTTTATATCTGTTAATTGAGAATATTTAACGGCTAAAATTTTCCGATTGCCGCTACCTGTGACAAAAATATTCTTATTGTGGTCTACACTTATTGAATTTGATCCATTTGATCCAATCTTAGAAAAAATTCTTGACCATTTGAAATCTCCATTTTTATCAAATTTGAGCGTGATGCTTTCATCTGAATTTGGAGGTGCGACAGTTGTTCCTGTTACGTAAACGTTGCCAAAACTATCAACAGCAACATCCTCACCTTCATCAGTTTCTCCAAATCCATTATCATAAGTTCGGGTCCACATAGTATCACCATCTGGTTTATATTTTATTACAAATATATCGTGTCCGTTCTCTGAAGTTTCAGTCCTTCCTGTAATGAATATGTTCATACTGTCATCAACACAAATAGCATGTTTGACATCCTGATTCCCTTCTGCTCTGTCAAAAACTCTATCCCACAGCAGATTACCATTTCTATCATATTTAAGTGTTACAAAAACCGATTGATTAAAAAACTCATAATATCCATTCACTATAATATTTTTTTGATTATCAATTGTTGAGTATAAGGGAATTGCATATTCTCCGCTCATTCTATAATACTCTTTAAGCCATTTCTGATTTCCTTCAGGATCGTACTTGATGGTTATTATATTCTCGGGATAGGAATATCCTGAAATGTATGCACAGTTAGAATCGTCCGTCACTACTGAATAACCCCAGTCAGTGTGGAAAGGTTGGGAATCATAAGATTGACTCCATTTCCAAACTCCGTTATTGTCATACTTAGTGAGTATCATGTCAAAATTCATTATGTTGTCGGGTAATGCTCTTCCGTAACCCGCGACAAAAACATTTCTATCCTTATCCAAAGCCATTGAAAATGGAATGTCTTCACTGTGTAATGTCCAGTCCATAGTCTGAACCCATCTGAGATCACCATCAGGACTATATTTAATAGTCAGCCAGTTAGAATATCCGAGTGATTGTTCCTGATTGGAGCTGCCGATGACATATATATTTCCCGAGTCATCCAGAACCATATCTCTTAAACGATCTGAAAGGTGCTGTGGTCCGTCATATCTTCTTGCCCATAATAATCCTCCCGAAGAATTATACTTTAAAATTAAGAAATCCGTACTTGTTCCGACATCGCAATTACCACCGACAATTAAATTCCCGGAATTGTCGATCGCATTCTTTGTTGAAAAAAATGTGCCCGTACCTGTGCCATTGTAGGTTGCGATCCACTCCTGTGTTACCTGAGCAGTGAGAGAATTAAATGTTAAAAAGAATAAAAAGATTAGTGCTTTCATAAAATGTTCTTTGGGGTTTTAATTTTTTCCTTTGGTGTTGGATAAACGTAAATTGTTTCTTTTATAAAATCAAGGTATTAGGATGAAGTTGAAAGTTTATAAAGTTGAAAGTTTGTAAAGTTTATAAAGTTTATATAGTTTTTTTAGTTTATAAAGTTTGTAAAACCACATTACACCTTAAACAAAAAGCGCCGGAAAATTATTCTCCCCGGCGCTTAACATTTACTTGAGTGCAACAGTTATTTCAATAGCAGCATCTTCTTTGTTGCAGTAAAACTTCCCGCTTCAATCCTGTAATAATAAATCCCGCTGGAATAATTACTTCCGTCAAAGCTGACGCTGTAATTTGCTCATTGCTCATTATTCATTGCCTCATTGCTCATTGCTCATTGCTCATTGCACATTGCCTCATTGCACATTGCTCATTGTTCATTGCCTCATTGTTCATTGCTCATTGCACATTGCTCAAGCATCCAGTAATCAGAAACAAAGCTAGCCTTTGATACTTCAACTTCAAGGTCATCAAGCTTATGAAATTTTTTATTCTCCTTTATGCGTATGAGCTTATCGAGATAGTTAAGAAAAGTATTATGCGAGGTAAGGTCCTTTTTATTAAGAGACCTGTTTTTTGAAAGATACATCCTGTATGAAGAAATGAAATTCACAAGACTTTCGATATTACCCGTTTCGTAATAGATCTTTGTTGTTAAATTCTTGACCTCGAGATTATAAAAATTATCTTCATACTTCACCTGCGCCGCGTGTGATAAAGATTCATTGAACTCCTTCTTTTCGAAATGAAACAGAGCAAGTGAAAGCTCTGTAGTAATGTCCCTGTATTTCGGAATGAGAAGCAGGCGGTATTCCGAAATAAAATTCTTTATCCATTCAAACTCCTTCAGCCTTGAACCTGACTTAACAATATTAAGAAAGAACATATTTGTAATAGTGTTTTCCATCAGCAGATTTTTTTCAATGATCTCTTTTCTTAACTGAAAGATTTCTGATACAGATTTCATATCTTTAGTTCCACGGGTTCTTTTTATAAAATCGATCATCTCGAGATATTTGTTGTAATGCTTTTCCCTGTTGATAAGGTCTCCGTACTTTCCTATCAGCTTCTTGAGGGCATTATAGTATTTGATATTATCCGTCTGTTCAAGCTTAAGTGCATTGTAGTAGATCCGGATCTGAGGAAGCTCTTTTATTTCTTCAGGAATATTCTTCATAAGGTCATCACTGAAAGTATTTTTAAGGTAAAGCGACTTATCCATGTTAAGGATACGGCTTCCGTAAAGTATGTAATTTTCGATCTCAAGTATTTTCATTACAAAAAAGATCACAAGACTTTTTTCCGCCTTCATTATATCTTCTTTGAGAAATTTACTTTTCATGCTGTTATAAATATCCTTGTTTAGAAAGAGTTCGTATTCATTATAAAAATAATTGAGGTCCCGCTGTCCTGTGGATTCAAGCATCCTTTTGCCCTCGTCAAAATTTTTCTCGAAAACTGTAAGGATCTTCCGGTGACTGATCTCGGAGAGTAAATGTTTTTTTATTGTAAGCGGATCGCGTGAATAGTTTGTGTAAGCCAGATATTCTTCTGCGTATTTAAGCAGGATCGAATTGAGATTCCTGAAATTCTCATCGTTGAATTTCTTACCCGGGAAAATTTTGGCAAAGATCTTTTCCTTGGTTAAATTTTTGTCTTCATATTCCGGGTGAAAATATTTATATGATCTGAACAGATCCGAAATTACTTTTCTTTTATTGAACAAGGGAGAGTTAAGATACTCACCGAATTTCTTCAGATCCTCTTTCGGGAAGCATTGGAGCACGTCAAATATTTTTGATTTAAACATTAACTTTTTTTAGACATTTATTTGAATCTAATATAAACAATAACTTATGTTGCCTTCCCCGGGTTCACGGAAAAAAAAGTCATCCGTTCATTATTCATGATCATGATACAATTGCTATCGCAAAATACTACAATTATAATTAAAAATTAAATAATATTTACAGATAATAAAAAAGTTGCTGAAGTCGATCATGAGACAATTAATGAATTGTTAGTTTGATTACATTGACTTATTTGTGCTATTTTTGAACAGAAGATTATGAGAAATGTTTTAGCTTTTTATAATTATCAATGATGAGTTAATTTATCATACAATAAAACCTAATCTAAAATTATCAGCATGAAAATAAAAATATTAATTCTACTTACACTTTCCTTTTTTCCGTTATTCAGATCAGGAAATGTTTCTGCTTTCATGTTCTGGAATCAGGCATGCAGCTTCAGCGGAACTAACAGCTACGCCGCTTTTCAGCATTCAGCATCGCTTGATATTACAGGAAGCTTCAGCGTTGAAGCATGGTTAAACCCAACTAATGTTACTTCACCGGCATTTCAAATACTCGCGGAGAAAAGAGGAGGCACGCTCTCAAATGGTTATACAGTCTATCTCAGCAACGGACAAATTGCCATCCGTACAAACAGCTCGACACGGCTTGTCGGCAATACAGTCCTTCCGAATAATAGCTGGACACACATTGCCTGCACATACAATACAAACAATAATATTTTCTCGATTTACATTAATGGTGTTGCCGATACATCCGCAACTGTCCTGAATGCCGATCCCGTTTCCAATAATGATTCCCTTCGCATTGGCAAAGGAAATATCAACAGTCCTTTTGAAGGATACATCGACGAATTGAGAATATGGAAAAAGGTTCTTACTCCGGCAACAATTTCTGAAGTAAGAAGAACTTCACTCGGAACATCCACAGGTATGTATTCACAGCTTTCTCTTTCACTGACATTTCAGGATAATGAATCATCGGGAACAGACTTCAGTCTTTTTGACTGGTCGGGAAATAATAACACCGGTAAGGGAAACAACATAACAGCAGTTGATCTCAGCAGCAGACCGTCTAATACGATCTCACCGAACGAAGCTGTCGAGCTTGACGGAGTCAATGATTATTTATTCGGGATCGATAATGCTGATGTAAGTCCTGTAACCGGCGTTACACTGGAAGCGTGGATCTATGCCCATTCTACAAACGGAGCGCGGACAATTATTCATAAAGGAACATCAGGCAGCGGTATCAATTATAATTTACGCCTCAATGCGGGAATTCTCAGCGCTACGATCAATGGTAATACTGCTTTCACTTCAACTGTCAACATTGCAGCTAATTTATGGATGCATACTGCTTTCACATACAACGCTTCCGACGGAAAATATGTATTTTACATTAACGGCAGGAAAGCAAAAGAAGGAAACATTACTGCTGGCATGATCACCAACGGAATGGATAATCTAATCATTGGAAGCGCGGGTACCGCAGGAACGGGCTTCGACGGATTTATTGATGAAGTTCGCATTTCAAATTATGTGAAGACGCAATTGCAGATCAACCGTTTTCTTTATATGTCAGTTGATGATGCAAATGAACCGAATACCGCAGCAGTAAATGTTGTTTATAATCTGGACGGATACGCTTATGATAATGCTGACAACGGACCACTTCTGAATTTTGCAGCCAATGCTAAATTCTCACACAACGGAGGTGTTGAAGACCAGCCGGTCTCACCTCTGAACAGAGCAGACGGAATAAACTTTTCTGATGGATTTAATCTGCGCCAGTCGAATAAGAGAATTCCTGAAACAGGGACCTCAGGAACAATACTTGATTCAATATACATAAGTCTTGATACTGTGATTAGTGACATCAATGTTTTCGTTGCTGTCAATCACAATGCCGAAGAAGAGATCGAGCTTTCTTTGCTTGCTCCGAATGGTGAGATCGTAAAAATTTATGACAATCAGTCACTTGCCGATAAATGTGATAACATAGTTTCGGTCTTTGATGATCAGGCGGATTCCACAGTCGCTTCAAACGGAAGGTATGTTTCATTTGCTCCGAGAATAAAACCAAAGAACAGTCTTAATGCAATGTTCGCGGGAAATAATTCACGAGGAATGTGGCGGCTGCTAGTGAATGATCTCAGCGGTGCAGGTATCGGAAGATTGTGCGCATGGGGAGTTCAGTTCAATGGCGCTGCGCTGAAAATTCCGGGCATGGCTGTAAGGGTTTTCATGGAAGGATTTTACAGACCTGTTGATTCGTGTGTCGTTGATACGATTACGCTTCATCTCCGTGAAAACTTTGCTCCTTACAATGAAGTCGGTATCAACGGGGAAACTCCCGATGATAATTATGTTATTAACTCAAGCTTCGCCGGTGCGGTTTTCGGGACAAGTTATTATCTGCAGGTTGAGCATAGAAATTCAATTGAAACATGGAGCGCGCATACACTTAGTTTTGATTTTCTTACAGGAGGAGTTGAATATAATTTTACATTAAGCCCGGATTCAGCTTACGGTTCAAATCAGATCGAGGTCGATACGCTGCCCCGTTATGCAATGTACGGAGGCGACGCGAATCAGGACGATATTGTAGATGTAAGTGATGTGACAATGGTTTACAATGATGCTTCAGCTTTTGCCGGAGGGTATATTGTAACCGATATGACCGGTGATGACTTTACTGACAATCAGGATCTTATAATTACATTTAATAATTCACTTGCGATAGTGGAGACAATAAGACCCTGATAAGTTGAAAGTTGAAAGTTACAAGTTGAAAGTTGAAAGTTTAAGATCTAAAATCTGATCAAGGTGTAATAGCGGTTACAAATGCGTTTGAATTATTATAAGCGATCAGCATATCCACAGCGTCTACGGCATAGTCCCCGTTTGTATCCGACGGCACATAACCTGTCACAAAATTATTTCCGTCATTAAAAATTGTAATAACATCAGTAATATCAACCGAACCGTTCTGATCCTGATCTCCCCCGTAGATTGCAAAACGCAAAGGTGAGTTATCAACCTGTGTCATATTGTTTGCATAAGACTTTGTTATGGCATTCGTGAAATCATAATTTGTGTTTACATTTCTTCATTTACATCTCCCGCTGCGGAGACCGAACAGCCGAACTGATTATTACTGAACTCGCCTGTCATGATCACGTCCGCTGTATTATTCATAGCCGCTCCGCCCAAATATATATAAGCTCTTCCCTGATAACTATTATATCCGATCGCTCCAATAACAACATCATCATAGCCATCTCTGTCAACATCACCTGCAGATGCAACGGCATAACCCAGATTATCACCTGAACTTCCGGTAATGATCACATCCGCGGTGTAATTCATTACTGAACCTCCAAAATAAATGTAAGCCCTTCCCGCATCAAAACCACCGGCAGAATTTAAATATGCTCCTACAATAATATCGTCAAAGCCATCAGCATTTACATCACCTGCTGATGAAACAGATATTCCGTAAAAATTTTGTGAAGCTTCTCCCGACAACGGATATTCCTGAAATGAATCAGGAGTAAGAGGTTCATTAGCTTTTTTAAAGTCACTGTTGACAAGAGACTTACCATTTTCATCAAGAAAGTTTTTCATTTGCTCATCGGAAACATGATTATCAATGTCAGGATTTTTGCTGAGGACATCATCGGCCGGGGTCAACCGATTAGCACTATCACTTAGCTGTGTATTGAATTTTTTATTAACATCTTTCTGCCAGTTAGCGGACAGATCTGAAGTAAAATTTAAAGCAACAATAAATACACAAAGAGGTAAGTAAATAATTTTCATGGAAGGTTTGTTTGGTTAACAGATGGTTAAAATTAATCAAAATGAATAATAGTTCAAAGATGGAAAATCAAAATTAACGTAAGAAGATTAAGTTTACAAAGTTGTAAAGTTATGTACATTAAATTTTTACCAACTTTCATTTTTACAAACTTACGACTTTCAACTTTTAACTTTTAACTTTATTTTGATTTCAAACTTACTTGAAATGGAAAACAAGAACACACTTGAAGGACTGAGCATTAACACAATTCGCTTACTATCGGCTGACGCGGTTCAGAAAGCAAACTCCGGACATCCGGGTATGCCAATGGGCGCTGCACCAATGGCTTACGCACTATGGACAAAATTCCTGAACTTTAATCCTCACAATCCTGACTGGGCAAACCGTGACAGATTCATTTTATCTGCAGGACACGGAAGCATGCTGCTGTATAGTCTGCTTTATCTTACAGGCTATGATCTTACAATGGATGATCTCAAAAAATTCAGACAGCTCGACAGTAAAACTCCCGGACATCCCGAGTATCATCTTACCAAAGGAGTTGAAACTACAACAGGTCCTCTTGGTCAGGGATTTGCTAACGGCGTAGGTTTCGCCATCGCTCAAAAATTTCTTGCGGCAAAGTATAACAAACCGGGCTTTGATATTTTTGATTACAATATTTACTCGATCTGCAGTGACGGTGATCTTATGGAAGGTATCTCTTCAGAATCTGCATCTTATGCGGGACATCTGCGTCTGGGTAATCTGATATATCTTTATGATGACAACCATATTTCAATTGAAGGCAGAACCGAAATAACATTCACTGAAGATACAGCCAAAAGGTTTGAAGCTTTTGGATGGCATGTTCAGATTGTTGAAGACGGAAATGATGTTGAGAAGATCTCAACGGCTATTCAAAATGCAAAGGATGAAAAAGAAAGACCTTCGATCATTAAAGTACGGACTCACATTGGATACGGAAGTCCTAATAAAGCTGACAGCGCGGGTGTTCACGGCTCACCGCTGGGAGATGAAGAGCTGCGGCAGACTAAGATCAATCTCGGATGGGACCCGGATAAATTTTTTTATGTCCCTGATGAAGTATTAAAGTATTTCAACGAAGCCGGAGATAAGGGTAAGTCGAAGGAAGAAAATTGGGATTCAATATTTTCAGATTACAAAAAGCAATTTCCGGACTTGGCAAAAGAGTATGAAGAATTAATGAAAGGAAATTTTAAGAAAGGATGGATCGAGGCAATACCTTCTTTTGATCCGAAGGATGGAGCAATGGCAACAAGATCAGCATCAGGCAAAACGATCAATGCGATCGCTGCATATTTTCCCTTTATGATAGGTGGTTCTGCAGACCTTGAACCTTCTACGGACACGTTCATGAAAGAAATGGGTGTGTTTCAGCCGGGTAGCTATGACGGAAGGAATTTACATTTCGGAGTGCGCGAACATTCAATGGGAGCAGTTCTTAATGGTATCAATCTCACAAAACCATTCATTGGTTATGGTGCAACATTTCTTATATTTTCAGAATATATGCGGGCTCCTATCCGGCTTGCCGCGATAATGGGCATCAGACCAATCTATGTTTTTACACACGACAGTATAGGGCTTGGCGAGGATGGGACGACGCATCAGCCGATAGAGCAATTAGTCTCCCTCCGTTCAATTCCCAATTTAGTTGTTATAAGACCAGCCGATGCAAATGAAACCGCACAGTCCTGGAGAGTTGCGCTTGAACATAAAACGGGTCCGGTCGCATTGATCCTTTCAAGACAGAAGCTTCCTGTAATTGATCAGTCAAAGTTTAGCAGCGCCAAAGATGTTTCCAAAGGAGCTTACATATTAAGTGACAGCAAAGGAAAGCCGGAAATAATTTTCATTGCAACCGGATCGGAAGTGCAGCTTGCATTAGCAGCACAGGAAAAATTAAATTCAGAAAAAATAAATACCCGTGTCGTAAGCATGCCTTGCTGGGAATTATTTGAAACGCAAAGTGAAGATTACAAAAAGAAGATATTACCGCCTGACATAAGAAAGCGTATTTCAATAGAAGCCGGTTCTACACTTGGCTGGAGCAAGTATGTAACCGACGAAGGAATTTCGATTGGTATAGATGAATTCGGAAAGTCCGCACCTATAGAAGATCTTATGAAAGAGTTTGGATTCACTGTGGAAAATGTTATCGCTAAAGCCGAGAGTCTGCTATCAGGGAAATGATACTGGCTTTAATTGTTGACTTGAAAATATTTAATTCAAACATACAATTATAAAAATTAAAAAAAAGACCCCGAAACATTCATTAATACTAAAAAAAATTACCATGAAAAAAAATCTACTGTCAGTATTAATTTTACTGGCAACTTCAGCTTTTTCATTTTCACAGCTCCCAAACCAAAACACATACCTTCTCAAAAACCTGGATTCATATTCAAGCTACGCTGCGCTTTGGGGCTATACGGCTCCCAACGGAAGAGAATACGCGATACTCGGATGTAATTCGGGAACATCATTTGTTGATATTACTGATTCGGCAAATATACATGAGGTTGATTTTCAGACAGGTCTTACAAGCAGTTGGCGCGAGATGAAAGTATATTCGCATTATGCCTACATTGTCTCTGAAGCAACAAACAGCAAGCTGCAGATCGTTGATCTTCAGTATCTTCCTGATTCAGTAAGACTTGTTACGACATGGAGCTATACGGGCTATACTAAAACTCATTCGATATCGCAGGACGGACCTTATCTTTATCTGAACGGAGGCAACTCCGCAGCTAACGGTGGCGTGACTATAGTCGATGTATCTAATCCTGAAAGCCCGGTAAAGCTTGGTCAGTGGACATCTCAGTATGTTCACGACTGCAGAGTTCTGAATGATACCATCTGGACAGCAAATGTTTATATAGGAAAAGTTTCAGTGATCAATGCCACAAATAAGAACAGTCCGCAGTTTGTAAAAGACTGGCAGGCATATCCGACACAAGTAGTGTCAACGCATAATGTTGCATTCTCACCTAACAGAAGTCACATTTATACAACTAATGAAGTTTCATCGCCGGCAGGGAAGATGAGTATTTACAATATCAACGATCTGAACAATATAACATTTGTCAGCAACTGGCAGCCGACAGGAATTACTACATCGATCGTTCATAATGTCGAGACTTACGGTAATTATGCTGTCATTGCTCATTATACTTCGGGAATAAGGATAGTTGACATTACAAACCCGGCTGTCCCTGTTGAAGTCGCATGGTATGACACTTATCCTTCAAGTAATTCAAACTCCTTTAATGGCTGCTGGGCAGTTTATAAATTCCCTTCGGGAAAAATTATCGCCTCAGATATAAGCAACGGTTTGTTTGTTGTTAAGAGCAATCTTTTCAATTCCATAAAGCTTAATGTTAAGATTTCAATGGAAGGTCTGTACAATACGGTTTCTGACAAGCTTCAAAGAAAAGATACAGTCAGCATTTATTTAAGGGAAACATCTTCGCCATACGCTGTAAAAGATTCTGCAAAAGGAAGGATCGATTCAGTCAGCTTTTCAAACCAGTTTAATTTTTACAAAGCTTCAGGAGGAAGTTATTACATAGTTGCGAAGCATTTCAATTCGATCGATACCTGGAGTAAGACCGGAAGCGCTGCATTATCAAAGGACGGAACGATCAATAATTATGATTTTACAAATGCAGCTTCACAGGCATACGGAAATAACATGATGATGAAAGGAAGTAAGTTTTGTATTTATACAGGAGATGTGGACAGAAGCGGGTTTGTGGACATATCCGATATGTTATTGATCTTTAATGAAGCGTTTGTATTTGCAAAGGGAAATTATCTGCCGGCAGATTTGAATGCCGATGGGTTTGTCGACAGCTCCGATCTGTTGCTGTGCAGTAATAACTCTGTGAATTTTGTTGGTGTAATTGCCCCGTAAAAAACATTATTTAAAATTTTCAAAAACAAAAATGAAATTATCAAAAAGAGATCTGAAGCCGGGAAAGTATAAACCAAGAATTGCTAAAGAGCTAAAGCGGCTTGAAGAAAAGAACATTGTTAAAAGGATCTGGGAAAAAGATCCGACAGTCTGGAAGGATGATAAGGAATTTGATACGCTGATAAAGAACCGGCTGGGATGGCTTACGCTGCCTGTCTCAATGAGACAACATCTTGAAGATATAAATACTTTTACGGCTGATGTGATCAAGGAAGGATTTAAATATGCAATTGTAATGGGAATGGGCGGAAGCAGCATGTGTCCGGAAGTGTGTCTTGAAACCTTCGGAGTTAAGAAAGGTTACCTGAAATTAATTGTATTGGACAGCACCGATACCAAAACAATTTGTGATTTTGAAAATTCGATTGATATTGACACGACGCTGTTCATTGTATCAAGTAAGTCCGGATCGACCATTGAAGTGGATTCATTCCTCAGATATTTTTTTGATAAGGTAAAGTCTAAGAAAGGCGCGGGAGCCGGACGTCAGTTCGTTGCTATCACTGATCCTCATACACATCTTGAATCTCTTGCAAATGAAAACGGCTTCAGGAAGATTTTCACAAATCCTGCTGACATCGGCGGAAGATATTCTGCACTGTCTTTTTTCGGACTGGTGCCGGCGGCGCTCATTGGTGTTGATGTAAGCAAGCTGCTGTATAACGCGGAAGACATGATGACTGAATGTACCATTTCGAAGCCATCGAAAAACCCCGGAGTATTACTCGGCGTTGCTGCAGGCGAGCTTGCAAAGAAAGGGAGGGATAAGCTTACTTTTGTTATATCAGATAAAATATATTCATTCGGGTACTGGGTCGAGCAGTTGATCGCTGAAAGTACGGGAAAAGAAGGAACGGGAATTCTGCCCGTTGAAGGTGAAGGATTAGGAAAGCCATCGTCATACGGTAATGACAGAGTTTTTGTGAATATGAAATCAGGAAAGGAGAGCGGTGCCCCCAAAAAATTTATTAAAGGAATGGAAAAGAAAAATTTCCCTATAATAAATATTGATCTGAAAGATGTTTATGATCTGGGAGGACAATTTTTTCTTTGGGAATTTGCAACTGCTGTCATGGGTGAAGTTCTGGGAATAAATCCCTTCGACGAACCGAATGTAAAGGAAAGTAAAGACAATACTTCTGAAGTTCTTAAATATTATCAGGAAAATAAAAAGCTTCCTGAACAGCAGCCCATTTCAGAATCCGGAGATATTAAAATTTATCTGGATGAAAAATTATTTACAAAAAAATTACCTTCGAAGAATAAGTTGAATAAATGGAAGGCAGAAGATTATATAAAATTTTTCCTGAACAGCTTTGGTAAAGGTGATTACGTCGCGGTAATGGCTTACATTCAGAGAAATGAAAAGGGAGAAAAGATGCTGCAGAAGATTCGTGAACTGATAAGGGTTAGAACCAAAGGTGCGACGACGATTGGCTACGGTCCGAGATTTTTACATTCGACCGGTCAGCTTCATAAAGGAGGACCGGATAAAGGATTATTCGTTCAGATAGTTTCAGATGACAGCAAGGATATTGAAATTCCCGGACAGCCATACAGTTTTGGTATACTGAAGCAGGCTCAGGCAACAGGGGATTACCAGTCGCTCATTCAACATAAAAAGAAAGTTCTGAAAATTAAATCTCGGCAGTGACGTAACCAAAGGACTTGAGGAATTGTATTCTTTATTAAAAAAAGCAAAATAATTTTAGTGATCATAAATTTTTTCATATCCGTCCAAAATAAGCAAAAAACTTGCCACGAATTTCACGAATTAAAAATATTATCAAAAATTTTAAAAACAGAATTAACATAAATTTATCTGGACAGCATAAGTATATCTTCAAGGTTATTAAAAGGTTGATTTTATAGATTCGATAATAGTGCAAAAATATTACCAAAACAGATTGAATTTAAAATTATTTAAATTTTTCAAAAACATTTTGGTCGGCAATGAAATTTTTCATTACAAAAAATTTTTAAAAAAATAAGGAGAGGAATATGCAAATCGGTTTTATAGGTCTTGGGAAAATGGGTGCATTCATGGTTGAAAGACTTTTGAATGACGGACATGATGTGGTTGTGTATAACAGAACTCCGGAGAAGACAAAGGAGATTGAGGAAAAGGGAGCTGTCGGAACATATTCGGTTGAAGAGTTTGTGAGCAAGCTGAATAAGCCGAAAGTTGTATGGATGATGATCCCGTCAGGGGACACAGTTGAGCAGATGATAAAGACCCTCACGCCAATGCTTGCAAAAGATGATATTATTATCGACGGAGGAAATTCTTATTACAAGGATTCAATAAGAAGATCAGCGGAATTAAAAGAGCATGGAATAAATTATCTTGACGCCGGAACAAGCGGAGGAATCTGGGGATTAAAGCTCGGCTACTGCGTGATGGTGGGCGGTGAAGAAAAAGTATTTCAGCATTGCGAACCTGTATTCAAATCACTTGCTCCAAAAGACGGTTATCTTCATACCGGTGCCGGCGGTTCCGGACATTATGTAAAAATGATCCATAACGGAATTGAATACGGAATGATGCAGGCTTATGCTGAAGGTTTTGAATTGATGCACACATCAGATTATAACATTGATCTTGAGAAGGTCGCCAATCTCTGGGGTAAAGGAAGTGTCGTCCGCTCATGGCTGCTTGAGCTTCTGTATGATGCATTGAAAGGAGACAAAGATCTCAAAGGTGTAAAGGACTATGTTGAAGATTCGGGAGAAGGACGATGGACAGTGCTGGATGGTATTGAAAAAAGCATTCCGCTTCCGGTGATCACGGAATCATTGTTCGCGAGATTCAGGTCAAGACAGGAAGAATCCTTTGGAGGTAAGATACTTGCAGCGTTGAGGAATGAGTTTGGCGGTCACGGCTTTAAGAGCAATTGAAAATTTTTCAAAATTGCCTTCAGAATAAGTTATTGAGAACTTAGTTCCTTAGTTTTAAAATTTACCCTTCTCAAATGTCACACTATATTGTTAACCAAAAAAATTTATGGAGACAGAAGTAATAACAGATACCGATAGCTTAAAAAATGAAGCGCAGAAAATTCCCGATCCGTGTGTAATGGTGATATTCGGCGCGAGCGGTGATCTTACCAAGAGGATGCTCATACCTTCTTTGTTCAAGCTTTATACAGAAAAGCTGCTTCCGGAAAATTTTACTATTGTCGGATATTCACGAAAAGAAATGGACCATTACAGTTTCAGAGATTCAATGAAGGAAGCAATAAATGATTATGCTAACAGTGAAATATTACCGGAAGATTCATGGGAAAAATTTAAGAAAAATCTTTACTTCATAGTAGCCGACTTTGAAGATATCAATTCATTTAAAAATTTAAAGAAAGAACTTGAGAAGCTTGATAAGGAAAAGAACATTACCGGAAACAGGTTGTTCTATATGGCTGTTCCGCCTAAAGCGTTACCGGACATTGTAAAAAACATGGGTATCAGCGGGCTGAATAAATCCGCCAATGAAAATTCCTGGATAAGGATAATACTTGAGAAGCCATTCGGGCATGATCTTGATTCAGCATTAGAGCTGAATAAGATTGTGAGCAAATATTTTTCCGAGAAGCAAATATACAGGATCGACCATTATCTCGGAAAGGAATCGGTTCAGAATATTCTTGTGACAAGGTTCGCTAACGGAATTTTTGAACCGCTATGGAACAGAAATTACATCGATCACATTGAGATAACTTCCGCGGAAAGCATTGGAATAGAGAGTCGCGGCGGGTATTATGATCATTCGGGAGCGTTGCGTGACATGGTGCAAAATCATCTTCTGCAGCTTGTGGGATACATTGCAATGGAGCCGCCGTCGCTGTTTGATTCAAATTCAATAAGAGATGAATCATTGAAAGTATTTCAGTCCTTCCGTGCGATCAAAAAAGAAGATGTAGAAAAAAATGTTATCAGAGGTCAGTATACCGAATCAGTTGTAAGAGGGGATACGCTGACAGGTTATCGTGAAGAACCCGGAGTTTCAAAAACATCCCGAACGGAAACTTATGTTGCAATGAAATTTTACATTGACAACTGGAGATGGGGTGGTGTTCCATTTTATTTGCGAACGGGCAAACGGTTGCCGACACGTGTTACCGAACTTGTAATACATTTCAAACCAACGCCTCATCATTTATTCAAGCGCAAAGTTGATATCGCGCAATCATATAATATGCTTGTAATTAGAATTCAGCCCGATGAAGGAATACTGATAAAGTTCGCGATGAAAGTACCCGGTTCGGAGCTCAAGGTTCAGAATGTGAACATGGATTTTCATTATTCAGATCTTAAGAATGTTGATCTTCCAAGTGCGTATGAAAAGCTGCTTCTGGACTGCATGCTGGGCGACTCGACTTTATTTATCAGAGCCGATGCGGTCGAAGCCTGCTGGAGATTCATACAGCCGATACTTGATTCATGGCAGGAGCATCCGGAAATTAAAGTCTACGGATACCCGTCAGGAACTTGGGGTCCTGAATGCGCTGATGATCTTATCGCGGGAAAGGATTTTATGTGGAGATATCCGTGCAAGAATCTTTCTGATGATGGATTGTATTGTGAGCTATAAGAAATTAGAATTTAGGATTTAGGATCGTCAACTTTTAACTTTCAACTTTCAACTTTCAACTTTCAACTTTTAACTTTTAACTTTATCGAAACATTATACGAAATATTTGAAACCCCTCTGGATCTTGCGGAAGGTTTTGCAGGTGAATTCAGGAAAGTATGTGAGGAAATAATTCTTGTAAGGGGAAAGATCAACGTTGCTCTATCGGGAGGCAATACGCCTAAAGCATTATTCACTGTTCTATCAGTTGCGTACAAAAATAAAATTGACTGGAGCAAAGTGAATTTTTTCTGGGTGGATGAAAGGTGTGTTCCTGCAACGGATGAAGAGAGCAATTTCGGAATGACAAAAAAATTTCTTCTTGACAATATTGCCATACCGGAAGAGAACGTGCACAGAGTTTTCGGGAATTATGATCCGGTAACAGAAGCTGAAAGATATTCTGAAGATCTGAATAAACATTTGCCTGCGGAACACGGCTATCCGAGATTTGATCTTATAATACTGGGAATGGGTGATGACGGTCATACAGCCTCAATATTCCCTGACCGGATGGATCTGTTTGAAAGTGAAAAATTATGTGATGTTGTTGAAAAGCCCGATAATGGTCAGAAGAGGATTACCTTTACAGGAAATATAATTGATAACGCCGAGAGGATATATTTTTTAGTGACCGGTAAAAACAAAGCGGAGATCCTGAAGAAAATTCTTAATGAGGAAGACGATTTTTATAAATATCCGGCGGCGCATGTTCAGCCAGCCGACGGAGAAATAAAATGGTATCTTGATAAGGCGGCGGCAGAGAGTTTGATTTAGAGTTGAGTGGGTTAAGTGTATTGAGTGTTTAGAGTGTTTAGAGTGTTTAGAGTGTATTGAGTAGTTGAGTGAGGTGAGTGATTGACTTACTATTCCGATTTACGTAACTTTGTATACAATAAATTTTAAGAATCCTAACTTCCTGTGAATATTTTTGCGGGAATTATTTTTTATAAACCCCAAAATATTTTTTACTTTAATATTACTCTAATGAAAAACTTTACAAAAAAAATTAAACTTTCCATAGCGATCTTGTTTGCGGTCTCGTTCTTCGCGTTCACCGGGCAAAGCAGTACCCAAAGCGGTACCAACGATGTTTCCCCAAAATATTCGCTGGTTAAAATTTACGCTAAAGGCGAGCAGGATATGAAAAGCATAATGCGTGAAGGATTGTTCTTTGATCATGCTGAAGCACATGGTGAATATCTGGAAACGTGGCTTTCCGAAATTGAGATAGGACTTCTTCAGAGATCGGGCGTAAGATTTGAAACAGAGATCGAAGATTTTGAAAAATACTATAATGACCAGAAGATCCTGGAGAGCCAGGTGACTGATGTCATGAACAATGTAATGGATAAGTATGCTGTAACACACTCTATCATGGGAACAATGGGTGGTTATCTGAAGCTTGATGAAGTGATCGCCAAGCTTGATTCTATGAGACTTGAGTATCCCAATTTAATCTCGGAAAAATTTTCCATTGGGAATTCATTTCAGAACAGACCTATGTGGACAGTCCGTGTTTCCAATAGTCCGAATGCAACTACAGGAAGGACTGAAGTATGGATCCATTCTCTTATCCATGCAAGGGAGCCGATGAGCATGCAGCAAAGTATCTATTTCATTTACTGGCTTCTGGAAAATTATAACACTGATCCGGTTGCAAATTATATATTAAGCAACAGAGAACTTTACTTTACTCCTGTTTTCAATCCCGATGGCTATGAATACAACCGCTCGACAAATCCAAACGGCGGTGGTATGTGGAGAAAGAACAGAAGGAGTAACACAGGCGGAAGCTTTGGCGTCGACCTTAACAGGAATTATGGAATTTATGCATTTTGGAATTCGACTAACAACGGCTCATCAACTGATCCTACATCCGATACATACAGAGGTGTTTCTCCTTTTTCCGAACCCGAGACACAGAATGCAAGAGACTTTGTTAACTCAAGAAATTTCAAGGGAATACTCAGCTACCATACTTACGGAAATTATCTTATCCGTCCGTGGGGATTTGTCGATGCGCCAAGTCCTGATGAAAATATTTATCAGAAATTTTCCGAAGAGATGGCTTTCAATAATCACTTCACATTAGGAAGATCATTTCAGACGGTAGCTTACGGAGTACGTGGAGTTACCGATGACTGGTACTATAATGATTCCGGACACACGAAAGCAATAGCAATGACACCGGAAGTGGGAACAGCCACTGACGGCTTCTGGCCTTTGCAATCGCGGATAGTTACGCTCGCAAAAAGCACATTGGCGCAGAATATTTATTTTTCATTGTCCTGCGGAGACTATGTCGCTCCATTGAAAACGTCTCTTGATAAGGAACAATATAATCAGGGAGAGCAGGGAATTTTAAAAGTTAATTTTAAGAACAAAGGTCTTATCAACGCGCAGAATGTTAAGATCGAACTGACATCGTTAAGCAGTCCGCTGACGATTCAGACAAGCGCCTTCACTTATGCAGGCATAAATTCGTTTGTAAATGACAGCGTTTCATTTAATTTTAATGTCGGTGCAAATGCGATAAGCAACTCAGGATTGAAAGCTGTACTTACCTTTAAGCAGGATGACAAAATTGTTTACACTCAGGATGTATATGTACCGGTCGGAAACGGAACAGTACTACTGATAGACAGCGCTGAGAACGGGCTGACAAAGTGGACTACAACTGCAGGCGGCTGGAATGTTACGACTACTCAATCATACTCGCCCAATAATTCTTTCACAGACAGCCCTACAGGAAACTATGGTAATTCTGTAAACCGTACTCTCACGCTTAAGACACCAATTAATGTTTCGGGAAATCCGGTCTTATATCTGAGCTTCTGGTACAAACATACGATTGATACTCTTGATAATGCTTATGTGGATATTTCAAATGACAGCGGCAGGACATGGGAAGCAGCGAAATTTTATAATAAGGTAAGGAACACCTGGACGCGTGAAGTAATTGATATTACGACACTTGCCAATGGCTCGGCTAATTTAAGAATAAGATTTGCAATGGTGACAAACGGTACAGTTGCCTCCGATGGAATTTACATTGACAACATAAAGCTCACAGCATATTCCACGACACCAACTTCAATTACAAATAATACGGAGCTGCCTCTGAATTTTTCATTATCACAAAACTATCCGAATCCGTTCAATCCAACAACAATTATCAATTACGAATTAGGAATTACGAATTATGTCTCATTGAAAGTTTATGATGCATTGGGCAGTGAAGTCATGACTTTAGTAAATGAAAATAAACAAGCGGGAATGTATTCAATCAGCTTTGACGGAAGCAATCTTCCAAGCGGAATGTATTATTATAAATTATTTCTTAGCGGAGAAGTAAATTTTACAGATACAAAGAAAATGTTGTTGATAAAGTAGTCAGGGGACAAATATCCCTATAGTAAGTAGAGTTTGTAAATAGTGTGCATTTTTTTATAAATGAAAGCCGGTGAAGGTTGCCGGCTTTTTTTATTGATTAAACTCAACTTTAAAATTTCTGAAAATTAAGTTTGCCAAAGAGAAGGAATGTGAAATAAATGAAATAAATTAACTTTCCGAATAATTTCAACTTGATAGTCAATGTTTAAATCCAACTAACAATATTTTTTTCGACCCTCAAACACCAGTAACTTGCATTTGAAAATTCTAAACATTAAGTTTAGATTAGAACGAAGGAGAAAGCAGTATGAAAAGATTCAACTTACCTCAAAGAATCAAAACTAATTCCCATACTTTAAATAATTGTATTTGATGTTTCCAGTAGCATCAAATTTAATTTCACAAGTTATCAAAATGAAAATTCTATTTAAGATACTTCTCATTTTATACTTTACTTCAGATTGTTATTCACAAGCGGTGACGTTATTCATAAAACAAATTAATCTTGAAAACTTTTTTAAAGTATGAAAACTAATACTCAAATATTTAAAATTATTCTTGTTGTACTGTTCTTAATGTCCTGCGATAATTCAAATTCTCAAGGTGTTACATGGGGAAATATACTATCTTATACAAATGGAAGCACCTTGTTTAAAACATGTCAAACAAGTGATGGTGGTTATATTGCAGTTGGCACGACACGAATAGGAATTGATTATAAAATGTTCGTAATTAAATTAAATCAATATGGAGATTCCGTTTGGTCAAGGCTTTACAATTTGGATATTAAAGCTTATTACCAAAGCTATTGGATTGAAGAAACTTATGACAAAGGATTTATAGTTAGCGGTTTAGGAGAAGGTCCAAATGGAGATGCATATGTTATAAAACTTGATGCGTCTGGTAATATTCGATGGGTAAAAGTACTTTCTACGTCAGCTCTTGATATGGGAATGTGTATAAAAGAATTGCCCGATAAGGGTTTTATTCTCCTTTCGAGGTCAGATCCTTTTCCATCCTTGCGTATAGTTCTAACCAGATTAGATTCATTGGGAAACATTATTTGGAACAAGTATTATGGTTCTGATGACAGGGGTTTCGAAGTAGAATACATTGAAAATTCCGGATTTATTATTGTCGGAAGACGGAGAAATGGTTCAGACTTTTTATTTAAATCATACCTTTTAAGAACAGATCTTAACGGAGATTCTTTGTGGAGCAAGGAATTTACCGACTTTTATAAGACATCCGCTTATTCAATAGATGTTACAGCTGACAATGGTTTTATTATCGGTGGCACTGCTGATACATCAAACAATCTTGAGCCAAAGGCATATATTGTTAAAACTGATTCGATCGGAAACATACAATGGCAAAGAAGATATGGAAACGGATTTAATGAAACATGTTATTCTATAAGAAAATTTGGAAATACAAAATATGTTATTTGTGGATTTTCGGATTCATTGCAAAACGCTTTTGAGCGCGGAGTGATAAGAATAATCGACCTCTCAGGTAATGTCTTGCAAGAAAATTATTTTAGATATGGGGGTCTAGACAATGTTTTTTATTCAATTGAACGGACAAATGATAACGGGCTCATTGTATCAGGAAATAGTACAACCTTTAACAATGTATTTTCATTGTTGATTAAAACAGATTCAATCGGAAATATTTACCCGGTTGGAATAAATAACTCGGTAAAATCAATCCCAAACTTTCAGTTATATCAAAATTTTCCTAATCCTTTTAACCCAACTACTACAATAAATTTTGAACTCTCAAAAGAAGCAATGACACGGATTGTTGTTTATGACGTAACAGGAAAAATTGTTTCAACATTATTAAAAGAACCCAAAAAAGCAGGAAGTTATACAATAAAATTTGATGGGAGAGATTTTCCAAGCGGAATTTATTTCTATAAATTGATCTCAGGTGAGAATGTGATGGTAAGAAGAATGGTTATACTAAAATAATCTTGTCAGAAATGAATTCTATTTACAAATACATCAGGGTCAAATTGAAAGATGAAAATCATTACGAAATGACACGCGCACCCTAATACATTATTTTTCATTATTAAAAAAAGAGAGGGTGGATAATTAATTTGCGTCGAGGCAAAACTAATTTGACAGATATAATGTCTGCTCTCCATCCCTCTGCTTTTTAATTTATTAAACTTACAAATTAACTATGTAAAATTATATATTATAAGTCGTGCATTTTGAAATCAAAGAATCATATGTTTATTTTAAAAAATTCCATTAACCTTTAACTAAATAAAAATGAAAACGAAAATTATTATAATATTACTTATTCAACTATTCATTACACAAATATTGCATTCAGCTCCTGAATTAACGATTACTAATAAATCAAATGAAACTCTCAAGTTTGTCGTATATCCTATTGGTGCGATTTTCAATGGTGCTAAGAAGTATGATTTGAATTGTGTGATATCTGGAAATTATACGTACATTTTTGGGGGGCAGAAATCAGGAGTAACTAATAATCAGAGTTTTATTTTAGATCAAGATGGAGCTCCAACAGCTAATGGTGAAGCTTCAATCGGCTATGGAAAATACCGCGTTGTATTTTATAAACTTAATTCGGGATATGATAGTGTAAATTATTGTGACATTAATTTTTCAGATGCTGATTATCCTTATACAGGTGATCCGTATTTGATAAAAGATTTAAATCTTGAATACTATTCATCAACTAACATTAAATACTATTTTGGCGGCGGCGCAGTTGCAATTCCAAGTAACAAATTGATTGTTAGCTGGGATCAGCGAACTTCTGGAAATACGAACGCATATAAAACTCAAAACAAAAATGGTTTCATATCGTCTTCAACTTATCCAAACTGGCCAATCAATGCTTTAACTTCGGGCGCTGTTAATCATACGTATCTGAATGAAGTTTACGTTAATTTGTTTCTAAAGGACAACGGAGTAAATTTAGTTTCAAATAAGACACTGACTTTTAAGAATTCAAATTTCACAATCAAAGATACTACTGCATTCACATTTAATTTGGGTTCTACTCTTTCTATGGATGCCGGCAGCAGATTGAGAACCTTTCAGACGTATGGTTTGAAAACCATAACAGTCGGCGATAATGCTTTTATAGACATGAAAGAAAACAGTTCACTTAATCTTAAAAAAACTAAGTTTCAATTAGCAAGCGGTGCAACTGATTGGAGAGGAATTAAACTTACAAATACACTTTTAGATACAATTTCAGGATGTGAGTTTAATGGAACCGATACTTGTGTTTCATTATATAACTCAGATAAGTGTGGGCCAGAACCAAAAAAGTTGTTTCAGAAAATACATTCTCTGGAGGCATGGTTCTTTTACGCAATGTTTTTCAATGTTTAATAAATTATAATACATTCACTTTGGGATATCAGTACGGACTAGTTATAAGCAATAATGTTCATCCGAACGACTTTCTTTTTTGTGCTGATGAAATTGATCCTCCTGTAAATACATTTAGTGTTAACATTTTTCAAAATACTTTTTCCGGAGGCGGCTCTACAACCGGATGTATTCATCTTTTTATTGATTGTCTGGCATCTGATCTCACTCCGGTTTATATATCAGATAATGTATTTCAGGGTACAAGTGGCAGTGGATTTAGACATGGAATAGTAACAATAAAAGCTGCGGGTGATATTAAAAATAATATTTTTACTTCAAATGAGTACGATTGCTCAATCACGGCAATTCAATCCGAATTAAACTTACCTAAAAATGAGTTAGACGCAAATCTTAGAAATATTCATATTCTAGAATCCTCGTCCGTAAATTTAGCGCCTATATATAATAGCTCGCAATATTACTGGTTTGGAGGATCAAATAAATTAAATGCAGAAAATTGGAATAATGTTTACTTTGATCAAGGCAGTGAACTATTTATAAATGATGGACTTAATTGCTTCACAGTAGTTGAAAATGAATTTCATTTTTATGGTATCCTATCCGGGAGCAGTACTTATTGCCTGGGTGATATACCATTTGCAGCAGCTAATAATTATTGGTCTCCGTTTCCACCTACAGCATTTTTATTCTGTTCTGATGTGATTGACCTTAATTATAGTCCTTACAACGAGGAATGCATAACAGAGCCGCAGGGTGTGATAGATTACGAACTTATTGACAGAGGAGACGGCTTAATTGATACTATATTTATTACAGAAGAACAAGAAGGGCAAGGCGGTGGCTATAGTAATAAAAGCAGAAGAGATATTAGTAGCAGCGGAAAAGAAGACGAGGAATTATTAACGCAGGCATTGTTATATAAAAACAGGAAGCAGTATGATAATGCAATTTCTAAGTTAAAAAATTTAATAGATAATTATGATACTAGCAGATTTATCAGTAAAGCTATTGGTGAACTCTATGTAACCTACTCAATGAAAGATACTGGTGTAACACAATTCAATACAACAAGTTTGTTTAACAATTTAGAAGAATATTTGGAAGACAAAATTGAACAGTATGAATCAAACAATTCAATTCTGCAAAAAGCATATTCATATTATCTGATGTGTCTGACAAAAACGTCGGATTATAATGAAGCAATACTAGGCTATGAAAACATAATGGAAAATCATCCCGATACAGTTAGACGATTACTTGCAAGCTGGGACAGGTCCGCAAATGTTTTACTTCAACAAGGTTCGGGCGGAAGTGAGAATCTTACTAGCAAAGAAAAATTAGAGAAGTTATTTAAAGATAAGCCGATACATGCTCTTGTAAAGAATTCATTTAAGAATATGACATCATCGGATATTTCAAACGAATCTAAAACTGTTAATCAGGAGAGAAATAGCATAGCAAGCAGGGTAACTAGATTTAATCCTGATACAAGAGATGAATTAGATTCCAAGATTTCAAAGGATTTGGAGCTCTTGCTTGGCTTGAAGTTCGACAGAGATATCCATGAACAAAACATTATTCCGACTGAGATAAGATTGTATCAAAACTATCCCAATCCATTCAACCCTGTCACAAATGTGGAATTTGAGATTTCGAAGATTGGATTTGTTTCATTGAAAGTCTATGATTTACTTGGAAAAGAAGTATTGACTTTAGTTAATGAAAATAAGCAGCCCGGAAATTACTCTGTTAGCTTTGACGGAAGCAACTTTGCAAGCGGGATATATTTTTATAAGCTTGAAGCCGGTGACTTTGTGCAGACAAGGCGGATGATGCTGTTGAAGTAATAGAGCGTGAAACGTGAAACGGCATGGCGAAGATAATGCAGATCGTATAGGAATAGGTTGTTCGTTAATAGTTAGTTAATAAATATAAAGCGCTGGAGTGTTTGCTCTGACGCTTTTTTTATTTAAAAAATCTTTTAATTAACAATGAACACTTAAGCTAATCTACTAACTTCTAAAACTGTCCGGTTAATCTGTAACTCAAACTTCCTTTCATTAAACTGATATTTTGATTAGTTTGAAACACAACCAATATAAGTTTATTAAACCTGCAACAACAAATTAATCATAAATTTTGAAACTTCGTTTTATAATTGCAATAATTTTTTGCTCTCTATTCCTATATAACAATTCATATTCACAGCTTTTTCCGAGATTTTCAATCGCAGGCGGTCCGACTGTCGGCTGGTTCAGGAATAATACTGATGATCTGAACGCTGAGATGAGAAAGATCGGACTTCCGGAATTTCCTAAGGACGGATTCATTACGCTTGGCGGCGGTGGGTTTATAGACCTTCCGATAAAAAGTCTTCCGTGGCTTCGACTGGGCGGAATGGGTACGGGCTTTTCCGTTAAGAGATCAGTGACCGATGCGAACAATCAGACCCGCAGCGTGAATTATGATTACGGTATGGGTGGAATGTCGTTTGAATACGTGCATTCATTCAGCAGAAGATTCGAAATGTCCGGCGGTGTAATGCTTGGCACCGGAAAGCTTACGCTGGATATGTATCAGAGCAACACAGGATTTGGAAACTGGAATACTATTTTCGGTGAGCTAGGCGGGGGAAATTCGACCTCAAACTTCTCACATAAGCTAAGCGTCAGATTTTACTCTGCACAGCCGCAGGTCGGCTTGGGATTTTTTGTAACAAATTTTTTATATGCAAAGCTGAATGCAGGTTATCAGTTTTCCTCCAACGGCGACTGGAAGGTTGATGATGACATCACCGTCAGCAATGCACCTGCCGGAATTAAGGCAGAAGGTTTCAATGTGAACTTCGGTTTAAACGTTGGTTTATTCACAAAATAAATTTAATGAAAAATATTTTAGTGACCGGTGGCGCCGGTTTTATCGGAAGTAACTTTATTAAGTACGCGCTTGATAATTTTGATTACAATATAGTTAACTTTGACAAGCTCACGTATGCAGGCAATCTCGAGAATCTCGTGGATGTTGAGTTTAATGACAGATACAAATTCGTCAAAGGTGATATCTGCATTAAAGAGGAAGTTGAAGCTGCTGTGAATGTAAATCAGATCGATACGATCATTAATTTTGCAGCCGAATCTCATGTGGACAGAAGCATAATCGGAGCAAAGGAATTCATAAATACAAATATTGCCGGCACTCATATCCTGCTTGAGGTGGTAAAGGATAACAATATTGAAAAGTATCTGCAGGTTTCTACCGATGAAGTTTATGGCTCACTGCCTGAAGATAAAAAGGAGATCAAATTTACTGAAGACACCCCCATTACCACAAACAGTCCTTATTCAGCAAGCAAAGCGTCGGCAGATCTTTTGTGTAATGCGTTTTATCATACATTTAAACTTCCGATCCTGATCACAAGGTGTTCAAATAATTACGGACCGTATCAGTTTCCCGAAAAGCTTATTCCGCTTATGATAGCCAAAGCTCTCGGAGACGAAGATCTTCCGGTTTATGGCGACGGAAAGAATATCCGGGACTGGCTTTATGTTGAAGATCATTGCTCGGCTATAATGGAAGTGCTGCATAAAGGAAAGTATGGTGAAGTTTATAATGTCGGCGGAAACAATGAATGGTATAATATTGACATTGTTAAAATTATACTGAAAAAACTCGATAAGCCCGAAAGCCGGATCAGGTATGTGAAAGACAGACCCGGTCATGACAGAAGGTATGCAATTGATTCATCAAAAATGATGAACGAGCTTGGATGGAAACCAGCATTTGATTTTGAAAAAGGGATTGAGATGACGATCAACTGGTATGTTGAAAATGAGAACTGGTGGAAGAAAGTGATGAGCGGTGAGTACTTGAAATATTATGAAGAAAATTACGGAGACAAAGTCAGATAAGAGATTTTAAGATTCACAAATTTTTCACAAGCCGGGCAAAATTGGTTTGAAAATTTTTCATAAAAAATTTAATTTTACAGATACCATTTAAAAAAATATGTCAATAAAAATTGAAAATTTAACCAAGTATTACGGACAGCAGGCAGCCGTCAATAATATTTCGTTTGAGATTAATACAGGTGAAATTGTCGGGTTTCTCGGACCAAACGGTGCGGGTAAATCAACCACAATGAAAATGATCACCACTTATCTTACTCCGTCTTCAGGTAAGATATATGTTAATGAACTTGATACTGAAGAAAGATCCATGGATGTCAGAAGGAAGATCGGTTATCTGCCTGAACAAAATCCACTTTACTTTGATATGAATGTTCTTGATTATCTTCAGTATGCAGCCGAGCTTGAGTCTGTACCGAAGGGCGAAGTAATGAAGTCGATCAAGAGAATGGTGGAGCTTTGCGGACTCGGTGAAGTTCAGCACAAGGATATCGGCGAGCTTTCAAAGGGTTTCAAGCAGCGTGTCGGACTTGCTCAGGCGATGATCCACAATCCTGAAGTGCTCATACTTGATGAGCCGACATCCGGACTTGATCCGAATCAGATCATTGAGATCAGGAAGCTTATCAGACAGTTGGGAAAATTGAAGACAGTAGTTCTTTCGACTCATATTTTGCAGGAAGTCGAAGCGACGTGCGACAGAGTGCTGATCATCAATAAGGGTGAGATAGTAGCAGACGGTTCGCCTGATACATTGCAGAATATGTTTAAAGGTCAGATCGATATTAATCTTATACTTAAAAAAGATGCAATAGATAAAGAGCTGATCCTCAGAGCATTATCTTCCATAAGTAATGTAGAGAAGGCAAAATTTACTAAAGAAGACGCTAATACAATTCACGTAAATATTTCCGGCTTAAAGGGAAAAGACATTCGTGAGGACATATTTAAAAAAATAGTTTCTATGAACCTTGTGCTTCTCGGAATGCATCAGGAAGAAACTTCGCTTGAAGACATTTTCAGACAATTAACTACAAAACAGGGATAACAATTTTATGAAAAACATTTTAACAATATTCAAAAAAGAACTTCGTTCATATTTCAACTCTCCGATAGCGTATATTGTGATAGTTGTATTCCTTGTCATCACGGGCTGGTTCTTTACCAGCAGCCTGTTCATAGGCGGTGTGGTAACAATGAGAAATGTCTTTGACATAATACCTTTCATCTTTTTATTCTTCATACCCGCGATATCAATGAGATCATTTTCGGAAGAAAAGAAGACGGGTACGATCGAATTACTTTTGACGAAGCCGATCTCGGATCTTGATATAGTAATGGGAAAATTTCTGGCGGCACTTGCACTGACATCAATAGCTCTTGCGTTCACTTTGATATATGTGATCAGTCTTTCATTCCTGGGTAAAATTGATACGGGCGCAATAGTAGGCGCTTACATAGGTTTGATATTAATGAGCGGGATATATATTTCGATAGGTATTTTCGCTTCATCGATGACAGAGAATCAGGTTGTCGCATTCATTATAAGTTTTCTCATTGTGTTCGGATTATTCATGCTTAACAAGGTCCTGATATTTCTTCCGTCTGCACTTGCTTCTATCCTGGAGTATATCAGCATTGATTATCATTTCGGGAATATCGCAAGGGGAGTGGTCGATTCAAGGGATATTATCTATTACATAAGCGGCATTGCAATTTTCATTTTACTCACAAAAACATCTTTGGAAAGCAGAAGGTGGTCGTAACATTTTCCAATAATAAATTTTAACTTCGCTGAAAAATAAAAAGCTAAATGAATAAGAAAGACATATTAATAAAAGTAGCAATCGTAATCGCAATAATTATTGTCGTAAATGTAATTGGCAAGCGGGTCTTCACAAGAGTTGATCTGACGAAGAACAACAGCTATACGCTGTCTCCTGTAAGCAAGGATGTTGTCGCAAATCTTGATGACAAGCTTTTGGTCAAAGCATATTTCAGCAACAACCTTCCTCCACCATACAACAATCTGAAGAGACAGGTTCAGGATATACTTGACGATTACCGTTCATATTCCAAAGGTAATCTCAACTATGAATTTCTGAATCCGACTTCAAGCGGAGAAGGTGAAGGCAATGAACTTGATAAGGAAGCACAGAAATATGGTATTCAGCCGGTTCAGATCCAGGCAATGGATAACGATAAGCTTGAAGTGAAGAGAGCTTATCTCGGTCTTGTTTTTTTGCATAATGGAAAACAGGAAACCATACCTGTGGTTCAGTCTGCCGATAATCTTGAATACGAGATCACAAGTCTGATCAAAAAAATGAATACGGAAACCAAAAGAAAGGTCGGGTTTGCCGCAGGTCAGGGTGAAGTTGAGACAAGCAAGCTTCCGCTGATCGCAGGCATACTTAATGAGCAGTATGAAGTTGTACCTGTTGAATTGAAATCTACAAGTCTGATCGATCCGAATATAGGAGCGCTTATAATAATGTCACCGAAGGGAATGTTCACGGAAAGTGCGAAACTAAAAATTGATCAGTACATCATGAACGGCGGTAACGTGGCATTTTTGATAGACAAGATAATTCCTGACTTTCAGCAGCAGGTTGCTTTAGGAAAAGAGCTGACCACAGGACTTGATGACATGCTTTTGAATTACGGAATAAAAATTAACAATGATCTGATCCGTGACGTACAGAGCTCTGCGGTTCAGGTACAGTCAGCGATAGGGTTTCCTATCTCAGTCAATTATCCATTCTTCCCGGTGATCACCAATATTGCCAAAGATAATCCTGCATTTCAAAATATTAAAAGTGTTGTGCTTACATTTGTGAGCTCACTTGATACTAATGTTGCTGCGGGGAAAAATTTAAAAATTGATCCGCTGCTTGTAACATCTGACAAGTCAGGCGAAGTAAAGGATTTCTTTTTCCTTAACCTTGAGCAGTTTCAGAATATAACCCGTCAACAGGCGGATACCATGTTCGATAAGAAAGGTTTCACTGTTGGTGCAACTTATACGGGAAAGTTCAAGAGCTTTTATTCAGGAAAGGAAGTAACTCCCGAAACCACTGCTGCTTGGGTTCCTTATTCAGGACAGAGACTGAACGAATCAATAAAGGATAATAAGATAATCGCCATCGGTGACGGTGACTTTGCCAATGAAGAGAATAAGCCGCCAAGAGAAAATACTATCTTTTTTGTAAACCTAGTGGATTATTTAATGGATGATGTAGGACTTGCAGTGATCCGAACCAAGACTTCATCCGAAGCTCCGATTGAAGAAACCTCGGAAGGGACGAAGAAATTTATTAAGTATTTTAATCTGATATTTCCGCCGGGATTGATTCTTTTAATAGGTTTGTACAAATGGAAACAAAAGAAGCAAAGGAAAAGAAATTTACAAATGAAATAAAATTAATTTTTTAGAATAAAAATGAAAAGTAAAACATATCTTTATCTTGGAATTTTAGCAGTGCTTGCAATAGCCGCATATTTTCTGACAGGCGACAAGGGTGAAAAAACTTCCAGTTATAAGCTGAGTGAACAAAAGCTGTTTGAGATTGATTCTGTTAAAGTCGATAAGATAGAGCTCACGAACAAGAACGGTACGATCCTGATCTCAAAAACATCCGGAGAATGGAAAGTTGAACAGCCATACCAGTACAAGACGGTCAGTGCCAGCATCGAGAACATGGTTTCAAATCTGAAGAATATGAAGCTTGAAAGCATTGTATCGACTAACTCTGCAAAGAAGGATATTTACGGATTTAAAGAACCGGATGAAACAGTAGTTACAGTTTATGAATCAGGTGTTCCAAAAGGAAAATTCATTTTAGGTGGAGATGCTTCAGGCGGCAACGCTTCGTATGTTAAGAGGATGGATTCGGATAATATTTATATTGCTGATGCTATAGACAGAAATAATTTTGTCAAAGCTGATATTAATGAATGGAGAGATAAGAGCATCGTTTCAATTCCAAAGCAGACAATAAATTCAGTTGAGTTTGTAACTCCTTCGGGTGATTTTACTGTGAAGAGAGATTCATCGGGAGGTTATTTCCTGGGAAGTGATTCGGTAGGAAAAGCATTTGACGGAATTCTGAATTTGCTCGGAGCATTTACTACAAATTCATTTAAGGACACGACGTTATCCGACCAGACAGTTTTTAGTGAAAAGATAATTATTGATTGGGGACCTAAGACTGAAATGAAATTTTTAAAACTGAATACAACACCGGGTAAGTATCTGCTTGTATTGAATAATGATAATCAGATATATGAACTCGATGAAGCGTATGCCAAAAATCTTCTTAAGAACAGCTCTGAAATAATGGTGAAGTAAAATTTCGACTTCGGCGTTGTATACAATCTTTCCATTTCTTTTTAGATAGATAACAATTAAATTTGATCATGATAAATTTAATCGGAATAATATTTGTGAGCTACCTGATCGGCGCTTTTCCTTCTGCTTTAATAGTCGGAAAGCTCTTCAGGCGTATAGACATAAGGAAATTTGGCAGCGGCAATCTCGGTTCGACAAACGCTTTCAGAACCCTTGGTATTCCGCTCGGAATACTTGTTCAAAGCATGGATATCGCCAAAGGACTGATAGCAGTGCTTTTCGTCACAAGTTTTTTCTATCACAACTTACCTTTTGCAAACCACACCCCGTTTGAAGATCTGACTATACTTAAGATCATAGCCGGTATCAGTGCTGTGATAGGACATACATTCTCCGTATTTGTAAATTTTAAAGGTGGAAAAGGAATCAACACAGCTTTAGGAATGCTAATTTCACTTGCACCGGTTGAAGTCGGTGTCAGTGTCGGATTCTTCATTCTGACTGTAATTTCATCCGGATATGTTTCATTGGGATCAATAGTTGCTTCTTTTTTCTTCCCTGTGGTAATGTTCATACGCGAAAATATTTTTAAGGTAGATATATACGGTTACAATACACTTATCTTCTTCAGCATCGGTATTTCACTTCTCCTGATTTATAATCACAGACAGAATATAAAGCGTTTGCTTTATGGAAATGAAAACAGGTTCGACAAGCTCTGGCTTATCAGGATATTCAAGATCAAGGCTCCTTTCGGTAAACATTAAAATCATACAATGAAGATCGGTGTACTTGGCGCAGGAGGGTGGGGCACTACCCTTGCGATCTTATTAAACCAAAATGGTAATGATGTTACACTTTGGGAATATAATCCCGATTACGCCAAAACCCTTGCGGAGTATCGTGAAAACTTTTATTATCTTCCGAAAATAAAAATCCCTTCTTCAATAAAAATCACCAATGACCTTGGCTATGCTGCGGATAAAAAAAACTTAATTGTGATCGCAACACCGACTCAGTTTATCAGGAGCAGTCTGTCTTCACTTTCTGATCATGATTTCAAGGATACATTAATTGTAAGTGTATCGAAAGGCATTGAGAATAAAACATATTTTCTTGTATCAGATATTTTGCTGGATGTTTTTAAGAAAGCACACAGGAAAAACGTTTTGTGTCTGTCAGGTCCTTCGCATGCGGAGGAAGTTTCACGAAACGTGCCTACTGCCGTGGTATGTGCCGGCGAGGATATCAGTAAAGCTAAGATCATTCAGAAAATTTTTTCCAATGAATTTTTCAGAGTTTATGCCAATGACGATCTTATCGGTACTGAAGTCGGAGGGGCTTTAAAAAATGTAATTGCAATTGCTGCAGGAATATCAGATGGTGCCGGATTCGGCGATAATACAAAGGCAACGATCATGACACGCGGCATCAATGAAATAATGCAGCTTGGATTAAAGTTGAAGGCAAGAAGGGAAACTTTTTTCGGGCTATCAGGAATCGGTGATCTGATTGTTACCTGCTCATCCGTACATTCAAGGAACAGGAGTGTGGGAGAACAGATAGGAAGAGGGAAAAAACTTGAAACGATATTGAAGGAAATGAAAATGATAGCAGAGGGAGTGGCGACAACTAAAGCTGCATACGAACTTTCCAAAAAGCTTGACGTAGAGCTTCCGATTACAAATCAGGTATATAATATTCTTTTCAAAAATAAGGATCCTCATAAAGCTACTGAGGTATTAATGAAGCGAAATCTTAAAGAAGAAATTTAATAAGTGCTATTCATCTGAAGACTAAAAGTTATAATAAAAAAGGCGGTATCTCCTTCAGATACCGCCTTATTTTGTTCTTACTACTGGTGTTGCTAATTTCTTATTTTATTAAAGTCATTTTCATAACTTTGTTAAATCCGTTAGCATCCATTTTATAAAAATAAAGTCCGCTTGTTAAGTTAGCTGCGTTGAAATCCACTGTGTAATAGCCTGCTGTCTTGAATTCATTTACAACTGAAGCAACTTCTCTTCCAAGATTATCAAATATTTTGATTGAAACAAATCCTTCTTTAGGAAGATCGAATGTGATCTTTGTTGAAGGGTTAAAAGGATTCGGATAGTTTTGTTTCAGATCAAATGCTGATGGTGTTCCTATTTCAATTTCAGAATTAAGTCCAAAATATTCGAAGTTACCGTTGAAGTCAATTTGTTTCAATCTGTAACTATATTTACCTGTCATAAGATTTCTGTCGGTAAAGGAATAATTGTGCGATGTTGTGCTTGTTCCGTTTCCTGAAACATTTCCGGCAACTTTCCAGTCATTTGATCCTGAAATACTTCTTTCAATGTTGAAGCCTGAATTGTTAACCTCTGAAGAAGTTGTCCAACTTAAAGTAACATTCCTTCCGTTAGATGTTGAAGTAAAAGATGACAGTTCAACAGGAAGTAAGCCGAACTCTGTTGAGACTTTCATGAGTCCGTAAACAGGTACCGCGATAACCATTGTCTGGCTGTTCATAGTAATCGCATCGAGTAATCTTCCCTGTGCATAAAGCATGGTAGCTGAAGCAGTGATTGTTCCTATCGATGTTCCTGAAACTGTAACATCAGGAGAGTTTCCATTAGCACCGGTGTTTACATTGGTTGTGCTTAGTGAACCTTGTGAGATAGATAAAGTGATATTTGAGATAGGAATTCCATTTCCGTTATCATCTACTGTTCTTACATAAAAATCATCAGGATTAATTCCCGGCTCGATTGAAAATGTAATGACAGGATTTGTTGCTCCGCCGTTTGCATCAGCATCAGCGATAATTGCAAGCGCTCTTGTCCTGATGGTATTATCAGTAATGGTATTCGCATTCACATTATCAGTATAATGCCAGAAAGCTAACTGAATTGAAGCAGCTTCAAGATTGTTATCGCCTAATCTTCCCGGATAATTGGTTGTGTTTTTTGGATAATAATTATTTAAAATATACTGAACATGTGCAGTTGCAAATGCGCATGTATCGGAATAGCCAGTTGCAGGAATGCTGACATTTCTGTGTAGCTCAACACAATATACCTTCATAGGATTATTGTCCATTGTTGAATTAATGAGACCGGCAAATCCCGAGTGCGGGTTTCCGGAAATCGGATCGGTAAAAGTCACACTTGAACCTTCAGCAAGTGAATTAAGATTTACGACTGAGTTGCCTCCAAGGCATTGTGCAAGGGTGTAATTTGCTGTAATTGATAATACAATTAACAGGCAAAGTGTAATTAGCTTTTTCATTTTTTTGTTTTTGGGGTTTTAAATTAGTGTGTTGTGGTAAAAATACGGGGTTTTAATTCCTGACGATGTAATATTCATTTGGGACAGCATCACTCTTGAAATTAAACCCCCTTTAAAATTTTTTGTTAAAGTATAAAACATTTTCAGATAAATTATTTAACAAGCATTATTTTTTTGGTCATGACGAAATTTTTTGCCTTCGCCGTCAATATTGACGCTGTAGAAATAGATGCCGCTTGAAAGACGTGATGCATCGATTTTACCGATGCAAAGACCTGTTTTTCTTGTTTCCGATGAATTTGTTACCGGATTTGTAAATGTGAGTTCCCTTTGGTTATTAAGAAATTCAACCGAAGATAGAGTGAGCTGTCCGTAAGATATACTTACTAGGTATATATAGATAGGGCACAGAAGAAATAATTTCTTCATGTAGTTTTTTTCTCCTTTCGTTTTTATTTTTTAATAGTCCTATTTAATAAATACCTTTGGGGAATATTAAATATGACATAGAAATTTAGTGGTGTAATATTTGGGATTACAAAAACTAAACTTAGATTTTGGATAGTGCAAATTAAAAACATCAGATTCGTTTATCAAGTCACATAGGGGGTCTTTGCCTCCTCAAATTTATTGTATACAACAAAGCGAAGACCATAACTTGCATCTTTGCTTGTAAAGTATTTTTCAGAATAAATAGTTTCACCTACACATAAAAAAATAAAATATTTTTTTTCAAATGTTAAGGAGTCTCGACCTGACAAAAAATATGGAATTATTGTAAGCTAAAACTATATCCTCTGATATCCTCTGCGTCACTGATTTCATCCCAGTTCAGATCTGTTAGAACGTATTCTCCTGAAACGAATTGCTGTGCATCATTATAAATCGCTACAAGATCAGCAACATCAACGATAGTGTTAGCGTCCTTTACATTATCACCGGTAAAAATAGTTGCCCTGTCTCATTTCTCTTCAAGCTCCGATAAAGAAATTAATAAACTGTGAACCTTATGAAACCATAGCTCCGGTCACTGTTTATTCCGGTTGTGAGATTCTTGTTTTTTGCATAAACAAAATTTAAATCAAAAATAAAACTTTTCAATGGCTCGTAGGAAATATTGAATTTTACGTTATCAGTATTGATCCTTATTCCATCAAGAAAATACGCTTTGTCCGCATCAGTTCCCTGCCGGTAAGAATCATACACGTTTCCACCTACATTTCTTATGAGTTCACCATTGAGACCATAAATGTTTTCTCCCTTTCTTGTATGTTCATATTCCAGTCCGAACTTTATTCTGTCGGATAAATTATAATTTAATTTTAAAAACAATTGGTCTGCATTTGGTCCGATCGGATTGCCAAGTATTTCACCAAAGGCAGTGTATGTATTCTTAGGATTAAAATGAGTGTAAACATAAGGACGAAGCTTTGAATATTCAAAGATCAGTGAAAGATTTTTTATTCCGACGGGTTCATGATAAAAGAATCCAAGCTGATAAGCGGTCTTATTTGACTGCTTTGTCATATCAGCCAGGTTGGATAAGATATTTTCATCAAGAAAAAAAGTACCCTGCAATTCAAAGTTCTTAATGAAATGAGTCTGAAAATCCGCAAAAAGAGTTCCGTTGTCTCTGTCCTGTAGTGAATGTTCAACAAATTTATAAAAGATGACAGGATTCAGATAACCAAGCTCAAATCCACGGGATGTAATTATACTTTCACCGACCCCGATATCAAATAATTTTTTGAACGAAAGCTTGATACGGTTTGCGATGAAATATTTTGTGAAGTTCTTTGAAACATCCTTGTTGAATTCGCCGACAGTTGATCCGAAGATCGACGAATAGCTGACAATGCCGTAATTAAGATTAAACTTTATAAAATCCATATTGGGCGCATCTCCGGAAAGCACAAGTCTTTTGCTGTAGCCAAGACCATACTTTAACTGCTCTCTTCCGATCTGCACAAACAAGTCCATATCTTCTGTTGGATTGGAATAAAATTTCATATACCCGTTTGTAAAATCAAAATTCTTGATGTTTTCAATATTCTCTACATATTTAAAATTAGAACGAATCCTCGGAAAGGCGGCTTCCATTAACGATGTATCACCGATCCCGCCTCCCTTTTCAACCGATAAATAATAGCCAAGCTTTTCAAAAAGACTTCCCCTGATACTGAAGCCGCCGTAGAATAATTTAGCATTCGGTTTACTGTCCGGCTTGCTCTGATTTATATAGAATAATTGACCGATGGTATTAATGAAAATGTTGTTGTTAACTTTTTGATAAGCATACAAATATTTTTGCTTATCGGTAAATAATTCTTTTATCCCGTGAGACATCTTCATGTTTCCTCCGAATAAGGATGTTGTATTCATCTTATTTATTTCTTCAGGAAGGAATTCAATCATGTATTTCTCAAGCAGTTCGGTTTCAACTTTACCTAGCCTGCTTTTTTTCTTATTCATAATTTGCAGACGGTCTGCTACCTGAAATCTTGCCATTCCCGGATCATCGTCATTATAATTTGTGATAATGCCTTTTACTCTCATCTCTTTTAAAAAATCATAAACAGAATTTGATAGGGGAACATTTTCAACCTGGGCAGATGACTGTTGATATGTGAAACAGATCATAAGTAAAAACAGGAGCGTAAGTAATTT
>Ga0163153_10001252_pt1 | contig 40384 bp, 35 predicted proteins | sample OliLakLV19MP6IB1_FD_148629 | JGI IMG/M metagenome (GOLD analysis project Ga0163153, IMG submission 148629) | Freshwater microbial mat bacterial communities from Lake Vanda, McMurdo Dry Valleys, Antarctica - Oligotrophic Lake LV.19.MP6.IB-1 | ecosystem: Environmental > Aquatic > Freshwater >... | reverse complement strand
CGCTGCTGGCGCCGAACTGGACGCGTTGGGTCGGGCGCTGGCCAACCCCAGACGCCCGCTGGTGGCGATCGTGGCGGGCTCGAAGGTCTCCACCAAGCTCACGATCCTCAAGTCGCTCTCGGGCAAGGTCGACCAGCTGATCGTGGGCGGCGGCATCGCCAACACCTTCATGCTCGCCGCGGGCCTGCCGATCGGCAAGTCGCTGGTGGAAGCGGGCCTGGCGCCCGAGGCCAAGGAAATCATGGTGATGATGGAAGCGCGCGGGGCGGCAGTGCCGGTTCCCGCCGACGTCGTCACCGGCAAGGCGTTCGCCGCCGATACGCCCGCGGTCGTGAAGAACGCGAAGGATGTCGACGACGACGACCTGATCCTCGACATCGGCCCCAGGACGGCGGCCTCCTACGCCGGCATCCTGCGCGATGCCGGCACCATCGTGTGGAATGGTCCCGTGGGCGTGTTCGAGTTCGACGCCTTCGCCGGCGGCACAAAGGCGCTCGCCGAGGCGATCGCCGACTCGAAGGGGTTCTCCATCGCCGGCGGCGGCGACACGCTGGCCGCGATCTCGAAGTTCGGCATCACCAGCAAGGTCGGCTACATCTCCACCGGCGGTGGCGCCTTCCTCGAATTCCTCGAGGGCAAGGTCCTGCCCGCGGTCGAGATCCTCGAGCGACGCGCCCACACGAAAGCCTGACATGCAAAGAAGCACCAAGATCGTCGCCACCCTGGGACCGTCGTCGAGTGATGCGGCCACGCTCGAGCGCATGTTCCTGGCCGGTGTCGACGTCGTGCGCCTCAACTTCTCCCACGGCAGCGCCGAGGACCATTTCAAACGCGCGGAGCTGGTGCGCGAGACCTGCCGCAAGGTCGATCGCGCCGTGGGCATCATGGCGGACCTGCAGGGCCCCAAGATCCGCGTGGGCAAGTTCAAGGACGGCAAGGTGGACCTCAAGGCCGGCGCGGCATTTGTCCTCGACGCGGCGCTGGAAGAGCCGGGCGACGCGGGCCGCGTCGGCCTCGACTACAAGGACCTGCCGCGCGACGTGAAACCCGGCGACGTGCTGCTGCTCGACGACGGCAAGATCGTGCTCGACGTGGCGGCGGTGCGCGGCGCGCAGATCCACACCGTCACGCGCCACGGCGGGTGGCTTTCGAACAACAAGGGCATCAACCGCCAGGGCGGCGGGCTGACGGCGCCCGCGCTCACGCCCAAGGACATCGACGACATCCGCCACGCCGCGAAGATGAAGGTCGACTACCTGGCGGTGTCGTTCCCGAAAAGCGGCGCCGACATGTACATGGCGCGCGAGCTGCTGCGCGCGGCCGGCGGCACCGCGATGCTGATCGCCAAGATCGAGCGCGCGGAGGCGATCCCCGCGCTGGCCGACATCATGCACGCCTGCGACGGCATCATGGTCGCGCGCGGCGACCTCGCGGTGGAGGTGGGTGATGCCGCGGTGCCCGCGCTGCAGAAACGCATGATCCGGCAGGCGCGCGAGCTCAACAAGCTCACCATCACCGCCACGCAGATGATGGAATCGATGATCTCCAGCCCCGTGCCGACGCGCGCGGAAGTCTCCGACGTCGCCAACGCGGTCCTCGACGGCACCGACGCCGTCATGCTCTCGGCCGAATCGGCATCGGGCATGTACCCGGTCGAAACCATCATGTCGATGAACCGGATCTGCATCGAGGCGGAAAAGACCCAGCCGCTGACCCTCGAGAGCGAATTCCTCAACCGCGTCTTCACGCGCGTCGACCAGTCGATTGCGATGGCGGCGCTGTTCACCGCGTACCACTTGAAGGTGAAGGCGATCGCCTCGCTCACCGAATCGGGCTCCACCGCCCTCTGGATGTCGCGTTTGAACTGCGGCGTGCCGATCTACGCCCTCACCGCGCAGACCGAGACGCGCTATCGCTGCACGCTGTTCCGCGACGTCTACCCGCTGATCGTCAAATACATCGGGCACGATCGCGAGGAGCTGCTGGCCGAGGCCGAGGCGGTGCTGGTGCGCAACGGCGTGGTGAAGGCGGGCGACATCATCGTGCTCACCATCGGAGAGCCGATCGGCAAGGCCGGCGGCACCAACACGATGAAAATCGTGAAAGTGGGAGAGGCCTCGCGCTGACGGTTACTCGCGCCCCCGTGGCGGGGTCGATGCGCACGACACTGGTGCTGCTCGAAACCAGCAACATGCCGTCGGTGCCGTAGTCGATGCCGGTGGGCTGGACCAGCCCGGTGGCGAGGACTGCCACCGCGCCGCTCGCGAGGTTCCACTTGAGGAGGGCGCCGGAGCCCTCGCTCGTGATGAAGATGTGCTGGCCGTCGCGCGCGGGCAGCAGGCCGCGTGTGTGGAAGAGGCCCGCGGTCCCCGCGGCGACCGCGACGCGGTGGCGCCGGTGCGCGGATCCCAACGCACCACGCTGTTGGAGTCGTAGCCCGGGACATAAAGGTTGCCGTCCGGGCCGAAGGTCATTCCGTTGTCGGGCCCCGCCAGGCCCGAGGCGCGGGCCGGGAAAGCGGGCCCGAGCGCCGCGCCGGTTTCGGCCACGGCGTAGAGGAAACCATCGGGACCGAGGCGCACCGCCATGGCGCCCGAAAGGCGGCTGCGCGCGTCCAGGTCGCGCAGGTATTGACCGGTACAGGCGTCGAAGACGTGAACGGTTGAAAAGAAGCCGCTCACATAGAGCCGTGAGCCACACGACTGGGCCGCGGCGGGAAGGGCAAGAAAAGCCAACAGGATGGTGATGGCGCGCAGGAACATTCGGGAAATCTCCACGTAAGCGATGTCCGGATGCTGGGACGCCCGTGCCGCGGCGGCCCGGGGATCGACCTCCGTTTTGTCGCCGATCCAGCTCCAGGGCCGGGCGGCCCCCCGCCGCCCTCTAGAATCCGTCCATGAGCTCCGATCTCCCGAAAACCTCCTGGAAGCGCGACACCCCGTTCCGGCTGGGCGAGCTGGAAGTCCTGCCCGCCTCGTGTGAGCTGAAGGCACGCAAGGGCGTCGAGCGCCTGCGCCCGCTGCTGATGGACATCCTGTTGCGGCTGGCGGCCGTCCCCGGCGAGGTGGTCCGGCGCGAAACCCTGCTGGAAGACGTTTGGCCGCGCCGCATGGTCAACGACGAGGTCCTCTCGCGCGCCATCGCGGAACTGCGCACCGCCCTGGGCGATGACGCGCGGGGAGCGCGCTACATCGAAACGCTGCCGAAACTGGGCTACCGCCTGGTGGCGGAGGTGACGCTGGTGGGCGGCGCGCCGGCACCCGCAGCCGCCGGCGCACCCCTCGAGCTTCCTGTGGCGCCGCCGGCGTCCGGTGCCCGCCGGCCGATGCTGTGGATGGCCGCCGTTGCCGCCGCGTTGGTTGCGCTGGCCGCGGGGACATGGTGGCTCATGCGCCCGAAAGGTGTGGTGCCGGCGAACCTCGAGCAGGCGCTCACCGCCGCGCGGCCCCTCACCTCGGACCCGGGGCTCGAGCTTTCTCCGCGGTTCTCGCCCGACGGCCAGCGCGTGGCTTTCGCGCTCGCCGAAGGCAACGAATCGCGCATCGTGATCCAGTCGATCGACGGCTCGGAGCGCCAGTTCATCGGGGGCTTCTCCGGTCTCACGCGGCTCTCGCCGGTTTTCCTTCCCGGCGGGCGCAAGGTCGCCTACTGGAAGGCCGATGCCGGCGATTGCGCCATCATCGAACACGACCTCGAGACCACCCTCGAACGCAAGCTGCTCGATTGCACCCTGGCGCCGCGCTCGCGCTTCGACATCTCCGCCGACGGCCGCTGGCTGGTCTTCTCGGGCAGCGGGCGCAAGCAGTTTCCGGCCTCGCTCTGGGTGGTGGAAATCGACCGCGGCACACCCGTGGCGCTGACGTCGCCCGAGCCGGGCATGGGCGACGACCTGCACCCGCGCTTCAGTCCCGATGGCGCGCGCATCGCGTATTTCCGCGGCGGTGAATCGCATCGCACGCCCTGGGTCGTCACCCGCGGCGAACCGGCCAGCGCCCGCGCCGCGGCAAAGGTGGACGGGCTGTCGTACGGGGTCGCCTGGCTGGGGCGCGACGGGCCCCTTCTGGCGGCGAGCCGCGGCGCGTGGCCTTCGGCGAACAACACCGCTACCTGCGTCCCCACTGGTCCGCCGACGGCCGCTCGATCTACGCGGTGCGCACGTCGGCGCGCGGGACTTGGGGACAGGAAGCGGTGCGCATCCCGGTCGACGGCGGGCCGGCCGAAGTCCTGGCGGGGCTCGGCCGCGACGTGGTCGACGTGCGCGACCCCGGCAACGGCCACCTGTACTGGGGTGAGGTCTCCGGGCACGCCATCCGGCTGCTGCGCGCGCCGCTCGCCAACCTGCAGCAATCGGAGCGCCTGCCGGTGCCGCTGGTATCGCAGTTCCAGTTGGCTTTCGGACGCCTCGTCTTCACCCAGCCGCAGATGAGCTCGCTCACCACCTGCGCCCTGGCCACGCTGGCGTGTGAGCCGCTCGCGCTGCAAGTCCCCCCGGAGGACACGTACCACTGGGCATTGGGCGCGCGTGCGATTTTCCTGCGCTCGGTTCAGACCGGGGCGGCAAAGCTCGCGCGCTACGACCTGGCCACGCGCAGGATCTCGCACACGTGGGACGCGGCGCCGAGCGGGGCCGGCGCCTCGATTGCGGTATCACCCGACGAGAAGGTATTGCTGGTGTCACGCGAAGAAGGCCCCGCCATCGACCTCATGATCGCGCGGCCCTGACAAATACGGTGGCGCCGGGCGCGTTCGCCGCGGCGGACTCACGTAAAATCGGTGTTTTGCCATAAGGAGCCGCCATGGCCCTCGTCTCGATGCGTCAACTGCTGGACCACGCCGCCGAAAACGGCTATGGGCTGCCCGCCTTCAACGTGAACAACCTGGAGCAGGTCCAGGCGATCATGGAAGCGGCTTGCGAAACCGATAGCCCGGTGATCATGCAGGCCTCCGCCGGCGCGCGTAAATACGCGGGCGAGACCTTCCTCAAATACCTGATCGAGGCCGCGGTGGCGACGTACCCGAAGACGCCGGTTGCGATGCACCAGGACCACGGCCAGTCGCCGGCGGTCTGCGACGGCGCCATCAAGCTGGGGTTCTCCAGCGTGATGATGGACGGCTCGCTCGAGGCCGACGGCAAGACCATCGCCTCGTACGAATACAACGTCGACGTCACCAAGCAGGTGGTCGACATGGCCCACCGCCTTGGCGTCTCGGTCGAAGGCGAGCTGGGCTGCCTGGGCTCGCTCGAAACCATGCGCGGCGACAAGGAAGACGGCCACGGCACCGACGCCACCATGACGCGCGAGATGCTGCTCACCGATCCGGAACAGGCCGCCGACTTCGTGAAGAAAACCGGCGTGGACGCGCTCGCCATCGCCATCGGCACGTCGCACGGCGCGTACAAGTTCACGCGCAAGCCCACCGGCGACATCCTGGCCATCGACCGCATCAAGGAAATCCACAAGCGCATTCCCAACACGCACCTGGTGATGCACGGGTCTTCTTCCGTTCCGCAGGACCTGCTCGAAATCATCCGCGCCAACGGCGGCGAGATGAAGGAAACCTACGGCGTGCCGGTCGAAGAGATCCAGGAAGGCATCAAACACGGCGTGCGCAAGATCAACATCGACACCGACATCCGCCTGGCGATGACGGCGGCGGTGCGCAAGTACCTGCACGAAAACAAAGGCGCCTTCGACCCGCGCGACTACCTCAAGCCCGCGCGCGCCGCCGCCAGGGAGATCTGCAAGCAACGCTACGTGCAGTTCGGCTGCGCCGGCCAGGGCAGCAAGCTGCAGCCGATGGCGCTCGACCACATGGCGCAGCGTTATGCCCGGGGTGAGCTCGCCGCCGTCGTCAATTGAGGCAGGGCCCGTGGACACGGAACTGATGGCGAGGACCGCCGGCGCGATGGTGGCGCCGGGCAAGGGCCTGCTCGCGGCGGACGAAAGCGCGGGCACGGCGAAGAAGCGCTTCGACACGATCGGCGTCGAGAGCACCGAGGAGACGCGGCGCGGATATCGCGAAATGCTGTTCACGACGCCGAAGCTCTCCAACTACGTGAGCGGCGTGATCCTGTTCGACGAGACGCTGCGCCAGTCCACCCGGGACGGCGTCAACTTCGGCAGGTACCTCGAGCAGAACGGCATCATCCCGGGCATCAAGGTGGACGCGGGCGCGCAGGACATGGCGCTGCACCCGGGCGAGAAAGTGACCGAGGGCCTCGACAAGCTCGCCGGGCGCATGGAGGAGTACTTCAGGATGGGCGCGCGTTTCGCGAAATGGCGCGCCGTCATCACGATCGGCGACGGCATTCCCACGCAGGCTTGCATCGATGCGAACGCCCACGCGCTCGCGCGTTACTCGGCGATCTGCCAGGCGGCCTCGATCGTGCCGGTCGTGGAACCCGAGGTGTTGCTCGACGGCCACCACAGTGCGGAAACCAGCGAGGCGGTGCACCTGCGCACGCTGGAGACGCTCTTCCACGAACTCGCGACCCAGGACGTGCTGCTCGAGCACGTGATCCTCAAGGCGAGCATGGTGGTCTCGGGTAGCAGGAACGCGAACCAGGCCGGCGTGCAGGAAGTCGCCGAGCGCACGATCCGCGTGCTCAAGCGCACTGTGCCGGCGGCGTTGCCCGGCATCGTCTTTCTCTCGGGCGGCCAAAGCGACGCCAACGCCACCGCGCACCTCGACGCGATGAACCGCATCGGCACCATGCCCTGGCCGCTCACCTTCAGCTACAGCCGCGCGTTGCAGCACATGGCTCTTACCACGTGGCGCGGCGACGCCGCGAAGATCCCGGCGGCGCAACAGGCGCTCGCACACCGCGCGCGCATGAACAGTCTCGCCGCGCGCGGCCAGTGGAGCGCCGAAGCCGAGAAGCCGGCCTGAGCGCATTTGTCCACCGGAAAATAGCCATGCTTGAATCCTCGATCCAGTCCCTTCCCCTCCTTGGGCGCGGCAAGGTGCGCGACATCTACGCGGTGGGCGACGACAAGCTGCTCATCGTCACCACCGATCGGCTTTCGGCGTACGACGTCATCCTGCCGACACCGATCCCGGAGAAGGGCCGCGTGCTCACCGAACTCGCCAACTTCTGGTTCGGCAAGCTGGCCTCGATCATCCCCAACCACCTCACCGGCATCGATCCGGAAACGGTGGTCGCGCCGGGTGAGCGCGAGCAGGTGCGCAGCCGCGCGATCGTGGTGAACAAGTACCAGACGTTGCCCATCGAGGCCGTCGTGCGCGGCTACCTCGAAGGCTCGGGCTGGAAGGAATATTCGGAATCGGGGACGGTGTGCGGCATCCCGTTGCCGCCGGGCCTCAAGCGCGCTTCCAGGTTGCCGCATCCCATCTTCACGCCCGCGACCAAGGCCGAAGCCGGGCACCACGACGAAAACATCACCTTCGATCAGATGGCCGCGCAGGTCGGTCGCGAACGTGCCGAGCAGGTGCGCGACACCGCAATCAGACTGTATGAGAAGGCCGCCGCTTATGCCCTCGAGCGCGGCATCATCATCGCCGACACCAAGTTCGAGTTCGGTGTGGATGCCGCGGGCAAGCTGCACCTGATCGACGAAGCCCTCACGCCGGACTCCTCGCGTTTCTGGCCGCTCGCGACCTGGAAGGAAGGTTCGAGCCCGGAAAGCTTCGACAAGCAATACGTGCGCAACTGGCTCGACGGCATCGGCTTCGATCGCAAGCCGCCCGCCCCGCCGATGCCGCCGGAGGTGGCGCGCATGACCAGCGAAAAATACCAGGAAGCCGCGAAGCGGCTGATGGCCTAGCGCGCCACCTCGGCGAGCCACGCGGCGATCGTATTGGCGACGTCGCCCTCGCGGCCGGTGTACATGTGGTTGGCGTTCGGGATGACGACCTGCCTGGTGGCCACGCCACGGCGCACGGGCGCCGCCTTCAACACCTCGGGAAAATCAGCGTCTCCCTGGATGTCCAGCAAGGGGCGCGAGGCGTTCTTCGCGCCGGCGCCATATCCCGAGGTGATCCCCATGCTTACCCAGGCCGAGAATTGCGAATCCACATGGTTGGCGAAATACATGTCCGCCATCGCCGCGCCGAGGCTGTGGGATACAAGCACCAATCGCTTCTCGCCCGAGGCCCGCAGGAACGCTTGCGCGGCGGCGATTCGCTCGCCCGCCTCCGGAAAAAGCGCGCGATAGCCCGGATCCTCATGCGGCGTTTCCGCGGCAAGGATGGGCATCTGGATCGCAAGCGTGGTGTACCCCAGCTCGTGAAGCTTCATGCGCAGGGCGCCAACAAGCTCGTGCTCGGGGTGCACATTGCGGCCATGGACAAGAACGATCGCGGCTTTCGGCTTTTCGGCCTTTGCCAGGATGCCGAGGAACTCCCGCCCGCCCGCCGTACGCATCTTCACGGCGTCGCCAACCATCAATCCGGGAACGATTTCCGCCTCGATGCGTTTTTCCCGCGCGTAGTCCTGGGCCCGCGCCCCGGCGCTGGCGACGAGCAGAACGAGGATCGCGATTGCGTGTCGCACCATAGCGACTAGAATAGCCGCTCCCGACCGGTGAGGCCCATGGACTTCTTCACTTTCGCCTGGATCAGCGACCCCGAAATCTGGATCAGCCTCGTCACGCTGATAGCGCTCGAGGTGGTGCTCGGCATCGACAACCTGGTGTTCATCTCGCTGCTGGCCGGGCGACTGCCGATCGAGCAGCAGGCCAAGGCGCGCAAGCTGGGCCTGGCCGGGGCGCTGGTCTCGCGCCTCATCCTGCTGGCGACCCTGGCGTGGATCGTCGGGCTCACCCAGCCGCTGGTGACCATCGGCAAGTTCGACCTCTCCTGGCGCGACATCATCCTGATCGCCGGCGGCCTCTTCCTGCTATGGAAGGCGACCCACGAGATCCACAACGAGATGGAGGGTGAAGAAGGCGACGGCCCCGCCGGCGCGGGCTCGGTCACGCTCACCGCGGTGGTGGCCCAGATCGCGGTGATCGACATCGTGTTTTCCCTCGACTCCGTCATCACCGCGGTGGGCATGGCCGACCACCTCTGGGTGATGGTGGTGGCGGTGATCGCGGCGATGATCGCCATGCTGGTGGCCTCGGAGCCGCTGGCGCGTTTCATCGCGGCGCACCCGACCGTCAAGATGCTGGCGCTTTCGTTCCTGGTGCTGATCGGCACGCTGCTGATCGCCGACGGCCTGCATTTCCACATCCCCAAGGGCTACATCTACTTCGCGCTCGGCTTCTCGGTCGGTGTCGAAGCCCTCAACTACTGGGTGCGGCGCCACCGCAGGGCGGCGAAGGCCGCGGGCCGATGACGGTGATCGACCCGCGCGCGCTCACCCGGGAGCTGCTCGCGTTCAACACCATCAACCCGCCGGGCATGGAACGGGCGTGTGCGCGCCACCTCGGCGCCCTGCTCGAGGGCGCCGGGTTCAAGGTGGCCTATCACGAGTTCGCCGAAAGCCGCACCAGCCTCATCGCGCAGATCGGCGGCGAGGACACGCGTCCTCCCATCTGTTTCACCGGCCACATCGACACCGTGCCACTGGGTGCCGCCGCCTGGACACGCGACGCCTTCGCGGGCGAAACCGACGGCGACCGCATCTACGGGCGCGGTTCGACCGACATGAAAAGCGGCGTCGCGGCCTTCGTCGCGGCCGCGGTGGAACTGGCGCCGAAGCTCGCACGCGGCCCGGGGCTGGTGCTGGTGATCACCGCCGGCGAAGAAGTCGGCTGCGAGGGCGCGCGGTTCCTGGCCGACCGCAAGCTGCTGGGCCGCGCGGGCGCCATCGTGGTTGCGGAACCCACCGCGAATTTCCCTTATGTCGGCCACAAGGGCCTGGCGTGGTTCGAGGTCGAGACCCACGGCGTGACGGCGCACGGCTCGATGCCGGAAGTCGGCGACAACGCGATAGTGAAGATGGCGCGTGTGATCGGGGACCTCGAACACTTCCGGTTTCCCGTCGAATCACACGCGGTGATGGGCAAGCCGACCCTCAACGTCGGCACCATCAGCGGCGGGCTGAACACCAACTCCGTGCCCGACCGGGCGCGCATCACGCTCGACACACGCACCGTCCCGGGCATCAACCATGTGCACCTTTGCGACTCGCTGCAATCCCTGCTCGCCCCGCGCGGGGCGAGCGTGCGCAAGATCGTCGACACGGCCTCGCTCTACACCGACCCCGCGAACGAATGGGTGCAGCAGGTCTTCGACGATTGCACGCCGTTGCTCGATGGACGACCGACGCCGAAAACCATCACCTTCTCCACCGACGGCGCGGACCTCAAGCGCGGCTTCGGCGGACCGCCCGTGGTGATCCTCGGGCCGGGTGAACCGCAGCTCGCGCACCAGACCGACGAGTGGTGCTCGCTGCATCGCATCGAGCAGTCGGTCGACCTCTTCCGCACGTTGATGCGCCGCTGGTGCGGCGCCTAGGCCCCGTGGGCGCGATGCCAGGCCCGACGGTGAACGCCGCGCGCGCCCGCGCCGCCGCCTCGGGCCTGCTCTGCGCCTTCCTGGCCGTATTGCCGTTTTCCTCCAGCGTCGCCCTGCGCAACGTGGCGATGGCACTGGCCGGGATCGCGGCCATCACCTGGCTCGTGACCCGCGGCGGCGGCTGGCGCAGCTCCTTCCCCCCGCTGCGTGTGCTGCTGCCGGTCTTCTGCTGGTCGGCCTGGTGCCTGCTCTCGCTGGCGTGGAGCGTGGACCCGGCCTACTCGGCCGCGGAACTGCGCCCTGGGCTGCTGCCGACGCTCGGCGCCTTCCTGCTGTTCTTCGCGCTCACGGAAAGCGCCGCCGACCTCGACCGCTGGGCCTGGGCGCTGGCCGCGGGCCTGGCCGTCCTGGCGCTGCTGGCGCTGGGCCAGCACCTCGTGGCCGGGCGCTGGAACCCGCAGCGCTGGCACGTCGACGGCGGCTACTACGCCACCCACGTGGTGCTGGCCTCGCCGCTGCTGGCATGGCTGTGGATGCGGCAGGGCACGCGCGCCGTGTGGATACGCCCGGCCATCGCCGTGACGGCGCTGGCCACCATGGTGGCGACGTATTGGGCCGACAACCGCATCGTCTGGATCGCGCTGGCCACGATGGCCGTCACCGCCTGCGCCCTTGCGGCACGCGCGGGTGATGTAGCGCAACGCAGGCGCGCCCTTGGCGGCGCGGTGCTGGCGGTTGCCGCCGCCGCCGGGCTCTTCGTCCTCGCGCACCAGCAGCGCAACAACATCCTGCACAGCCGTGGCGGCGGCGGCGCGTACCTGGCGACCGACCCGCGCCTGGCGATCTGGCCCTTTGCGCTGGAACGCATCGCCGAAGCGCCGCTGGCGGGGCACGGCTACGGCCGCGGCATCCTGCGCGACACCATGCGCACCGCCGGCGCCGCGCCGGACAATCCACTGCATTGGCACGCACACGACATCTTCCTCAACGTCGCGCTCCAGGTGGGGCTGGTGGGCCTGGCGCTCTTCCTGTGGATGTGGGCGGCGATGGCGCGCGAGCTGGCGGGCGCGTTGCGCGACGCGCCGCCGCGGCGCTGGGTCGCGATCGTCGGCTTCGCGCTGATCGCCGGCTACACCGTGAAGAACGTCACCGACGATTTCCACGTGCGCCACATCGCGTTGCTGGCATGGTCGCTGGCCGGCGCGCTGATCGCGCTGGCGCGCGCGCCTAGATCGACAGGCCGACCTTGAGCCCGAGCAGGATCAGGAATACAGCGAAGATGCGCCGCAGCGTGGGACCCGCAAGCCGGTGCGCGAGCCGTGCGCCGAAGGGCGCCACCAGCACGCTCGAAATCGAGATGCCGATGAAGGCCGGCAGGTAGACGAACCCCACGCTGCCCGTCGGCAACCCGGGCACCGAGATGCCCGCCAGCGCGTAACCCAGCGCGCCGGCGATCGCGACCGGGAATCCCATCGCGGAGACGGTGCCGATGGCGCGATGCGTGGTCATGTCGCACCACGTGAGGAAGGGCACCCCGATGGCCGCCGCGCCGCCACCGAAGAGGCTCGAGCTCACGCCGATGAAAAGCGCAACCGCCGTGAGGCCCGCGGGGCCCGGCAGCGGCCGCGCCGACCGGGGCTTCAGGTTGAGCATCAACTGCGCGATGACCAGCGCCGTGAAGCCGAGGAAAAAGCCCTTGAGGAAAGTGGTGTTGCTGAAGCGCGCGAGCACCGCGCCGGCGAAAACGCCGACCAGCAACCCGGGGATCATCCGGCGCACCACGGCCCAGTCCACCGAGTTGTGGCGATGGTGGGTGCGGAAGCTGGCCCACGCGCCCGACATGATCGCGGCGAGTGACGTCCCGATGGCCATGTGCATGACGTACGGGGCGGGGAAGCCGTGCGCGGCGAACATCAGCGCGAGCGAGGACACGATGATGGTGCCGCCGCCGATGCCCAGCAGCCCCGCGAAAAAGCCCGTCGCCGCGCCGATCGCGAGGTAGGACGCCAGCTCAACCATCGAGCTTCTTGCGGATGAAGTCCCATTCGGCCGGCGTGACCGGCGTGATCGACAGGCGGTTGCCGCGCTTGAGCGTCACCATGCCTTCCAGCTCGGGATAGCCGCGCATCTCTTCCAGCGGCATGTGGCGCGTGACCTTGTCGAGCGTCACGTCCACCAGCATCCAGCGCGGCTCTTCCCGCGTGGCCTTGGGGTCGTGGTACTTGCCCTTCTTGTCGAACTGGCTTTTGTCCGGATACGGCGTGCTGGCCACCTTCGCCAGGCCCGCGATGCCGGGCACTTCACAGCTCGAGTGGTAGAACAACACGCCATCGCCGACGCGCATGCTGTCGCGCATGAAATTGCGCGCGACGTAGTTGCGCACGCCGAACCACGCGGTGGTTTTTTTCGGCGCCTTCGCGAGGTCCCCGATGGAGAACTCGTCGGGCTCGGATTTCATCAACCAGTATTTCATGGGGATTCGTCGGGTCGGGACCCGCGAAATCATGGGGTCAGAGCCCAATGTCGTGATCCAACAGGGCTGACGAAGATATCACGCGCATGAATCGGGATCTGACCCCGGCACACGCGCATGAATCGGGATCTGACCCCGGCACACGCGCATGAATCGGGATCTGACCCCGGCACACGCGCATGAATCGGGTCTGAACCCAAAGGGCGTATTTGCTGCGGTGTTCGTCCGGGCCGCACCTCGAACCATCGGTTCAAGGCGGTCGCCAACCGGCCACCGCAGGTAAGTCCGACGTGGGACTCGCACAATAGTGGCCAGGGCCGGCGTCCAGGGTACCGCTATCGGTTCAAAGGATGTAAGCCCGGACGAACACCGCAGAAAACGCACCTAGAAGAGGTTTTCCTGATCGGCGGTGAGCGCCGTTTCAAGTGTTTCCTGCATCGCAACGATTCTACGCCGAATCGCCGGATTGTCGGCGCCCTTGCCGGGGTTCGACATGGTTTCGTGCGCGATGTTCAGCGCGGCCATGATCGCGATGCGCTCGTTGCCGACGACCTTGCCGGTGTCGCGCACTTCCTTCAGCTTGCGGTTGAGGTATTCGACCGATGCGAGGAGCTGCTTTTCCTCACCTTCGGGGCAGCCGACGCGGAATTCGCGCCCCAGGATGTTGATGGTGATCGCGCCCTTTTCGGGACGCTTTTCTTCGGCGCTCAAGATTCGGTCTCGGGGATCTGCTTGAGGAGCGCCTCGATGCGCGTCTTCGCCGCGCCGAGCTTTTCTCCCAGCCGGACGTTTTCATCGGCGCGCGCCGCAACCTGCTGGCGCAGGTCGCGATTTTCCTCGCGCAGGCTCTTCAGGCGCTGCACCAATTGCGCCAGCTTTTCCTCGAGCGCCGACAGTTCCGAGTCCATGATACCAACCCTATTGGAAAAAACCTGCCACGTCAACGCATAAGCCGCGATTTTGAAAGTCGTTTCGAGTGATCCGGATTGCCGTGGCGTATCATTCGGGAGTGCGCATGAAACCGTCATCGGTCGTGGGGCTCCTCAGCCTCGCGGCGCTGGGCGTGCAGGCCCAGACCAGCCCAACGCCCCTCGAAGCCCTCGTTGTCACCGCCACCCGTGGCCTTTCGGCCACTCCCACGCTGCGCGACGCCACCGTCATCACGCGCGCGGATCTGGATGCCTCGGGCGCCCTGAGCCTGGGCGAGGTGCTGCAACGGCGCGCCGGCATCGAACTGCGCGCCACCGGCGGCCCGGGCCAGCCGCAGGGCCTTTTGCTGCGCGGCGCCTCCAGCGCGCAGACCCTGGTGCTGGTCGACGGCCTGCGCGTGGGATCGGCCACCGTCGGCACCACCTCGATCGAAAACATCCCGATCGAGATGATCGAGCGCATCGAGGTGGTCAAGGGCCCGATGTCGAGCCTCTACGGCTCCGAGGCGATCGGCGGCGTGGTGCAGATCTTCACCCGCGGCGGGAACGTCCCGCACCTCTTCGCCTCCGCGGCCTACGGCACCGAAAGCGACCGGCGCGCCGCCGCCAGCATCACCACCGCCGAGGGCGGCACGGCGTTCACGGTGAACGCCGGCTACCGCAAGGTGGAGGCGCGCAGCGCCACCACCGCGCGCGCGCCCTTCTGCCACGACCCGGACCGCGACCCACACGAAAACGCCTTCGCCAGCATCCGGGCCACCCACAAGTTGTGGCAGGGCGAGATCGTGTCGGTCGAGGCATTCACCACCCATGGCAGGACCGATTTCGATGGCTGCGGCACCGGTGATCGCAACAACCAGGCGATCTCCGGGGCGCGCGTGAGTTCGTCGTCGAACTTCACCGAATGGTGGTCGAGCAAGCTCACGATTGGCCAGGGGCGCGACAAGCTCGAGATCCGCGGCTCCGTGCCCGATCGCTTCGAGACGCGCCAGGACCAGGCCGCCTGGGTGAACGAGCTCAACGTGCCCGGCGGCACCGTGCTGGCCGGCTTCGAGGCGCTGCGCCAGAAGGTGCTCTCGGACGCCACCGCGTTCTCCCGCAGCCGGCGCGACACCAATTCCGTGTTCGTGAGCCTGAACCAGGCCTGGGCCGGGCAACACATCGAGGCGAGCGCGCGCCGCGACGACGACGACACCTTCGGGGCGCGCACCACCGGCAGCGTCGGTTATGCCCTGCCGCTCTGGAATGGCGGGCCGCTGGTGTCCGCCACCGTCGGCCGCGGCGTGCGCGCCCCCACGTTCTACGACCTCTTCGGGCCCGCGTCGCAGTTCTACCAGCCGAATCCGGGCCTGGGGCCGGAGCGCAGCCGCAGCCGGGAGGTCTCGCTGCGATCACAATCCACCCCGGCGCTGCGCTGGCGCGTGACGGCGTTCGACAACCGCATCGAGGACCTCATCGTGTACGTGTCCCCCACCGTCCTCAACGTGAACCGGGCGCGCATCCGCGGCGTTGAAGTCGCCGCCGATGGCGAGATCGCCGGCGTGAGCTGGCGCGCCTCGGCCACGTTCCAGCGCCCGCGCGACGATGCCACCGGGCTGCGCCTGCCGGGCCGCGCACAACATCACGGCATGCTGGATGCGAGCCGCAGGTTCAGCGCGTGGACCACGGGCCTCACCGTCTACGCAAGCGGCGATCGCTACGATTCGCCCGGCGAGGCGGGCGCCTCGCGCCTTTCTCCCTACACCCTGGTGGATGCGCGCCTGCGCTACCAGGTCAACAAGATGCTGGCGATCGACCTGGCCGCCACCAACCTCGGCGACCGCCGCTACGAGACCTCGGTGGGTTACGATGGCGCGCGTAGGGGCGTGATGCTGAGCGTCCGATTCGACGCGTTCTGATCGACCGATGGCCATCGAAGGCATTTATTTCCAGCTCCTCAAGCAGGCCATCGACAGGCGCCGCGCCACGCGCGCCCCGATGCAGGGCCTCTTCCTCGCCTACCCCGACCTGCTCATGCCCCGGTCGGCGCTGGCGGGCCTGGTCGGCGAAGCGGTGCTGGCCCGGGTGCCCACCCGCGCCGATGCCGCCGCGATCTGGGAATACCACGGCCTGAAGGGTGTGGCCGATCCGCTCTACGACAGCATCGCGTTGTTGCGCGAAATGGGGGTGGAGCCCACCGTGATCGACGTGGCGAAGCTGCGTGGCGACGAACGCATCGTGGATCTCAACGACCCGCTGCCACGCGACCTCGCGCAGCGCTTCGACCTGGTGGTCGACACCGGCACCTGCGAACATTGCTTCAACGTCGGCCAGGCATTCGCCAACTCGTGCGAGGCGCTCGCCGCGGGCGGCATCCTGGTGCACGCCGCCCCGCTCACACGCATCAACCACGGCTTCTGGAGCTTCAACCCCACGGTGTACCCGGATTTTTTCGAGGACAACGGCTTCAAGCTGCAGGTGCTGCTGGGTGTGGCGGGCTCGCTCGCCGAAGGTTTCCGCACCTTTGCGCTCGATCCCTTCGGCCGCGCGGCGCCACCGCCGGAAGCGGGCATCTACGTGGTCGCCGAGCGCACCGAGATCCGCCCCCTGCGCTGGCCGGTGCAACGCAAATACCGGGGAATGATCCCTTGAGCGCCGTGCTTTCGGCCGCCGCCTGGTTCGATTCGGGCGAAGCCAGCCTGGCGCTGGCGCGTGGCGCGAACCTCGTGCGCCAGCACGCCGTGTTCGAAGCGCGCGGCCACCTCACCGTGGGCGAAATCGGCAAGGGAATGCCGTTTGTGCCGCGGCGCTACTTCGTGATTTCGCAAGTGCCCGCCGAAGACATCCGCGGGCAACACGCGCATCGCGCGCTGCACCAGTTCCTGTTGTGCCTGGCGGGATCCGTGGTGGTCGGGGTGGATGACGGCGAAAGCACCGGCAGCGTGAAGCTCGACTGCCCGCAGGTCGGGCTGCACCTGGAGCCGATGGTGTGGGCGAGCCAGCACACCTACACGCGTGATGCCGTGCTGCTGGTGATGGCGTCGAGCGAATACGATGCCGCCGACTACATCCGCAGCCACCAGGAATACCTGGGCTTGCGCCGCGGCGCGACGTGATGAAGGTCCCGTTCCTGTCGCTCGAACACGTCTACGCGGAGCTTGGGCCGCAGCTCGACGCGGCGTTCCGCCGCGTGATGACCAGCGGCTGGTTCGTGCTCGGCGCGGAATGCGAGGCATTCGAGCGCGAATTCGCCGCCTACTGCGGCGTGCGGCACTGCGTGGGGGTCGGCAACGGCCTCGAGGCGATGGCGCTGGTGCTGCGCGCCTGGGACATCGGCCCCGGCGACGAGGTGATTGTGCCGTCGAACACCTACATCGCCACCTGGCTTGCGGTCTCGCAGGTGGGCGCCACGCCGGTGCCGGTGGAACCCGTGGAGGGCACCTATAACCTCGATCCGCAACGCGTGGAGGACGCCATCACGGCGCGCACGCGCGCGATCCTGCCGGTGCACCTCTACGGACAACCCGCGCAGATGACCGCCATCGTGGGCCTTGCGAAAGCCAGCGGGCTGCGCGTGCTGGAAGACTGCGCGCAGGCGCAGGGCGCGCGTTACGGCGGACTGCGGGTGGGCTCGATCGGCGACGCCGGGGCCTACAGCTTCTACCCGGGCAAGAACCTCGGCGCCTTCGGCGATGCGGGCGCGGTCACCACCAACGACGACGCGCTGGCCGCGCGACTGCGCTCGCTGCGCAACTACGGCTCCTCGGCGAAATATCACAACGAGGCGAAGGGCTACAACTCGCGCCTGGACGAACTGCAGGCGGCGCTGCTGCGCCCGCGTCTGGCGGTGCTGGACGAATGGAACACGCGCCGCGCACGGATCGCAGCGCGTTATCTCGAGGCCCTGGAAGGAACGGGGCTGGTATTGCCCCGGGTGGCCGAAGGCGCCGAGCCGGTGTGGCACCTCTTCGTGGTGCGCAGCGCCGATCGCGATGGCCTCGCCCGGCGCCTGGCCCAGGCGGGCATCGGCACGATGATCCACTACCCGGTCGCCCCGCACCTGCAGCCGGCGTACGCGGATCTGGGCGCGGCGAAGGGCGCCTATCCGCTGTCCGAATCGATCCACGACACGGTGCTGAGCCTGCCCATGGGGCCACACCTGGACTCGGCGCAGGTCGACTACGTGATCGCCACGCTCCGGTCGGCGTAACGGCTGTCCGCAATCTCGCGCGCGGGATTGCCCGCGAAGACCCGCCCCGCGGGCACGTCGCGGATCACCACCGAGCCCGCACCGATGATCGCCCCGTCGCCCACCTTCACCATCGGCGCCAGCGTGCTGCCGCCGCCCACGAAGGCGTTGCGGCCGACCTCGATGTAGCCGAGGATCGTCACGCCCGCCGAAAGCGTGGCGAAATCGCCGATGCGGCTGTGGTGGTTCACCGAGGTGTTCTGGAGCACGATGACGTGGTCGCCCACCACCGATTCCGGGCACAAAACGCTGCCGGCCATGATCGAGCTGCCGCAGCCGATACGCGCCGACCCGGCCACCGTGGCGCGCGGGTGCACGATGCTTTCGAACCGGTCGACCGGCATGCCGGTGCGCGCGACGATGTCCGGGATCCTGCGAAAGCTGCCGATGCTCGAGATGCCGTTCACGAAGCGGCAGCCCGCGAACTCGCCGGCCTGCGCGATGGTCCCGATCACCTTGTGGCCCAGCACCAGGCGCCCCTGGTTTTCCGGGATGTCGTCGAGGATGCCGGCGACCCGGTAGCGCGGCGCGATCTCGTTGACCGCCGCGATGGCGTCGAGGATGCCGAGCGAGTTGCCGCCCGCGCCCAGCACGATGAGGTCGATCATGCGCCTGCCTTCCTTGCCGCGATCGCGGCGATGGTATCGAAGAAACGTTCGGAATAACGCGCGATGTTGCGGATCTCGTCTTCGAAGTAGGCCGATTCGCGCTCGCGCCAGGCTTCCCTGAAGGCGGAGTCGCCCAACATGCGATCGACGATCTCGACGTATTCGGTGGGATTGCGAGCGCACAGCACCGGGTACTGGTCGAGCAGCTCACGACTCACGGTCGCCCTGCTGGCGCCGCGCTCCATCACGTCGCTCCAGTACTGCATGCCGAAGACGGTGTTCTCCTCGAGGCAGGAGACGAGCGGAACGCCGGCGGCAAGCGCCTGGTAGCCGGTGATGCCGCAGCCGAAGGGAAATGTCTCGAGGAAAAGATCGAGAGCCGCGGCGTACACGGCCGTGTCGACCCAACCCACGAAATGCGCGCGCTGCGCCAATCCGCGCTCGGCGAAGAAGGCAGCAATGCCGGGGTGGAAATTGCGGCCGGTCCAGAGGTAGCCCGCGTCCGGGTTGTGTTCGAGGATCGTGGCCACCGCTTCGAGGAATGGCCGGCTGTCGATCTTCTCCTCGCGCGCGAGCGAGCCCAGCAGGATGCGATGCGGATACTTCGCCCGGATTTCGGCACGCGCACCGGGCGTCACCACTTTGGGATCGAGGGCGAGCGGCACCGGCGCCACCTGCCACACCTGGCCGTGGAAGGTTTTCTCGCGCTCGCCCCACGAACCGTAGGTGATGTAGCCATCGATCTCGGGCAGGCGTACGGGATGGTGCTTGAGCGACCAGAAGATCTGCACCGGCGCCACCCGCATGGCGAAGAGGAAGGTTGCGGCGATCGGCAACGAGACCCAGACCGCGCAGGCGTAACCCAGCGCATCGATGCGGTCGCGCAGCCATTTCATGCGCTCGACCATGCCCGTGTGCGGCGCGCCCGCAACCTCGGGGAACGTCTCCAGCGCAATGCCGATGCGCGCCACGCGCTGGTTGAACTCCGGCGTGCTGATCGACACCGTGAACACGCGCGCCTCGAAACGGGTGCGGTCCAGTTTTTCCAGCAGGCGCAGCAGCACCTCGGTGTGGCCCAGCACCGTGCCGGAGTGGAAGACGAAGGCGATCTTGCGCGTATCCCGCGCGCCGGGTGCCAGCGGCCGCGCATGCCGGCGCCCCAGTGCGGCCATCGGCTCACGCCAGCGCGCGAAGGCTTGCTCGTAGTGGTCCTCGTCCTCGACCGCCTTCACGAACGCCTTGTAGATCATGAGCTCGGCCTCGATCGCGGCTTCGGCATGGCCGACGGCGATGATGCGGCGCAGGAGGTCGGTGGTGTGGTCGAAGGCGCCGCGCCAGGCCTCCTCCATGCCCAGGCGCTGGGCGTGGAGGCCGGCCTCGGCGATGGCGGGCAGGTTGGTCGGCTGGGTGCGATAGAGCCCTTCCAGCGTCTCGAGCACCGCTTGGGTCGTGGCCGGTGGCGGCGACGGGTTCATCGTTCGATTATAGTGGCCGCTGCCATGGTTCCCGACGCGGTCAATCTCTCCTCGGTCCGCAACGCTCTGGTGGTGAAGCTGCGCCACCACGGCGATGTCCTCCTCTGCTCACCGGTTTTCCAGGTGCTGCGCAACCGCATGCCCCACGCGCAGCTGGACGCACTGGTTTATGGCGAGACCCGCGACATGCTGGCGGGGCACCCGGCGATCTCACGCATCCACACCGTGGACCGCTCGTGGAAGCGCCAGTCGCTGGCGGTGCAGGCGAGGCATGAAAACACGCTGCTCTCCGATCTGCGCGCGCGCCGCTACCAGCTTGTCATCCACCTGACCGACCACTGGCGCGGCGCCTGGCTCGCGCAGGCGTTGCGGCCGCGCTGGTCGGTGGCGCCGGCGCGCGACAGCCGCCTCTGGCGCTGGAGCTTCTCGCACATCTACAAGCTGCCGCGCGACACGCCGCGCCACACGGTCGAGCAGAACCTCGACGCGCTGCGCCGCCTCGGCATCTATCCCGAGGAATCGGAAAAGGCGCTGGTGATGGATCCGGGCCCGGAAGCCTTTGCCCGCGTCGATGGCTTGCTGGCGCGGGCCGGCATCGCGCCGAAGAGTTTCATCCAGGTCCATCCCACCTCGCGCTGGCTCTTCAAGGCCTGGACCGACGAGCGCAACGCGCAGCTGCTGGCCCTCCTCGCGCGCGATGGCCACCGCCTGGTGCTCACCGCCGCGCCGGACGCGCGGGAAAAAGCCATCGTCGCGCGCATCCTGGCGGCGGCCAACGTGCCGGTGACCGACCTCTCGGGACAACTCTCGCTGCGCGAGCTCGCCGCGCTCACCGCACGCGCGCGGCTTTTTTTCGGCGCCGATTCGGCGCCCATGCACATCGCCGCCGCCATGGGGGTGCCGGTGGTGGCGCTGTTCGGGCCCAGCAACGAGCAGGTGTGGGGGCCCTGGGGCGTGGCGCACCGCGTGGTGTCCACGGACCACCCGTGCCGGCCGTGTGATAACGACGGGTGTGGCGGGGGAAAAGTCAGCGAATGCCTGACCCGCCTGCCGGTGGAGCGCGTGTATGCGGCCATCAACGAGCTGCTGGCGGAAAAACACGGCGCGCCGGTGGTGTTCTGGCGCGCGACCTCGCGCTAGCGGCGCCGTGCCCAGCCTTTCGAGCATCGCGCGCCGGCTGTCGGACCAAACGTTCGGCACCGCCTTCGAACGCACGATCCGCCAGGCCGCGCGCCACCCGCGGCCCGCGTTCCTGTTTTTCTGGAATCGCGGCCTGGGCGACATCGCGCTGGGTCTGGTGCCGCTGTTCCTGCGCATCCACCAAGTTGCACCCGGCGCGCGCATCGTTGTTGTGACGCGTGAGGAACTGCGCAGCGCCTTCGGGATTTCAGGCGCCGACGAGGTGCATGTGCTGCCGGGCCTCAAGAGGGAAGATCGCACGGACATGCGGCACGCCTGCGCCAAATTGGGCATCGACCTGCAGCGTTTCGCGGCGGTATTCGGCTACCCGGACCCGAACCGGTGGCTCGAGGGCCATCGCAGCGAACATCCGCCGCGCCTGCCGTGGAATGCGGATTGGGATGCGCTTGCGCCCGCGCTGCCGGCGGGTTCCGGGATAGTCGTCGGCGCGCACGTCAACTCCGAAACTGCGCGTTACTACGGATACCGCAAGGACTGGCCGGAGCAGGAATGGCAGCAGCTCTTCTCTCGCTTCGGCCCCGACTCGGGCGTGCGCTGGGTGCTGCTGGGATTCACGGCGACGCACGTTTTCGAAGGCGCCAACATCACCGATCTGCGCGGCGCCACGGAATTTCCCGCGCTGATGTCCCTGCTGCGCAATCGCCTGCGAATCCTGCTCGCGCCCGACAGCGGCATCCTTTCGATGGTTTACTACATTGACGCGCCTTTCGCGCTCGACGTGATCTCGCTCTGGGCCGATCCGCGCCAGGGCGTGTTGCACCAGGGGGTTCCCTCTCCCAATCCGCTGCTCCGGCATTACCCGCTGGTGGCGCCGGGAGAGGATATTCGCGCGCTTCGTGTGGAGATCGTCGAAGCGGCGCTGCGCAATTGCCTGGCTGCCGCCAACAACTCCTAGCGGCGCAGGACCGAGCGGAACACCACTTCCATGCGGTCGAGCATCTCGTTGATGCCGAAGCGCTGGATCGCGCGTGCGCGCGAAGCCTCGCCGAAGCGAGCACGCAGGCCGGGGTCGTCGCGAAGACGCGCGAGTCCTGCGGCGAGTGCTTCCGCGCTTTTCGGTTGCACCAGCAGCCCGGTGACTTCCGCGTCGACGGCTTCGGCAATCGCGCCCACCGGCGTGGAAACAACGGGGACTGAACAGGCCATCGCCTGCATGATGGCTTGCGGCACGCCTTCCTCGCCATACGAGGGCAACGCGAAGAGATCGAGGGAACGCAGCCACGGCACGACGTCTTCCTGGTGGCCGGCGAAGCGCACCTGGTTCGCGAGTCCCAGCTTCGCCGCGCAGGCCTCGAGCGGTTCACGGTCAGGCCCGCCACCGACGACCAGCACCTGCCAGCCGGTCCATTTCTCGCGGTCCGAGGCGACCGCGTCGAAGAGGTACTCGTGTCCCTTCCACGCGCGCATGGTGGCGACGATGCCAAGCGTCGGCACATCGGGAATTCCGATCTGCCGCCTCGCGGCGTGCGCATCCCCCGGCGAGAAGCGGTCGAGGTCGATGCCGGTGGGAATGGACGTCATGTGTTCCAGCGGGATGCCGTTGTCGCGCGCGAGTTGGCTGCGCACTGCCTCGCCCGTCGTGACGATATGTGCATTGCCCTTCATGTAGAGCCAACGCGTCCCGGGGCCGCGATTCACGCGCGTGGACACATGGCGCGTTCGCACCACCGGTGGCGCATCGGCAAGGCTGGCGCAGGCGATGGCATCGAGCCAGCTGTCGGTCGAGCTGTGGCTGTTGATCACGTCGATCTGCGCGCGGCGCGCGGCGATCCAGCCGCGCAACGCCAGGAGGTCCGGCATGCGCTTGCGGCGGATCGGCAGCTCCACAACCGGGACGCCCATGCGCCGCGCCGCCTCGGTGATCGGCGCCTCCGGTGGCGAGAGCAGCGTGACCTGGTGCCCGCGATCGATGAAGCCGCGCGACTCGGTGAGGATGCGCACTTCCTGCCCGCCCCAGCCGCAGGAGTTTTCGGTGTGGACGATGGACAGCGGGCGCGCGCTCATGGGTTGCCCGGTGCGATCAGCTCGCCGGCCGCGTCCAGCACTGCGTCGGTGGAGATGCCGTGCAGCGCATCGGGCGCGCCGCCTTCGGCGACCAGCACGCGGTACTGCGGCTGCAGCGGGATCCATTCGCGCTGGCCCCGATGCGCGCGAAACCACGCCACCGCCGGGGTGCCCGCCATCATCGCCAGGTGCAGGCTGCCCGTGTCGCCGGAAAACGCAACGGCGGCCTTCTCGATCACCGCCGCCAGCGCGGGGATATCCAGCGTGCCGCGGAACACCTTCCACGGGGGCTCGGGCAGCAGGCCCAGCAACCCATCCATGCCGGCGGTTTCGCGCCCGTTGGCCGAACACGACAGGGCCAGCTTCAAGTGCGGATGGCGCCGGCGCAGCTGCGCAATCAACCCGGCCATCTGGTCCGGCGGCAACTCGCGCGCGGGCGACGTCGTGAACGGGCTCACGTGCAGGTAGCGCCCCTCATCGCGTGCCTCGATGCCGGCCGCGCGGCGCAGGCTTGCATCGAGGCTCACGCGGAATTCGGGCGCCTCGCCGGTGCCCGCGCCCGCGAAGGGCGCAAGCGCCGCGCGCATGAAATGCCACTTCTGCAGGTACATCGGCTCCTCGTAGTGCGCCTGCGTGAGGGTGCGCGTGAAAAGCAGGTTCCAGCCCGGCGGGCCGCCGTCGGCGGGGCGGCGGCCGATACGGTCTTTTGCGCGCGTGGCCCAGGTGAGCAGCGACGATCGGTCGGAGCCGTTGGTGTTGATGACGCAATCGAAACCTTGCGCGCGCAAGCGGCGCACGAAATCCACGTTGCCGCGCCATCCGGGACGCGGCGCCGTGGGATAGGCCCACACGCGATCGACCCAGGGCGTGAGCGCGAAGGTGCCCGCCACATGGGCATTGGCCATCACGTGCAGCGCGGCATCGGGCCAGTGGTTGCGCAACGCCGCGAGCGCGGGGATGAGGTGCACGTTGTCCCCGAGCCCCGCGAGCTCCATGACCAGGACCCTGCGCGCGGCGGCGTGCATCGGCTAGAGCGAAAAATCCGGGGCGTAACGTTCGAACCACACCTCGAGCACCGTCAGCGCCCAGATGCGCCCGGCGTGGTTGCGGCGCCCGCAGCGATGTTCCCCCAGCAGGCGGGCGAGCGCGCCTTCGCGGAAGAGTCCGCGCCGCTGCAGGCCGCCGGGCCCAAGGCTGCGGTCGACCCTCTCGCGCAGGCCCGCACCGAGCCACTCCGAAAGCGGCATCACGAAACCCTGCTTGCGGCGGTGCACGATGTCGTGCGGGAGGAATTTTTCCGCCAGCTTCTTGAGCAGGTATTTGCGCGTGCCGTCGCGCACCTTGAGGGCGGGATCGAGCCTGGCGACAAACTCCACGAAGGCATGGTCGAGGAACGGCACGCGCGCCTCGAGCGAATGGGCCATGGTGGCGCGGTCGACCTTCACCAGCAGGTCGTCGGGCAGCCACAGGCGCATGTCCACGTACATGATTTTCTCGAGGTAGCCGGCGGCGTTGCATTCGTCGTGGAAACGCGCCGCGCTTTCCGAGATGCGCGCGCAGCGGCGGGCGAGGAAGGAATCCGAATACAGCCCGCGCTGCACCGCGAAGTCGAAGACGTTGGGGATGGTGGCGTAGCGCTGCGCCTTCGGCAGGCCGATGGCCTTCACGATGCGGTCGCGGGCGATGCGTGGCGGCAGGTGGCGCGCGAGGGCGCGCAGCGGCGCGAAGGCGCCCAGAAGGCCCGTGATGCGTTCCTCGCGCACGCGTTTTTCATAGTTCGCGTAGCCGCCGAAGAGCTCGTCGGCGCCCTCGCCGGTGAGCGCCACCGTGACGTGGCGGCGCGTGAGGCGCGAAAGCAGCATGGTGGGCAACGCGGCCTGGTCGCCGAACGGCTCGTCGAAGACATCGACCCAGTCGTCGAACGCGGCCAGCACGTCGGCGGGCGTCACCATCAGCGCGTGATGGCGCGCGCCGAGGTGCGCTGCGACCGCGGCCGCCTCCACGTGTTCACTTTGCGTGGTGTCGCCGGCGAAGCCGAGGTTGAAGGTGTCGATCGGCGCGCCGCTTTCCTGGGTCATCAGCGCCGCCACCACGCCCGAATCGACGCCGCCGGAAACAAACGCGCCCAGCGGCACGTCGGCCACCAGCATCGAGCCGACCGAGGCGCGCAGCTGGGCCTCGAGGCGTTCGAGCGATTCCTGCTCGTCCCAGCGCGGCTTGGACGAATAATCCGGCAGCCAGTAGCGGAACACGCGCAGGTCGCCCGCGCGCAACGTGAGCGCATGGCCGGCATCGAGCTTGCGGATGCCGCGGTAGATGGTGCGCGGCGCGGGGATGTATTGCGCTTCGAGGTACAGCGACAACGCATCGAGGTCGATATCGCGCGCGACATCGGGATGTTCAACCAGCGCCTTCAGCTCGGAAGCGAAGGCGAAAAGTGTCCCGTCCCACGAATAGTGCAGCGGCTTGATGCCCAGCGGGTCGCGCGCGGCGAAAAGCGCCTGCTCGCGCGTATCCCACAACACAAACGCAAACATCCCCTGCAACCGGGGCAACGCCGCCTCGCCCCATTGTTCGAGCGCCTGCAACAACACCTCCGTGTCGCCCCGCGTGCGGAAGGTGCGCCCGAGCGCTTCGAGCTCCCCACGCAACGCGCGGAAGTTGTAGAGCTCGCCGTTGTAGACCAGGGTGTAGCGGCCGTCGGCGCTCGACATCGGCTGCAGGCTGGACGCGATGTCGATGACCGAGAGCCGGCGATGGCCGAGGTGTGCCGGACCTTGCTCGAAATAACCTTCCGCGTCGGGCCCGCGGTGGGCGAGGCGGCGCGTCATCCGCCGCAGCAGCGCGCCGCCATCACCCGCGGCGCGCGGGTCGACGAAGCCGCTCAGCCCGCACATGCGGGGCTCGGAAGGTGTGGGGGCAGGGGTGTCATGGCGGCGAAATTGTCTCACGCGGCAGCGGGCACGCGGTCGCGAGATAATGCCGCATGGACTCCCCCCTGATGACCAGCCGCCAGCTCTACACGCGACTGCTGCGCCACGTCTGGCCCTATCGCGCCGCGCTCTTCGCGGGCGTCGTGGCGATGATTGTGGGCGGCCTGGCCGACGCCGCGCTGGTGAAGATCACCGGGCCCCTCATCAACGAACTTTTTGTGCACAAGGACCGCAGCCTGGCGATCCTGCTGCCGCTGGCGGTGGTGGGGGTTTTCCTGGTGAGCGGCATCGCCAGCTTCACCTCGGGTTTCGCCAACCAGTGGGTCGCCAACAAGGTGATCCTGGACCTGCGCCGCGAGATGTTCGCCAGGGTGCTGCGCCTGCCGCCGGCGTATTTCGACGAGGTTGCCACGGCGCAGCTGGTGGCGCGCTTCACCAACGACGTGAACAACATCGCCGCGGCCTCCACCAGCGTGTTGACCGTGGTAGTGCGCGACAGCGTGACCATCGCCGCCCTGCTTGCGATCCTGCTGTGGTCGAACTGGCAGCTCACGCTCATCACCTTCGTGGTGATCCCGCCCATCGCCTTCGTGGTCAGGCGCTTCAGCCACCGCCTGCGCACCATGAGCCGCGAATCCCAGAGCGCGGTGGGCGGCATCGCGGAGGTGCTGGACGAGGCAATCGGCAACCAGCGCGTGGTGCGCGTCTTCGGCGGGCAGGACTACGAGAGCAAGCGCTTCGAGGATGCCAGCCAGCGCATCCGCCGCTTCAACATGAAACACGCGGTTGCCGCCGCGGGCACGGTGCCGGTGACGCAGCTGATCGTGGCGTGCGCGATCGCAGCGATCATCTACTTCGCCGCCGGGCAGGCCTTCGGCGGATCGCGCGATGTCGGCAGCTTCATCGAGTTCATCGCCGCCACCGGCATGTTGCTGCAACCGCTCAAGCGCCTGACCGGGGTGAACGAACACATCCAGCGTGGCCTCGCGGCGTCCGAAAGTGTCTTTGGACTCATCGACGAGTCCGGCGAGGAAGACCTGGGCACCGTGGTGCTGGACCGCGCGCGCGGCGCGGTGCGCTTCGACAACGTGAGCCTCACCTACAAAACCGCCTCGCGCCCCGCGCTCGACAACGTGAGCCTCACGATCGAGCCGGGTGAAACCGTGGCGCTGGTGGGGCCTTCGGGCAGTGGCAAGTCGAGCCTGATCCACCTGCTGCCGCGTTTCTACCACCCGGATTCGGGCCATATCTCGCTCGACGGCCACGACGTCCGGTCGATCACCCTCGAGAGCCTGCGCCGCCAGGTCGCGCTGGTTTCGCAGAACGTGGTGCTTTTCAACGACACCGTGGCCGCCAACATCGCCTATGGGCGCGGCGATAGCGTCGGCGAGGCGCAGATCGTGCGCGCGGCCGAAGCCGCACACGCCATGGAATTCATCCGCGGGCTGCCGCAGGGGCTGGCCACCCAGATCGGGGAGAACGGCGCCAAACTTTCCGGCGGCCAGCGCCAGCGCATCGCCATCGCGCGCGCCATCCTCAAGGACGCGCCGATCCTGCTGCTGGACGAGGCCACCTCCGCCCTCGACACCGAAAGCGAACGCGCGGTGCAGGCGGCGCTGGAGGAGTTGATGCGCGGGCGCACCACCATCGTGATTGCACACCGCCTCTCGACCATCGAAAAGGCCGACCGCATCGTGGTCCTTTCGCAGGGCCGGATCGTCGAAACCGGCAGCCACCGCGACCTCCTCGCCCGCGCCGGCATGTACGCCGGGCTGCACCGCCTGCAATTTGCCGCGGCCTGAGCCTGCTTGTTTGACTTGCCCGAAGGTCAACGAGTAGGTAACTTGGACGTTAATCTGGGGGAACTTGGCACCTCCGCGCCGGGTCACAAGTACATGATTTTTAGAACATTTCTCACGATCGCCGTATGGGCCGCCGGCGCGGCCCTGGCCGCGCCGTTGCCGGTGGTGCCGGGTGAGTGGGCGCTGGCTGCAAAGGCCGTTCAGGCCCCGCAGTTGCGCCTGGGGGGCATCCACGCGCCGACGACCGTGCTGCCGGTCGTTTCGGCGGCGGAAATCGCCTCGGTGCGCGCCGCCAACCAACGCGCCGCAACCCACACGATGCGGCGCCGCCTCATTGTGGGTGTGGTCCGCCCGCAAGCCGTATTGCCGCAGGCTGCCTCCATGGCGTGGGCCGCCGTTCCCGGCGGGTACGCGGCGCGGGTGGCGGTGAGCTCCCCGGATGCCGGCTCGCTGCGCCTGGCGATCGACCTCATGGGGGTCCCGGAAGACGTGGAGATGGTGTTTTTCGGCGCCGATGCCACGCGCCTGGAAGGCCCCGTGAAGGTGGCCGATGTGCCGGATCGCTTCGCCCCGTGGTGGTCGCCACTGACGGAAGGCGCCACCCAGACGGTGGAATTTTTTGTCCCTTCGCGCCACGATCCGCGCTCCGTCGGCCTGCGTATCGCGGGCGCCTCCCACGTGTTCACCACCCCGTCGAGCCGGCTCACCAAACGCATCATCGATATCGGCGACGCGGATGCCTGCAACGTGGATGTCGCCTGCTCGCCGCTCAACGCCAGCGCACCCTTCCGCCAGGCCGCCGCGTCGGAAGCCCAGCTGGTCTTCAACGACGCCAATTTCACCGGCCTGTGTTCGGGCACCCTGCTGGCGGATGCCGATTCGTCGACGCAGAAGCCGTGGGTCTACAGCGCCAACCATTGCTTCGACAACGAAGCAGCGCCGTACAAGACCCCGGCCCAGATGCAGCTGGTGGCCAACACGCTCACCACCTTGTGGCTCTTCCAGGCCAACGGCTGCTCCGCAGGCACCGGCTCCAACGTGCCGGAATCGGGCTGGAGCCAGGTGCCCGGCGGCGCATTCCTGGCCCACAGCAACCTCTTCAGCGACGTGTTGCTGGTGCGCCTCAACGGCACGCCGCCATCGGGCGCTTTCTATTCCGGGTGGGACGCCAACACCGTCCCGGGCGGCACCTCGCTCACGGCCATCCACCACCCGCAGGGCGACCTCAAGAAGGTCTCGCAAGGCATCGCAAACGGCTTCGGCATCCCGGGCGTGGGGGATGGATCAAGCTCCTACCTCCAGGTGCGCTGGAACAGCGGCACCACGGAGCCAGGCAGCAGCGGCGGCGGGCTCTTCAGCACCAGCAACGGGCAATACTTCCTGCGCGGCGGCCTGTGGGGCGGGACCGCCTCGTGCACCAACCCGCTGGGCCTCGACTACTTCTCGCGCTTCGACCAGGTCTATCCAAACATTGCCAGCTACCTGGGGCCGGTGGCCGCGCCCACCGCGGATTACACCGACCTGTGGTGGAACCCGAACGAGTCGGGCTGGGGCCTGAACCTCACGCAGCACCCCTCGAACGTGGTCTTCGGGGTCTGGTACACGTACGAAGCCGATGGCACACGCACCTGGTACGTGATGCCCAACGGGACGTGGACCACCGCCAGCACCTACACCGGGCCGCTGTACGCCACCACGGGGCCGTCTTTCGTCGGCACGTTTAATCCCGCCAACGTGCAATCCCGCCAGGTGGGCAGCGCCACGTTGGCCTTCACCTCCACCAGCACGGCGAATTTCGCCTATTCGGTGGATGGCGTGTCCGGCGCCAAGTCGATCCAGCGCCAGCCGTATTGAGTCCTTGAGCCTGCCGCCCCGCCCGGATACTCTCGCGGGCATGCCGGCGCCGTCGCTCACCGTATCCATCGTCACCTTCCAGCCCGACCCGCGCCTTCTCGCGCGCGCCCTCTCCTCGCTTGCCCGATCGATCGAGGAGGCGAGGAGCCGCGCGGAGGTCGGCCGGGCCGGCGTGGTGGTGATCGACAACAGCCCCGCGGATTCGCGCGCACCGGTGGCGCAGGCGATCGCTTCGTGGCCTACCGGCGCCGGCACGATCGAGCTGATCACCGGCCAGGGCAACGTCGGTTATGGACGCGCCAACAACCTGGCGATCGAGCGCGCGCATTCCGATTTCCACCTGGTCATGAACCCCGACGTGGAGCTGGAACCCGCGGCGCTGGGTGAAGCCCTGCGCGCCGCGCGCGACCATCCCGAGGTCGGCATGATCGCGCCCGCCGTGTTCGGCGACGACGGCGAGCGCCAGTTCCTCTGCAAACGTTATCCCTCGGTGTGGGTGCTTTTCCTGCGCGGCTTCGCGCCGGCTTTCCTGCGGCGGCGCTTCATGCCCGCGATCAACCGCTACGAGATGCGCGATGTGATCGGCGCGGGATACGTGCCCAACGTGCCGCTGGCCAGCGGCTGCTTCATGCTGGCGCGCACGGCGCTGCTCACGCGCCTGGGTGGCTTCGATCCGCGCTACTTCATGTATTTCGAGGACTACGACCTGAGCCTGCGCGTGGGCCGCGAATCGCAGGTGGCCTATGTGCCCGAGGCGCGCATCCTGCACCACGGCGGGGAAGCCTCACGCAAGGGGCCGAAACACGTCGCGTGGTTCGTCCGGTCGGCGTGGCGGTTTTTTGCGACACACGGGTGGAAAGTCGCGTAGAGCGTCATCGGCCAGGCTGGCACCCCCTGAAATTGGGCACGAATCCCAATTGTCTTCTCGCTTTTATCGGCGGCAATCGGCGGGGCATCGGCGACATCGGCGTTCCGCCTCAAGGCTTCAGGATAGAAATGCCCTCTCAAGCAGGTCCTCGAGGGCGCGGATCGGCTCGTCGCGCTCGAACAGCTCCAGCCGATTGGCCTTGAGCCGCTCCGAGATCGAGCGCCGCTCGTCCGCGTCGCGCCCCAGCCGCAGCGCCGTCTCCACGTAAGTTTCCGCATCGTGTGTGATGAGCTCGGGCGCGCCCAGCGCCTTGAGCATCGCCTGGCTCTGGCGCCCGCGCATGAATTCCCCCGGCAGCGTCACCACCGGCAGGCCGCTGGCGAGTGCATCGAGCGAGGTGTTGCCGCCCGACCAGTGCAGCGTATCGAGCATCACGTCGCACAGCTCGTTCAGGCGCAGGTAGGTGGCGTGCTGCACGTTCGGCATCAGGAACAGCGCGCGGTCGTGCACGTCCATCTTGTAGAGCCGGAAGGTGTTGCCCAGGCGCATGCCGAAGGCCTGCGTGACCGGATCGTGGCTCGACGCAAAAAACACCGCGAGCGCCTTCGGATCCTGCGACAACACACGCGCGATCAGCGCGTCGTTGTCGGGATGGATCTTGAAAAGCGACTGCGGGATGAGGTAGATGGTGCGGTCTTCGGGGATCGCGAAATCCGCGCGGGTGGATCTGTTTTCGCCACGGGGTGTTTCATAACGCGTGCCCAGGCCCGGCAGCAGGCCCAGGCGTTCGCTGTAGTGCGCCTGCGAGCCTTCGGGCTCCATCGCCTCACACGAGAAGAACCAGTCGATGTTCGGGTGGCCCGGCGTGTTCGGGTGGCCCCAACCGGATACCTGCACGGGTGCCAACCTCAGGCCTGCGAGCGTGAAGGTCTCCGCGTGCATGCCGAGCTCGGGATAGACCAGGATGTCGAGTTCGTCGGCGAGGATCTGCTTCGCCAGCACGTGCAGCGGACGGCCAGGCAAGTGGCGGAACGTTTCCGCACCCGCCGCGATGGCGCGTGTGTCGTCGGCCACCCACTCGTTGGTGTAGTAGACGAATTTCTCGAAGCGCTTCGGATCGATCTGCGTGACCCACGGGCCGAAGTAGCGCCCCGCCGTGCAGTTGAAGAAGAAATGGCTCAGGAACCCGATGCGGATGCGGTCGCCGCCCTTGCGCTTCGGCAACGGCTCGAAAAACTGCGGCAACTGCGGCTTGACCACGCGTTCCTGGAATTCCCCGTAGCGGCGCTGCAGGTCGCGGTCGTTGCGGCCCTGGTAGGCGAGGTAGAAGTTGGTCCAGCGCGCGTCGGCCAGCGCTGCTTCCGGTCGGGCGAAGCGGAACTCGCCCGCGGCCTCGTGCAGTCGCTCCAGGCCCTCGCCGAATTCGCGGCGCACGATGTCGACGTGTTCGCGGGAGACGTACATCTGCGGCAACAGCAGGTTGGCGCCCAGGCCCGACTTGAGGTTCTCCGGATGTTTGCGCCACAGCTGCCAATAGCCGCGGCGCGCCTCGTCGAAGCGGCCGCTTTCGGCCAGAACGTCGGCCATGGCGTTGAGCGCCACCAGGTTGTCCGGCCCCGCGGCGGCGGCGGACTTGTACGCGTCAAGCGCGCCTTGCACATTGCGCAGGCGGCGGTGGATGTCGCCGATGAGCAGCCACGCGTCGGCATAACCCGCATCGACGCTGGCCGCGGCTTCGGCGTGTTTGAGCGCCAGCTTGTGGTTGTTGCGGTTGTTGTGGATGCGGGCGAGGTTGAAGTGCGCCAGCGCCGATTTCGGGTTGAGGCCGATGGCGTAGTCGAAGGCGCGGACGGCTTCTTCGTCCTTGTTCACCCCAAGGAGCGCGTAGCCGAGGTTGTTCCAGCCGCGCACGTTTTTCGGATCCGCCTCGACGGCGGCACGGAAGGCATCAACCGCTTCCTGCACGCGGCCCAGGTCCAGGCGCACGGCGCCCAGTTCGATCAGGGCCGGCGCCCACTTCGGCGCGCCTTCCACCGCGCGGGCAAAACGTATTTCGGCCGCTGGCAGGTCGCCGCGATCGTGCAGCACGCCGCCTTGCAGCAGCAGGTACGCGGGTTGCAGCCCGCCGAGCGTGATGGCCTGGTTGGCGCTTTCCAGGGCATCTTCGAAGTTGCCGGCCTGGTGCTCGGCCACGCCCTTCAGGTGCCAGACATCGGCCCGCTTCGGTTCGCCATCGAGCACCTTTCGATAGAGGGCGATGGCGCCGGCCAGGTCGCCGCCCCTGTGCAATTGTGCCGCCTGCTGCATCTGCTGCTGGCTCATGGGTGCCGCCATTCGTGTTCCAGCTCCACCACGCCGTAGTCGCGGGTCTCGCCGGTGACCACGAATTCCAGCTCGAGCGTGTCGTAGAGCCGCAGCCCTTCCGGATCGAGCACGTGGACCCGCAGCAGGTACTTGCCCGGCAACAGCGCGAGGGACGCGAAGCGCACCATGAACTCGAAGCGCTGCGGTTCGGGGTTTGCCGGCGCGTAGCCGTGTTCGTTGGAGTGCGAGCCGTAGACCGCCGTGCCATCCACGCGCACCACGCCAAAAAGCAGGACCGGCGCGCGGTTGTCGGGTTCGAAAACGGTCGAGCGCAGCACGAGGGCGTCGCCGCGGCGGAAAGTCGATGCGTTCTCGCCGCTTTCGTTTTCGATCCTGGCCTCGGTGAGCCGCAGCATGCCGGCCATCGCCCTGCGGCCTTCGGCCTGTTCGCGGCCGGTCTTTTCCTGGTGGTAGGTGAGGTATTCGCGCGTCACGTCGAAGCTGGGCCCGCGCATGCGCACTTCACCATGGTGGATCCACAACGCCTGGCTGCAGAGGGTCTGGATGTGGAACATGCTGTGTGAGCAGAGCAGCAACGTGCCGCCGTCGGCGAGGTACCGTTCCAGCCACGCGACGCATTTTTTCTGGAACGATTCATCACCCACCGCCAGCACCTCGTCGGTGATCAACACCTCGGGCGAAAGCACGGTGGCGACGGCGAAACCGAGGCGCACCGCCATGCCGGAGGAATAATGCTTCACCGGCTCGTCGATGTGGTCGCCGATGTCGGCGAACGCGATGATCGAATCGATTTTTTCGCGGACCTCGCGCCGTGAAAGCCCCATCAGCGCACTCGAGAGGTGGATGTTTTCACGCCCGGTGTATTCGGGGTGGAAGCCGCTTCCCAGCTCCAGCAGCGCGCCCACGCGGCCCCTTATTTCCACGCTGCCCTGCGTCGGGCGCACCACCCCCGCGACAATTTTCAGCAGCGTGGATTTTCCGGCGCCGTTTTCCCCGATGATGCCCACCGACTGCCCGCGCACCACCTCGAGGTCCACGTTTCGCAGCGCCCGGAAGTGCGGCACATCGCGGCTGCGCAGCAGCAGTGCCGCCAGCGTACGCAACCGATCTGCGCTGGTGGAGATCTTGGGATAATCCTTGGTGACACCCTTGAGCGTGACAAGCGCCTCACCCATCAGAGGAAATCCTCGAAACTGGGCGAGAGGCGATTGAAGATCCAGAGTCCGCCCGCAAACACGGCGAGGCAACCGAGGGCCACCACCGCGTCACCCGGCACCAGGCCCGCGCCTTGCAGCAGCACCTCGCGCATCCGCTCGGAGAACCACGCCAGCGGGTTCCACTTCACCCACCCCTGGAGCGCCGCGGGGATGAGTGTGGATGGGAAAAGGATGGGCGAGGCGTAGAAGAGGATCGTGATCAGCACCTGCACCACGTGTTCCACGTCCCGCAGCAGGGTCTGCAGCGCGGCCAGCATCGCTCCCAGGCCCGCGCCCAGCAGCATGTAGGGGACCAGCAGCAGGAGCGCCACCGGAAGGCCGGAGAGGTGGATCGGTTCGCCGAAGAGCCTCAGCACCACCAGCACCGCGATGAAACCGGCGGCATGCACCGCGCAACACGCGAGCACCGACGAATACACCAGCAACCGATGGGGGAAGGCGACCTTCTTGATCAGGCCCGCGTTGGCGCCCACCGAACCCATGGCGCGTGTCAGGCCTTCGGAGAACATGATCCACGGCCAGAGCGCGACGGCGACGAAGGCCACGTACGTCACGCCGGGATAACCCGGCGGCACTCCTACCCGGAACACCTGGCTGAAGACGTAGGCGAAAATCGCGAGTTGCGCCAGCGGGTGCAGCAGCGTCCACGCCAGGCCACTCACGCTGCCGGCGTAACGGCTGAGGATTTCGCGCCGTGTGAAGTTGAGCAGCAGCCAGGCCCAACGCATGGAGCCGGCGCCCTGGGCCGCGATGTGAGCCAATGCGCCTGCCGCTTCTAGGAGGCCGCCGCCCTGGCGCGGCCGGGTGCGGCAAGCATGCGTTCGCGCTCGGCGAACCACTCGGCCGAGTATTCGCAATCGAGGTACTCGGGGAACCAGGGGCCGCCGATGGTGTAGTGGACCACGCTGGCATCGGGGCGGCGGGGGTCGTATCCCACCAGGTGGTTCCACTGCGCGGGGATCTCGCCGATGCGCGAGTCGTCGCGCAGCCACTTGAACTGGTGCAGCTCCAGGCCCGTGGCGGTGTTGACGAAGTCCGGCGTCAGCACAGTGCACTGCGCGCAGTTCATCAGCATCACCGACGACCAGTTCTTCTTTTCGTATTTCGTCTGCACCGCACCGAGGAACTTGGTCTCCTCCTTCGGCACGTGGGTGTGTTTGACCACCTGGACGGCGTAGCGGTCGTCACGCAGCGCCCACAACCGCGCGAAATCCTCCTGCGCGAGCATGTCGCAATCCATGAACACCGCCCAGCCCTTGAAGTCGCACAGGTAGGGAACCAGGAAGCGCGAGAACGAGAACTCCGTCGACTGCAGCGGATTGCGGTCGCGCCGGTAGACGCCCATCAGCTGGTCGAGCATGACGGGGGCGATCTGCACCGGCTGCGTGGCGCGCGCGTGGATGGAGTGCGAGAGGACGTTGAATGCCACGGCCTCCACGGCGTCGTACCCGATGAAGACGCGGATCATTGCGTCTTCGCGGCGTCCGGGGCGGGCTTGCCACCCTTCTGCGCCTCCATGGCGCGCCGCTGCAGGTCGTTGATATCCAGCCCGGGCGCCACCAGCTGCTCCACGTTCTGACGATAGGTAATCACGGTCCTGGAGCTGCGCAAGCCGGTGATCTCGTCGTCGAGGCGCTTGCGCTGCAGGCGATTGCGTTCGGCGGCGATGATCTCCGCCTTCACGGCCTCGAACGGCTTGGCTTTCGGCGGCTTGCGCTCGAGCAGCTTCAGCACGTGGAAGCCGAACGGGGATTCCACCGGCTCCGAAATTTCGCCCGGTTTCAGCTTCGCCAGGGCCTCACGAACGGGCACCACCAGGCGCTTCACCGGTCCGGTGCCGATGTCGCCACCCTTGTTGGCCTTCTCGCCCACGTCGCTGTACTTTTCGGCGAGCGTCAGGAAATCGGTGCCGGCCTTCGCTTCCTCGTAGGCGCGAAGGGCTACCTCGCGCGCCTGCAGGTTCGATCGGCACGACAGCCCCACCAGGATCTGCTGGACGTGGGCTTCCTCGTCCGTCATGTATTTGTCCTGGTCGGCGATGAAGAGCTCGCGCGCGCGCTTCTCGAGATCGATGGTGACCGAATCCTTCTCCAGCTTCTGCGCGTACAGGTCGGCGAGATACCCTTCCTGCAGTTGGCGAAGGCGGGCCTGCACGGCGGGGTCCTTGTCCAGGCCCGCCTCTCGCGCCCTCTGCGCGATGGCCCTCGTGATGTAGATGTTGTCCACCACCGAGGCCACGCGGTCGTAGCTCATTCGGAACCCGGCGCGACGGTCTTCCGGGACGCGAAGGATGTTGCCTTCGAAGTCCGCGGCATCGACGCGTACCTCGCCATCCTGGATCAACGGGGTGTCGGGGGGCAGTTTGGACACGGGACCCGGCGTTTGGGCCAGCGCGGTCAGGCTGGCGGCGGCAAAGAGGGCTGCGAATAACGGCTGTCGGGGAATCATTGGCACGTCCTGAAAGTAAAAGCGCCCGGGACAAGCCCGGGCGCAGTCGTGAGGCTTAATCGTTACAGGTTAATTGTAGGTCCACACGGTCCACTGGGGCACCCAGCCGCACACCGAAAGTGTCGAGCACGACGCATACGTGTAGCGGATGTTGATGTAGTACTGCTCTCCCGTAATCGTCGCGGTGCTGGCGCCCGGGGTGTAGCAGATGCCCCTGGTATCCATCACGGCTTTCGACGGGTAGGTCGCGGTCGGGTTCACCATCCAGATCTTCGACAGCAGGCGCTGGTTACCGCTCTTGATGTAGCAGCCGTCGCCCGCCGTTTCTTCCACCAGTCCCTTGCACTTGCTGATGTGGACTTCGTAATACCAGGGCGCCATGGGGAACGTGCTGGTGGTTTCCGATAGCTTGAAGATGCCGGAGTTCTTGGTGGTCTTTGGCAGGGCATACGACGCGATTGCGCCGCTGGCCAACAACAGGGTGCCGTTGGCGTTGCCGGAGCCTCCCAGGGACCGGACGGTCACATCACTTGCCGGGCAACCCGCGATCGGGGCAGTGACGGGAACGGTTTTGGTCAACGTCGACGGCGTGCCCGAGAGGCCCGGATCGGCCACCGTGATGGTCACCGTGCAATCGCCCGAGGTGGCGCCCGCCAGGACCCGTATGTTCTGGGTTGCGGCGCTCAAGGCGGGGAACGTCAGCGTGCCGGAATCCACGGCCGTGCAACCGCCGCCCGACCCGGTGGCCGTGTACGAGACTACAACCTCACCCGCGGTGCCACCGACGCGCCGGACCTGGAAGGCGGTGGTGGTCTGGGTGCCGGTATTGATGCTGGCGACGTTCGCGAGCAGGCTGAAGGTGCCCGGGCTGGTGGGCGGGGGCGTGCCAGTATCGCAGGTCACGTTGACCGCGCCGGTCGGATCCACCGTCAGCGACGTGTATTGGCAGGAGCTGCCGTTGGAAAGGTTGATGGTGCCTGCCTGGGCATTCGCTTCGCTCGTTACGGTCAGAGCGGCGATGGCACCCATGGCAACTGCTGTGCGCCGGAGAAGGGTCAGGAAAGTGGTCATTTGATCTCCCTTGGTTCGGCAATCCAGCACCCAGTGCTGAAAAGACATTTCGGAAACAAATACTTGGAAGGTAAAGCTAAAGCTCCCACTTAAGGGTACCAGAAGTTGGGCGCAGCCAGTTGTTATTTTCCTCACAATTCACCGTGAAATCGAGGAAAAAAACAGGCGGACCCGAGGGTCCGCCTGTCTTGTGCAACACAGGGAATGTTCCCCCTGCCACCGACCCTGGATTACGGGGCGATGAGGTTGGTGTACGCGTGATCGAACAGGCTCGCGTAGTTGCCCTGGCAAGCGCCCGTGGTGCAGGTGAGCGTGCCGTTGCTGAACGTGCGGATCATGAAGCCCGTGACCGGCAGGCCGAAGAACGAGGCAGCCGAGGCGGGGAACAGGGTGGTCGGAATTGCAAGGGCGTTGCCATCGAACACGGCGCCGTCGGACGTCGCCGCGTCGTTCTCGAGGCCGATCGTCGTCGCGTTGACACCGGTGAACGTCAGGCGCGCCCAACCGTTCTGGAAGCTCGGAGTGATCTGGATCGACGTGGTGTTGCGCGAACCCAGCACGCCGGACGTGCTACCCGTCGGCATGTGCCCAGCACCGTTACGGATCGAGATGACCGTCGATTCCCAGCAGATGGAGCTGGCGTCGCCGGCGGGCGGGGGCGGCGAGAAGTCGATCCCCGAAGCCGTGGCACCACGCTCTTCACGGTTGAAGTACTGGAACTCGATCTCCTCGCAAGCGCCCGACGCCGTGAGGACGTTGGTGTACGGCGGCGCAGCGGTCGTCGCGTCGACGAACACGCTCTTGATCGGCTGGGTAACGACCCAGTCGGTCAGCGAGCCGGCGGCGCTGTCGAGAACGTATTCGTTCATGATCGACTCGTGCTGGAACACCGAGGCCAGGGCCTGGGCGCCCGCGGACACGTGCGACCCACCGGCCCAGTCGTTGCGGTACACCGTGGCGACCATGCTGCCGGTCGGGTTGTAGCCGCTGTTGAAAATCACGCTGACCGGGGGTTCGACTTCTTCGAGGCTCGGCGTCGTGAGGCCAGGACCGGTGACTTGACCGACGTTGCTGAAGGCTTCCAGCGCGTCGGGTTTGTAGCCGGCGTCAAGGCCCGTGCTGACGTTGATCAGCGTGCCCGTGCCCGTGAGGCCACCGGTTTGCGGGATCGCGTCGGCGTTGATCAGGGCCTGGTTGGCAACCTGCACGAACGCGCAGTCATCCGGCACGCCGGTTGCATCGTGGGTGACGGCGTCATACGTATCCGTGCCAGCCGGGAACGAGGCCATTTCGATCATCTCGATATAGCCTTCGCGCGTGCGATCCAGGCCGCGGCCCAGGCCAGCGGCCTGACCAACGTACTGGTAGTTACGGAAGGTGCTGGTCGCGCCCGTGATCGAAATCGCCGGGGCGGTGCAGGAAGCGTCCGCCGTGATGATCTTGCCGGCCGAGCCATCGGTTGCGTCGACCGGCACGATGGCGGCGGTCCACACGTCGTTGGCGGACAGGTACAAGTTGAAGTCCAGCACCTCGGCAGAGGTACGGCCTTCCAGGATACGGACCTTGACGGCCTTGGCCATCTCGGTGGTGTTCACCACCGAGATGTACGTGTTCCACGAGTTGGTGCCGGTGTTCTGAACCGTGTAGTACGGGAACAGGAGGGCCTGGCCCGTCTTGTTCGGGGCGATGAAAACAGCTTCTGCGCTACCCACGACGCCCAGGCCAGCGACGACGGCGGTAAACAGAGCTTTTCTTTTGAAGGTGTTCATGTTTTGAGTTACTCCTTTGTTGAGAAAGTGATCACTTTCCAGAGGTTACAACCCGCGAATTCTATCCTAAGGGATGCCATTTTTACAATCAAACCCGCTAAATCTGCCTGGATACTGGCTCTTCCGGACTATCTTCGTAGATACCACCATTGCGAACCGTCTCGGATCCAGACTTCCTTGTTGGGAGTCTTGATCCGCGAGCCACGATATTCATATTCGATGGTTGTTGCCACTTCGCAGCGATCCGCGTTGTTGCAATCCACCTTGTCTACCGTGACTACCTTCCAGAACCCGATCCTGATGCCACCCGCAAAATCAGCCAGGGACATGGTTGCTCGGCTTCCGGGACTGAAGAATTCGTACGCCGCCTTCACATCCCCTTGCACCAATGCGTTCCAGCGGGTTTGAGCGCGTTCCTTTACGATCTCTTCCGAAGCCCTGGGGGGCACGGTTGCCGCGCAGGCCGCCAGCAAGGCGGTCATCAACACTGCGGCGAACTGCCTGCCGAACCCATGGAACTTCGTTTTACCCACTGCGCATCCGTCCTGTTGTGGCGAAAGACTATTCAAGTTGATTCTCCGCGTCAAACAAATTCGAAAGATTTTTACAACACTGTTGTGTTTTTACAACAATGAGGGGAAAACAACACACCAAATACCTTCGGTTTCAAGGTATTCGGTCTGGTTCTTAACCTGGCTTCTAGGGCTGTTTCGGGGCGGCGACGGCGGGATTCGGGGCGCCGTACGGGGGGGTCT
>Ga0163153_10001250_pt1 | contig 40468 bp, 49 predicted proteins | sample OliLakLV19MP6IB1_FD_148629 | JGI IMG/M metagenome (GOLD analysis project Ga0163153, IMG submission 148629) | Freshwater microbial mat bacterial communities from Lake Vanda, McMurdo Dry Valleys, Antarctica - Oligotrophic Lake LV.19.MP6.IB-1 | ecosystem: Environmental > Aquatic > Freshwater >... | reverse complement strand
TGTGTGTAATCCTTGGGTGTGTAATGTCACGATCATGCCTCCATGATCCCAACTTCCACCCCTTCAGGCTCATCTCACCGTGGATTCACGGCGCTCCGTTCAGGCTCATGTGTCATTGGACAAGACTCGCTCTATAATCTAAGGCCAGATTATAGTATGCTCCGACACGATTTTGCATGACCTTCCCGTTCAGGATTGATTTCGCTATGTTGCGATACACAATGGTGTTCACGCGCATCCTGGTTCTCGTGTGGTTGGCAACATGGGTTCTAGCCGATCCGCTCTTCCTGCTCCAGGAGCTCATGGGCCCGGAGGAATATTCTGCTGCGCGCAGCGTTCTTAGGAATGGGACGGTCGGAAAGCATTTTGCGCAGCATTATTCGGATGTGCTTATCAGTTCGGCCACAGAAGGCAATCCCACCCGGAGCGAAGAGATCCAGTCCGACGAGTCCGGGTCCGACAACCACGTCGATCTGCGGCGGTTTGATCGTGCGCAGTCGGTCCCGCTGACGGTCGCCTTCCAGCCCTGGTCCCCCTTTTCCACATCAGCCACTCCCCGCGCACCTCCATCAGCATCTCTTTGAGATAACGGGTCTTTTTTTTCGCTCATGCGAGTGTTGTCCTGGCCCGGACATCGTGTACTTCATGAATCAAGGGGGGGGGTGCATCTTGAACACAGACATTCAGAAACAACAGCGACGGTCTGCACTCGGCCCCATAGAGGTGACAGATGTCTTTTGCGACTTTGATGGCACAATCACCAGGGTGGATGCCACTGATGCCGTGCTCGAAGCCTTTGCCCTCCCTGCGTGGCGGGAATGGGAGGCACGATGGTTGCGGGGTGAGATCACGAGTCAAGAGTGTCTTGCGCGTCAAATTGAACTCGTCCAGGCGGATCGAGATATGCTCATCGAGTTTGCCGGTGACCTTCCGATCGATGAGGGCATTCTTACTCTACATCGTCACTGCACTGAACAGGGAATCCCGCTCACAATTGTCAGCGACGGTATTGATCTCCTCATCGAGGCAGTCCTGCGTCGGCATGGTCTCTTACAACTCCCCGTATTCTCCAACCACCTTCGCTGGGATGACCGAGGCCGCCCGACACTCAGCTTCCCCTTCGCGGAAAAAGAATGTGACAGCGGGGCAGGGACATGCAAATGTTCGTTGACCCTTCCAGCAGACCCTCGGTCATCACGACCGGTCTACATCGGAGACGGCCGGTCCGATCAGTGTGTGTCAGGAAAAATGCAGACCGTGTTTGCGAAAGGAACGCTCTTGGATTGGTGCGAGCGGACCGGCATTCCCTGCATACCATTCAAGACGCTGGCCGAGGTGGCCGACCGTCTCTTCATACAGGAGGCCCGCATCGCATGAAACCTCTCCCAATGGTCCATCTCAGCGAAGAAGCGCTCCGCGAGAAAGAGGCGAAATACTGCTCATTTGGAGACACCGTCCACTACTCGCCTGTGCCGAAATTCTTCAAAAACTGCGAGGGAAGTTTTCTCTATGATCGCGAAGACAAGCCCTATCTCGATTTACAAATGTGGTACTCGGCGGTCAACTTCGGTTATCGCAACCAGACCATCATCGACGCGCTGAAAGCCCAGTTAGACCGGCTTCCGCAACTCGCCTGCCAATATCTTCACGAAGAGAAGGTGCTGGTGTCCGAGAAGCTGGCCCTTGAATGCTTGCGGGCGTTCGGTCTCGAAGGGCGGATCCAATTCAATGTGGGAGGGGCACAGGCCATCGAGGACTCCATGAAGCTCGTGCGGAATGCCACCGGCAAGAGCCAGTTCATGGCCTTCACGGGTGGATATCACGGGCGCACGCTGGGGGCCTCGGAAATCACATCGAGTTATCGCTACCGCCGCCGCTTCGGTCACTTCTCCAATCGCGCGCACTTCGTGCCCTTTCCCTACTGTTACCGCTGTCCCTACGGGAAGACGCTGGACTCGTGTGACTACTATTGCGTCAACCAAGTCGAGCGACTCTTCGAGACTGAGTACAACTCCTTCTGGGATACTAAGGCCAACGAGGCGGAGTTTGTCGCCTTCTATATAGAGCCGGTCCAAGCCACAGGGGGATACATCATCCCACCGCCTGAATACTTCTCACGACTGCAAAAGATTCTGAAGGAACGCAAGATCCTCCTGGTAGACGATGAGATCCAGATGGGATTTTTCAGGACCGGAAAATTCTGGGCGCTCGAACATTTCGGGGTCCAGCCCGATATCGTAGTCTTCGGCAAGGCCATGACGAACGGCTTGAATCCCATCTCGGGAGTCTGGGCAAAAGAGGCGCTCATTTCACCGGAGAAGTTTCCGCCTGGGTCCACACACTCAACCTTTTCGTCAAATCCGCTTGGGACCGCGGCAACACTCGCGACCCTCTTGTGGATTGAGCAGCAACATTATGAGAAGAAAGTGATGGAATCCGGCGCATACTTTCTGAGACAGATCGAAATTCTCAAAACCCGTCATAAGACGATCGGCGATGTATCTGGATTGGGGTTAGCCCTTCGCATTGAAGTAACCAAGTCGGACCGCTTCACCCCGGACAGAGCCCTCGCAGACAAAATCTTTGAAGCAGGACTGGCTGGCGGCATTCCCTCGTCCCGCGGTCCCATGGGCCTGGTATTGGACATCGGAGGACATTATAAGAATGTATTCACGCTGGCGCCGGCATTGGACATTACTACCGACGAGATTGATCTGGGGATAGAACTCTTGGACTCCTTGTTTACATCATGCACGGACAGCAAATAACCACAACGGCACGGAGTCGCCATGACCGGCTCTCTGAAATGGTCGGTCGCCGGTCGACGGATCTCATCTTTGAGAACGACTCGAACACGCTCGTCTATTTGATTCATGGGATTACCGGTACTCCCGTCGAAATGCGCTATCTGGCTCGTGGCCTGGCTCGACGCGGAGAGGATGTCTATGCCACCACCTTGCCTGGACATTGCACCAGCCTGCGCGATCTTGTAAGAACAAGCGAACAACAGTGGTGCGACCATGTCGGCAAGCAATTAGCCTATGTGCGAGAGCGCTATGAGCACGTCTATGTGGCAGGGCTGAGTGCAGGCTCGCTGATTGCGATCGAGGCCTCAACCATCGTGACCGTGGATGGGATTGGCGTTTTGTCTCCGACCTTCTTCTATGACGGGTGGAATACGCCACGAAGTCATGCGATCTTACCACTCGCACTCAAACTCGTACCCGAATGTCTACAACATCTCTTGTTTCACTTGGATGGCCCGCCCTATGGGGTAAAGGACTCCTTGATTCAGGCACACATTCGTGCCTCCTATACCTCAGCGTCTGTATTTCATGAATGGGTTGGTTTATGGTGGGAGGGATACCGGAGTGAGTCTGTCGGAAACGGGACGGACCCGTCGTCTGCATCAAAAGGATACCCGCTCTTCCCACTTCGAACCTTAACTGAAATCGATCGGCTCATGAGTCGCGTCAGAAAACTCTTAGCGAAGGTGTCTGCTCCTACGCTGATTCTGCAAGCAACCAATGATGACATGACAGGGCCACGAAACGCCCAGTTCGTCTATGACGAAATCACTTCGATACAGAAGCAGATCGTGATGTTGGATGATTGCTACCACGTAATCACGGTCGACCGTCAGCGCCAAGCTGTGGTCAAACACCTCGATGCATTCGTTAAATTGAGCACCCGTACCCATCACGGTGCAGGGGAACAGACTCATGAGGAAAGTGCCGTGCGTTGATGCCGGGAAGGTCAACGGACCATCACCGCTACGCCGCACTTGTTCATCTGTGTCGATGCAGGCATCGTCAGTTTCTTACCGCACATATTGTGTCATCCCTGCGAAAACATCTCCTGCCTTCTCAGCACCTCTCGAGAGAAACGACCTGTATCCCCGCGAGTCATCATCACGCCAATATTAAAACGGATAATCTATTCCCACGAACACATTTCCCCCATCACGCCCATAGGCCACGTCGAATCGAGCGACGACGGTGGGTTTGATCAGCAATCGAAAGCCAATCCCTGGATTGATTTGGAGATCCTTCAAGGACCCTTGCAGAGCCTTCGCACTATTTTGTCCAACTCGCCCGATATCGAGAAATGGAGCGATTTCCAGGTGGGTATTGATGTCGAACATCGTTTTATTGAGCACAGTCACTCGTTCTTCTAAATTTACAAGGGCAGCCCAGCTGCCGACGTACCTCCCGCGCCCGAAAGCCCGAAGGGTATTTTCGCCACCTAACGTAGGCTGCTCATAAAAAGGCACACCGAGCTGCTCCGCACCCTTGCGCTCTGTTTGTCCGAACACGCCGGTGATCAACAGGCGTGCGACGAAGGTCATTCGGTCCGATGAATGAGGAATGAACTGACGAGCATCGAATGCGACGTGCCACCACTGGTTTTCTTCATGCGGCTGTACGTTCTGATTAAATTCGGCCAAGACGTTCACATAGGTACCCTTAGTCGGCATAAGTTGGCTATTTCTCGTATCATAACGGAGTGTCAAACCGTGTCCCAATACTTGCGCTCCCTGGATACCTGGAATCGTAGAAAATTGCTGTGCTGTGGCGGGAAGAGAATCAACGATTCCGGCATCTACTCGTACATTGCGATACCGCTCAGTCAACATCAGTGCGAGATCCGGAGTGAGCTTGATGCCGGCGGTCAGTTTGACGAGTAATTCTCGCGAGGTGTAGTTTGTTTCCTGTGCCTGGGTCGTTCTACTTCCGAAGCCAAAAAATCTCTCGAAAGGGTCTTTAAATGCAGCGAAATCGGCAGCGAAAATGTATCCACCCGCGTTAAGATTCTTATATCCCAAGTCGATACCCTGATCGAGTTTTTGACCGAACCAGGCCAGCGCATGATACTGCTCTGTATCCGAAGGATACGCGAAGTAATTCAGCGAACCGTAGTGTCCGATCAATCGATTGTACAAGTACTGGGGCATCAATACTTCTTTGACTTCCCCTTTGGAGTCGGCCTTGAGAATTGGAGGGTTCATGCCAACCCAGTACCCTTCATTGGGATTGCTGGCGAATGCCGGCAGTGGAATGATTGTATAGTCTGATTTAGTCGGCAAAGATTTCAACGCGTGTTCCGCAGGATGGGCCGGGTCATCTATCAGTTCCGTTGTCGGAACTTTTCCTCCACCCTCTTTGTCCTGAGTCGATGAGATGAGCTGGTGCGCGTTCGGAGGGCCATAGACTTCCTCCGCATGAACTGAAATTGCTGCAAACAACAGAACGTGAATCGTGAGAACCCCTACCAAACAGTTCAGCACGATGCCTTCCAGTACCGCCTCATCGATGGAACTCGTTGGTTGGTCCTGCCGGGTGGAATCTGAGGGGGGTGAACACCATATACGAGGAAATCATAACGGAGATATTACGGTCAATCCTGAACTCAGATCAAACCCTTTCCGCTCTTCCTGAAGAAAACTGATAGTCGAAATCCTTACTCCAGGTCCGACCTGTGTTCTATGAGCCCGTGGCCGAGCACACCCTCAATCACCAGTTCACGGTGGCGCACCAAACCCGGGTGTGGGCCGGGGACTGCACCGACGTGTGGATCACAGCGGGTTGGCTCTCCCTGGCCGTGATCCTCGATCTCTACTCGCGTCGCGTGATCGGCTGGGTGATGGGCTACCGGCTGACCGTGGATCTAACCGAGCGGGCCCTCACCATGGCGCTGGCGAAACGGAATCCACTGGCCGGGCTCCTGCACCACTCGAATCGCGGCAGCCACTATGCCGTCAGGAGTTACCAGCGTCTGCTCGGCGAGCACGGCATCACCACGCGCATGAGCCGGAAAGGTAACTGTTGGGACAACGCCTGCTTCGAACGCTTCTTCGGAACGCTCAAACGCGAGCTCGTGTCCCATCGGCACTATGCTACCCGCGACGACGCGATAAGGGAGATCGTCGAGTACCATGAGGTGGTCTCTAATCGGACGCGCCGGCATTCGACCCTTGGCGATCATTCCCCGGCCGAGTACGAAGCGAGGACGGTGGTGGCGTAACCGGGTGTCCACGGAATCGGGGGAAGGTCATAACTCTCTGAGTGTGCTAGCGTTAGTGTGGAAGGAGGCTACAGATGATATGTCCTAGAAAGTGGAGGGTCCACAAGGAACTTGGGAAAGGTGGGGCAGGCACCGCCTACCTGGCTGAGGACCCAGTTAAAATTTGGTCAAGGAATGGCTTGCCGCGCCATCTCCAACTCTGACCGTTCTCGCCCAAGCAACGGCTATTTCCCTGTAATTTTCTGTTTCGAACTATTCAATGGCTGGGGTCGAAGGGATATCCGAATCGTCGGGCAAAATACAGCGGGCTGCACTTGCCTTCCACCACCGTCAGTACTCACTACGCCGATTGCCCAAGTGGATACTGCGGAAGGCACGAGGACTCACCCGTTCAGACGCTACGTGGATTTTGTCTGCGCATCTCCTTTGCGCCTCCCTTGCTTCCCTCCTATCCGGTTGCGCTCCTGCTCGTAGCCCACGGCGGCGTAATACAGCACGCGATCGAAGAACCGGCCGAGCAGGTACAGCAGTTCCAGCTCTCCATGCAGTTCCATGGCGCTCTCAGACAGACCTTCGCGCTGGACGAAGTCGCGCACGTGTTCCCTGGTGGAGATGATGGCCCAGACGAAGTGACTGTAGTCCACGCTCTGCTGAGCGCGCGCCGCACCCAACTCGGTGTAACGCCGCTCCAACTGGGCCTCGCCCTTATCCATATCCAGCAGCCACTCGCTCAGATTACGGTATATCTCGCGGGTGCGGGCTTGGAGTTCGCTCGCCGGGACTTTGCTCAAATCGCTGCACCGGGGAGAGTTCCATACCTTCTCGCTGAGGTCGCGGGAGAGCTGTTCGATGTGAGTCTCGATAAGTCGCACCAATCGGATGGCCAGCATAGCGCACCTCCAGGTAGAACAAGCGTCTGCGTAGGGAAATTCTCTGACCCCTAATTCTGGGTTGAGACCTTACTAGAGAGCTGGCACCAACGTCAATCACTCGCTCCTCAAAGAGGGCTGGTGCTGGTGGTATCGGAAGTATACCCCGCTCGAAACAGAACTTGAGGCACTCGAAAAGTCAGCGGGAGAGCCCAAGAAAGGTTTGTGGGTTGATCTGCAGCTGGTACGCCGTGGGCGTGCCGGGAAAGGTAGATGGAAACAACCGGGTGTCGACGGGTGCCCTACCCCCCTCCACTGCCGAACAACGTTCCCCCTCGCCACTAGGCCGCTAGGGCCACCCCTTTGAATCTCTAAGTGGAGAAGGTGACCAACGACAGTTGGATTGCCTGTCCTCCATCAAACCGAAATTCGTGCCTGTGGCATCCTGTTCTCCCATCGTCGCGTACAGATCACACCATCTCGTACCCTCCGCTATCTCCCTGCATGTGACGACCGAAGAGATGAACCTATGCCAGGTTATTTTCAAGGCAGCTGCATTTAGACTCTTGCGCCTTCGTTCGTACATCTTTACAATCCCCCCTGCGAGGCCTCTATGCCCTTCTCGATTCACCTCTCCCGTTGTTTGCGCAGCATGACTTTCGTCGTGTGCCTACTCAGCCTGAGCTCCATGGTGAGCGCTGACAGTCTGTGGGGTGGGGCATGGGTTCTACGTGAGCCTCCGCAAGGAGGTCGCCTCATCATGACTGTAGAGGAGGTGGACACCGGATGGAACCTGACCTACAAGGTTGTCGGCCCGGATGCGCCGGCAAGCACAGTCTCGACCGTCCAGACACCGCTCAACGGCAAGGAGGCTCCTCTCTTGGTCAATGGCAAACCATCGGGCCAGACGATGGGGATAAAAAGGATCGACACGCACCGCACGGTCACTGTCTTGAAGTTTAAAGGGAAGGAGACCGGTGTCTCAATGGCGGAAGTCTCACCCGATGGCAAAGTCCTCAAGATCGAGACCGACTATGTGAGCTCGAACCCCATCGGGAAAGAAATTCAATACTGGGACAGGCAGTAAGGACTCTCGCCTTGCCGTGAGAGCACCGATAGCGAATGTATCCAATGCTCCATGTTCATTCGGAGTTGTGCTAAGACCACAGGCGAAGCAGAGTTAGGTTTTTCTCCACTCCGCCCAGTCGCTGATCATCACACTTACCATCTGTTTCGCAGCCCGATTTAGCCATTGGGGCTTTCGTGTTGCGAGGTCTCGCTGAATCGCCCTGATCGCCTTGTGGGTTCCCAGATGCACGTTGGCCGTCTCCCTGCCCATCGCGTACAGGAGATGGGCTTCATCTCGTTTCCTCGGCAATGTGGCCAGTTCAATGCGCGAGCAGTAGGGGGAGAGCCGTCGTACAAGCCAGCCACCCTGTACCCGCACAAAAGGATCATGGCCCCGAACAGCCTGGTCCAATATAGACTGATAGAAGATGGTGTCGGGTCCATCGTGCGCTCCTGCCCACACACAGGCTGAGAGCCCCAAGGCTTTCGCCTCACGGGCAATCTTCCCCCCTTGCCAATCGGCCAACGCGATGAACCGCGGGCGCCCCAGGCTTCCCAATCCTGACACCCGTCGCTTAAGGCGATATGAAAGACCGGATTCCGGCATCAGATGGTCAAGGGCTACCCTCACACTGTGAGGCACAGCCCCCTTCACTGGCGGCAACGCCTCCATGTTCTCCCAAAACTTGACTGGGTCACGGAGTGCGTTGGTGGCAATGTCTCGCAACCACCAGTGCTCCTCGGCCAACACAAACGGCCGGCCTCCTGAGTTCAGCCCTTCTGTGTAGCCAGTCAGCAGCGCGTCACAGGCAGCCTTAGGCTTGATCGCCAGCTGCTTCGTATCGGTAGCCAACGTGGCACTGACGGCTAATCGCACCAGATCGTTGGTGTACGGGAGTGGATGGGCCTCGTCGAAATCGTTGATTCCCCAAATTAAGCGGCCTTCACTGTCTCGCCATGTTCCAAAGTTCTCGACGTGCGCATCGCCAATCGCCAAGAGCAACGGTGCCGTGACGACGTCACGACACACTTCTGGCCACACCTGCATCCATCGGTAAAATGTAGATCGAAAAAAAAGAAAGGCATCCCGTTTCATTAACTTGTGCTTGAGGGCAAGATCGATGGGGACAAGATGGATCTGCTTCGCCAGCCAGGCTTCATAAAGGCGGGTGGCCCGATGAATCTTCATCAGCATTACGGCAGTCGAGTGAAATCGGCTCTTACGGAGCGAAGCCACCTTGCGTTTCTATCAAACACATGGAAGGATACGTCAACGCGCTAGAAAAATCGACGTGGCTATCTTCGGCCATCTGAGAGGTCACGCGTGGGATTCGCGCTCGCTCCATCCGGCAAGAGCACATCGGCAATAGTGCATCCATATATACGCCCATCAGGAATCACGATATCTCTCAGTAGCCGGTGGCACCTGTTCAATGCTAGGATTCACGGTCTCCCGGGCATTGAACCGACGCAAGGGAATGGGTCGTTGGAGAATTTCCGTTGGCCGTCGAGTATTTTACAGACAAGACGCGAGAAAAAATCAGCCTCACAAGGGGACCGCATGAAAACATTTCAGGTACGACAAAGTATTCATTATGATCTGATGATCGCCGCCGGCACGGAACAGGAAGCAATTCTCAAAGCCGGGATTATCCCCTTGACGCAGTGGGAAACAGAGAGGACCGATATCACGGCTGAGTTAATCGATGAAACGGAAGAAATAGACGATTACTGACTCACGCAGGACAGAGGTTGTGCGATCAGTCCTTCTTACACACAACTTTCCATACTGTGTGACCAATACTGCCTGGCACGACTGGTAGCCACTTACCAACTTGTGAATTGGTATACACCACGGTTCCACTTCCCATATTTCCCGAGAATTCCTTGAGCCCAAGCGATCGGCTGCGTTCCTCGACGCAGTCGAATTCCCATTCCTCTTTGTTACTTAAAAACCTGACGCCCCCCACAGTTTGTACAGTCGTGTAATCGTAGAATTGCCACATCTTTACCAGATTGCTGTTACGGCGTATGGTGGCCGGATCCACATATACCGTTTTCCCTGCTTCGTCGCGGTCGCTTACTTTCACCCACTCTGCATACGCAGCGCCGCTATTCAGAACCAGGAGTGTGAAAAGAATCAGTCGCAGCATGTACATTCCTCGATCAGCTGAGATCTTTCATATATTTTCCAGCGCCTATTCCCTCGCCGGATTTTCAGGTCGATAGTCTGTGCAGGAGTCGGGCACCTGTCGGTCTTCTATCGATTCCCTGCGGCGACGTCCATCTGCGCATCACCCATCGAGTAGACCGATGCAATGTTGTACCACACTATACATGCGCATAATCCTGCATACGCCACGTTGAAATTCCTTGAACTCTCCAAGGTTGTTCAATGCAATGGCCCTGGGCTATGGCGTTCTTGCACCGCTGCCTCACCTAGGCATCGTATTTTGGGGCGCACTGCTTGTTGGCAAAGAGAAAAAGGCATTGTAAGAACGCGGTGACGGAGGAGACCAGGGGCGAGGGGTATGGTGGGAGCGATTCCAGCGAGCGTACAAGGGCACGAGTTGGCGAGCTATTTCACTATGCTGCCAGTACAACCACTTGGATGTCAAAGTGGAGATGTGGGATTACACTTGATTAATCGCTTTCCCTCCATTTCGCTCACAGAGAGTATGCGATGCGTACCGCACAAGCCTTTTCCCTTATCACTGGTACACCACTGTGACCCTGGCAAGAAAATCAATAAGTTCGTCGACATGTCGTCGTATTGCGCTCCGATCTTCTCTTGCTGCCGCTTGCTCCAAGGCCGCCCCAATCATACTGATGGTGTCGAACCCGTATCCTCCCCCATCCCCTCTCATCCGATGTCCAATGATTTCAATCTGGGCCAGATTACTGTTTTGCAACGCGGCTTCGAGTATCGGCACATCACGGCGACGGTTCTCCAGAAATCCTGGGACGATTTCTTCAAGCCCTTGGTCGACGCACACGGTGATGATGTTGTCGGCGTTTCTGTTCGGTCCCGTAGTCATGATATATGCCGTCCTTTGCAAGCCCGGAGAACCTCCAGGAGGGTGTGTTTCTTGATGGGTTTCGTCATATGGGCATCGCAGCCGGCATCGAAAATCTTCACTCCGTCCTCTTTCAGTGCCTGAGCAGTCAAGGCAATCACCTGTATGGGAAAGAGGTGATGCTCCCGCTCCCACGCTCGAATGGCTCGTGTAGCCTCATAGCCGTTCATCACCGGCATTTGCATATCCATCAGGATGAGATCGTAGTCGCCGATCTTGAATCGCTCCACCGCGATGGCGCCGTGATCCGCGATATCAAGGCAATACGGAGTCTGTTTCACATAGGCACGAATGAGCATCTGATTGTCTGTGGAATCTTCAGCTAGTAAGATGCGAAGCGCCTTGAGTTCAGTTGGAGTTGTAGACGCCACTGATGAGAACCCAGCCGTATGTTGGATCCCCTTCGCACGGTCGAAGGCGATGCTGATGGTCTGAATCAGATCCGATTTCCTGATAGGCTTGATCAAATAACCACCTAGTCCCATGTCGTAGGTGCGGGCAATATCGTCGGCCCAATGACGAGAGGTCAGCATCACAATCGTCGGTCCCTGGGAAGGGTCGGCCCGTTTAATCTCTTCGGCAACGTGAAACCCATCCATCTCCGGCATGCGACAGTCGAGAAGCACAAGCTGGTAGGGTCGCGACGACTCAGCGGCTCGCCGCCATTCTTCGATGGCATCGTGACCGGAGGCAGTATCCGTCACCTCCGCTCCCAAGGCCGCCAAGGATTCGTGAAGGATCAAGCGGTTGATGGCATGGTCATCGACGACAAGGGCTCTGATCCCATGAAGATCGAGCGGGATGTTGTGATGGGTGGTGGTCTGGCCGGATGGCACCGCAAGCTGCACGCAGCAATGAAAGGTGCTGCCCTCTCCTAGAGTGCTCTCCACCCAAATTCGTCCCGCCATGCGTTCTGCTAATCGCTTTGAAATGGCCAGCCCTAACCCGGTGCCCCCATACATACGCGTTGTCGAGGCGTGGGCTTGCGTAAAGCTTTCGAATATGGAGGCAAGCTTGTCTGATGGAATGCCGATCCCTGTATCACTCACAGCAAATCGAATGGCGCCAAGGGAGGGGATTTCAGGATCCGGCTTCACCCATACCATGACGGACCCGCTGTCGGTGAATTTGATCGCGTTACTAATGAGATTCAAGATGATCTGGTGGAGCCGGTGTGGGTCTCCAATCACCACACAGGGGACATCAGGGGAAATATGACAGGCAAGTTCGAGGCCTTTTTCATTCGCCCGCAGGGCGAGAATCTCGATAGCCTTTTCAATCAAGTCACCCAAATCAAATTCGGTTGATTCCAGTTCCAGATGGCCGACCTCGACTTTCGACAAGTCGAGAATGTCGTTGATCAGATTTAATAGATTTCCACCAGCACGGCGGAAAATGCGCAGGTATTTTCTTTGCTCTGGTGCCAGATCTGTTTCCCATAAGAGATCAGCCATACCGACAATGGCATTCATGGGCGTGCGGATCTCGTGACTCACGCTGGCAAGAAATTCGTTCTTGGCTGCACTCGCCTTCTCTGCTCGTTCTTTTGCCTGGCGGAGAGCTTTCTCCGTCTCTCGGTGGTCCATGGATTCCATTGCGAGAGTCATCAGGGTGGCAAATGACGCGGCAACAGTCATTTCATCGGTGGTCCATGTGCGAGGCGAGCCGAGGTATTCATGACACAACACGCCCACCGACTTTCCTTTATATCTGATCGGTGCATCGAGCATCGCGCCGATTCTAAGCGGCGTGAGATACAATGATGAGAACTCACAGGTACGTGGATCTGAGTGAGCGTCGTGGACCGCGAGAGTATGTTCTTCCCGCTCCAACGCCTGAAAGTACGACGGGAATTGCTTGGCCAGGAGAACGGCTCCAGCGCTGTGCTGCCGGGTGGGAGCCTCATACAAATCTTGCAGATGAATGGCCGAGCGATCTTTCTGGAACAACCAGATGCTGGCGCGCTCGACCGCCAGCACACGGCTCGCTGTTTCGGTGATAGCCTGAGCCGCAAGGTGAAGGTCTCCGGAGATGATCGCCTTGTTCTGAGTCAATTCGAGCAACCCGGTCTGGTGCGCCTCAAGCAAACTGACGCGCCGGCTTTCTTGTGTCGCGATTCGTTTTTTCTCTGTGATGTCGCGGCAGGTGCAGATAATGTCGGGAGTATGTCCTTCGCCACGGCTGGATTGCCGCAACCCAACTTCGAGATCGAGTGGCTCCCCGGTCTTCTTTCTGCCGACTAATTCGCCTCGCCAATATCCGGCATGCAGCAAGAAGGGAAAATGGTGTTGCTCAATCGAAATCTGTTCCTCAGGATTGTAGAGATCCTTCCATGACTTTCCGATCAATTCTTCGATCTCGTAGCCAAACATGACAGCGTAGGCCGGGTTCATATAGGTGTACAATCCGTCGGCACTCAATAGCGCGAAGCCTTCCATGCCGTGATCTACCGCGCACTGAAGCTGAGTGAGCTTCTCGTTCTGACGTTTTTGCTCGGTGATATCGACCATGATGCCGTGGGACTGGACGGGGTGTCCCGCTTCCACACATATGTTCACGATATTTCTGATCCAGACAACACGGCCGTCGGCGGCATGCATCCGGCATTCAAAATCATGAGCCAGGCCCAACTTCGTCTGCTCCGTACGATAAGCCACGGCTTGTTTGCGGTCTTCAGGATGTATGCGATCGGACCAGAACAACGGATCGTTGAGCCAACGCTGAACAGGGTAGCCAAGAATAGGCTCGGCTTGATCGCTCACATACGTGAAGCCGAACGTCACTGGATCCGCCTCCCAAACGATCCCGCTTACGGACTTCGCCAACGAGACGTAGCGCTGCTGGGAAACGCGAAGTGCCTCCTCAAGCCGCTTCCGCTCGACGGCTGTACAGAGAGCACGGCCGATCGCTCCCCCATCGTATGGCCCTTTCAACACATAATCCTGCGCCCCGTTCTGAACGGCTAGCATCGCGAGTGGTTCGGCATTGAGGTCTGTGAAGATCACGACCGGAAGCTCCGGCGCCCGTGCTTGCACGCGCGCGAGCGTGTCGAGGCCAGCGCTGTCTGGCAGGTTGAGATCCAGGAGTATTAGATCGAAACGCCTCACGGCTAGACAAGAAAGTGCGACTGACAGCCGATCCGCATGCTCCACCAGAATAGGAACTTTCGTGAAATTGGAGAGTGCGTCTCGCAGCAGAGCCATCTCCTGCCGGTTATCCTGGATGGCAAGGACAATCATAGACTGCGTACTCCTTCGAGCTCCTCTAACCGATGCCTAACCCTACTTCACTGCTTTAGGGAGTTGACCCCTCCCGTATGGCAGAGAATGGCTTCCAGCAAGACAGATTTCTTGATGGGCTTAGCCAAGACGCCATTGCACCCGACGGCTTTGATTCGTCGCTTGTCTTCAGGGTACGCGTACGCCGTCAACGCAAGAATCGGAGTCGGCGGAATGCCCTGTTTCATTTCCCATTCCCTGATGGTCGCAGTCGTGGTATAGCCATCCATCACTGGCATGTGGATGTCCATCAAAACCAGATCGTAGCGGCCGACGGTCACCATGTCACAGGCGATGCGGCCATTTTCCGCGATGTCCACTTTGTACGGCGTCGCTTTCAGGTAGGCCTTGACCAAGAGCTGGTTATCCGTCGAATCCTCCACAACTAGAATTCTTAGCGCGCGGTGATCCACCAATGCCACAGGTGCCTCAACCTGCCTTGGCAACGGAGGCAACCCTTGCGTTCGTCTATGAGCGATCGCGAGTGCGCGGCGGAGCTCTGATCGTTTAATGGGTTTCTCCAAATATCCGGCCAACCCCAGATCGTAGGTGCGAGCGACCTCACCGGACCGGTGGGTGGACCCTCCAAAGTCCGACGTGAGCATCAAGATAGCCAGATCCTTCAAAGACGGATCCGCTCGAATCCGTTCGGCAACCTCGAATCCGTTGAGATCGGGCATACGGGAGTCGAGCAGCACAAAGTCGTATGACTCACCGGCCTCTCGAGCCCGTTTCAGTTCAGTCAACGCGGTCAGACCGTCCGGCGCCTCCCCCGCCTGCATCGCCCAGGCGGTCAGGGCCTCCCGAGCGATGAGTCGGTTCGTCGCATTATCATCTACAACCAGCACGCGAAGAGCGTTCAAGTCCGTGAGCGCAGAGAGTGGAGCCTCCGAGGTCTCCGGCTCGACGTCGAATCGCAGCGCACATAAGATGGTGCTGCCGTGGCCGACTAGACTCTCAGCCCAAATACGGCCGCCCATCAGGATGGCGAATTGCTTGCTGATAGCGAGACCCAGACCTGTCCCGCCGTATTTGCGCGCGGTGGACACATGCGCCTGCGTGAAGCTTTCGAAAATCGACTCCAGCTTATCTGGGGGAATGCCGATTCCGGTGTCGCTGACAGAGAACAGCAGCGCGCCCGGTTCGGAGATCTCGGGATTCGGCACCACACGTAATTCGATAGAACCCTGGTCGGTGAACTTGATGGCATTCCCGACCAGATTCACCAGAATCTGCTGGAGACGGGTTGGATCACCATAGAGGAATCGAGGGACCGCAGGGGATACATAGCAAGTCGGCTCTATGTTCTTATCTCGCGCCCGCAAGGCCAGTAGGTCGATCACGTTGTCAATCACGTCCTGCAGATCGAAGCGGATCCGTTCTAGCTCAATGTGCTTCGCTTCCACCTTGGAGAGATCCAGAATATCGTTCAAGAGGGTCATCAGGTTCTGACCGGCATTTCGGAAGATACGAACATATTTACCCTGTTCGTCGGTGAGAGACGTCTCCCCTAGCAAATCGGCCATTCCGACTATCGCATTCATCGGCGTGCGGATCTCATGACTCATGTTAGCCAGAAACTCGCTCTTGGCCATGGTGGCTATCTCAGCCGCATCTTTCGCCTGGAGCAAGGCTTCCTGAATCTGCTTCCGCTCCGTAATCAGTTCCGTGAATATGATGATCCCACCGATGGCGCCGTGTTCGTCATGCCAGGGACGCACTTCCCACCGCAGCCAGTCGGTGTGCCCGTTCGCTCGCACGAAAGGATCCTCTTCCCTCCGTTCAATCGCACCGGCCAGGCATCGTTGATAGATATCCTGCCACTCCCGCATGTCACGGATTTCAGGAAACACGTCGTAATGGTGATGCCCGATGATATCCTGCTCGCCTAGCTGATAATCATGATACCAGCGCTGACTGACAGCCACATATCGAAGCTGCTGGTCGAGCATCGCTACAGCGACTGGTGCGTGTTCGACAAAGGATTGGAACAGCGACCGACTGCGTTCGAGTGACTGCACTACCCGTTTACGCTCCTGCTCCGCCGCAATGCGCGAGGCAAATGCCTGCAAAATAGGGATCGCCAGTTTCCCGTCCGGCATCGGCTTGTTGTCCATAAGAGCGATATGCCCGATCACCCGGCCCGTCTTGTCCGCGACCGGTACCCCGCAATAACTGACAACCCCAAAGTCGGAGATCAAGCGGACATGGGGGTAGATCGTGTGAAGCCGATCCGGATGGTGAACGGCCTGTCCGGTTAACACTGCCTCACAAGGGCTGCCCGCCGGCACCACAAACGGCTCGATGAAAGCGCCTGCCCCCCACGCTGCGATAGACCGAAAATGCGTGTCTTCAGTATCCCTCTCAGAAAGATAGGCGAACTGGACATTGAATGCCGTGGCCATGCGACGGACCAAGGAGGAAAAGAAATCCTCCCCTATCTGTGTCGCAACCCCTTCGACCACCGCCAACAGCGAGTCCTCTCTCTTTTTTCGTTCAGTGATGTCATTGGTTACGGCTAACTGTTCGATGCACCCGGTGACAGGGTTTCGAAAGGGCACGGCATAGGTCTCCATCCACCGGCTGGATCCCTTGCGACCTTGAATTTTAAACTGGAGTGATCGCTCCTGACCAGCGATCACGTCGTCATGCATACTCACGAACGCGGCACGATGCTCAGAGACAACCAGATCGAACATTGAAAGACCGAGCGCGTCCTGCTCGTTGCACGCCTCAATAAATCGTAGTCCGACAGGATTTATTTGCAGCAATGTTCCATCGGAAGCAACGCGGCTGATGCAGCTAGGTCCTGTGCTCAACATAATCATGTTGAGCAATTCCTGCTCCCCCCGTTTCTTCTCCACATGCTTGAAGGCGGTCACGTCTTCGCAGGCAATGAGAGCGACTGGCGTGTCCGCGCCACGCGCAATTCGAACGGTCTCACTGACCCAGGTCATCGTTCCATCTTTCTTCACCATCCTGAATGTCCACCAGGCCGTGCCGGAGGGATTGCCGAACGCTTCAGCCAACTTTCGGACGACCGCATCCCTGTCCTCTTCATAAAAGACCGACAAGATAGAACGCCCGATCAGTTCTTCCGATGTGTATCCCAACTGTGTCGCACCAAAACTGTTGGTGGAGAGCACCATGCCTTGTTGGTTCACTGTGAAATGCATGAACGGGGTTTCGTCATAGAGGGCACGGAACCGTTCTTCACTGTCGCGCACGGTCTCTTCCATGCGCTTCAGGTCCGTCCTGTCGCGTAGAAGAGATTGATGGGGAGCCGCGAGCTCGGCCGTATGGTCAGCAACGCGCGCCTCAAGATCCGTCAACAGTCGTTTCCGTTCTATGGCAGTGCACAGGGAACGGAACAGCAGCGCTCCGTCGTACCTCCCCTTCACGACATAGTCCTGAGCTCCGGCACGAATTCCGTCCATCGCCAGCCGCTCGTCATCCATGCCCGCCATGATCACCACCGGAATCCCCGGCGCCGACGCTTGCACACGTGCGAGTGTATTGAGGCCGATGCTATCGGGCAGGTTGAGATCCAAGATAATTGCGTCGAAATGCCCCGCAGTCAGACAGGTAGATGCGGCTGACAGCTGATCCACATGTACCACCCGAATGGCGACGGTGGTGACAGCAGAAAGGGCTGTTCGCAGCAGGATCATCTCCTCCCGGCTGTCCTCGATGACAAGAATGATCATAGGCTTCTTTCGGCGTCGCGCCCCTCTAGCTGGAGTAGGGGCTACTCACCACCCGAATCGAACGAATGGAGTTTCTACGCACATTGAAGATCACTCCGACACCGGGATTTCCGACTTATAAAAGTCAAAACCGTTTCCCTCAGACTGCTAGAGAATCATTTTTACCGACCTGTTTAAAGCGGTGGACAGCCCTTTGAGGCTGCGATTGAAGACCGTCAGGGTGTTGATCCTGTCGTGTGCTCCGCGGCTGCCAGGGCACGAAGAGGGCAGCAGGATGAGGAGGAAGATTAGACTCTCGAATACCTGGTGTTGGCCGATCACTCGCGGGTTCACGATGCAGCTGGTCACGACCTGTCTGCTCATACTCAAGTTCAGGTAAATTCGCCAGTCCTTCGTGCCACGGTGCCCTCACGTCAGGTGCAGCGTCTTGCCCAAGGATGCAGAAGGACGCCTTACGTTGTTCGGACGCCAGTTCACGATAACTCAACAGCTGTCAACGACCCAACCAATTCGTTATTCACGCCACCATCGTCCGATCGCTATCAGAAGCAATCAGAAATGGATCCTTAATGCTTTTCCCTTCAGTGGCAGATTACTGCAAAAAACAGGCAGCCGTAACCTCACCCATAAGCAGTACATCGGCAACAGAGGCGAGGGGCTCAGGACAGTCGAGGCTTGCGAGATGTGCGCGTGGGATGTTCACCGCCTCACGCCATAGAGGGAGAGATCGAACCCCTGCCTGCGCTCTCGCTTTATGAGCGTTGGATTGTAGGTGCCTGGATTGGGAGCGGTCGGTCAATGCATGCGGACGCGCGTCGGCCACACGAGAACGCCGGGGACCTACGTGTCACGCGTGTTGGGGACGAGAGAGAGTGTACCGGCTTGTTTAGCCCGATTGCGGCCTTCTTGCTTCGCTTGATACAGCGCTTGATCCGCCGCCTTGATCAAATCGGTGGGAGAGTTATTCCGGCTGGGGATCGTACTGGCGAAACCGGCGCTGATGGTGGTACAGCCACCGTCGGAATGCGTAATACCCAATGCCTCAATTCGTTGCCGAAGTGTTTCCGCCACCTGTGCCGCCCCGTCCGTATGGGTACCGGGAAGCACAACCACAAATTCGTCGCCGCCGTATCGTGCGACCAAATCTCCAGGTCTGTTCACGGCGCCCGCGATTGTGGCGGCCACCTGCCGAAGGCATTCATCACCCGACGTATGGCCGAGGGCATCGTTGTATGACTTGAACCGATCGATGTCGAGCATAATCAGCGAGAGCGGTGTCAATTCACGAACGGCTCGTCGCCACTCCTGATCCAGAAAGTCATCAAATTGCCGGCGGTTCGTAATGCCGGTCAGGCCGTCAAGGCAAGACAGACGCAACAACATCTGGTTCGCTTCCTGAAGCTGACGCATAACCTCAAGAAGCTCCTGCTCATGAGCCCGACTCCGTTCGATTTCGTGGACTAGCCGCAATACCGATCGGACACGAGTCAAAAGCTCGATCTTGTTGATAGGTTTTACAATGTAGTCGAGTGCACCTGCGGCAAAGGCGAGCTGGAGGTCGACAGGATCGGTCTTCACCGTGACCATGATAATGGGCGTGTTACGGAATCGTTCAATCGCCTTGAGTTGGCGGCAGGTTTCGATGCCGCTCATACCCGACATGACGATATCCATGAGGATCAGATCGACTCGAGAGACTGCGCCGTGCTTCCCGTCATCGAGCCCTAGCAAGCGGAATGCAGAGGCAGCCGAGTCAGCAACCAAGAGATCGTCATAACCGGCAGCCGAGAGCATCGACTGAACTAAGAGGCGGTCGTCCGCCGAATCATCAACGATCAAAATGCTCATGTGCTCAAAATCCTCGTAAGACGAGTCGTACGCATGAGAAATCGTAGCAACTAGTCCTGGTAAACGCCAGGATAAAGTTTTTTGACACAGGGCTGACAGATACCATGGCTGAATTCAGCCTCGGAGTGTTCGCCGATGTATTCCTCCAACTGCTGCCAAAATCCACCGTCATTTCGGATTTTTTTACAGGATGCGCAGATAGGGATGAGGCCTCTGAGGACTTTGACATCCCTCAGCGCTTTCTGTAGCTCGTCGTTGCTTCGACGAAGCTCTTCTTCGCGCGCCTTGCGGCAGTCCATTTCTTTTTTCAGCGCGAGCGCGGAGGAGGCTCGTGCCAAGAGTTCCAGGCTGTGCACCGGTTTGGTAATGTAATCATTCGCTCCTGCCGCAAAGGCTGCTTGGAGATTTGAGCGATCGTTGTTGGCCGTCACCATGATGATGGGAATATCGCACAGATGCGGTCGACGCTTGATCAGGCGGCAGGCCTCCACTCCGTCCAGCTCCGGCATGAGGACGTCCATCAGAATCAAGTCAATCCCGCTAGGCGGCGCTTCACCGTCTATGTCGAGCATGGAGAACGCCATCTTTGCAGATTCAGCGCTCAGGAGATCTGGATGGCCGGCTTGCTTAAGAATCGCACGAAGGAGCGTCTGTTGGTCTGGGGAGTCATCGACGATGAGAATGCCCATATCAGTTCCTGACAGGCGTTCGTACAGCTGAGACGAGCGATCAGATTTCAGTATAGCAGATGTCGATTGGGCTATTGGAGCTTGGTACGGACGAGGTCGCTGATCTGTTTCCCGTCGATCGGTTGGCCGACCACGCGTGCCATCACGGCTTTCATCACCAGGCCCATCTCTTTCAGAGATCGAGCGCCGGTTTCCTGAATAACTGCGTCTACAATGGTGGCGAGTTGTTCGGGAGAGAGGGCCTGAGGGAGATAGGACTCGAGAATAGTGATTTCCTGCCGTTCCTTTGCGGCAAGTTCTGCTCGGTTACCTTTTTCAAATTGTTCGACAGATTCCCGGCGTTGCTTAATCATGGTCGTCATGACGCGGCTCATTTCCGCATCGTCGAGATCCTTCTTGATCTCCATTTCCTTGTTCATCACGGCGGCCTTGATCATGCGAATCACATCCATACGCAATTGATCACGGGCCTTCATGGCCAGTTTCAGATCTTCAGTCAGACGGTCGTGCAGGGACATAGAGCCTCGAAGAGGAGCGGGATCGCGCGTGTGGAGAATACCCCTTCAGTCCGCCCCAGTCAATGTACGAGCGTCATGGTGTTACGCTCTGGCTCGCGTGGCTTTCATGCCGAGCAGAGAGTATGATATTCCAACGTCGGGGTGCAGCTCCGACCACGATGGGAGTTTTTTTTTGGAGAGCCGACTATTAGCGAGCCACAGCTGAGCGGGTGACCTCATGACTGTCCTCACAATAGCAGTGCTTTTTATGGACCACAGATGAGGAACAATACGAACAAGAGAGGATGCGAATGAATCGTCGACAAAGCCGTATCCAACAACGTGGGGCCGCTATGGTCGTAGGTGTCTTTGTTCTCTTATTGATCACGGCTTGCGCTCACGATCAGCCCAAACCTCTTCCCCCATCGACTCCAGACCAAGTACGGGGCCATGCTGATCGGACGTTTGAGAAGCTCAAGCAAGAAGAGCAAGAACGAGCGGCCCAGCCGGCGACACCTCGTTACTGAACCCGACGCCTACCGATTCAATTTAGGTAGAGTCCAGGCCACAAACTGGGCAACCGGTTTCACAATCGGCAATTCCCAGAGAAGTTGTCGCCGAGGCGCTCGTTCTACTTGGCGCGCTTCATGGAAGCTGCCGAGAAGACTGGCCGAAACCAGCAGACGCAAGACACCTGAGAGAAAAAAGAGAAAAGGTAAATTCGAAGCAGGCTGGAGAACGACCCCTCCCCACTCGATGCGTGCAGGAAGGTGCTCGACAAGCCAGCTCCCAAGCAACGCTCCGATCGACCACCCTACTGCGTTGACCGTGCTATACAACGCAATGGCTTTTGCACGGTCCGCTGGACTGACTGAATCAAACACATAGTTTTGCAACCCCAATCCCAAGCCGGCCCAAATGACGCCGCCTACAAAATTGACGACCAACAGAAAGCTGAGGTTCGTGCTCACAAGATAGAGCATCGGCAAAAATGGCACCGCGAAGCCGGTAATGGACAACAACGCTTTGTTTCCAAATCGGTCCCCGAAATGACCCCAGGCTTGCAGTGCGAGAAGTTGACCAAGGAGGCCGGTAGCCAACCATCCACCGTATCCGATATACGACAGATGAATATCTTGAATAAGGTACAGAACAAAAAATGGGCCAGCGATCAACACGGACGCATGCATCAACCCTGAAAAAACCAGGAATCGACGAAAGTCCTTCGTGGCGCCCAGACGGAAGAAGCCGCGAAATCCTTGCTGAGCTTCCTGATGAGCAGTCGGATGCACATCTTGAACGGGGGACAAAGCCAACACCGAGAGGATGCGAGCGCTCCCAGCCAAGGCGAAGACCAGGACAAATCCCCACCAGGCGGCGGCGGAATGTTGCCAGAGGCTCAGTATCCATCCTGCCCCGCAGAGTGCAAAGAAACTGAGGCCAGCAATAATTTTGGCTCGGCGCGCAAAATAGGCGCCCCGTTCATGCTGGCCGAGCCAACCGGCTATTAAGCTATTCCACGCCGGCGCAGTGAAATGCGCGCACGCGAAATAAGCGGTAGCGCCGCCCACGACGAGCCAGGGGCCCCACTGCGGGAGCAACAGCGGCAGTAGCACGATGGGAATCCACATCAAAGCCTGCCCGACAGTGCCGGCAGAGATGAGGCCTTTACGGTTGGGAAACCACTGGAGTACCTTCACAGAGAGGAGTTGCGCCACGGTCCCAACGAGTTGAGGCAATGCCGACAACACACTCAGTTGGAACGGGCTTGCTTGAAGGAGCAAGGCGAACGCGGAAAGGTATTGCTCCCCGCTTCCTTGCGTGACAGCCTGGCAGGCACCGTCCCGAAGGCCATAGCGAAGACCTTGCTCAGCCCCACTCTGAGGCTGGGAGATGTTTGACGTGGCCACTTGCGGATCTTTTGACGGTATTGGGTGCACAGTATCCTGGCCTGAGAGAAGACCTCAATCACGAGTCGCCAGAAGGTAGAGAGGCCAAGCGAAAATAGATGAACGTCCAGGGTAGTCGGTTATTGACCCCTTACTGATGTCTCGATACCATTATAACAGTGCGAGTGGACAGCATGGCACAACCCCCATGATAAAGGCTAAAACGATCGGGACGCAGCTCCTGGCAATCGTGTGTGTCAGCCTGAGCATTGTCCTGTCTGTCTGGCAGGAAGTCGAGGCGCGGGATCCGTATGCGCCGAAGGAGCAAACGACGACCGAAGTCGGACCCACCCAAAGCCCGTCGTTTGACGATCAGAAGAAGGGTATCCCGCAATCCCTGTTTACCTGGATCAAGATGGCCAAGGGCTATGACGTCGAATGGGATACATTCGGACGGAAAGGCTGGTATACGCAAGACCCTCGGCTGAAACCCATCGAGCCTGGATCCGTGTTTCATCGGGACATTCCCGCGATCTATATTGTATTCGAGTCGGCACCGCTCGAAGATCCCGCACAATTCAGTGCTCAATGGTTTTTGGAGGAGGAACAGGGCACGCTTTCATCCGTTCCACTCGGCAAAGACATCTTGGAAGTGCCGGGGCATGAACGCTATGGATTCCTCGAACTCAAGAAACCCGGAAACGCCTGGGACGTCGGAACGTACCTGGTGAAACTGTTCATCTCGCCGCTCGGACAACAGTCCTTTCATGCGGCCAATCAAGTAGGTACCATGCGGTTTACCATTGTGGAGGGTGTTGCTCCGGCCGAAGTAAGCCCGCGTTAGCCTCAATACCATTGGCGAATTTGACCGAAGCACCTATAAATTTGCGTGCGAAGTAGAGAAAAGGAACAAGATGCAAACGCGAATCAAAGTCACGGATCAAGAAAAACTCACGTTGCTCTACGAGCGATTCAAAGACGTGTGTCTGGTCGAGAAGGAAGTGTGGAAAGAGATTTTTATGCCGCGGGAGATCGCGCAAGGTCCTGTCAGAACAAACTTGCAAGACCGCTATGATGTGGAAATCGACGATCCGGAGATTGAGGAGGCCCTGGATGCCAATATCCCTCTCGGCAGCCCAGCCCTAGCTGCCGCAATTCAGGAGTATCGAGCACACATTTCATTTTATCGAAAAACCTAAGGAGTTTAGCGGGCCGCAAGCACGCGCTCAACATCTTGGACAATGTCTTGAGCGAGTGGCTTCGTACGGTGATGGTATCGGGCGACCACCTTTCCTGAGCGATCGACTAGATACTTCTGGAAATTCCACTCTACTTCACCGGGAAATGGGCTCTGTTCTGTTAAATAGCGGTAGAGCGGGTGCTTGTCTTCGCCTTTTACGCTGATCTTGCTGAACAGTGGAAACGATAGGCTGTACTTAGTGTAACAAAAATCTTTAATCTCTGTATTCGTCCCTGGTTCTTGCTGCCCAAAGTTGTTCGCGGGAAACGCCAGGATTTCAAAGCCCTTTTCCCGATACTGTTCATACATTTTTTCGAGGTCGGTGTACTGCGGCGTATTGCCGCAGAAGCTCGCCGTGTTCACCAGCAACAGAGCCTTACCACGGAACTGGCTGAGTGACACCGGCTTTCCATCGATATCGTTCAGCGTAAAGTCATAGACCATTGGCGTTTGTGCTGCCATGAGTACAGTCCCTTCCTGTTTCGCCGCTGCATGGGTGAGCCCAAGTAGGTCACTCGATCCAACACCGGCGATCAAGCCAATTGCTGCAAGCGCGCCTCCCAATAGCTGATGAGACCTGTTCATCAGGCACCTCCTAGTTAGAGCCGTTCCAAGGCATCAATGCGCGCTTCCATCGGCGGATGCGTGGCAAAAAGACGCATGAACCCTGACGTATTACCGGAAATCTTCATCGTTGCAAGCGCGTCCTGTCCCGCGTACTCGACCTGCGAATGGGACACCCATCGATCGATCGCGCGAAGGGCCGAGATCATCGAGTCCTTACCGTATACCTTGGCGGAAAAGGCATCGGCGCCATATTCACGCTGACGCGAAAACCAGCAGATCAGGACCGAGGCCATGATACTGACGACGATCTGAATCACGATCGATAATCCAAAGCCGAGCATGGCTTGATCGCGCTCTGCAAAGAACCGGCGCACCCACATCGCAATATAGTAGACGAAGGTGTTCATCAGTCCAGCGAGGACGGTCGTGGCAAACATGTCCCCGTTGTAGACGTGCCCCATCTCATGGGCGAGGACCGCACGCACTTCTTGTTCTTGTAGATTACTCAGTAGCCCGGTAGAAACGGCCACCATTGAGTTGTTCTTGCTGGGCCCCGTCGCGAAGGCGTTGGGATCGGGGGATTCGTAGACCCACACCTCAGGCATCGTAATCTGAAGCCGTTGAGCAATCTCTTGGACGGAGCCGTAAATGATCTGTTCGGCATGCGACCGGGGCTGGGTGATCTGGCGGCAATCCAACATAGCCCGAGCCATTTGTTTAGAGAAGGCCAAACTGATAAACGCGCCACCAAAGCCGAACGCGAGGGCCCAAACTAACGAGCTGAGATCCACCGATCCTCGCAAATCGATACCGAACATGGGCAGAACGATATTGATCAGCAACGGCACGGTGAGTGAGAGCGTCACCATGATCAGTATGTTAGCGGCCAGCAGCAGGAACATGCCTTTCATCCACTTCATCGAGATCCTCCTTCTAGACCACATGCTCGCCCCATCATTCATTGAGCGAGTGACCAGTGAGTTTCATTATACTAACCGATCAGCTGAAATGCACTTCATCGAGACTATCCAACCAACGCTCATGATGATAACTCCGAAGATGCCAAGGTCAAGGGATCTCAAGCCCGTGAAACTCTTAGGCAAAGTTGACCGGTTCCCGCCCTTCCTGTTAGAAATGGCTCATGCAGAAGGCGCCCAGGCAATGTCTCAGCATGATGGCGATGGTCTGGTTGCTGACATCCGTCGGCGTGGCGATCGTTCATGGAGCGGAACCCTCTCACTCCAGTCCTCCCATGATGATCCCGGTAGCGGCAGACGGGGTACAGCGAGCCACGGTCACACTTGATAGCTACTCGTATAGCCCCAACCATCTGATTGTCGAAGCTGGGAAGCCGGTTGAACTGACGCTGACCAGTGTGACGACAATAATCCCACATAACTTCATCATCAAAGAGCCGGCTGGAAACCTATCCGTCGAGCAGGACGTCAGCGCCGGCAAGACAATCACCATTACGTTTACACCGACTCAGCCTGCCACATTTCCCATCTACTGCGACAAACGGCTCTGGCCGTTCCCCAGCCATCGCGATAAAGGGATGGAAGGGACCCTGGAAGTGCGATAGGTGTGGCCACGAGCATAGAGCCCTCCAAGCAGGAATTGCTCCGCGATCTCCTCAAGCAAGTGTCCCGTCTTTTCTACACGACGTTGGTTGTGGTTCCGGCAGATGTGCGCGATCAAGTCAGCCTCGCCTACCTGTTTGCCCGAGCAGCGGACACGATTGCGGATACGGAGTTGATCGACCGTCCGCGTCGGCTGGATTTGCTCGGCCAACTCAAAGCGCAGTTCGTAAGCGATCAGATTGCCTGGACTCAGGTGCGAGAGATCCAGCATGCGGTGGGACCAATCCAACACAATTCTTCCGAGCGCATCCTACTTGAACGGCTGGAAGATTGCTTCAAGCTCTTCCAGACCTTTTCACAGGACGATAGGCGCCGCGTACAGCGGCTGATGACCACGCTGACGCAAGGCATGGAGATGGATCTCACCGTCTTCCCCGGAACGTCGGCGGAAAACCTTACGGCGCTCAAGACACTCGACGATCTGGACCGCTACACCTACTACGTGGCTGGCTGCGTAGGTGAGTTCTGGACAGATTTGATGTGTGCGCACCGGAAGGCCTTGGCCTCATGGAAGGTGCGGGAGATGTCGGAGGTCGGCGTGAGATTTGGGAAGGGCCTCCAGCTCACGAACATTGTGAAGGATATCGCACACGACCTCCAGAAAGGCCGCTGCTATGTGCCGGCTCCCCTGCTGGCCGAAGCTGGACTTACTGCGCGAGACTTACTCGACAAGCAGAACCGCACACGTTTTCAGCCAGTCCTGAGCAAACTCGTCCGCATGGCGGTGGACCATCTTGACCAAGGCTGGCTCTACACGATGTCGATCCCGCGATCTGAAACTCGCCTACGCTTGTCCTGCATGTGGCCAATTCTCTCTGCCGGCGAGTCACTGAAGCTCGTCATAAACTCACCCAATCTCCTGAACCCCGCCGTCAAAATCAAAATCCCCCGCAGCAAGGTCTACCAAATCATGGCCCTCACAACAGGCACTGGGGCCTGCGGCTACACCGGCACCGCCTACTGGGGCCGACTGAGGAAGCAGATCGTATAGGTCAGATGCTGAAAGGCTGTGAAGTGTTAGATCGTGTAATTGCGGGAGGCTGGCTGGTTATGCAGAAACGCGTTCCCATTCCCTGGCTCGAGCCGCAAAGGCCTCTTGGTAGGCAGGCCAATCGTGTAATGTGGCAGGATCAAAGTCCGCTCCATTCGGCCACACAAGCGTTTTTACTTCTGGGTCGATAGAGACCTGATTGAACAACTGTAGGTCGAGGAGCGGACTATACAGTTCACCAGCAAGGACCGGTCTCAAGTTGATGACTTGTTCCACCTCGTCCGTGAATTGAACGCGCAGCGTGTAAAGTCCGACGACCTCAACGGCGCAAACTTGGTAAATAGGATGGTTCATGGTACCGCTATGATGCCCGCTTAACCAGCCATGCCTCTCATGTTATATGGGCCAAGGGGGAGCCTTTTTGAGGAAGGCAGGTTTCAGTGGATTTTGCATAGAACGAAGAATGTCGGTCACAGTTCCTTTTCCATATCTTAGCGGGGGTGAGGGTTTGTGTAGATATTGGCAGAAGTCCTTCCCAAGCCTCTTTTTGACTCTCTGTTGGTCGTCTTGCGACAAAGAATCAAAGAATGCTTTCGCCCATTCTTCCATCGATACGCTAAGTCCGGTCTTTTTCGTGTTGCTGAAAAAGTTGGCAGGTTCATTTCGGATGTAGAATCGTCCGACCCAGGCATAAGGATTTCCGTACTTTCGTTCGAGAAGATTCAAGAACCGATGTAAGACGAGAAAGCAGATAACTGCATCGGAGTAGCTGATCCAACTTGAAACGAGAGGCAACCGAAGTGATTTAGTTCGTTCCGAACCTTTTAGCTTCCTCATCTCAGCTTTTCGTCTGAGTTCTGCACCAAGCGAAAGCTTTGCACGTGCTCTGCCGAAACTTAAATCAGGTCGCATTGCCTGTTTAACCAGATAGAGTCTGGGATGAGCGACTGAGTCGCGTACAACCGTCAGCTCGATCAATTGTTCCTTGAGTCGTTTTTCGTTTTTCTGGATCAACAGATTCTCGATTTTCATAGAGAGAGAATCCCTGATCTTCCAATTGAAGTATGTGGGATAGGGAAGCGGTGGGTCGTGTGGGGCTACATCTCGCAACCATTTGAGTCGGGCGAGGTGATAATCAAGTCCAGAACTCATTAGGAGTATGGCTATTGCTGCTGGTGTGAACTCGGTTGAAGCGAATGGGGGATCTCGTTGGGTAATGTTCTTCTGGTAAATAGGAAATGATCGGGTCTGTAGTGTCGTTAGGCCATGTTCGATAAGCCCCATTGAGAGATTTGAGATAGACTCATGGACTTCAGATTTTCTGCCCACTTATTTGTCTTTCTGGTATTTCATTTGGAAAGGAAAGCACAATCTAGCCCAGCTTTCTTCGTCGGTTCTCTAAGGGGTGGGCTGGCTGACCCCCGACGCGCGCGTCCAACGAGGGCCTTCTTACTCCCCAACTTTCCCAGAGGGAGTAGGCAGATTGTTCTTCACTGCGCGCATCGAGCGACCACCGCTTTATCGTGGGGGCTCTGCGAGCAAGAAGAACGGTCTGCCTGCTCCCTCGCATCCTTCTGAGGCCGCGCGTTGCGCGAGCACAGGGGACGGCCAGGCTAGCCCGTCTATTTTTTTTGTGGCTCCAGCATCTTCTCCCCCTTCTTGAACACCCCGTAGATCGCCTGCGAGGGACAGGCATCCAGGCAGAGGCGGCAGCTTTCCAGGCAGCGGGAAGCATCGAACTTATAGGGAGGAGTCGAGAGCCAGGCGCCGGTCGGGCAGATCGGAACACAGATGGCTTGATGGGTACAGCGGTCGGGATGACGGACGAGGTGATCGCGAATGACCATCATGGGTTTGACTCCTTCAAAGAGACCCTGGGAAAAGATGTCGAACATGTTTCTATCAGGGAGGCTGTCACTCACTTCCACTCCTTCACAAGTTCCTTCAAGCGATCTTTCAATTCAGGATGCTGCTCCAGATTATTGTGAATCGCTCCAAGGATCTTCTCGACCCTGGCAGACTTGAGGGCGTCTTTGTCCTTGTTGACCAATCGATCATACTCCACATATGCCGCCTGATGCGTCGGCTCAAGGAGCGTCCGTGCCACAGCCAATGCCTCACCCAACTCGTACGGCTCCGACGCCATCGGAGGCACGATGGTGAAGGTGCCGTCGGTGCATACGAGCACAGCGGCCCCCTGTTTTCCCTTGAGCAGGATAACGGCCTTGATGGTCTTACCCGCCAAGGAATCCCAGTTTCCGAGTAACCCAGGAAACTGCTTCATGAAGGCCACCTTCTCAAGGTTGGCTTTCCACTTTTCTTCTACGGCCATGAGGTTCCTTGTAGCGCGGCGCTACGATGTGAGCGGAGGGAGTGTCGTGGGAACGGGGTGATCGGGCATAATGAGACGGGTGACGACCTCGCCTTTGATAACGTGACGCTCCATGATTTCCGTCACGTCGGCCTCGGACTTGACTTGATACCACACACCTTCAGGATAGATCACGACACTCGGCCCTTCGGCGCAATGATCGAGGCACCCGGCTTTATTGGTACGGACAACGTCTTTTAAGTCCAATCGCTTCGCTTCTTGTTTGAAATGAGCATGAAGCGCCTCAGAACCAAGCTTCGAGCAGCTCCCACGGGGATCGTCGGGACTCCGTTGATTCGTACAGACGAAAATGTGGCGTTTGTACCCAGACATGATCGATCGTAACCTACGCTGAAACAGTGATGGTATGAAGTCGTTCGAGTAACCGTGCCACCTCGCCGCTTGCGAGCAGCGGTGAATGGGTCTGTGCGGCATCGAGCAGAGCGACGATTTCTCTCACCCGCAACGCCGCACGCTGGAACTCATCGGACTTCGACAGTTCAGAAGACTGTCCGCCTACAAGCTTGTCGGTTTCGGCGGAAATGTCCCGGAAGTCCCGCTGGAGATTTTTCTGCATCGAACAACCGTCGCAGTACCATTTAGGGCTTTGATCGGTCGATGGAGACAATCGGTCATAGGCCCGGCCAAAAAAATCCTTCCCGAGCGATAACTTCATCAGCGCGGTGCCGGTCGCGCCGCAGGCATTGCAAGACCCAGCTGCAAATTCCATAGAGCCTCCCTCTGTCGAGCATGAGCTGAAGAGCGGGCGAATCTTACACTAGGCTTCCGCGCACTGTCCACTGAGAGAGGCACTCCTCATACACGAGGCAGGCTCGCGGACTTTCTCGACCTCCTCCTATAGAATAGGTCAGTTTCGAGTATCCATTGCGAGAGGAGGAAGTAGCCATGGTCATCGGGGTCCCTAAAGAGATGAAGGATCATGAGTACCGTGTCAGCGTCACGCCCGATGGAGTGCGAGCATTGCGACAGGCTGGCCATGAGGTTTGGATCGAACGATCGGCCGGAGTCGGCAGCGGATACTCAGATGAGGACTACCAGAGTGCCGGCGCCATCACAGCAGAATCGAAAGAGCAACTGTTCCAGCAGGCAACGCTCATCGTGAAGGTGAAGGAGCCATTGCTCTCCGAGTGCCGACTCTTCCGAGCAGGCCAGACCCTCTTTACCTATTTGCACTTGGCCTCCTTACCGGATCTCACGAAGGCCCTCCTGGATACGACCATCACCGCGATCGCCTACGAAACGATCGAGGCGAAAGACGGCACATTGCCGATGCTCAAACCGATGAGTGAAATCGCAGGGCGGATGTCGGTACAAATCGGTGCACATTATCTAGAGAAGACGCACGGAGGGCGAGGCGTTCTCCTGGCGGGTGTGCCAGGGGTAGAGCCTGGAATGGTCGTGGTGTTAGGAGCGGGAGTGGTGGGCAGCGCAGCGACTCGGATTGCGGTCGGGATGGGGGCCCATGTGACGGTGATCAATCTCGACCTCGAACGGCTCCGAGTACTTGACGAATTGTATCGTGGTCGAATTGTGACACGTATCTCCTCGCAAGCAGCAATTGACGAAACCGTGATGGCCGCAGATCTTGTCATCGGAGCAGTCCTCGTCCCTGGGGCTCGCGCTCCCAAACTGGTGTCACGGAAACTCGTGGCGCGTATGAAACCAGGAGCCGTGGTGGTAGACGTCGCGGTCGATCAAGGTGGCTGCTTCGAAACCACGAAACCCACGACCCATTCGGACCCGGTCTATATGGTGGACCACGTGCTCCATTATGGCGTGTCCAATATGCCGGGAATTGTTCCGCGTACGTCGACTGTGGCGTTGACGAATGCCACACTGCCGTATCTGCTGCGGCTGGCTTCGCAGGGAGTGGCGGAAGCCGTGCGAGCAGACGCTGGATTGGCGAAAGGAGTCAACCTGTCCAGAGGAAAGATTACCTGTCGAGCAGTGGCCGATGCCCACGGCTTGCGTTTCGACCCTCTGATGTAAGACAATCCCCGCTCCCGTTGCGATGCTGTTGTTTTGTCGGGGCGTAGCGCAGCCCGGTAGCGCACTGCGTTCGGGACGCAGGGGTCGGAGGTTCGAATCCTCTCGCCCCGACCAAACAGAGCTTGCTCGACCCGGAGCCTATTCGTATATTGAGGCGACGGGATAAACCCCTCCAGTGTTTCGTCCCTCCCTAATCTCCACTTGCTTGTGCCGCCCGCTCATTTTCGTTTTATCAAGTCTGACGCGGACGGATCAACTCCTCGCACAGCTTCTCTTTCAATACCAAACAGAGCGTGCTCGACCCAGAACCTATTCTAGCCCACATGATTCATGAAGATTCGTCGCGAAAGCGTGCAGACGCGAAGCGAGATGAGCACTCGGAGGCGTGAAGCCCTGAGGCATACTCGTGCAGTATGTCGAAGGGCTGAGCGGCGAGACTGCCCATCACAGCCGCGTATCCGCGCTTGCAGCAGAAGCTCCATGAATCATGCGGGCAGTGTTGAGGCACGGGATAGACACGTCTGTGATTCATGCCGCCCTAAACCAAGCTTGTTCGTGCCTCAGCTCGAAGCCATTCCTCCATCTCATACTCATGAAATTTCCGGCGCGTGTATAGGAATAGCTGCGCCGTTCTTGCATGCGGCGAACCTCTCCACGCGTGTCATTTTTCGTTTCAGATCGATAGGCAACACGTACTCGCACGGAATCGCAAAACGCGTGACGCCTCTGCGGAGGTGTGAGAGTATCCGTTCATTGAATATGCGTCTTGGTACTGCGCTGCCTGTCTGAATGTATGGCCGGACAGATTGAATCGATAGTGCTCCGAGCGAGGCTGTCGGTGAAAGGAAAGGTCCAAGGAGTCGGCTATCGAGCGTTTGCGGCTCATGTCGCATCGCAACGAGGTCTCTGCGGTGGTGTGAGGAACCTCGATGACGGCCGAGTCAAACTTGAAGTTGAGGGCCGCAAAGATCAGATTCTGACCTTGATCGAAGACCTCAAAAGTGGGCCGCTGGCAGCGCGAGTCACAGCCATTGACGTGGAATGGAGTCTCGCAACAGGACGATTTGTAGATTTTCAAGTGTGGTACTGAAGAACACCGGTAGGAGCTACGGAACGTATGGGGCGAGGGGGCGAAGAATTACACGATCTGAATGAAGCACGGCGACACACCGTCGACCATGACGACGAGGACACTGGCACATCGTCGAGAGCGGACGAGTCCCCCGCCGACGAGGACAAATCGAGCCGCCGCTCCGAAGGATTGGATACCCTCAAGTGTTACTTGCGCGAGATCCGTCACTCCACCCTACTGACCTTTAAGCAAGAGCAGCAGCTGGGCAAACGGGTTATGGCGGGCGACGAGCAGGCACGCCAAAAGATGATCGAATCGAATCTTCGGTTGGTAATCAGCATCGGCAAGCGATACATGCATAGAGGATTTCCCTTCTCTGATGTCATCGAAGAGGGCAATCTTGGGCTGATCAAGGCCGTCGAAAAGTTCAACTATAAACGCGGGTTTCGCTTCAGCACCTACGCGTCCTGGTGGATCAGGCAATACATCGAACGAGCGATTATCAATCAGGGAAAGCTCGTACGGTTGCCGGTGCATGTGGTGGAGCGTTTGAATCGGTATCTCACCAAGGTGGAGCGGCTCGTTCAGGAACTTGGACGAGAACCGACTGCGTCGGAAGTCGCGGCACGGATGAAAACGACGGAAGAAACGGTGGTGGATCTCAAGCAAGTGATCCGTACAACCTGTTCGTTGGATAGTCCAATCAGTGAGGGCGGAGACACATTCTTACGCGATGTGATTGAAGACCCTTCCTGCGTCTCGCCTGCCGATACAGCCGAGGGGGTGATGCGTCGAGCAGAGATGATGGAGTGGGTGCGGCAGTTGCCTGAAAAGGAGCAAACTGTTATCATGTCGCGGTTTGGGCTCGATGGAAGCGAGGCGAGAACATTGGAAGAAATCGGCCGGGAGATGGGATTGACCCGTGAGCGTGTCCGGCAGATTGAAATGGCAGCCCTGGCCCGTTTACGCCACACCATTGAACGCAGAACCATGACACAAGCCGACCTGCTCTGATCGATGCCCCCCATCAACTACCACGCTCTCATTCGGGAAGTCCCCGACTTCCCCAAGCCCGGTATTCTCTTCTACGATATCACCACACTACTCAAAGACGCCCAGGCCCTGACATCGATCGCCGAAGAATTGACCGCCTACTATCAGGGACATCGAGTCGACAAAGTCGTTGGCATCGAGTCGCGCGGGTTCATTTTCGGAGGAATATTGGCAAATCGGTTGAACGCCGGGTTTGTTCTAGTCCGGAAACCTGGGAAGTTGCCCGCCGACAGTTTTGAAGTCAAATACAGCCTAGAGTATGGGTCGAACTCCCTTGCCATCCATCGCGATGCAATCGGTATGGGAGAACGGGTGTTGATCGTGGATGACTTACTGGCCACCGGGGGCACGGCAGCCGCGACGGTGTCTCTCGTTCGTCAGTTGGGAGGCGAAATCGCCGGACTCGACTTTCTGGTTGAACTCCAGGGCCTGAAGGGTCGAGAGAAACTAACCGGCTATCCCATCCATTCAACAATCCTCTACCCTTAATCTCTCAGCCTCTCCTTACAGCCTCTTGTCAAAGGCGGGAGCACCGTGCTATGAATGCCGGAAATTTTCCGGTGACTCCGTGTTCATCCCAGGAGTAGGATCCGTCATGGCAACAAAATCACCCGCCAAGAAAAAACCGGCAGCAAAGGCCACCGTGCTGGAGAAGGTCGCAAAGCCAGTGAGCAAACCAAGCCACACTCCAACTGTAGTCGTAGAAAAACTTATCAGTATGGCTGTTTCCCCTCTTGCTGCCAAACCGAAAGAATCGGCGAAAGAACGCGAAGACCGGGAACGCCGCCGCCGAGCCCTCCATCAGATGTTGGTGCGAAAGCGGCAGGACATTATTAAAGAGATTGAAGAAAGCCTGGGCCAGTCCCTCATTGAAGATAAACAGCGGCGGCTTGAATCTGCACGCGATGTCGGAGACCAAGCCCTCATGGACCTCGATCGCGAGCTAGGCATTTCCTTGATGGAAATGCGCAATCGCCGACGGCAGGCCATCGATGAAGCGTTAACACGGCTTAACGAAGGCACCTATGGTATCTGCGCGGAATGTGGTGTTGAGATCAGTGAGCGGAGATTAGAAGCCGTCCCGTTTGCGAAGCTCTGCGTTGAGTGTCAGTCGAAAGAAGAGCTGCTGGAAAAAATCGAGCGGGAAGAAGATCGAGACTAGGCGTTCATGCGCGTGATCAGTCTTCTCCTTCCCCCCACATGATCCTCCTCCCCTCAACATGATCCCGTCCCCTCCGTCGTGAGGCAAAGCTTGCGTTCTGTGACGACACTTGGCACCTTGCGTCGCATATGGGAGTGGGTGTGATCAGACCATGAACCATCGCGCAGTCGTTTTGGCGAGCGGAGGACTGGACTCCACTGTCACAGCAGCGATTGCCAAGCAAGAGGGGTGCGAGCTTTTCTTTCTCACTATGGCCTACGGGCAGCGCCATGCAGTGGAGGTGGACCGGGCTCGGCAGGTCGCAGCTGCCTTGGGCGTGACGAATCACCTGGTGATGAGTCTGGATCTTCGCGCCATCGGCGGATCGGCGCTCACCGGCCCGGCGGCAGTGCCCAAGAACCGACCCGGTGAGGAACGTAGCCAGAGCATTCCTGTTACCTATGTGCCAAGCCGCAATCTCATCTTTCTCTCGATCGCGGCAGCGCATGCGGAGGTCGTAGGAGCGTCTCTCATCTATTTTGGCGCGAACGTACTCGACTATTCTGGCTATCCGGACTGCCGCCCTGAATTCATTCGCGCATTTGAAGCGGTGGTACAGGAAGGTACCAAAGCCGGCATGGAAGGCAGCCCATTCCATGTCAGAGCCCCCTTGCTGATGCTGACGAAAGCAGACATTATCCTGAAGGGAATCGAGCTGCACGTCCCGTTTCATTTGACCCACAGTTGTTACGATCCGGCGGGCGATTTGGCTTGTGGGCGATGCGATAGTTGCGTGATCAGACGAGAAGGATTCGCGAAGGCCGGGGTTGTGGATCCCATCGCATATGCGATATAAGGCGTGAGACGTCAAACGTGAAAGGTTCGAAGGAAGCGTCCTTGGCAATCTTACATTTCACCTTTCACGTCTAACCTTTCACGGCACGTGACACGATGGCCTAAACCGGCGGTTCTAATTCCATGAAAATCGCGATGACAAAAAGATTTCAGATCGGAGTGTGGTTGCTGGGGCTAGGCCTCCTCGCGGCCTGCGATTCCTCAGAACCCCCCAAACCGACAGCCGCAAGCGGGCCTGTACCGGCCGAATTCCAAACGGGCGAAACCATCTTCAATGCAAACTGTTCGGCCTGTCATGGAAAGCAAGCGGCGGGCACCGACCATGGACCTCCGTTAGTGCATAAGGTCTATGAGCCAAACCATCACGGGGATGAGGCTTTCAAACGGGCAGCCGCCAACGGCGTCAAGGCGCACCACTGGGAATTCGGCAACATGCCAAAGATCGACGCCGTCACTCCGGCAGATGTTGATCAGATCGTGAAGTATGTGCGGTGGCAGCAACGCCAGGCAGGCATCCAATAATTGCAGGATGTCCTAAAAGCCCGCCAGCGTCGTTCTCAGCTCATCGAAATCCTCAACGTACCCCAGAGGGTACGCCTCCGGTTTCGATTCGCCTACGGCCTTGCTGGACGGACTTTTTGAACCTCCTGCGTATTATCATCCGGGTGTGCTAGACGACACCTGAAACATTGAATTTCTTCGAATCGCTCGAGTAATTCTTAAACCACTATTCGGCTGCCCGCAAGACCGGTAAGAATTTCCGTCTTCAAACTCCCGAAAAATTTAGCGTACCAGTTTTATCTGACCGCTGTCTTTAAATCAGATGATTAAAGGACAGTCCTAGTCGCGGGAGCAGCGGTTTAGGAAACCGTTTCTGTGACCCACTTCCAGCCTACTCAGGCTCACTAAACCCTACGAGAACCAAGAGTTAGGAAAAATGCGAACTTTGGCTGGAGTAGGCTGGAATGAGTTGGAGCCTCGAGACGAAAAAGCCCCGCGATCAAAATCCTCCGTCTCTACGGTCATCGCAACGTCCCGTGTTCCTCCTGTTTCCACTCCTTGCTACGGCTAGCTCAAAAGCAACTGTTTTTGGCACGCTACTTTTTCTAGTAGGCGCCTCGCGCCTGATCCGTCCGGTTACTCTACTTCCCCTTCGGCCGCAACCCCTTCTTCTCTAGGTTCTGAATCCGCTCCTCGATCAGAAGGGTTTCGCCCTGTAACTACCTGGCTCGTTCTCGTCATTGCTCCTGTTTCGCATGTCCCGTTCGGTCTCCACACGGCGCCGCTCTGACGTGATCATTCGGTCGAGTTCTACAATATGCTTCTCGGCGAACGCCTTGACCGCCTGCCGTTCGTCTGTCAGCCAGTGCCTCAGCGATTCCTGCTTGACCCGCCATGCGTCCGCAAGCCCGAATTCACCAGAGACCACGCCGGTGCTGTCGATGCTGATCCGGACTCCACTCATTTTGCGATCGTCATGTGGAAATCGTGACACAATCTCTTTCAAGACCACGTAGGTGGATGTCTCACCAGGATAGTTCTGGAGAACCGCCAGGGAGAAATCCGCCTCCGTATCGCCGCCAGCTTTGACTAGCTCGGCGAGCGCGGCAGCGAATTCCGGGGTGCAATTGGGATGCGCTCTGCTGAGCAGGCTCCCCCCTCGAAACCGGAATTGCTCCCGGTTTTGAGCGAACCACAACAGTCCCTTGCTGATGGCGAGTTGCGGGTCTTTCGAGAGTACCTTTTCAAGTTCTTGGGACTCAACCGGCACCGCTTCGAACAGCTCTTCGTCGCCGTCCTCGGACTTCCTGGCGAGCCGAGTGGTAAGCACTTCGTCGAGTCGCTGCTGCTCAGCCTCTCTGATTCGAACAAAAGCCAGCCCGGCGGTTTCCTCACTCACCCACTGCACATCAGCCCCATCAATCATCAGCGGCCACTCCAAGCCTGGCACAGAGATGCGCAGTTCTAACGAGAGGCCTGGCAAAATGAGTAGCGGGCTTTCCAGTCGGCACCCGCCCCTTGAGAGATCGAGTATGAGGCCTGTTCCCTCGGGCTCGGTGGGGCCTGACACCGTGGTGTGAAATTTCACCGGGAAGCGAGGCGTAGCGCGCCGATCCTCCATCTTCATGTCCATGACCGATCGATTCCCCACCGTGTGCTTCTCACGCGACCTCCATACTTGATATCCACGACGCGCCGACTCTCCTTAATTTGCTGAGAGGTACATTAGGGGAGTACAAAATCAATATCAACTGACTTTAGATCATGGGAAAAGTGCCGGGAGTCTTTTCTCGCCGCATTTCTCCAACTAAATCCTCAGCCAAGCAGGGGCGTGGGGAGTTTTTGACTGCGGCCGTCGAACAAGGTCCTTCTCAGGCGCGCGCTCCGGGAGCAAAGAAAGCTCCGCACGCCCCTACACCACACCTTCCAAGCCTGCTCGTTCCCTCTTCAGGGATGGAGGCTGATCGATTTTCCACTGCATGCGACTTTTTCACCTGCCCGGGCACCGCTCATTGCGTGAGCACAGAAGATCAACAGGCTCTATCCCCTCCTCGGTTCCCGGAGTACAGGACCAGCCTGGGTTGCTCTTCCCTCCATTTATCCTATTGTCCCTCTGGCACCAACATCCCATGGTTTGCGTTGCAATAGTCTCTATTCCGCCTCACCTCTGCCAAGCATTCCAATAGCATATAAATGCAAGCAGTTGATTATATTGAAATATTAATTCTTCTTTCACGGGAATGTTCATGGTAAGATTCACCCGCTGCTTTCCTCACGCTATGGGCTCTCCCCCGTGCAGAGGAAGTCGGGGAGGTGATGTGGCCATCACCTCCCCATTTTTTTGTCTCGCTGACTTCTTGTGTTGCCGACTTCAGCCCGCTGAGCGTCTTCTACTGCTTTGCCTGACTCCTCATCTGGGAGCGAATCAGCTCTTCGACGACACAACCGGTTTCGTCATCAGAGGGGGCCCCGGTAATTCGGACAGTGTGCTAAGTGGTAGCCTTGCTTCACCAAAGCCACCAGTTGGTGGCAAACCAGAGGAGCGAGGCGATGAGGAGAACGAGACGCAATCACGGGGCGGAATTCAAGGCCAAGGTAGCCTTGGCTGCGGTCAAAGGCGACAAGACGCTGGCGGAATTGGCAGAGCAATTTAGCGTACATCCCACCCAGATCACGGAATGGAAACAGCAAGTGCTGGCGCGGGCCGCTGACGTATTTGGCGGGGCGAACCCGACGTCGGACACGCCAGATCTCAAGGTTCTCCACGCGAAGATCGGTCAACTGGCGCTGGAGAATGATTTTTTAGAAGGGGCGCTCATCAAGGCGGGATTGCTGAGCGCAAAGCGATGATCACCCGAACCCACGCATTGCCTGTCATTCGGCAATGCCAGATCCTGGCGCTCTCGCGGTCAACTGCGTACTACCAGCCGACGCCGTTGTCGGCAACAGAGCTGGTGCTGAGCCGTCGGATCGACGAGCTCCATCTGGACCATCCGTTTGCCGGAGCTCGGATGCTGCGCGATCTGCTTCGGCAGGAAGGCCATGCGATTGGGCGGCGGCACGTGGCCACTCTGATGAGGCGCATGGGCATTGAGGCGGTGTATCGCAAGCCGCACACCAGTGCGCGTCACCCAGCGCATCCGGTCTATCCCTATCTGCTGCGCCATCTAGAGATTGTCCGATCGAACCATGTCTGGGCGGCCGATATCACCTACATCCCCATGCAACGCGGCTTCGTGTACCTGTTCGCCGTTCTGGACTGGGCCAGTCGTCGGGTGCTGGCGTGGCGGCTCTCCAATACGCTGACCACGGACTTCTGCCTAGACGCCGTCCAGGAAGCGATCACCCGGCATGGTACGCCGGAGATTTTGAACACCGATCAAGGGTGCCAGTTTACCAGCCTGGAATTCAGCAGGTTCCTGAAAGAGCACGGCATCCAGATCAGCATGGACGGCACAGGCTGCTGGCGGGACAACGTGTTTGTGGAACGGCTGTGGAGGAGCGTGAAATACGAGGAGGTGTATCTGTACGCCTACGAAACCATCAGCGCAGCCCAACAGGGATTAGAGCGCTACCTAACGTTCTACAACCAGACCAGGCCGCACCGGGCGCTTGACGGCCGAACACCGGATGAAGTGTACTTTGACAACCTGCCCACACGGCGCACCGCCGCGTAGGCAGAATACTGCGAGGCTCCACTTAAGGAACGGAACATGCTGTCCAATCAAACGGGGCCACCTCTATCGTCCCCTATTCCAGAATTCAGCAGACAACCTTGCCATCACTGCTGTCAATACAACATTGTCGTCGGCTTGAACCATTCCGGTTGCATCCAAACACAACTGTCTTTCCATACCGATGAAGGTCTCGTCTTGGAATACAGTCTCTACCATACGACGTGTGTATATCTGACCTTTCCCCGATTCCGTGGACACCTGGTTACGCACTGTCGTCCTTGCTGCGTACTCGGCCGGGGAAGTGATCGCCGAGGGTCGAGTGCCGGCGCGGCCGATTAGAGACCACCTCACGGTACTCGACGATCTCCCGTTTTCGCATCGTCGCGGGTCGCGTCGTGCCGATG